>Ga0247830_10001304_pt1 | contig 10313 bp, 10 predicted proteins | sample 12C_Control_Day5_FD_207766 | JGI IMG/M metagenome (GOLD analysis project Ga0247830, IMG submission 207766) | Soil microbial communities from agricultural site in Penn Yan, New York, United States - 12C_Control_Day5 | ecosystem: Environmental > Terrestrial > Soil > Agricultural land | place...
GGGTGCACCTCGTGCCACATGAGTGGCGTTGCTCGGTTCCCCGGCACATACCCCGCAGTGATGTGCGGCCCGGCGGGGCGTACGGGGGCATCCAGCGTGACGGTTCCCTCAAAGCCCTCGTTGCGGGCATCGTTCCCATGCTTGGGATAGTTAACACGCTGGCTGCCTTAGCGGCGGCCGGAAGGAGCGACATGTCCCTGGCAGCGAAGCGCTGTGAGCTGGTTCGTCCGGACACGGTCATCAGGTACTGGGTGAGTGGCCCGCGCCACGGCCCGAGGGTGGTGCTGCTGCACGGTGCGACCCTCGACCACCACGCCTGGGAGGAGCAGGTGCGGGCGCTGCGGGCGCGCTACCGCGTCGTGGTGCCCGACCTGCGCGGGCACGGCGAATCCGTGCTCGACGGCCCGTTCCGGTTCGAGGACGCGCTCGCCGACGTGCTGGCGTTGCTCGACGTGCTCGAGGCCGAGCGTCCCGGCTCGCCGACGGTGATCGGCGGGCTCAGCCTGGGCGGCAACCTCGCGCAGGAGGTCGTCTTCCGGGCACCGGACCGGGTGGACGCGCTGGTCGTCGCGGACTCGACGTGCAACACGGCGGTGCGCCACCCGCTGGAGACGCCGCTAGCGATCGCGTCGATCACCGCGATGGGGATGACGAGCCGCGAGAACTTCGTACAGCGGGCGGCGGAGGTGACGTCACCGAACGAGGACGTGCGGCGGTATGTGGTGGCGGCCAACGGGGACCGCTCGACCGCGGAGACGCTGCAGATCCTGACCGAGCTTTTGCACGGCGCGCTGCACGCGGAGCAGGGCTACCAGCTGCCGGTGCCCACGGTGCTGCTGCACGGCGACGGTGACCGCATCGGTGACATCGTCGACGGCACCCGGGAGTGGGCCGCTCGCGAGGAGCTCGCGGAGTACGTCGTGATCCCCGCCGCCGGGCACGCCAGCAACCAGGACAACCCGGAGGCGTTCAACGCCGCTCTGCTCGGGTTCCTCGATCGTGTCCTGTCCCGCCGGCGCGGGTGGCGGCTGCGGGGCCGAGCCAGCTGATAGAAGCCCGCGAGGATCGGGTGTCCATGGTGGTGATCACCACCACGGACACCCGATCCTCGGGGCACCCCATACAGCGACATCGCCCACAGGAAGGGGATCCGCCATGCCCCCGATCGTCCATCCCGCCGGCGAGCTGCGCGGGGCCCCGCGCAGCCACAAGCTCATCGCTCCGGACCCGAACGGATGGACGAGCGTGGCGATGATGGAGTGGGAGCTCAACGCCCAGGAGTGGGTCGACGAGCACCCGCACGAGGAGCTGAACTACGTCCTGGCCGGCACGCTGTTCGTGACCTGCGACGGCGAGACGGTCGAGGTCACGCAGGGAAGCGTCGTCCGCGTTCCGGCGGGGACCGTCGGCACGTACCGGGCGCCGGAGCACGCCCGCATGCTCGCGATCTACGGCCCGAACCCGGACGGCGCTCCGAGCACCAGGCACGGCCTGCGGTCCATCCGGTAGGCGGAACGGCGTTCTCGTCGGGACAGGTTGCTGCTCAGGTGATCAGCCCGCCGGTCACCCACGGCAGTACGAGGCCGCCGGCCACGCCGAGCAGCACCGACGCGACGCCCGCGCTGTACGCCCCGACGCGCGACCATCGCCCGGCGGGCGCGAGCGCCGCGGAGCTCCGGCGGGAGAGGAAGGCCGGGGCGATCCACCGCAGGTAGTAGAAGACGCTCGCGATCGTATTCACGACCGCAAGCACGGCCAGCCAGGCGAGACCGCCCGCGATGGCCGCGGTGAAGACGGTGAGCTTGCCGACGAACACGGCCGTGGGCGGGGTGCCGACCAGCCCGAGCAGGCAGACGACCAGCACCGCGGTGAGGCCGGGATGGCGCCGGGCGAGCCCGCGGTAGTCGTCGAGCGTGCGGGCCGCCGGGAGCTCGCAGACCACGGCGAACGCGCCGAGGTTCGTGACGGCGTAGGCGGCGAGGTAGAACAGCAGCGAGGGCAGGGCGAGCTCGGTCCGCCCGGCGACGGCCACGGCCATGAGCAGGTAGCCGACCTGGCTCACGGTGGAGTACGCGAGCAGCCGCTGGACGCTGGTCTGGAAGAACGCGGCAAGGTTTCCCAGCGTCATCGACGCCGCCGCGAGCAGCGCGACGAGCAACGGCCAGTCGACCACCGGCGTCGGCACCGCGACCTCGAGCAGCCGGTAGGCCGCGACCAACCCGCCGATCTTCGGGATCGTGGTGACGATCGCGGCGACCGGCGGCGGGGTCCCGTCGGTGACGTCCGGGACCCAGAAGTGCGCGGGGACCGCCCCGATCTTGAACAGCAGCCCGGCGAGCGCCGCGACCAGCGCGACCGCGACCACCGCGGCCGGCGCCGCGGTCAGCGAGTCGCGCAGGGTGCCGTAGGCGGTGCTGCGCCCGACGCCGTAGAACAGCGCGGCGCCGGTGAGCATGGTGACGCCGAGGAACGCGCCGGTGAGGTAGTACTTCATCGCCGCCTCGACCCCCAGCGCGCTCTTGTCCCAGCCCGCGAGGGCGTAGAGCGGCACGCTGGCCAGCAGGAACCCCGCGAAGAGCAGCAGCAGGTCGTTGGCGCCGGCGAGGACGACCGTGCCCAGCGCGGCGAGCAGCAGCAGCACGTAGAACTCGGTCTCGCGCCGGTGTCCGCCCGCGGTGTCGACGGAGAGACAGAGCGCGAGCAGCGTCGTGGCCAGCACGGTGAGGCGGACGGCGTTGGTCGCGGTGTCGATCGCGTAGCTCGTGCCGAAGACGATCTCGGGCGGGCCGGCCATGGCCGCGGCCGTCGCGGCGATCCCCGCGACGCACACCGCGGCGGCGAGCAGGCGCACCACCCACTGGCGCCGCCGCGGCAGCCACGAACCGAGCAGCACCCCGAGGACGGCGCCGGCCAGGAGCAGCAGCTCCGGGACGAGCGCGCCCGGGTCCTCGTTCATCGTCACCGGGCGACCAGCTCCCCCAGCGCGCGCGAGGCGGGCTCGATGACGTCGAGCAGGAAGCGCGGGAGCAGCCCGACCACGGTCGCCAGCGCGAGGAGCGGGATGATCGACGCGACCTCGCTGGGCCGCAGGTCACTGAGCTCCCGGGGCGTTCCCGGGGCGTCCGGGAAGCGGAGCCCGCCGAGGAACACCCGTTGCAGCGCCAGCAGGAACAGCGCGGCGGTGACGACGATGCCGGTGACGGCGATCGCGGTGGCCACCGGTGCCGCGGCGAGGCTGCCGGTGAAGATCTGGAACTCCGCGATGAACCCGGCGAAGCCGGGCAGGCCGAGCGAAGCGAACGCCGCGACGGCGAACGTCGCGGCGAACACGGGGGTGCGGGCGGCGAGGCCCGAGTAGGCGCCTATGTCGTAGGTGCGTCCACGCTCGTAGAGCACCCCGGCGAGCAGGAACAGCGCGCCGGTGATCAGCCCGTGGGCGACCATCTGCGTCACCGCGCCGGTCGTGGCGAGCTGGCGGGCCTGCTCGCCGGTGCCCGCGACGATCCCGGCCGCGCCGACGCCGAGGACGACGTACCCCATGTGGTTCACCGAGGTGTAGGCGATCATGCGTTTGAGGTCGGTCTGCGCCAGCGCGACGAGCGCGCCGTACAGCACCGACACGACGCCGACGACGACGATCACCACCGCGTACTGGCGCCAGCTCGTCGGCAGCAACGGCATCGCGATCCGGACGAACCCGTAGGTGCCCATCTTCAGCAGCACCCCGGCGAGGATCGCCGAGCCGGCGGCCGGGGCCTCGGTGTGCGCGGGCGGCAGCCAGGTGTGGAACGGAACGGTGGGCGTCTTGACCGCGAGACCGATGCCGATCGCGAGCAGCACGAGCCCGGCGTAGGCGCCGCCGCCGGCGAGCGGGTTCTGCACGGTCAGCGCGACGATGTCGAAGGTGTTCGGCTCGGCGGCGAGGTACAGACCGATGAAGCCGAGCAGCAGCGCCAGCGACCCGAGGAACGTGTAGAGGAAGAACTTCAGCGCCGCGGCGCGGGCCTTCTCGTGTCCCCAGCCCGCGATGAGGAAGTACATCGCGACGATCGACAGGTCGAAGAACAGGAAGAAAAGGATCAGGTCGAGCGCGACGAACAGCCCGAGGCACACCGTCTGCAGGCCGAGGAAGAGCGTCACGTATGCCTTGACGCAGCGGGTCTCCCGCTGGGAGTAGACCGCGCAGGCGAGGAAGAGCACCGCGGTCAGCGCGACCAGCGGCAGCGACAGGCCGTCGACGCCCACGTGGTAGCTGATCCCCGCGCTGGGGATCCACGGCAGCTGCTGCTCGAAGGCGTACCCGCCGGCGGGGCCCCGGGTGAGCCACGCGGCGATCACGAGCGCGAGGTCGAGGGCGCACACCGCGATCCACGCGCCGACGAACACCCGCCGTGGCGCGGATCCCGGGACGAGCACGAGCCCGGCGGCGGCCACCGCGGGCAGGAAGACGATCAGCGACAGCATCTCGGCGGCTACCTCACCAGGATCAGCAGGAGCGCCAGCAGGGCGAGCACCGCGGCGGACTGGGCGTAGTACTGGTGGAGCTGGCCGGTCTGCGGACGCCGCGCGAGGCGGCCCAGCGCCCGCGACCCGGCCGCGACCCCGCGCACGACCCCGTCGACGGACAGCTCACCGCGGCGGTCCAGCGCGCCAGCCGCGCGTCGGACGAGGCGGGCGATCCCGTCGACGGCGCGGTCGAGGCCACCGTCGACCCGCGCCAGTCCCGCGGCGGTCGCGAGCACCGGGCGGACGACCGAGGCGCGTGCCGCCGCCTCGAGCCCCAGCCATGACCGCAGCGGCCGCGGCTCGGGCAGCCGGTCCCCCCCGAGGCACAGGGCGGCGACGACGCCACCGACGGCCAGCGCCGCCGACACGACCAGCTCCCACCCGGCCGGGGCCGGGTCCAGCGGGAGGGGAACCGCGAGCAGGCCGAGCCCGGCCGCGAAGATCGCGAGCGCGACGAGCGACGGGCGCATCGGCGCCGGCACCCGCGCTGGCCGCGCCGCGGGAGCCGGCTGCCAGACCCACCACACGGCCTTCGCGCTGTAGACCGCCGAGACCAGCGCGGCGGCGAGCCCGAGGACGTACAGCGCCGGGCCGCGGTCCAGGGCCGCGGCGAGCACGGCGTCCTTGCTCACCCACAGCGACAGCGGCGGCAGCCCGGCCAGCGACGCCGCACCGACCGTGAACGTCGCCCCGACCAGCGGGAAGCGCCGGGCCGCTCCGCGCAGCTCGCCGAGCTGTTTGGAGCGCCCGGCAAATGAGGGGTTCGTGCCGGGAGCGGGGATCCAGGTGGAGGCATCGCAAGGCGGAGGATCGTCCTCGTACCGGGCGTACTCGGACGATCCGACAACGCTGTGCTCTACCCGCCCCGCCGGCTCCGCCGGCTGCCGTCCCCCGGGAGGCGCCGCCTGGGCCCCGCGACTCGGACTCCTCATTTGCCGGGGGCTCTCAGTACCGAGCGTGACGAGCCAGGCTCCCGCGGCGAGGAACAGCAGGCTCTTCGTCGCGGCGTGCGCGACCAGCTGCAGCGCGCCGGCCGTCGTCCCACCGGCGCCGGCGGCGAGCACCATGAAGCCGATCTGCGCCGCGGTCGACGCGGCGAGCAGCTGCTTGAGGTCACGCTGCGCGACCGCGACGAGGCCGAGCAGCAGGGCCGTCGCCGCTCCGGTCCAGGCGACCATGTCGTCGGCCCAGCCGGCCGCGGCGAGCAGCGGGACCAGGCGCAGCAGCAGGTAGGCCCCGGCGGCCACCATCGTCGCCGAGTGCAGCAACGCCGACACGGGGCTCGGCCCCTCCATCGCCCGGGAGAGCCAGAACGAGAACGGCAGCTGCGCCGACTTGCCCAGCGCCGCGGCCACGACACCCGCGGCGGCCAGGTGCAGCCACGGCGGCGCGAGCGCAGGGAGCTCGACGAGCGCCAGCGAGCCGGCCCCGCCCGCGACCGCGGCGCCCGCGGCCACATAGAGCCCGAGGTCCGCGGTCCGGGTGGTGAGGAAGGCGGTGTGCGCGGCCCGGACCCGGTCCGCCTCGCGCCAGCGGTAGCCGATGAGCGCCCAGCTGAGCGCGCCCATGGCCTCCCACGCGAACAGCAGGGGCGCGAGCGTCGTTGCGGTGACCGTCGCGAGCATCGAGGCGGCGAACACCAGCACGAACCCGACGAACCGACCCGTCCGCAGCTCGGCCTCGCCGGTGGCGAACGCGAGCACCGCGAGCGTCGCCCCGGCCACCGTGACGACCATCAGCGCGGACAGCCCGTCGACCGCGAACCCGGCGCGGATGCCGGCGAGGAACGGCAGGTCGACCGCGGGCCGGGCGACCGCCGCCGCGACGGCCACCGCGAGCGTCGCCGCCGCCAGGACCGCACCCACCGCCGGCGCGACGCGGTCGGCGTGCCGCCCGCACAGCGCCAGCAGCCCGCCGCCGAGAAACGGCAGGAGCACGAGCGCGGCGAGCAGCACGGGTCAGCCCCGCAGGTCCGCGGCGTCGTCGGTCATGTCGACCTGCCGCCGACGGTAGATCGCGGTCGCGACGGCGAACCCGACGGCCATCTCGATCGCCATCGCCGTGATCACGACGACGACCAGCACCTGGCCGTCCGTTTCCCCGGGGGCGACGTAGTACCAGAACGCGGCCGTCGCGACGATGACGCCGTTGAGCATCAGCTCGAGCCCCATCATGATCATGACGATCGACATCTGGGACAGCGCGCCGTAGAGCCCCACCGCGAACAGCGCGGCCGCGACCAGCAGGAACAGCTGCAGGGTCATCGGCCCACTCCCCCACCCATCGGGTCGTCCGCGACGGGTGCGTCGAGCTCGTCGCCGAGCCGGTCGTAGCGGCCGCGGTCGGTGGACAGCACGACGGTGGCGACGATCGTGGCGAACAAGCCGACCCCGAGGGTCATCATCGTGAGCATCTGCCCGCCCATCAGCGCCTCGCCGAGGGCGAACGTCGGGTCCGGCGGGGGGACGCCGTCGCGTGCCGGCCAGTCCACGAGCAGGATCCCGGCCGCGAGGACGACGAAGGCGCCGACCGAGATGACCAGCGAACCGCGCCGGTTGTGCGTCATCGTCATCGGCATGAGGCCGGCCGGGTTCATCATGAACATGATCATGAACACCGCCATGATGACCATCTCGATGACCATCATCAGCGCGATCACCGCGCCGAGGTAGCCCAGGCCGAGCAGCAGAACCAGACCCGCGACGGCCAGGAACGAGCCGAGCAGGGCGAAGGTCACCTGCGCCATCGAGTCCAACCGGAACACCAGCACACCGAGCACGACGGCGGCGCCGGCCAGCGCCCAGAACAGCACAACGCTCACATGCCACCTCCGCGCTGGAGCACGACGATCGCCACCACCAGTGCCTGGGCGATCGTCAGCGGGATCAGCACCACCCAGGCGAACTCGGCGAAGCGGTCCATCCGCACCGTCGGCAACCGGCGGCGCAGCCACACCAGGAGTGCCAGGACCGCGAGCGTCTTCAGCGCGACCCACGCCGGCGCCGGGAGCAGCGGCCCCGCGCCGCCGCCGAGGAACAGCGGCACTGCCATCGCCGCGGCCACCACCAGCAGCAGCCACCGCCCGCCGACGAACAGCAGCCGGTCGATGCCGCACAGCTCCAGCGCGGCACCCCCGGCGACGTCGCGCCCGACCGGCGCGTCGAAGGGCCCCCAGAACGCCATCGCCGCCGTGGAGACCAGGTAGGCCAGGAACGCGACGGGCATCAGGACGACGAACCACAGGTCGGCCTGCGCGGCGACGATGTCGGGAACGCGCAGGCTCTCGGCGGCGAGCGCGGCGGTGATCAGCGCGAACATGTGCGGCAGCTCGTACGCGAGGCCCTGTGCCACGAACCGGTAGCCGCCGACGAGGCTCAGCATGCTGTTCGCGCCCCACCCGGCCGCCCAGACCGCGGCCCAGGCCAGAACCTCCATCGCGTTGAACCACACGACGCCCACGGAAAGGTCGGCCACCGGCCGCGCGCCCAGCGGGAGCACCGCGGCCGCGAGAAGTGCGGCGATCGGCAGCAGGACGACGCCGGTGGTCGTCAGGGTCCGGTCCGGCGCGAGCGTGCGGCGGCGTTGACCGACGAGCAGCCGCGCGGTCTCCCGGGCGGGCAGGAGGACAGCCGCAGCCACCTCCGTCCGGCCGCCGCGGGCGCGGGCCGTCAGTGCGGCGTCGAACGCGACGGCGACCCAGGCGGCAGAGATCAGCAGCAGCGGCAGCACGAGCACCGACCACAGCGGCAGCGCAGCCGTCGGGTCAGCCATGAGGTACCCTCGCCGGGGCGATCTCGGTGTCGGGGTCCAGCGCCGCGACGATCAACCGCAGCGTGGCGAGGTCCGCGCCGACGAGCGCCCGGGCGAGCCCGGCAAGATCGGGCGGCGGCGACGGGGGTGTGTCCGGCCCCCGCACGGCCCGCTCCACGGCGGCGAGGCGCCGCTCGAGCAGCGCTCCAACGTCGGTGTCGCCGGCGGCGAGGCCGCGGAGGAGCCAGCGCAGCGCCCGCGATCGGCGGACCCGCCGCACCAGCGTCCGCACCTGTGTCGCATGCCGCTCGTCGGGCGCGCCGGAGAGCAGGTCGTCGCGCAGTCGCCGGGCGCGGTCGGCTGCGTCGTCCCATCCGGCGACGCCCAGGAAGCGGGCCAACGCGTCGAGCTCACGGGCCGCGGCCCGACCCGCCCAGACGTCGACTTCTCCCGCGGCCGGGCCGTCGACGACCTCGGCCTCGGCCTCTTGGACGACGTCACCCTGCAGCGTCACGCGGACGACGAGTCCGGGTGGCCAGTCGGGCAGCAGGGGGCCGAGCGGGACGTGCACCCGGTCGAGCGTGAGCCCGTCGCGGTCCTCGCCCAGGTCGGCCATCGGGAGCCCCGCGACCGGGCCCATGTCGCCGTGGCCCTCGTGCCCGCCGTGCTCGCCATGCTCTTCGTGCGCGTGGTGCGAGACGGGGCCAACGTCGTGGTGCTGCCGGGCGCGTTGCCGCGCGGTGTTCGCGAGCACCGCGGCGGCCGCGTCGAGCTGGAGCCCGACGTCCGCCGGGTCGGTCAGCTCGATCCGCGCCCGCGGCGCGGGAAGCCGGTGCCACACCGCCTCGACGATCTCCGACAGCCGCGGCCCGGGCCGGCCGGCGACCACAAGCACATCGGCGTCGGCCGGGCTCTGCGCCAGCGGCCACCCGCGACGAGCCAGCTCCGCCTCGACCGCGAGCCGGACGCTCGTCCCGCCGGGCACGGGCAGGAGCAGGACGTGGGGCCGTGCGGCGCCGGCGCGGAGCAGCAGCCTGGTCAGGTCCATCGCAGCGCCCCCTCGCGCCACGCGTACGCCACCCCGGCCAGCAGGATCGCCAGGAAGAGAAACATCTCGATCACGGCAGGGGCGCCCACCCGCGACACGACCAGTGTCCACGGGTACATGAACAGCATCTCCATGTCGAAGGCGAGGAAGACCATCGTCAGCGGATACCAGCGGACGTGGAAGCGCGAGACGGCGTGCTCGACCGGCGGCAACCCCCCGGTGAAGGGCGACACGTCGAGCGCCACGCGCTGCACCGCGACGAGGGCGGACAGGCCGTAGCAGGCGAGCACGAGCGCGCCGGCGACGCCCAGCAGCCAGACGATCGGCGCGAACTCCCCCACTTCGCCTCCTCCACCGCGTGCTAGCCCGGACCGTAGGGCACCCGCACCCCCTACCCTGGACACCGGCGTGCCGGGAAGTCTGGTCGGCGAAGCTGCCGTCGAGCTGCCCCGAGGTGCTGATGCCGTCCACGCCAGCCGGTTACCGACTGTTCGGCCGCGGCAGCCTGCTCGAGGTACGGCGGATCGCGAAGATCCTGCGCACCGAGACCGTGGGCGGCGCGCTGCTGGTCGCGGCCGCGGTCCTCGCGCTGGCGTGGGCCAACTCGCCGTGGCAGGAGGCGTACCACGAGCTGAGCGCGCTGCGGGTCGGCCCGGCGAGCTGGCACCTGGACCTGACGTTGGCCGAGTGGGCCGCCGACGGGCTGCTGGCGATCTTCTTCTTCGTCGCCGGGCTGGAGCTCAAGCGCGAGTTCGTCGCGGGCGACTTGCGCGACCCTCGCCGTGCCGCGCTGCCGGTGGCCGCCGCCGTGGGCGGAATGATCGTGCCCGCGGTGCTCTACCTCGCGATCAACATCATGCATCCGGACGGGGCGCTCGCGGGCTGGGCGGTCCCGGTCGCCACCGACATCGCCTTCGCGCTCGCCGTGCTCGCGGTGGTCAACACGCATCTACCCGGGGCGTTGCGCACGTTCCTGCTCACCCTGGCTGTCGTGGACGACCTGCTGGCC
>Ga0247830_10001305_pt1 | contig 10312 bp, 10 predicted proteins | sample 12C_Control_Day5_FD_207766 | JGI IMG/M metagenome (GOLD analysis project Ga0247830, IMG submission 207766) | Soil microbial communities from agricultural site in Penn Yan, New York, United States - 12C_Control_Day5 | ecosystem: Environmental > Terrestrial > Soil > Agricultural land | place...
CGGCGCTGGTGCATCTCGCGGCCCGCGGCTTCGGGGCGCGGGGCGGCTTCCGGGCGGCGCGGGCGGCGCTCTTCTGGTCGCTGCTGCTCGCGGCGCCGCTGGCGATCGGCCTGGCGCTGCTCGGCGTCGCCATCGAGATCCTGGCCCCCGGGGGCTTGCCGCTGCTCGACTGGCTCGGCTATGCGGCGCTGGGCTTCTGGCTCTGGGTGTTCGCGGCGAGCCTCGCCGAGGGCTTCGGGGCGACGCGGCGGGTGGCGGCGGTCGTCGCCGCGGCACTCGGGGCGGTCGCCGGGCTCGTCGGCCTGCTCGCCGGCGGCGCCTGAGGCAGGGGGACGCGGCGCGGTGTGGGGCGAGCTCGTCATCGACAGCCTGAAGCGGCCGCGGCTGGCGGCGCGGCGGATCCTCGGCCTCGACCTGCCGGCCGACACGCTGGTGCAGGCGGCGACGCTGGTGGCCTGCGGCGGAACCCTGCTGTTCTACCTCGCCGCGCGGGTCGTGCCGCCGCCCGCGGACGCCGAGTTCGCCGCCTTCGTCCGGCGTCCGCTGCTGGCGACGGTGCTGAACCTCGTGCAGCTCGGCCTGATGGCCGCGCTGGCCACCTGGGTCGGCCGGCTGTTCGGCGGGGTCGGGTCGCTGGCCGGCGCGACGGCGCTGGTCGTCTGGTACAATCTGGTCTCGCTGCTGCTGCTCGCGCTGCTGTTGCTCGCCATCGTGGTGCTGCCGCCGCTCGGGATAGTGCTGGCCTTCGCCTTCTGCCTCTGGATGGTGTGGGTCCCGGCGAACTTCGTGGCGGAGCTGCATTCGTTCCAGAACGCGGCAGTGGTGTTCGCTGGCCTGCTGCTTACCCTGCTCGCGCTGTTCATCGTGCTGAACCTGGCGTTCATGCTGCTCGGCCTGGCGCCGGCGGAGGGGGTCTGATGTACGACGTCGAAGCGGTCCGGCGGGACTTCCCCATCCTCGCGCGCGAGGTGCACGGGCGGCCGCTGGTCTATCTCGACAACGGCGCCTCGGCGCAGAAGCCGCAGGCGGTGATCGACGCCGTGACCCGCGCCTACTCCGAGGAGTACGCCAACGTCCACCGCGGGCTGCACTACCTCTCGAACCTGGCGACCGAGAAGTACGAGGCGACCCGCGGCAAGATCGCGCGCTTCCTCGGCGCCGGCAGCCCGGAGGAGATCGTCTTCACCACCGGATCGACCCTGGGGATCAACCTCGTCAGCTATGCCTGGGCGGCTCCGCGGCTGCGCGAAGGCGACGAGATCGTGCTCTCGGTGATGGAGCACCACGCCAACGTCGTGCCCTGGCACTTCCTGCGCGAGCGGCAGGGGGTGGTGCTGAAGTGGGTCGACATCGGCGAGGACGGCTCGCTCGATCCGGAGCGGGTTCTGGAGGCGATCGGCCCGCGGACCCGGCTGGTCGCGGTCACCCACATGTCGAACGTGCTCGGCACCGTGGTCGACGTCGCGGCGATCGCCGCCGGCGCCCGCGCCGCCGGCGTCCCGGTGCTGGTCGACGGCAGCCAGGCGGCGGTCCACATGCCGGTGGACGTGCAGGCGCTCGGCGCCGACTTCTACGTGGTCACCGGCCACAAGCTCTACGGCCCGACCGGCTCGGGCGCGCTCTGGGCCCGCCCGGAACGGCTCGAGGAGATGCGGCCGTTCCTCGGCGGCGGCGACATGATCCGCGAGGTCCGCCAGGACGCGATCACCTACGCCGACCCGCCGCTGCGCTTCGAGGCCGGCACGCCCGCGATCGTGGCGACGATCGGCCTCGGCAGCGCCCTCGACTACATGACGGCGCTCGGGCCCGAGAACATCGCCGCGCACGAGCACCGCCTGCGCGACTACGCCGCGGCACGCCTCGCCGGCCTGAACTGGCTGACGCTGCAGGGCACCGCGCCGGGGAAGGGCGCGATCTTCTCGTTCACCATGGACGGCCAGGCGCACCCGCACGACATCTCGACCGTCGTCGACCGCAAGGGCGTCGCGGTGCGGGCCGGCCACCACTGCGCCCAGCCGCTGATGGCAAGGCTCGGCGTCACCGCGACCTGCCGCGCCTCCTTCGGCCTCTACAACACCGAGGCCGAGGTCGACGCCCTCATCGACGCGCTCGAGACCTGCCACGACCTGTTCGCCTGAAGCGGATCGCCGGGCGACGGCACGGACGATCGCGTCAAGCAGGCTTCCCTGTGCCGGGTGCGGGACTGCGACGCCGGAGAACCGGGGGCGCGGGTCGTGCCGCGCTGATTCAGGTTGACGACGCGGAGAAACGCCATCGATATCATATGGTTGACCGACCTCTGCATTGTGCGAGACCGGGTGTGCGCACGCCATTGCACCCCCGTTGCGGATGTGCAGGATGGCCGCCCATGAAGATCGCCTCCTTCAACATCAACGGCGTCAAGGCGCGGCTGCCGGCGCTGATCGACTGGCTGCGCGACGCGCATGCCGACGTCGTAGTGCTGCAGGAACTGAAGGCCACCGACGACGCCTTCCCCCGCCTCGAGATCGAGGACATGGGCTACAACCTCGAGACCCACGGCCAGAAGGGCTTCAACGGCGTCGCCATCCTGTCGAAGCTGCCGCTCGAGGACGTCCGCCGCGGCCTGCCCGGCGACGACGGCGACGAGCAGGCGCGCTGGATCGAGGCCAGCGTCGCCGGCGTCCGGGTCTGCGGCCTCTACCTGCCGAACGGCAACCCGGCGCCCGGCCCGAAGTACGACTACAAGCTCGGCTGGATGGACCGCCTCCGGGCCCGCGCCGCCGGGCTGGTCGAGGCCGAGGAGACGGCGGTGATCCTCGGCGACTACAACGTCATCCCCGAGCCGAAGGACTGCTGGGACCCGCGCGTCTGGGCCCGCGACGCCCTGTTCCTCCCCGAGACCCGCGCCGCCTTCCGCCGGCTCGAGCACCTCGGCCTGACCGACGCGCTGCGCGCCGTCGACCAGGGCCCGGGCATCTACACCTTCTGGGATTATCAGGCCGGCGCCTTCCAGAAGAACTGGGGCATCCGGATCGACCACGTGCTGCTGACCCCGCAGGCCGCCGACCGGCTCGAGACCTGCGGCATCGACGCCGAGACCCGCTCGCGCGAGAAGCCTTCCGACCACGTGCCGGTCTGGGTCACCCTCGAGGACTGAAGCCGACGCCGGCCGGCTAGGACGTCAGGATGCTTCCGTCCCTTGAGTCTCGGTTGGCCTGGCCCTTCTTGGCTTCACCCGTACGGCGATCACGATGGCACTGATGACGATCAGCACAAGGCCGAGCACGGTCCCGGTCGTCGGGACGTTCCCGAATACGGCGAAGTCTAAGAAGGCGGCTGCGATCACCTCGGCATAGGTGAACGGCGCAAGCGTGCTTGCGTCGGCATGCTGGAAGGCGCGGATGATGAGCAGGTGCGCAAGCGCGGCGACGAGGCCGATCGCGACCAATATGATCCATTGCATCGGCGTCGGGGAGACCCAGAGCGTGGTGACGAACACGGTGGAGACGATGCAGCCGACGAGTCCGGTCTGGTAGACCGACACTGTTGGCGGAAGATCCTCATCGAGAATACGGGTCATCAGAAGAAAGACTGCATAGAAGCAGCCCGCGGCAAGCCCGGTCAGATAGGCCCACTGAAAGGCGACGAGATCGGGCGGATTGGCGACAACAATGCCGGAGAATCCGAGTGCGACCGCGCACCAGCCAAGCAGCGAGACTCGCTCCTTGAAGAATAGCACGGCCATGAGTGTCAGGATGAACGGCGAGACGAAATACAACGTGAGGGTCGTTGTCATCGGCAAGTGTCGCAGGGTCACGTAGAAGAACCCTACCGTGGCAAAGAGCGCCGCTCCACGCAGGAAGACCGCGCTGGCAAGTAGAGGAACGAGGACTCGCCAGCCGTAGCGTCGCGCGCAATAGGTTCCTGTGAGGATGCAGTGGAAAAAGAACCTCGCCCAGATCACCTGCAGAACCGGAAGGGAGAGGCTGACGAACTTGGCGCCCGCATCCGAGACAGGCAAGAGCTGCAGCGCCGCGACGAGGAGGGCGATTCCAAGAAGTGGCCGGGTGACGGGAAGTGTCTTCTCTATTCCTTGGGCCATGTTCACCACCCGGTCTCATCGGGCCCAATTCGGCTATTCGAAAAAGAGAGCTGATCGGCCGCTTCGGGCGCCCGATAGCGCACGTCCTCCCGAGGGCTTTATGAGTACATGCCTAGTGGGCGGGCGCGGTTCCGCCGACCGGCGCCTCCACCGCTGCCGGCGGGGTCTCGTGCTCGACGCCGCGGACGTCGAGCCAGCCCTCCCAGATCATGTGCAGCGCCACGTAGAGGATGACCAGCAGGCCCAGCCAGGCGATCCAGTGGTAGCGCGCCAGCAGCCGGGCGATCAGCGAGGCGGCCAGGCCCATCAGCGCGATCGACAGCGCCAGCCCGAAGATCAGCACCGTCGGATGCTCGCGCGCCGCGCCGGCCACCGCGAGCACGTTGTCGAGCGACATCGAGACGTCGGCGATGATGATCTGGGTCACCGCCTGGCGCAGCGTCTTGCGCGGCGCGCCGACGGCGCCGATCGTGCCGTCGGCGTCGAGGTCGGTGTCGCCCAGCGATTCGACCGCGGCCGCCTCGTCCTTCCGGCTGACCCGCAGCTCCTCGAACATCTTCCAGCAGACCCAGAGCAGCAGCAGGCCGCCGCCGAGCAGCAGCCCGGTGATGTTGAGGAGCTGGGTGGCGATCAGCGCGAACCCGATGCGCATCAGCGTCGCCGCCGCGATGCCGATGACGATCGCCTTGCGCCGGAGGTCGGCCGGCAGCCCCGCCGCCGCCAGGCCGATGACGACCGCGTTGTCGCCGGCGAGCACCAGGTCGATCATGATGACCTGGAGGAACGAGGTGAAGAATCCCGGCTCGAACATCGCGGCCAGCCGCCTCCCTGCCTGCTGCCCGGCGAGGCTTGACCTAAGGCCCGCGTGTGTCAACCCGTCGTGGTCACGTCGTGGCCAAACAGCCAGTCGAAGCGCCCGGCGAGTAGCGACGGCGCCACAGCCGACAGCCCGGCGAGCGCCGCCTGCACCGGCGCCCGCACCCCCGGTCCGAGGTGGTAGATCCGGCCGGCGCGCGCCGCGGCGTGCTGCACCCGGGTCGCCCGCGCCAGCCGCGCCGCCTCGTAGGCGGCGAGCCCCTCCCGCGGATCCGCGGCGAGGTCGAGGCACTCGGCCAGCACCCAGGCGTCCTCGAGCGCCAGGGTCGCGCCCTGCGCCAGGAACGGCAGCATCGGGTGGCAGGCATCGCCGAGCAGCGCCAGCCGGCCGGTGGTCCAGGCCGCGAGCGGCGCATGGCCGAACAGCCCCCAGAGCCAGCAGGCCTCGACCTCGGCGAGCAGCGCCGCCGCCGCGCCGCTCCAGCCGGCGAACGCCCGCCGCAGCTGCCCCGGGTCGCCGGGCAGCGACCAGCCCTCCTCGGCCCAGGCGGCACGCTCCTCGATCGCCACCAGGTTCACCAGGCTGGCGCCGCGCAGCGGATAGCTGACGAGGTGGCGCCCGGGCGCCATCGTCACCCGCGCCGCCGGCCGCAGGAACTCGGCCGGGGCGCGGGCGGCCGGCACCAGCGCCCGCCAGGCGACGTGGCCGGTGAACCGGGCCGGCGCGGCGTCGAGGTGGGCGGCCCGCAGCCCGGAGCGGACGCCGTCGGCGGCCACCACCGCGTCGAACGGCCCCGCCTCCGCGCCGCCGCGCAGGCGCAGCCGGCCGCGCGCCGGCTCGACGGCCTCCACCGCCTCGCCTAGCGCGAGCGCGACCCCCGCTTCCGCCGCCCCGCCCTTGAGCACGGCCAGCAGGTCGGCGCGGTGGAAGTGCCAGTAGGGCCGGCCGTGCCGGGCGACGATCGCCTGCCCGAGCGGCACCCGGGCGACCGGCCGCGCCGCCCGGTGGTCGACGAGCTCCACCGCCTGCGGCAGGCTCGCCCGCACCTCGGCGGCGTCGCGCAGCCCGAGCGCCTCGAGCACCGCGACGCCGTTCGGGGCGATCTGGATGCCGGCGCCGACCTCGCCGAGCGCCGCGGCCTGCTCGAACACCCGGACGCGGGCCCGGCGCTGCGCCAGCGCGATCGCCGCCGCGAGGCCGCCGATGCCGGCCCCGACCACCGCGATCTCCCGCCCATCCAGCCGCATCCCGTGCCCTCCGATCCGGCGGCAGTTGACACCGGATCGCGGCGGAGGTGAACCCTCCGGCGCCGCTGGACGCCGCCCTGCGGGCTGCCTAGAAGGGGCGCGCCGGACGAGGAAGGGACGGGCATGCGCATCCTGCTCACCAACGACGACGGCATCGGCGCGCCCGGCCTGCAGGTCGCCGAGGCGATCGCCGCCGAGCTCGCCGGCCCCTCGGGCGCGGTCTACGTCGTCGCGCCGGCCTTCGAGCAGTCCGGGGTGGCGCACTCGGTCTCCTACGTCCGCCCGATGCGGATCGAACGGCTCGGCGAGCGCCGGTTCGCCGTGGAGGGCTCGCCGGCCGACTGCGTGCTCGCCGGCCTCTACGAGGTGATGAAGGACGCAGCCCCCGACCTGGTGATCTCCGGGGTCAACCGCGGGCACAACGTCGCCGAGGACACGGTCTATTCCGGCACCGTCGGCGGGGCGATGGAGGCGGCGCTGCACGGGGTGCGCGCTGCCGCGCTCTCCCAGTACTACGGACCTTCCGGCGAGGACCGCGCCGACCCCTTCGACGCGGCACGCACCCACGGCGCCGGCGTGCTGCGCCGCCTGATCGAAGACGCGAGCTGGCCGGCCTCGCCCTACGGGGTGTTCTACAACGTCAACTTCCCGGCGCGCCCGGGGCCCGAGGTGCGCGGGCTGCGCGCCACCTACCAGGGCTACCGCGCCTCGCCGACCTTCGGCGTGCTGCGCCACGTGGCGCCGAACGGCCGGACCTTCCTGTGGCTGACCCACGGCCACGGCAACGCCGACGGCCCCGAGGGGTCGGACTCGCGCGAGTGCCACGACGGCTACATCACCGTGACCCCGCTGCAGGCCGACCTGACCGCGCATGCGCTCGTCGCGCCGCTTGCGCAGACGCTCGGATAGGACAATAGGTCGGACATGCACCCCGCCGAGCGGCAGATGCAGTTCGTCTACACCCTGCGCTCGCATGGGGTGACCAACGTCGACGTGCTGAAGGCGATGGAGGCGACCCCGCGCGGCGCCTTCCTCGAGGGGATCTTCCAGGACCGCGCCTACGACGACACGCCGCTGCCGATCGCCTGCGGGCAGACGATCAGCCAGCCGACGGTCGTCGGGCTGATGACCCAGGCGCTGGAAGTAACCCGGCGCTGCAAGGTGCTCGAGGTCGGCACCGGCTCGGGGTACCAGGCGGCGATCCTCGGCCGGCTGGCGCGCCGCGTCTACACCATCGAGCGGCACCGGCGGCTGGCGCGGCGGACCCGGGAGCTGTTCCTGTCGCTCGGCCTGCACAACATCACGGTGGTGCACGGCGACGGCTCGCTCGGCCTGCCCGAGCAGGCGCCGTTCGACCGGATCATCGTCACCGCCGCCGCAGAGGACACGCCGGCGATGCTGCTCGACCAGCTGCGTGAAGGCGGGGTCATGGTCCTGCCGGTCGGGCAGAGCAACGCGGTGCAGACGCTGCTCAAGGTGGTCAAGACCGCGCATGGGCCGGAATACACCGACCTCGGCGCGGTCCGGTTCGTGCCCCTTGTCGAGGGGGTGGCACAGGACGTATTGGACTAGGCGGCGCACGCAAGATGTTGGGAGCGGACAGGATGGGCGAGGCGACGGTACCGCGGCGCGGCTGGCAGGCATCGACCGGCGCGCTGCTGCTCGCCGGCAGCCTGCTGCTCGTCGGCTGCGGCGGCTTGCACAACCCGTTCGGGGGCGGCGCGCCGGACGCCGGGGCGGCGCCGGTCGCATCCAACCTCGAGCCGGACTCGCGCGGCGTCATCACCTATGCCACCTACCAGGTCGCGGTCGCCCGCGAGGGCGACACCGTCGCCAGCGTCGCCAGCCGCGTCGGCACCTCGACGGCCGAGCTCGCCGCCCGCAACGCGGTGCCCGAGACCTACATCCTGCGCCCGGGCGAGGTGCTGCTGCTGCCCGACAGCGTGCCGCGGGCGGCACCGGGGCTGGACGGCGGCACGGTCGGCACTCAGCCGCTCGGCTGGACGCCCGAGGGCGCCTCGGCGGCGATCGACGGCGCGGTGCCGGCGGATAACCCTTTCCGCAACGGCCAGACCGAGCCGCTGATCGATCCGGTCCGCCACCGGGTCGAATCCGGCGAGACCGCCTACTCGATCGCGCGGCTCTACGGCGTGTCGGTCACGGCGCTCGCCTCGTGGAACGGCCTCGGGCCCGATCTGGCGGTGCGCGAGAACCAGGAGCTGCTGATCCCGATCGTCGGCGACGCCAACCGCATCTCGAGCGTCCCGGACGAGACCCAGCCGGGGCAGGGCACCCCGATCACCGCGCCCCCCAGCGCCGCCGCGCCGCTGCCCGAGGACATCACCGCCGCCGTCGTGCCCGAGTCGCCCGACCTCGGCGCCCAGCGCACGCCGCCCGGGGGACGCCTGACCCCGCCGGTGTCGGGCAGCGTCAGCCGCCGCTACGACCCGGGGAACCCGAACGGGATCGGCTTCGCGGTGTCCGCCGGCACCCAGGTCAAGGCCGCCGCGCCGGGCGAGGTGGCGCTGATCTCCGAGGCGCTCGGCGGCCTCGGCACCATCGTTCTCGTCCGCCACCGCGACGATCTCATCACCACCTACTCGACCCTCTCCGACGTCCGGGTCAGCGAGGGCCAGCAGGTGCAGGCCGGCCAAGTGATCGGCGTGGTCGCCGACCGGGAGAACCCGGAGCTGCAGTTCGACGTTTTCCGCGGCACCACCAGCGTCGATCCGACCCCCTATATCGGCGGCTGAGCGGCGGGCTGCCGGCGATCTTCGCCGGATCCCGGCGGCAACCTCGTGTTTACAGAGCTTTCCTAATGCTTGCCCGGGTTGAATCACACCGATATATCAATGGCTTGATTCTGTATCGCACGCGATAAGGGCGCAAACGGCCTTCCGACGGCGGCATCAAAGCCAGCCGCGCTTCTTGAAGATCCAGTAGCTCAGGACCGCCGACAGCACCATCAGCGCCAGGGCGAAGGGGTAGCCGAACGCCCAGCTCAGCTCGGGCATCACCCCGAAGTTCATGCCGTAGATCGAGGCGATCAGCGTCGGCGGCAGGAACACGACGGCGGCCACCGAGAAGATCTTGATGGTGGCGTTCTGCTCGATCGAGATCATGCCGAGCGTCGCGTCGAGCAGGAAGGTCAGCTTGGCGTTGACCGACCCGGCGTGCTCGCTCAGGAAGCGGGTGTCGCGCCCCAGGGTCTTTAGCCGCGCCTTGCTGTCCTTGTCGGCCCGGCCGGCGGTCGCCGCGGTCAGGAACACGAACAGCCGCTCGAGCGAGACGAGGCTGTCGCTGATGAAGCCGACGATCTCCCCCTGCCGCCCGAGGCCGCGCAGCACCGCCTGGTAGTCGGCCGGACCGTCCGGGCGGAACACCGCGCGCGACAGGCGGTCCATCTCGCGCCCGATCGCCTCGAGGATGTCGGCCAGCCGATCGACGATGACCTCCAGCAGCGACAGCAGCACCGACAGGCCGTCGGTGCAGGACAGCTCGAACCGCTCGGCGCGGTGCGGGAAGGCCCGGAAGGCGCGCGGCTCGTGGTAGCGCAGCGTCACCAGCCGGTCGCCGACCAGGATGAAGGTCACCGGCGCCAGCACCGGGTCGTCGCCGTCGGTGCCGACCGGCAGCTGCGCGGTCATCACCACCGCCCCGTCCTCGGCGTAGAGGCGGCTCGAGTCCTCGATCTCCGCCATCTCCTCCCGCGTCGGCACCTCGAGGCCGAGCGCCGTCTCGACCGCCCGCTCCTCGGCCTCGCTCGGGTCGAGCAGGTCGATCCACACCACCCCGGCCGTCGCGAGCGGCTCCGGGACCGGTCGAAGCCGGCCCCCGTCGACGGCATAGCCCTGGATCACCGGCGCCTCCTGCGAACCCGGCGACAGTAAGCGCCGCGCCGCCGGTCGCCAAGCCGGCGAAGCGGCCTCAGTCGCGCCAGAAGCCCGCGGTGAACAGCACGAGGACCGACATGATCTCCAGCCGCCCGAGCAGCATGGTCACGGTCAGCACCCACTTGGCCGCCGCGGGCAGGCCGGCGAAGTTGCCGACCGGCCCGATCTCCGGCCCCAGCCCCGGCCCGATGTTGGCGAGCGCGGTGGCCGCCCCGGTGATCGCGGTGATCGGCTCGAGGCCGACCAGCACCAGCAGCAGCGCGCTGATCGC
>Ga0247830_10001306_pt1 | contig 10305 bp, 7 predicted proteins | sample 12C_Control_Day5_FD_207766 | JGI IMG/M metagenome (GOLD analysis project Ga0247830, IMG submission 207766) | Soil microbial communities from agricultural site in Penn Yan, New York, United States - 12C_Control_Day5 | ecosystem: Environmental > Terrestrial > Soil > Agricultural land | place: USA...
ACCGTGGCAAGGCGGCGCAAGATACTCATGCCCAGATAATACGACCCGGAATCTCCGGAAGTCAAACTTATCTGGGACTTTACACGGTTTTATCCGACTTCCCGAATGCCCAGGCGACCACGATACCGATGAGGTAAAGGACGAACATGGGGGCGGCAACAAGCGCCTGGCTGACCGGGCTGCCGTCTGGCGTGATGACGGCCGCCACCACGAAGATGATGAGGACGGCGTACTTGATGTGACGCGCCAGGAACCCGGCCGACACGATGCCGAGCCGCGCGAGCACCAGCATCAGCATCGGCATCTGGAAGACCAGGCCCATGCCCAGCATCAACTTCACGTACAGGCTGAACACCGGATCGATGCGCGGCGTGAACTCCATGAAATCGTTCGAGAAGCCCGCAAAGAAGCGCCACGCCGCGGGAAACAGCACGTAATGGGAGAACGCCGCGCCGGCGACGAAGAGCGACGACGATCCGAGGACGAAGGGAATCGCCAGCTTCTTCTCCTTCGAGTACAGCCCGGGGGCGATGAAGAGCCACACCTGCCACATGATGTAGGGCGAAGCGAGGATCAGGCCCGAGAGCGCCGCGATCTTCAAGTAGATGAAGAACCCCTCGCCCGGCTCGGTGTAAATCAGCTTGTGGCTCGGGATGTCGGCGGTCAGACGCGCGTAGACGAATTCCTGCGTCCGGTTCGCGAACGCGAACGCGGCGAGGAACCCGACGAGCAACGCGACGACGGCGTGCGTAATGCGCTTGCGGAGCTCGTCGAGGTGCTCGAGAAACGTCATGCGCCCGTCGAGCGCCTCCTCCTCCTCGTCGCCGAATGGCGAGGAGACCTCGGGCGATTCGGGCGTGTGCGGCTGCGGCGATTCCTCGTCCCGCTTGGGGAAGGGCACCAACGCCATACGAAACGCTAGCGCGAGACGGTCTGGCTCGGGGCCGAGGTGTCCGGGGTCAGCGGAGGCTCTGCCTCGGTCTTGCGAGACGCCGTTTCCTTCTGCTCCTCGAGCTTGATTTCCTGCTCGAGGGTGTTCTGGAGGTCGTTGGACGCCTTCTTGAACTCGTTCAGGCTGCGCCCCAGCGACTTGCCGAGCTCGGGCAGCTTGCGGGGGCCGAAGATGATGAGCGCGATCACGAAGATGATGATCAGCTCGGGCATGCCAATGGAACCAAACATGTCAGTGCTCCAGATGCGCGTTCAAACGGCCGGTCCGCCAGGCGCGGCGTCCAAGAGAAGAGTATACCCCACCCCTCCGGGGGAATTCCTTGCCGGGTGGGGGCTTATTGGTTAGCATCGCCCTATGCGGATGTCGTCCGTCGTTGCTGTCGTGTTCGCCGTCGCCGCCTCGGCGGTAGCAGGTGGGTGGTTCGGCACGACCGCTCTGGCCACGCAGGACCGCGTTCCCGAGCACTACCGCGCCTTCACGGCAGCCCTGGCCGCCATCGAGTCGCAGTACGCCGAGGAAGTGGAGTCCGACCGGCTGGTCTACGGCGCTATCAACGGCATGCTCCAGACCCTCGATCCGCATTCGAGCTTCATGGATCCGCGCAGCTATGCGCAGATGCGGGAGCGGCAGGAAGGCCGCTACTACGGGCTCGGCGTGACCATCCAGGCGCCCAACGGCGACATCACCGCCGTCAGGGTGTTCGAGGGCTCGCCAGCCCACGACAAGGGCATACGCCGCGGCGACGTGATCGCCGAAATCGAGGGGCAGAGCACCAAGGGCTGGACCACCGACGATGCGGTCGGGAAGCTTCGCGGCAAGAAGGGGACGTTCGTCAACATCGGCATCCGCCGCAAGGGCCTCGAGCCGCTGATTCCGCTCAACGTGATGCGCGATCAGGTGAGCATCCCGAGCCTGTCGGCCGTCTTCATGATCGACGCCGAGACCGGCTATGTCGGCATCACCGACTTCGCCGAGCACACTGACGAGGATCTCGGGTCCGCCCTCGAATCGTTGACGAAGAAGGGCATGAAGCGTCTGGTGCTCGACCTGCGGAGCAATCCGGGCGGTCAGCTCGATCAGGCGATCCGCATCACCAACCGCTTCGTGCCCAAGGGGTCGATGGTGGTCTACACGCGCGGCCGTGTCCCCAATTCGGATCAGGACTACCGCGCGACCGATGCGCCGGAGTACACCACCATCCCGATGATCACGCTGGTGAACCGGAGCAGCGCCAGCGCCTCCGAGATTGTCTCGGGCGCGCTGCAGGATTACGACCGCTCGCTGATCGTCGGCGAGACCACGTTCGGCAAGGCGCTGGTGCAGTCCGTCTACCGCGTCAGCGGCGGCGCCGGCCTTGCTTTGACGACGGCTCGCTATTACACGCCGAGCGGCCGGTTGATCCAGCGGCCGTGGGACGGGACTTTCGACGAGTACCTGACCTACACGATGAAGGATCAGAGCCAGCGCGCCTATTCGGCCGATCAGTTGAAGTACACGACGGGCGGGCGCAAGGTGTACTCTGGCGGCGGCATCGAGCCCGACGAACGGTTCGAGGGCCCGCTCGAGGGATTCAATCCGACCCGCTTCGGCCGCTCGCTCTTCAACCGCGGCCTGTTCGCCTCGTTCGCCGAGCAGTTCTACTACGAATCCGACACGCGTCCCGGAACCAAGGCGGCAACGTTCAAGTACGTGAAGCGCAACTTCGAGGTGACGCCGGCGCTGGTCGACGACTTCAAGACGTTCGTGGTCGGCCGCAACACCAAGATGGACGAGGAATCCTGGACCAAGGACCTCGAGTTCATCCGGGCGATGATTCGCCTCGAGATCGATCAGGCTGTCTTCGACATTGCCACCGCGCGCCAGCATCTGGTCGCGGCCGACCCGCAAGCGCGCTACGCGCTCGGTCGGTTCGGCGAGGCGCAGAAGCTGGTCGAGCTGTCGCGCGGCCGCAACACGAGAATAGGGCAGTAGACCCCCAAGTATTGCGTCATCCTTCCGCCTTGCCACAAGGGGAAGGGCTTGCTAGACTGGCCGGCGTTCCCCTTCCAGCCGACTTGTCATGCGCCTCGAACGAATCGAACTGTCCGGTTTCAAGTCCTTTTCCGACCGATCGGAGCTCGCCTTCGACGAAGGCGTGACCGCCATCGTCGGGCCCAACGGGTGCGGCAAGAGCAACGTCGCCGATGCCCTGACCTGGGTCCTCGGCGAGCAGAGCGCCAAGAGCCTGCGCGGCGAGAAGATGGAGGACGTCATCTTCAGCGGGTCCGATGCCCGCAAGCCCACCGGCGCGGCGGAAGTGCGGCTGAAGCTGAGCGGCGTGGTGGTGCCGCCGTCGCTCGAGAAGGAGATGGGCTACGAGCCATCGCCGTTCGGGCCGGGTACGAACGGCCACCACACCTTCGCCGAGCTGCCCGCGCCGATGCTCACGCGCGATGTGGAGGTGACCCGCCGGCTGTTCCGCTCCGGTGAGAGCGAGTACCTGATCGACGGGCACCAGTGCCGCCTCAGGGACATCCACGAACTGCTGATGGATACGGGCCTCGGCGCCAAGGCCTACGCCATCATCGAGCAGGGCAAGATCGGCATGATCCTCAGCTCGCGGCCGACCGATCGGCGCCAGTTGATCGAGGAAGCTGCCGGCATCACAAAGTACAAGGCCCGGCGCCGCTCGGCGGAACTCAAGCTCGAAGCCGCGCAGCAGAACCTGACGCGGCTCGACGACATCGTCTTCGAGGTCGAGAAGCAGAAAGGTGCGCTCAAGCGGCAGGCGGCGAAGGCGCGCCGCTATACCCGGCTGCGGGACGAAATGCGCCGGTGGGAGAAGGTGCTCTTCGCGCGCCGCCACCGGGCGCTCGGCGAAGCCATCGAGGGCACGCGCGCGCGGCTCGCTGACGCGCGCGACAACGAAACGGCGGCGGCGGCTCGAGTCGCGGAAGTGGAGACGGCGCTCACGACGCTGCGGATTGAGCAGGCGGAAGCCGACACCGCGGCGGGGCAGGTCCGGGACGCGGCTCATGCCCGCGAGCTTGACATCAACCGGCGCCAGCAACAGATCGCGCTCGATCGCCAGCAGGCGACGATGCTCGACACGCGCGCCGGCGAGCTCGATCAGGAACGCCAGCAGCTCGAGGCCCGCCGCGAGCCCGAACGCCAAGCGCTCGCCGAGCGCCGGCAGGCCCTGCAGGACGCCGAAGCCCAGCGCGACGTCGCCGCCGGCGGCGTTCAGGCCGCGGGCGATCAGTACGCGCGGGCCCAGCAGTGGATCGAGACCATGGAACAGGACGTCGAGCGCACGCGCGGCGACGTCTATGCCGTGGTCAACACACTGACCGCCTTGCACGCCGCCGCGCAGTCGGCCGGGGCCCAGCGCGAGCGGGCCGTGGAATCGGAGCAGCGGTTCGCACTGGAGTCCCGCGAACTGACCGCCGAGCTCGAGCAGGTGCAAGTGGAGCGGCAGTCGTCCGCCGCGCAGCTGCGCCGCGCCCAGGAGGAGCTCGAGGCCGCGCGCCTCGCGCGGGGGGCGCGCGAGACGGAGCTGGCCAGCGCCCGAATCGAGCACGAGTGGCGAGCCCGTGATGTGCGCGCACGCGAACAGGAACTGGCCGGACTTTCGGCCCGGCTGCGATCGCTCGAGGAGATGGACGCCCACCGCGCCGGTTTCGCCGATGCTGCGCGCATGGTGCTGGTGAACGCGAACGGCAAGGTTGGGCAGATGGGCGCGCTCGCCGACTTTTTGGAGGTCGAGCCGCGCTACGAACGTGCGGTTGAGGCGTGCCTGGGGGACCTGCTCCAGCACGTGCTGGTCGAGCGGCTCGAGCACGTCTCTGCCGGCCTGCGGCTGATTCGCCAGGAGGATGCCGGTCGCTGCGGCTTCGTCGTGGCGCGGCCGGACGGCTCGGACGTTCAAACGACAGGGGATCGAACCGCGGAGGTTCAAACCGCGGAGGTTCAAACCTCCGACGTGCCCGTCGGCACCGTGCGCCTGCAGGACGTCGTCCGCATCGGCGGACCGTTTTCCGGTGCGCTCCGCGCCGCCATCGGCGAGGCCTGGATCAGCGAGTCGTTCGACGCCGCGTCCCGAGTGGCGCCGTTCGTTCCGTTCCCGGTGGCGACTCTCGAAGGTGACGTCTTTCGCGGACGCCACATCGTGACCGGCGGGGACAAAGCCGAGGCGCGAGGCATCCTGGCGACGAAGCGAGAGATCAAGGAGCTTTGCGAGCGCATTGCGACCGAGCGCGCCGCGCTGGCGACCCTGGCCGAGGAGACCGCCCAGTGCGAGCGGACGATCGCCCACGCGACGGCGGCGATTGAGGCCTTCGCGGCCGAGATGCACCGCCAGGAGAAGGGCATCGTCTCCCTCGAGGCGCTGGTGTCGCGCGCCGCACAGGACGAATTCCGCGTGCAGCAGCGCGCGGATCTCGTGGCCATCGAGATGCGTCGGGTTCGTGAGGAAATCGCGGGGCTCGACGCCCGAGAGGCCGAAGCGCGGGAGTCGGTCGTACGTCTCGATGCCGACAAGCGCACGGCCGACGACGCGCTGGTGGCCACGCTGCAGCGGCTGTTGTCGGCCCGCGAGCAGGCGGAAGCAGCCAGCCACACCGCCGCCGAAGCGCGCGCGGCGCACGCGACGCTGGTTGAGCGCTGCGCCGCTGCGGCCGCCGAAGTGAGCCGGATGGACGCCGCGGCCGTGGAGTTGGAGCGCCGCGTCGAGTCCAGTCTCAAGGACATTGCCCAGATGCGCGACCAGCGCGAGCGGCTGCTGGCCGGCATTACCGAGCACGAGCAGGAGCTCGACGCCGACGTCCGGTCGCTCGAAGCGCTGCGCGACCAGGTGTGTGTCGCGGACGAGCGGGCGGCCGAACTCCGCGCCGCCCTCGACGCCCAGGAAAGCGTGATTCGGGACGCGCGGCGCGCGCTCGATGCGGTTCGGGCCCTGGCCGCCGGCCTCGACGTGACCCGGGCCACGGCCGAATCCGACCTCACGCACCTGGCTCAACAGGCCCACGATACCGTGGGCGCGACGCTCGACGAGGTCCAGGAGGAAGTCGCTCGCATGGAGGCGGCTGGGGTGGTGGAGCCCGACGCGCGCGCCATCCGCGCGGCGGAAGTCGCAGAGCCGGACGAGGAGGAGGGTGCCGCAGTCGAGGGCGCCGAGGCCCCGGTCCCGGAGCACATGACCGCCGAGGAGGCCATCACCGAGCTTCGGGGGAAGATCGACCGGATCGGCCCGGTGAACATGATGGCCATCGAGCAGCACACGGAACTCGAGGCCCGCCACGGCTTCCTGACCACACAGCGGCAGGATCTCATCGACTCGATCGCCCAGACCAACGAAGCCATCAGGCGTATCGACGAAACCACGCATGTCCGCTTTCGCGAGGCGTTCACGGCGATCAATGCGAACTTCCAGCAGACCTTCGCCACCCTGTTCGGCGGCGGCCGCGCTGGCATCACCCTGCTCGACGAGTCCGATCCGCTCGAGAGCGGCATCGACATCGTCGCATCGCCGCCGGGCAAGCGGCTCCAGAGCGTGATGTTGCTCTCGGGGGGCGAGAAGGCGCTCACGGCGATCGCGTTGATGTTTGCGATCTTTCGCTACAAGCCCAGCCCGTTCTGCCTGCTGGACGAGATCGACGCCCCGCTCGACGACGCCAACATCGGCCGGTTCGTGGAACTGCTCCGGGGCATGATGGACAAGACCCAGTTCATCATCATCACCCACAGCCGTAAGACGATGGAGATCGCCAACCGGCTGTACGGCGTGACGATGGAGGAGCCGGGCGTCTCGAAGCTGATCTCCATTCAGATGAACTGAACCGAGAACCCTGGAACCCCAGAACCTCAGAACCCCAGAACCCCAGAACCTGAGAACCTGAGAAACCGTATAAGTCGTCATGGATCGCAGACGGGTTCTCGCCGCCGCTTTGGCGCTCGCGGTCACCGTGGCTACTGCCTCCTGCGACGTGCAGGTGGGACAGGACGGCGGCCTGTCGTTCGATGTCGCGTCGGGGCGGGCTCAGGACACCTGGACGCGCAGCTACACCCTGGCCAGCGGCGGTCGCCTCGAGCTCATCAACGTCAACGGTACGATTGCCGCGGAGCCGTCCTCCGGCACCGAAGTTGAGTTGACAGGCGAACGCATCGCGAAGGCGTCGTCGGACGAGGCTGCGCGGGAGCTGCTGGGCAAGGTCGAGATGCGGGAAGAGGCCGGGGCCAGCCAAGTACGTGTGGAGGTCCGCTCGGCGCGACATTTCGGCTTGGGCGGCCTCGAGGTCCGCTGGACCGTGAAGGTGCCGAAGGGCGCGGTCGTGGACCTGCGCACGACGAATGGCAAGGTGCAGTTGACGGGCCTGACCGGCGAGGTGCACGCACGCACGGTGAACGGCGGCGTCACTGGCCGCGGCCTGGCGGTGCAGGTCCTGGAGGCGTCGACGGTCAACGGTGGCGTGGACGTGGAGATCGCCGAGCCACTCGGCGGCGATGCCAGAGTGAGCCTGGAGTGTGTCAACGGTGGGGTCCAGCTGGCGCTGCCCGGAGACAGCAAGGCGAGCGTCCTCGCCCGCGTGACCAACGGTGGCATCAGCACGGGCGATCTCACGCTCCAGCCGACCGGAGAGCAGACCCGCCGCCGTGTGGAGGGGACGCTCAACGGCGGCGGCGCATCGGTCACCCTCGAGACGACCAACGGTGGCGTTCGGCTGACCCGATCGTCCGTTCAGTCGAAATCCACGAGCTAACCGTTTACAGTTAGAGCGGGCCCGTCACATGCCCGCTCCCGTGAACGAAGACAAGTCCACTCGCTACCACCGGCTCCGGCGACGGGCCGACCTCAGCGGCACCGCAGTCGCCGGGATCGTCCTGCTGGTACTCGCCGTTTCGGGCGCGGGCGTCCGGATCCGCGAAGGGTTTCAGGCGATCGCGGGCGCCGTGCTGCCGGCCGGGCTCGACGAGCCGGCGACCGTGGTGCTCGTCACCATCGCCGTCCTGGTCATCCTCCAGGTCGTGGAGTTCCCGTTTGCGTGGTACCAGGGCTTCGCGCTCGAACACCGCTACGGCCTGTCCACGCAGAAGGGGGCGCACTGGCTCGCGGACCATGTGAAGGCGACGGCCGTGGGCATGGTCCTGGCGGTTGCGGCCGCCTCGGTCGTGTTCACCACCCTCCGCAGGTGGCCCGATGCCTGGTGGGCGCTGTCCGCGGCGATTTTCGTGGCCGCGATGGTGGCGCTGGCGCGCCTGGCGCCGGTGCTCCTGCTGCCGCTCTTCTACCGGTTCCGGCCGCTCGACCGGCCTCAACTCGCCGAGCGTCTGATGGCGCTGGCGACGCGCGCCCGGACCGACGTGGTCGGCGTGTTCGAGTGGGTCTTGAGCGGCCACACCCGCAAGGCCAACGCGGCTCTAGCCGGGCTCGGCCAGACGCGGCGCATCCTCCTCTCCGACACCCTGCTGGCCGACTACACCGACGACGAAATCGAAGTCGTGCTGGCGCACGAACTGGCGCATCACGTGCACCGGGATCTCTGGCGTGGTATCGCCTTGCAGGTCGTGGTGGTGGTGGGCGGGTTCTTCTTCGCCGACCTGCTGCTGCGCGCCGCGGGTGGCTGGCTGCAGTATCGCGGGTTATCGGACCCGGCCGCGATCCCGCTGCTGATGCTGACCGGCGGCGCCTGGTCGTTCGTCATGCTGCCAATCGCCAACGCCCTCTCCCGTGCCCAGGAGCGCGCGGCCGACCGCTACGCGCTCGAGACCACGCGCAATCCGGAGGCGTTCGTCTCGGCCATGAGGCGGCTGTCGCAGCAGAACATGGCCGAGGATCGGCCCTCGACGCTGGTGCGGCTGCTGTTCTACTCACACCCTCCGATCCGCGAGCGGATCGAGGCGGCGCGGGCGTTTACGCGGATGTAGCCCCGCCGTGCGAGGCTGGTCGCGTGGAGGAAGGAATGCGCTTGTTACCGGTGGTCGTCGTCTTGCTGCTCGCCATGGCCTTCGCGCCGGAGGCCCAGACTTCGACCAAGACCAACGTCGCCCATCGGGGCGCGTCGGCGTATGCACCGGAGCACACGCTTGCGGCCTATCGGCTGGCCCTCGAGCAGGGCGCCGATTTCGTCGAGCAGGACCTGGCGGTCACACGCGACGGAGTCCTCATCTGCCTGCACGATCCCAGCCTCGAGAGGACCACCAACATCGAGGAGCTGTTCCCGTCTCGCTTCACTGAGATCGAGTACGAGGGCAAGAAGCGCCGTGTCTGGCTCGCCAACGATTTCGCACTCGAGGAAATCAAGCGCCTCGACGCCGGCTCGTGGTTCGATCCGAAGTTCGCCGCTGAGCGGGTGCCGACCTTCGACGAGGCGGTCGCGCTCCATCAAGGGTAGGGCCGGATTGTTCCCGGAGCTGAAGACGCCGGAGATCTACAAGGGCCGTGACGTGCGGTTCGAAGCGCTGGTGGCCGCGGCTCTCGACGCGCACGGCCTCCGCGGACCGCATGCGAACGCCGCCTCGCCGGTGATCCTGCAGACCTTCGGCGAGGACAGCGCGCGCACGCTGGCCGCCATGAAGATTGGCGCTCCGGTGGTGCTGCTCGTCGATCGTGGAGACGGCTGGGACCAGCCGCGTGTGCAGGGGTGGAAGGGCGTGGTGCAGGGACTCGGCCCCGCGAAGGACATCATTCTGAAGAAGCCGGAGTTCGTGCAATGGGCGCACGAGGCCGGCCTCACGGTGACCCCGTACACATTCCGTTCGGCCAGTCCCGGCCGGTTCCCGACCGTCAAGGCCGAGATGGAACACTACCTTTACACGCTCGGCGCCGATGGGCTGTTTACCGACAACCCCGACCTGTTTCCGCGGCGCTGAACGGTGCCGCCGCGGCTATCCATTTGGCGATTGATGATTGACGATCGGGTGACTTATCGGGTGATTTGGCGAATTGCGCCATCCAATTGATCAATCAATTGAATGAAACAATGCCCCAATCACCCAATCATCAATGAATCGCCAATCACCAATCATCAATCATCAATGGACACGCTCCTACTTCCCCTTCACCACCAGCGTCCCTTTCATGTCGCGGCAGCCCGGGTCGCTGGTCAGGTTGCAGTAGAAGGCGAACGCCCCCGCCTGGTCGGCACGGAACTCGAACGAAATGGTCTGGCCGCTGCCGGCACGCTTGACGATGCGGTAGGCGTCGATCACGAAGCTGTGGGGCCGGTCCTCGCTACGCAGCGTGATTCTCACCAGGTCGTCCTGCGACACCTCCAGCCGGTCTGGAGTGAAGCGGTAGTCCCGGGCCACGATCGTGAAATCCCGTCGGTTCGGCGCCTGTTCCTGTGCGGCCGCAGGGGCGGCCAGCACGGCAAGAC
>Ga0247830_10001309_pt1 | contig 10302 bp, 8 predicted proteins | sample 12C_Control_Day5_FD_207766 | JGI IMG/M metagenome (GOLD analysis project Ga0247830, IMG submission 207766) | Soil microbial communities from agricultural site in Penn Yan, New York, United States - 12C_Control_Day5 | ecosystem: Environmental > Terrestrial > Soil > Agricultural land | place: USA...
GGCGACCACGGTGGAGGACATCCGCGACCGGCGCGACCGAAGCTGTCGAGGGCGTGGCTGCCGGTCTCGCCTCGATCAATTCGCACACGCTCGCACCATCGCCGTCGGGACGCTTGATCCAACGTAAGAGCACGCCGAACAGCTGGTCAGGATCGATCGGCTTGGCGATATGGTCGTTCATGCCGGCTTCGAGGCACATCTCGCGGTCCGAAACGAGGGCGTTCGCGGTCATGGCGATAATCGGCAAGGTCTCGAAGCGCGGGTTGGACCGCAAGATGCGCGTAGCCTCGATGCCGTCCATGACTGGCATCTGCATGTCCATGAGCACGACGTCATAGTCGTTTTCGCGCACCATGCGCACCGCCTCGGCGCCGTTCTCGGCGAGATCGACGAAGACCTCTGCGTCCTCGAGCTGGCCGATGGCGACTTCCTGATTGATCTCGTTGTCCTCGACCAGGAGCACGCGTGCCCCGCGCATGCGCTCGATATCGAAGGAGGGACCGGCCTCAATGGTTTCGGTCGCTTCAAGATCGGCGCCGAGCGCACCGATGGCCGTGTCGAACAGGATTGAGGAGGTCACCGGCTTGATCAGCACATTCTCGAAGCCGCTCTCTTCGGCTTGCTTCAACACCTCCTCGCGGCCATAAGCCGTCACCATGACAAGATGCGGCGCAGCGTCGAGGTTTGGCAGCGCCAGGATGCGCCTTCCGGTCTCGATGCCGTCCAGCCCCGGCATTTGCCAATCAACAAAAGCGATGTCGTATGGCTCCCGCGCGAGCGCCGCCTGCCGCACCATCTCGATGCCTTCCTGACCGGACGGCGCCTCATCAGCGATAAAGCTCAAATTTGTGAGCATGCCCGACAGAACGCTGCGGGCCTGCGCATTGTCGTCGATGATCAGAACGCGCCGCCCACGCAAGTCCGACTGAAGGATGCGCCGCCGCGGCGCCATCTCGGCCTTGCCGAGGCGGGCGGTGAAGCGGAAGGTGCTGCCCTTGCCGAGCTCGCTCGTCACCTCGATGGTACCGCCCATCAGCTCCGCCAGCCGCTTGGAGATGGCAAGGCCGAGCCCGGTGCCGCCATATTTGCGCGTGGTGGACACGTCGGCCTGTTGGAAGGCTTGAAACAGGCGCCCGATCTGCTCTTGCGTGAGGCCGATGCCGGTGTCGCTGACCGAAAACAGGATGAGCTGGCTGTCCTTGGAATCCTCCAGCACCTTGGCCTTGACCACCACCTCGCCCTTCTCGGTGAACTTGACGGCATTGTTGCAGAAGTTGATCAGGATCTGCCCGAGTCTCAGCGGATCGCCGCGGAAATAGTTGGAGACCGAAGGCTCGATGTCGAAGATCAGCTCGAGCCCCTTGGCCGAGGCCTTCTCGGAAATCAGATTGCCGACATTCTCCAGAACCTTGTCGAGGTCGAAGTCGATGTTCTCGACCGCGAGCTTGCCGGCCTCGATCTTGGAGAAGTCGAGAATGTCGTTGATGATGCCGAGCAAGTGCTGCCCGGAATTCTTGATCTTGACGACGTAGTCCCGCTGGCGCGGCATCAGTTCGGTCTTCAGCGCAAGATGCGACAGCCCGATGATGGCGTTCATCGGCGTCCTGATCTCGTGGCTCATATTGGCGAGGAACGCGCTCTTGGCTTCGCTTGCCGCTAGCGCCGCCTCGGTCGCCTTCTCAAGCTCTCCTTGTGCCGTCAGCAGAGCCTGCTCGGCCGTCTTGCGGGCATCGATATTGCTCCATGAACCCACGACCTCCAGCGGCTCCTCGTTCAGGTCGCGAATGAGGTGCTGCTCGTCGCTCACCCAGCAATAGGTGCCGTCCTTCTCGCGGAACCGGTATTCGTTCGAATGGGCCCCGGTCTCGAACAGCTGCGCCTGTTCGGCCTCGACCTCGGCAATATCGTCGGGGTGGACATGGGCGCGCCAGAATGCGGCGTCCTTCAAATATTCCTCGGGGCGGTAGCCGAGCATGCTCTCGATATTGGCGCTGACAAAGGTCGGCGCGAAGTCGCCGCTTGCGGCGAAACTATAGACCACGGCAGGAGCGGCGCTGAGCAAGAGGTCGAGCCTGGCGCGCACTCTCTCTCGCGTCTCCTCGGCTTCCTTGCGCGCCGTGACATCGGTCCACGAGCCCACGATCTCGACCGGCTTGCCGTCTGCGTCACGCACGATCTGCTGCCGGTCGTCCACCCAAAAATAGGTGCCGTCCGGACGGCGGATGCGATACTCGATCGAGCGCCGATCGTTCTCGAACATCCGATCCACCCAGGCAGCAATGCGTGGTACGTCGTCCGGATGTACATGGTCGCGCCAGAGGTAGGGGTTCTGGAGATACTCTCGCGGGGTGCAGTCGAACAATCCGGAAATACTCTCGCTCACATACGTGGGCTGGTAATCTCCGCCTGCTGACCGGCAATAGATGACCGCCGGCGAGGCGTTGAGCAGCACGGAAAGCCGTTCGCGCGCCGCTTGCTCTGCCCTTTCCACGACCTCACGCTTATGGGCCGTATCAAGCTCGCCCAACATGTCGTCGAATGCACCAGCAAGGCGCCCGATCTCGTCCTTGCTCGTATCGTTGACACGATGGCTGTAGTTTCCTGTTTCGCGTACCCGTCTTGCCAATCCTTCAAGGCGCCCGAGCGGCTGCACGATGTGGCGGTGAGTGAGGAATGCGAGGAGGATGCTGATCGCGGCCAACGCCCCGGTCAGCAACAAGCTGCGATAAAGCTTATTGTTCAGGCCGTCGATGCGGCGCTCGAGCAGTCCCCTAAGCGCGGCAAGTCCGCCCGCCCAGGCGTCGATGGCATCGTTCGCGGCACTGCGCCGAAGATCGTCAAGAGCGTCCTGGTTGACCTTTCCCGCATCGCCGAAGCTGTCGTCAAGGGCCCCGAGGTAGGAGGTCACGCTGGACAGCATCACAGCCATCGGCGCCTCGGTCTTCTGCCGCAGCGTTCCGTCGGAATCGCCGCGGTAGGCCGAGGTTAAATTCCTTGCGATTTCCTCGGCAGTGGACCGTGTCATTGCGACGGACGCGAAGAGACGAGTCTTGTCACCGGATGACAGCGACTGCACCGAGCTTGTGCCAATCAGCCCGCGTATGACGCCGATCTGGCCGAGCAGACGCGGCATCTGTCTTACTAGAGTGTCTTGCAAATAATAGCTGTCTAGATCGGGATCAAGCGCGAGGTTCGAATCGTCGCCGACGCGCGAAATCAGGTCCCTGGCCTTGACCAGTGCTTCCCCCACCAGACCTCTTTTTGCTCCCTCCTCGGTGTTCTCCGACCAAAGCCTGCGCAGCGTGGTGGCCAGTGACTGTTCGAGTGACGCGGTGTTGAAATTGGACTCGGTCTCAGCTGTGTTGAGCGAGTTCAAGACGGTTGCCGCAGAAGGTATGGCCTGCCCTGAAACGCCATCTCCTGGCTCGCCAAGGAGCCTGGAGTAGACGCCCCGAACGGCCTCGATGTAGTGGACGCCCGTTAGTTCCTTCTTTGAAAACTCAATGGCGATTTGCTGCTCGGCGACGAGAGTATAGATTGCCACCGCAATGGCGACGATAAACGCGCCACACAAAAGAATGAGCTTCGTGCTTGTGCTCAGATTCCTGAACATCGTAGTTGCGGCGGCGTCAGCACTTTCGGTCGGAGTCGGCATGATGCTCCTAGGGCCGAACGACATTTTCTCGGGACCCGGGGCCCCCTTTGCCGGCTGGCCAATATTCTAGCCCGCAAATGGCCGCCATGCCCAAACCTAAGTTTTTCGGTTGCTCGGAGGGTGAAGGCCCGCAAGGACCCATACATGGCGACCATGGAGCAAATACTCCCAACCCGCCAACGGACAATCGTCTCTCGCGTTGATAGAGTTGACTACGCCGTTGTACGAATTCGGCTGTTCGCAAACTTAGGTGCGCCGGTCTATTCAGTTGTCGCAACGCCAAACCGCCCCTGTAGCTCCGTACATCTGCGACTTAATTCACCCGGAAGGGCCCGACGTGGTTGGGCATATTAACATCCATCAATTTCAGCCGGGGGGCGCCGTTGTCGACGCGGCCGCGCTCGAACAGTTCCAGCAGCAATGGGCGACCTACCAGAAGCTCGTCGATGCCGACGAGCTCTCCCACAAGGCCGTGGGGACGCTCCTTCGCGAGATCCTCAATACGACCTTCGCCGCACCCTTCTCGTTTCTCGACATTGCTTGCGGCGACGCGAGCGAGATGCGCGTGCTCGCCAGCACCAAGGCCCGTCACTATCACGGCGTCGATCTCTCCGAGCCAGCGCTCGAGCTCGCCGCGAACAACCTCAAGGACATGCCCTTCGAGGTCGAACTCGATCATCGCGATTTTGTCGAGGCGGTGACCCGCAGGCCTGAACCTGCCGATGTGTCCTGGTGCAGCCTGTCGATCCATCACCTCGACACCGCCGCCAAGCTTCGCCTCATGCGGGCTCTCAAGGACTCAACCAGCACCTTCCTCATGCTCTACGAGCCTACGCGGAACCAGGGTGAAACGCGCGACCAATATTTGCAGCGCTTCCGTGGCATCAACCAGCCGCGCTGGACCATGCTCACCCCAAAGGAATGGGCGCAAATCGACCATCACGTAACCACGAGCGACTTTCCGGAAACGCAACAAGAGTGGCTCGATCTCGGCCGGCAGGCGGGATTTGCAAGCGCGCGCCAGCTGTTTGAGGATCCGACGGGATTCTATCGCGTGTTCCGCTTCGATCTCTGACAAAGGAAAACATCGGCCGAGCGGGGGTCGGCCGGGGGCTGGCAACTTGATCTGGAGAGCTGAAGACTAACGGCGCATTGTTACAGCAGCATCACAGCCGCGAGCTCAATCCTCGGGCTCGAAGCCCACAACCTTGCAAAGACATCCGACCGAAAGTCGGACCCCGAATTACACACTAATAAAAAATCCCGGACGGCCTCGTCTACTGTCTCAACACATTGTCCGAAGCCTTCAGCGCGAACCGCTTCAGCTTGGCTGAATCAGTCTCGCCGACCGAGGCGAGGGCGACGATGGTCGTGGTCAGCCGCTCACGCGCGGCATTCGCATCGACGACGGTACCGCGCCGCTTAAGTTCCCGCCAGGCTTGCTCCAAGGCGCGGTCCATCAGCGACAGCGTTTCGGGCCGATAAATCTTGGGAAGTTCCTCAAGGCGCATGACTTTCCTCCCGTCAGGAGTGGGCAAATCCAGTTTTGTGCCCCGTCACGCCTTTTGTGCCGTTATTAGCCTCACTATAGCGCAAGAGGCGCGCAAGAACCAGCAGCTTCGCTGCGCGCGGCGCATTTTTGCTGCGCTGCGGCGAGAGTTAGCGGGGTGAACAGAGGCACACGAAGGGGCCGTCGGTATGCATCCGGCCTTGCTCGCCAGGCACGTAGCAATTGCTCGAGCCTGCGCCGATCATCCCGCTTCTGACTTCGCCATAGGGCGCACCCTTGACGCGACCGGCGCAGACATAGGCATCCGGCCTGCCGCCGACAGTCACTGGATTGCGGCAGACGGTCTCACAAGGGAGACCTGGGGATGCAACCCAGTTGGTGCGCGCCTCCGCAACTCCGCACCAAAGCAACGCCGATAGCGCAACAGCCAATGAAAATCGCATCAGTTCCTCCACTTATATCGCACAGAGCCGCCCACGAGGGCCATTTGGACGGAGAGTTCAACAATGATTGTGACATCATTGAGTTTACGATTCTCCCTCCTCTATATGGAAAGCGAAAGCTTCTTTACTGCCAGGTAGGGAACAAGGCATTAACCTAAGGTTGATGCCGGGGGACTTGAAGACCGGGCCTTAAACGCAACATTTTGTCGTCTAATTGTTGAACGACAAAGAGCCATGGGAACGGGGAGCCAACCAAAGATGGTTGAGAAAGACAGTCCATCCTCCAATGTCGGCTGGCGTTTTGCCGCAGGCGTGGTTCTGATTGTCGGTGGATATGTCGCCTGGACGTTTATTCCGGTCGTGGTTGCCACCGAATTGTCTACCGGCGCCAAGTCGGTGCTCACCGCGCTTCTCGGGGCGACCCCCTTCATGACCAAGATTGCCGCGGTCGCCATCATGGGCAAGCCCGCCTACGATCTCTTCAAGCGCACCGTGCTGAAATCCCTGCGGGTCCGCGCAAGCTCGTAGCCGCATTTCAAGACCCATAATTTCCCTCTTGTAGTGCTGCGGCCGGTCGGCCAGTTGACATTGCCCCAGGAAACACGGCTCTAAGGCTGCGAGACAACGTCACGGTCCCAAGCCCCCTTGATGAAAAGCAGAGTCATGTCGCTCTCGATGTATCAGGCCTCAGCTCCGGTCTTCGTGGCGATGCTCACCAATCTCGCCGCGATCCTGGAAAAAGCCGAGGCCTATGCCAAGGAGCGCAAGATCGACGAAAGCGTCCTGCTCAATTGGCGCTTTGCTCCAGACATGTTCCCCTTGACCCGCCAGGTGCAGATCGCGACCGACTTCGCCAAGGGCACCACGGCGCGGCTCGCAGTCGTGGACGTTCCCAAATATGCCGATGACGAGGCTAGCTTCGCCGCGCTCAGGCAACGCATCGCCAAGACACAGACCTTTGTTGAGGCCTTCAGGCCCGCCGACATTGATGGCTCTGAGGGCCGCGACATCACGCTCACGGCCGGGAGCCGGGAGTTCAACTTCAAGGGGCAGCCTTATCTCCTGCACTTCGCCTTGCCCAATTTCTATTTTCACGTGACCACGGCCTACGATCTCTTGCGCGCTTGCGGCGTGGGAATAGGCAAGATGGACTACATCGGCGCAATCTGACCGCGAACATCGCGATGAACCTGCTGATGCTCCTGAACGAGACCTCGCCCTGGGTGGTGGCGCTCGGCCTCGTCGCGGTCGCCGAGGTTTACAGCATCGGCCTCATGCTTCTGTTCCGGACCCAAATGGGCGCTGAACGCCTCGCCCTCAACAATGAAGTCGCCGGATTCAAATTTGCCGTTGTCGGGGTGTTCTATGCGGTGCTTCTTGCCTTCGTGGTGGTCGCCGTATGGGAGGACTACCACGAAACTGAAAACGCGGTGCGCAATGAGGCGAAGGCGCTCAGCGATTTGCATCAGGCGTCCTACGCGTTGCCTGAGGACGTCGGCGACGCGATGCGCAAGCATCTTATCTCCTATACCGAGCAAGTTCGCGACGTCGAATGGGAGGCGATGGCCAAAGGTCAGGCAAGCAACGTCGCTGCAAACGAGCTGCACAATCTCGGCGAGGCGATCTTGCAGGGAAAGCCGGATCAGCTGAACGATGCCGCCCTCTATCACCACATCCTCAACCTACTGACGATCGTGAACGACAATCGCAACGGGCGCCTGGACAGTGCGGACGGTTCGGTGCCGGGCGTGCTTTGGCTTGTCCTCATCGCTGGTGCGGTTATTACTCTCGGCTACCCATCTTTTTTCGGCTCGTCGAATATCACGGCGCAGGTCCTCATGACCGCAGCGCTTGCCGCGCTCGTGGCGCTCACCGCCTTCGTGGCAGTCGTGCTCGATTATCCGTTCACCGGTGACGTGCGGATCTCGCGCGCGCCGTTCGAGCAGTCGCTCGCTCAGATGCCGCCGCCATTGCCACCGCCCTGAGCGGTGTGCCTTTCCTAGTGAGTTGAGATTGCTTGCGAGAACCTACTCGGCGGCGTCGATCTTCGGCCTCGGCTCGCTTGATGGCGCAAGTTCCATCTGTGCCGGAGCTGCCGTCGGAACGTTGTCGTTCACGGCCTCACCTCAGCCGCGGCGCTATAGACCGAGAAGATGCCGCCGGCGAGCACCGCGCCCTGCACATCGCCGCAATTGACATGGCCTTCCACCCTGCCGCTCGCGCGGCCCAGCAGGAACTCCTTGATGTCGACCTTCTCCGCAACGGTGCCGGAGACGTCGACATCGGTCGAGATGACATTGCCCTTGATGGCCCCCGACGGCCCGATCCTGATCGACTAAGCGGTGACGTCGCCCTCCACCACGCCGTCGACAACTATGGCGTCGGGTACCACGTGGCCACCCATATAAGCGATATCGGGCGCTCCCAGCCGAAACCCATTGATCGTCATTTGCCCCACCCCCCGCGAGCTCTGATTCTATTGAGGCTGACCCACGCCTTTTGCTTGCGACAGGCATATTTTTGGCGGGGTCACGATATGCACAGCTGCCCAAGCGCTTATTCACAACTGCCCGTCCTTCTAGATGACTCTGGAGCAATCGGAATTCCTGAAGCTGGCGAGGGTTTGATCACGGCATCTGCTATTATCGTATTTCTTTGCACGGAGTGTCGCTGTTGCCATTGCCGCCCGGAATTTCAAGCCCCGATTTCGATTCTATTTGTAAGGAATTACGCGGCGTCGTCGGCGACGATTGGGTGATGACGGCCACCGACAAGCTCGCAAGCTATGACGATCCCTATTCGCCGGGCCTCGCCGAAGACTACGCGCCCTCAGGCGCCATCCTGCCGGCGAGCGTCGAGGAGATCAAAGGCGTGCTCGGCATCGCCAATCGCTATTCCATGCCATTGTGGACCGTCTCGCTTGGCCGCAACTATGCCTATGGCGGGGCGGCGCCCTGCCTCAAAGGCTCGATGGTCCTCGACCTCAAGCGCATGACCAAGATCGAGGTCGACCCTTCGCTCGCCTACGCCATTGTCGAGCCCGGGGTCACCTATCTCGATCTCTACAAATTCCTCCAGGACAAGAAATATCCGCTCTGGCTCGACTGCACCGATCCGGGCTGGGGCAGCGTGCTCGGCAACACGCTGGAGCACGGCATCGGCTACACGCCCTATGGCGATCACGCCGGCCATCAATGCGGCATGGAGGTCGTGCTCGCGAGCGGCGAGGTGTTGCGCACCGGGCTCGGCGCCATGGACGGCAACCCCGCCTGGCCGCTCTACAAATACGCCTATGGCCCAACCCTAGACGGGCTCTTCATGCAATCGAATTTCGGCGTCGTCACCAAGATCGGGGTCTGGTTGATGCCCGAGCCGGAATTCTTCTCCGTCGTCGAGATAATGGCACGGCGCGACGAGGACATCGTGCCGCTGATCGATGTGCTGCGCGCATTGCGTCTCGACGGCACCGTGTCTACCGCCACCATCGCCAATTGGATGCGCATCGCCGCCGGCAACACCACGCGAAGCGAATGGTATGACGGCAAGGGCCCTCTGCCGCAAAGCGCCGTCGAGCGGCTGATGCAGGAGATGGGCATCGGCTATTGGGGGTTACGCTTCGGCCTTTACGGGCGCGAGCGCGTCGTGGCGCAGAAGCTTGCGGCCGTCGAAGAGGCGTTCTCGCGCATCGATGGGATCGAGACGACCGTAGCGTCATACAAGCGTGGCGATAAGATCCCCCCCGAGCACAGCACGCTCGCCGGCATCCCGAGCGTCGATCTGATGCCGCTCAATTGGCTTGGCGGCGCCGGCGCCCATATCGAGTGCCCTCTAGTGGTGCCGATGCAGGGTGCTCAGTTTCTCGATCTCTATCGCCGCCGCACCGAATTGTTCAATGCTGCTGGCTTCGACCATTATTGTGGACTGACCAGCACCACCCCACGCGTCTTCATAAACACCGGCTCGATCATCTTCGATCGCAACGACGCCGAGCAATGCGCGCGCGCCCGCGCGCTCGGCAAGACTCTGATCGAGGACGCGCACAAACGGCGCCTCGCCGGCTACCGCGCGCATATTTCCGAGATGGACCTCGTCGCATCGCAATTCGACTTCAACGATCATGCCGCAATGCGCACCTACGAGCGGCTCAAGGACACGCTCGATCCGGGCGGGGTGCTCTCTCCGGGCAAGCAAGGGATCTGGCCGAAAGCTCTGCGCCAGGCGAGAGGCGAGGGAGGCGAAACGCCGTGACACGCGCGCCCGCCATGGACCGCAGGGATGTTCTGAAGTTCGGTGGCGCAGCCGCACTTGCGCTTCTTGCGCCTGACGCCGTCGGTGTGGCAGGGCGCGCATCTTCGCTCACGCCGCCCATGATCGTCGTTGCCGATCCACGCTATCCCGAGAGTCTGATCTTTGCCGGGAGCCTCGAGCGGCACGGCGCCAAAGTCCTGACCCTTGCCTCCAATCGCGCCGCAACCTGGTTCGGCGCCATCGCGCCGCAACTCCACCATGGTCTGCACCGCCTGACCGGGCTCACCCTTGAATCTGATCTCTTCATCCTGGAGCGCCTCGCCGAAAGTTCTGGCGCGCGCACCTGCTATGCCGGCCTGCATGATTGGCGCTGCCGACAAGGTGTTGGCCACACACTCTCAGGCACGATCGATCTCGATCTGATCGCGGGCGCTCTTCTCAATGGC
>Ga0247830_10001310_pt1 | contig 10300 bp, 3 predicted proteins | sample 12C_Control_Day5_FD_207766 | JGI IMG/M metagenome (GOLD analysis project Ga0247830, IMG submission 207766) | Soil microbial communities from agricultural site in Penn Yan, New York, United States - 12C_Control_Day5 | ecosystem: Environmental > Terrestrial > Soil > Agricultural land | place: USA...
CCCGGGGGATGCTGCCGGAGAAGCTGGCCGGGGACAAGGGGTACTCGGCCAAGTGGATCCGGGAGTACCTGCTGACCAAGGGAGTCGAGCCGGTGATCCCGCACCAGAAGTCGGAGCCGGGTCGGGATCCCGGATGGCCCGCCAGTCGTTCTCGTAGGCCCGGTTCAGGAGGACCGCGCCGGCCCGGTCGAGGACGCACACATGGACGGAGTCGGTGTGGTAATCGAGGCCGACGAACACCGGGCCGGTAGTCTGCTTCGCCGCGGTTCGCATCGCCGTTGCTCCGTGGGGGTGCCCGGCCCATCGCGGCGGGGGCGGCGGGTCTGACGTCCCGGGATGAAGGCATGACAGCGGCCCGGGAAATGACGGGGGCGGCGGGTTTCCCCGGCCGCCCCGCGGGCCAACTGGTCAGGCAGGCCGTTATCCCACATACACCCCGCCAGGGAACCCCGGGAACGGATCGACCGACAGCAACTCGGGTGGGGTCCCGGCCCCGATCGCCTTACCGGCGTAAGCCGTCACCCGGCTCCCGCCGCCCGGCCCGGGTCCGACTAGCAGGTCGGCCCGGTCGTCCCCGTCCAGGTCCTTGACCGCCACCCGGATGCCGCCCCGGTTGTTGGAGTCACCACCGAAGAAGTCGACCGACCGGTTCGCCCCGCCACCGGCCACCAGGCCGGCCCCGTCGAACGCAGACACCCGGGGGCCTCCGCCGGGCCCGGCGCCGGTGATGACCTCCCCCTTACCGTCCCCGTTCAGGTCCCCGGCGGCCACGTACACGCCGTTCCGCAGCTCGGTCTCGAACGCGAAGAAGTCGCCAAACAACTTGGGCCCGCCGTTCCCGCCGAGTTGCTTGCCGTCGAACACGGCCACCCGGGGCCCGCCGCCAAACCCGGCCGCGATCACAAGGTCGCCGACCCCGTCGCCGTTGACGTCCCCGACCGCCGCCCGGGCCCCTCCCAGGAAGTTGGTGTCCTCGATCCCGAAGAAGTCGGCCAGCTGGCCGAACCCCTTGCCGCTGAAGATCCGGACCCGGGGGCCGCCGCCCTGGTCCGGGCTGATGACCAGGTCGGCCGTCCCGTCCCCGTTGGCGTCCCCGGCGGCCACGAACACCCCGCCGGTGAACGACTCCTCGAACGGCTGCAGACTGAACAGCTCGGCCTGGCTCTTGCCGTCCAGGACCCGGACCCGGGTAACGGCCCCGGGCCCGGTCCCGACCACCAGGTCGGCCACCCCGTCGGCGTTGAAGTCGGCCGACGCGGTCCGGACCCCGCCGGTGAACCCGCCGCCGAAGGCCGTCACCTCGTACCGCTTGGACCCGGTTGGGTCAAACAGTTGGGCGAGCGGAAGCCCGCCGGCGTCGGCGCTGACGGAGAACTCCCGGGGGAGCTTCGAAATGGGCGTACTCTGGGTGACGGTCGCGGTGACGGTGGCCGTCGCGGTCCCGCCTCGGGCGTCGGTCACCGTGTAGGTGAACGTGTCGGTCCCGACGAACCCGGCCCGCGGGGTGTAGGTGATCGTCCTGTCGGCGTTGACGACGGCCGCCCCGTTGGCCGGGGTGGCTACCAGGATAACTAAAGTGCCCGTGTCGCCGTCCGGGTCGGCGTCGTTGGCGAGCGGGTTGAAAGTGACCGGCATGCCGGCGGCGGTGGTGACCGCGTCGTTCCCAGCGACCGGGGGGACGTTCGGCGGGGCCTGGGCGGTCAAGACCACGTCGTTGTTGCCGTCCCCTCCGATGTAAGTGATGGTGTACGCCTGCCCGCCGACGGTGACGGTCGCTCCCTCCGGCAGTCCGGCGAACGTGCCGGTGACGGCGTCCGAGCCGTCGTTGTCAATGATCCGGTATGTCTGCCCGGCGGCCGCGGCCCCGCCAACGTGGGTCGGGGTGAGCGTCGCACCGGTCAGACTTACCGTGCCGGTGACGGCCAACTGGTCGGCCGAGAGCGGGCTGGTCGGCCCCCCACCGGGCCCGAACAGGCGGGGGGTGAACGTCCCCCCGTTCAGGGCCGTATTCCCGGCCCGGAGGGCGACCGGCGGCATGAAGAATTGGTCTCCGGGGCCGACAGCGCCGCTGACCATCGTCAGGAGGCCGACGGTCCCGCTGCCGATCAGGGTCCCGCCGGCCACCGTGACCGGGCTCCCCGCCTGGCTCCCGTTCACCTCCAGGATGCCGGCGTTGACCAGGGTGGCCCCGGTGTAAGTGTTGTCGGCGGACAACCCCAGCCGACCGGCACCGGCCTTGACTAGGCCGCCCGTCCCGACGACCTTGGCGAATACCGAGAGGTCCTGGTAGCCGGTCCCGCCGGCCACCGTGAAGGGGGTGGCGGCGTCGTTCAGCCGGAGGTTGCCGCTCCCACTGATGCTGCTAACTACCGTCGAGCTCACGTTCGTGGTGACCGCCCCGCCGATCCGGATAGCCAGCGTCCCCCCGGTCGCGAGGGACACCTGACCGCCGGTCAGGACCAGGTTGGTGATGTCCTCGACAACAGAATCGGAGACCTGCAGGAGGCCGTCGCCCAGGACGGTCACGGTGCTGGTGTCGGGGACCTCAAAAGTCTCGTTCAGGACCAGCTTGGCCGTCCCCGAGGGCCCGATCCCGTCGCCGACGGTGACCCCGTCGGACACCCCGTCGTCGGAGGGGGTGTTCGTTGCCAGGATGAGGGTCCCATCCGCGACCGTGGTGGCCCCGGTGTAGGTGTTCATGCCGCTGGCCGACAGCCGGAGGGTACCGGGTCCGTCCTTGCGGAGGCCCCGATCGAACCCGTTCGTGACGATTTCGGCGGCGATGTCGAGTTGGCCGGTGGTCGCCGTCACGGTGACGTCCATGTCGGCGTCAGTCGGCCGCAGGTCGCCCGTCCCGGTGATGGCGTTGGCCCCGGTGTTGTCAATGATGTCGGCGGCGGTACCGTCACCGTCGATGTTCGTCACCACGTCGAGTTGTAGGGTGATGGCGGCCCCCGTCTCGAACCGGATCTGGTCGATGGTCAGGCCGACGATGTCCTGTCGGCAGGTGGGGTCGTCGTCGTTGAACACGATGACGACGTTCGCCTCGCCGGGGGCCGGGGCGACGCCCTCCTCCCAGTTCGAGGGGGTGCTCCAGAAGATGCCGGTGTCGTTCCAGGTGTGGACGGCCGGGTTAGCCCGGTCTTCGAGCCGCTCCGCCTGGAGCTTTGCTGGGGCCGAGCAGGCTCGGGACTTGGATCGCGTCTTCCACATCTATTGTCTCCCTATCAAGAAGTTGACATGTCGGTTCACCGGCGGTGGCCGGGCCCGCGGCCGGCCAATCCCGCTACCCTCAAGTACGGTAGTCGTCGATCCAAGCGGACAGACTTTCCGATCGGATCACTCCCGGACGACTTGGTAACTCGCCACCGACCAACCCCCGCTACCTCCTTGCTGTCCCACTCCCAGGCCTTCCGGGGCTTCTGGCTGGCCCGCCCGAGGCATTCTTTTGAATCTTGCGGCCATACTCGTGGTGGTACTTGAGCCGGAAGTGGTGCTCAATCGGTCGGGCGTCCCGGACGGGAGCAAGGGGCTGGTGGTGGACCAACCGGGTGGCATACGGCGAAGCAGATGGTCGTCCCGGGTACCTTGGTGGTGTATTTCATGCCGTCCGACACCCCGAACTGGCAGCCGGTCGAGCCGCTCCGGGCGCTGGTCTGGGGGACGAACAATGCGTTCTACCGCCTGGTCGGTCTCAGGCGAGTGTTCCGCCGCCGGTGTCGGCGACTGGCCGGGGCCACAGCGCCCGCGAAGGGGTCCATCGGGTCCCACTGGGCGATCACCCCGGGTGTGTCGAGATTCAACGCAATGCGGTATCAGTCACCTCGCCGGCCGCGGGGGCGGGGCGGTTTCGCGGGGTTCGCGCTGCCGCTTCAACTCGGCGAGCACCTCCTGAAAGTCGGCCCGCTTCCGCACCGGGTCGAGGCCGCGGTCCTTCAGCGCGCGGGCGGCGTCCGACCAGCCCAGCCGGACCGCCCGCCGCAGGTGGCCCACCGACAGGTCGGCGTACCGCCGAACCAGTTCGGTCCGCTTACTTGCGTCCCGCGCGGTGTCCTGCTCGGCCGCCGGCACGCACTGGGCCAGCAGGCAGGCCGCGGCGAAGGCGTCGCCGGCAAGGTCGGGGGAGAACTCCAGCATCTCGGACACGCACGGCGGTACGGCCGCGTGGTCGCCCAGCGCCAGGTGCGCCTCGGCCATCGTCAGGCGGTTGTGGCGAAAGAACGCGCGGTACTCCGGGTGCGACGGCTGTAGCCGCAACACCTCCCGGTGGTGAGGGACCCCCTCCTCGAGCAACCGCCGGGCCTCCGCGTAGGCGCCGGTGTCCAGTTTCAGGGCGGCCAGGTTGACCAGCGCCGTCGTCAGTGTGTGTCGGTAGTGGGGAACCGCCGGGAAGTCGCCGACCAGCCGCCGGGACACGTCCGCCGCGGCGGCGAACTCCACCCCCGCCTTCTCCGGCCGGCGGAGGCTCTGGTACAGCGCCCCGAAGTTGGTACGGATGTGGGCCAGGCTGTCCCGGTACTCGGGCACGGCCGGGTAGTCGGCCGCCAGTCGGGCGGACGTGTCCAGCGCGTCCGCCCACTCCTTCTCCGCCCGGTCCGCCCGGTTCGTCATGGCGAAGAGGAGTCCGAGCTTGTCGGACGTGTCGCCGAGTACGGCGCGGTAGTGCGGGTCTCCCGGCCGCTCGACCACCAGTTGTCGAAGCAGCCGCCGGGCGGCCTCGAACTCCTCCTCGGCGGCCGCCGCCCGCTGCGAGTCCTTATACAGGACACCCAGGTTCAGGTGGTGCTTGGCGAGGTCGAACCGGTAGCTCGGGTCGGCCGGGGCCTCGGCCGCCAGTCGCAGCCCGATGTCGCGGGCGGCGACGTACTCGGTCTCGGCGTCCTTGAGCCGGCCGTCGTGCTCCAGCAACTGCCCGAGATTGTGCCGCACCTTGGCCAGGGCCGACCGGTAGTCCGCCCTGGCCGGGGCGGCGTCCGCCAGCGCCCGGAAGGCGTCCCGGGCGGCTTCGTACTCGGTCTTCGCGGGCACCAGCCGCCCGCCCTCCAGGAGCAGGAGCCCGAGTTGGAGCCGGGCCGCGGCCGCCGCCGCCCGTGAGGCCAGGTCGTCGGGCCGGTCCGCGGCGACGACAAGGTAGCCGTCCCGGGCCGCAGTGTACCCCGCCTCGGCGGCCTTGCGGTCCCCCAGGACGTGTTGCAGCCGGGCGACCTTCAGGTGCCCGCCGGCCACCCGGGTCCGGGCCTCGGGGGTGGCCTCCTGCCCCCTGGTCGCCTCCTGGTACAGGGCGATGACCCGCCGCAGGAACTGCTTCTCGTTCTCGCCGAGAGTCGGCTGGCGGGCGAACAGCCGCTCGACGACCTCGTCGGTCATCGTGTCCAGTGCCGCGAACGTGTTCCGCTGCTGCTGCCGGGCCCGCTCGAGGGCGGCGGCCGTCGCCTGCTGCTCCTCCCGGACCCGGTCCAGGGCGTCGTCCTTCTGTTTTTCCGCGGTCCGGGCCCGGTCGGACTCGGCCGTCGCCCGGACGGCCTGCCAGGCGGACACCCCGGCCCCGGCGGCGAACACGGCCGCCACGACAGTGGCCGACGTGAGCAGTGCCCGTCGACGCTTGCGCTCCTCGGCCGCCCGGACCGCCGCCTCCGCCCCGGCCATCTCCGCCCGGCGGGCCCGGCCCTCGGCGTCCGCCCGCAGGTCCGCGACCGCCCGCGCCACCTCGCCCGCGTCGGTCGGCCGGTCGGCCTTTTCCGGGGACAGGCACCGCCGGCACAGCGTCACCAGCTCCGGCCCGGCGCCACAGGAGGCCAGCCGGCCCAGTGCGTCGTCCAGCTTTGCTCGGGCGGCGAGTTGGCGGGTTGATTCAGCCGTGTCTCCCGTATACGGAGGTCGCCCGGTCAGGATGGCGCACAGGATGCCGCCCAGACCGAACACGTCGCTGCGGGCATCGACTTGATCGATCGCCCCGATCGCCTGCTCCGGGGACATGAACGCCGGGGTACCGAGGACGCTCCCGGCCTGCGTCTCTTCATCATCGCCCCGGGTCGAGCGGATTTCTGTTCCGATGGCGTCGAGGTCCGAACCAGGGCTTCGGACCCCCTGGCCCGTCAGCACCTTGGCGAGCCCCCAGTCCATGACCTGGACCTCGCCGAACGCCCCGACCATGACGTTGGCCGGCTTGAGGTCCCGGTGGATCACCCCCCGGCTGTGGGCGTAGCCGACCGCCTGGGCGACGTGCTCGAACACCGCCACGAACCGCCCCAGGTCGGCCGACGGGTCGGGCCGTTCCTTCAGGAGGTCGTCGAGGGTCCGGCCCTTGATGAGCTTCATCGCCAGGAACGGGCGGCCGTCCGGCAGGGCGCCGACCTGGTGAACCGCCGGGATGCCGGGGTGCTGGAGCTGGCCGGTGATCCGCGCCTCGTCGAGGAACCGGCGGGCGGCCGTGGACCCCGGGGCGGCCCGATGCTGGAGGACCTTGACCGCCACGTCCCGGTCCAGCAACGCCTCCCGGGCGCGGTACACGACCCCCATACCGCCGCGGCCGACCTCACCGAGCAACTCGTAACCCGGCGGGGCGACCGGCGCGGTGTGGTCCGCCAGCAGGCCCGGGTCGGACACCCCGGCCAATTCGAGCAGGCGCTCGGCCATCGCGTCGGCCAGGGCGGTGTCGCCGGCGGCCGACAGGGGCGGCGTCGCGGTCGGACTGTCACCCAGGATCGCGTCGGGGCCGGGGCTAGAGAGGGTGGGGTCGTGGTCCGCCGCGGGCGGGCGGAGGGAGTGAGTCGGATCAGGCATGACGGTCTCGGGATGGATCGGTGGACGTGTGCCCGGACCGGCCGCTCACACGACCGGTACGTGGGTCCGACAACGACGGTCAGACGGCGGGGAGTTCCCCGCCGAGGGTGTGGTGGAGAGTCAGGCAGGCAGCCTTCCACCGTCGGCGGACGGTGCGCTCGTCCACGGCGAACAGTTCGGCGATCTGGGCCTGCGTCCACCCGTGGTAGAACGTCAGTCCGAACACCTCTCGCTCCTCAGTGGGCAGCCCCTCGACCGCCACGTGCAGTGCCGCCCACCGCTCCAGTTCGGCCACGTCCGGGCTGCGGTCCTGGGCCTCCGGGGCGGCCGGCCCGCCCGAGTCGCCGGGGCCGACGCTGGCGTGGTTGGCCCCGATCCCCAGCGGGCCGCCGTAGTGCCGGGCCAGGTCCAGCAGCTCCCGGCGGATGTGAACAGCGGCCAGATTGAAAAAGTCCCGGACGCTGACCGGCCGAACCGCCTCCAGGCTGCGGAGCAGCCGCATGACCGCGCCCTGGAAGACGTCCCCGCTGTCAGCCCACCGGCGGACATTGGGGAACTTGCGGAGCATCCGGCGGGCAAGTTGCTCCAATCGGTCCTGGGTGACCCGGAGCAGCTCGTCGCGGGCGGAGCCGTCACCGGCTTGCATCCGTTCGAACCACAGCTGGAGTTGGACGCTCTTCAGCGAATCAGCGGCCATCGGGGCTTCCGATTCGAGTCCGGGTCATGAGTTGGTGGAGTGTACACGTTCTATGTCGGCCGGTCAAAGCAATGGCTGAATTCTCAGCCACCACCTGAGGAAACGCTTGATAGTGAGAACCGCCTACTCGCCACGGGGGTGTAACCGAAATAGTCGGTCAGTACGGAGGTTTGACGTGCGATGGGGTGTCCCGGGCGAATCACCAGTTGAGGTCAGTGGCCTGGAATCGATCGCGGAGCCGGTCGATCTGCCAGATCCGGATCCCGAACTCCCCCTCGTGCCAGACGAACAGATGGTGCCCGTCGGGGCCGAATGCGAGCTGTCGCGGGTCGTTTGCCCCGGCCGTGTTCAAGGTCATGAGCCGATCGACCCGGTCGCCGGTCAGTGCCCAGAGGACGACGCGGCGGTCCCGACCGGCACTGGCGGCCAGTCGGCCGTCCGGGCTGACCGCGATGGCATGGACCTGGTCCTCGTGGTCCGTGCGGGTCGCGACGGTGTCGCCGGTGGGTAGCCGGTAGGCGGTCAACTGGCCCGACTGCGTGCCGACCAGTACCAGCCGTTCGTCGGGGGTCACGGCGATGGCTGTGACAGGTCCGCCGGGGCCGCGCCACACCTTGCCGACCGCCGCGGTGACCCGTTGCAGATACACGACCTGACCGTCCCGACACCCGACCACCGCGCCGGACGATCCCGCCGCGAGGGCGTAGACCTGACCGCGACCGCTGGTCGCGTTCAACGGGTTGGTCCACCGCGCCAGCGGTCGCCCGTCGTCGGCCGCCCGGAGCACCACCGAGTCGCCCTCGCCCGCCCAGAACGTCGTCCCGTCGGGGTCGAACGCCAGGGCGGTCACGTCCGTATCCGGGCTATCTCGGCGGATTGGCTGGACATCCTGGGCCGATGGCCCCGCGAGGTCCAGGCCAGTGCTGCGAAGTGACAGTACCTCACCCTTACCTTGTGGTCGGACCGTAACGATGCAGGCGTCGCGCACGGAAGGTATCAGTTGAAGTGTTCGTGACTGGCGCCGCTGTGAGGACGGACCGGTCGTGACCAACTCCGGTCGGACCGGCCGGCCGGGCGTCTCGGGTGCGGTGACGGCTGTGAACTCGTTGGCTCTCCCGCCGATACCGAACCCGTGGACCGGCCGCCCGTCGGCGAGAACTGCCTCGTGTCCGGCCTTCGGTCCGCTGACCTCGAAGGCGAGCACCCCGCGGTCGGCCACCGCGTACAGGGACCGCCCGTCCGCCGCGAACGCCACGTCGTACGCCCGACTCAGCGGAACGGTCACGGCCAGCCGCCCATCGAGCGTAGACCACACGCACAGGTGGCCCGACGACGTGACCGCGGCCAGGAGCCGCCCGTCCGGGCTGACCGCGAACTGCTCCACACCGGCCTGACCGCGGGGCGTGCGGAACTCCTGCGTCTGCGACCAGGAGAGCGGGTCGATCCGGTAGACCGCGTCGCCGGAGTGGCCGTACAGGGAGCGGGTCGGACCGTGGTAGGTCAGCCCGCCCAGTCCCGGGGGCGGCTCGTCTCGGCCCTGCCAGACCGTGAACGGGCTTGGCAATGGGGCCAGTGTGTCCGGGTGCAGAACGCCCGTCCGGTCCCCGAGGTCCACGACCAGCCCCGCCGAGGGGTCGGACTTCGCCGGCGGGGCGTCCGGCCGGACCGGGCTGTGGTCCACATAGGCCAGTCCCCGCGCCGCCGGGCCGTTGGCGGTACCGCCGTGAGTTCGAACCGGCCGTCCGTTGCCTTCAACCGTCCTGAGGGTGACCTCACGGGTGCGGTGGAGTACGGCCACGGTCGCACCGCTCGGGTCGAACGCGAACCCGGTGACCTCCGCGTCCGCCGCGTCCCACGTCGTGGCCTTTGCGGACGGGTCGTTCAGATCCCAGCGGTGGACGCGGCCGCTGCGGGCGCCGACGAACAGCCACCGACCGTCTCGACTGAACGCCGTGGCCCGCGCGCCATCCGGGAGGTTGCTGAATCGGCTCTTGCCCGGGACCAGACCGCTCGGGCAAGTCAGGTCATGGGCGAGTAAGCGGGTCGCCAGGTCGTACAGCCGGACCCGGGTGGCCAGCCACGTCGTCCCGGCCCGGCGGTCGGCGACGGCCAGCCAACGTCCGTCCGGGCTGACCGCCAGGAGTGCGCCGGTCTCGGGCGTCGCCGGCCCGACGACGCCCGACTCGCGCAGGTCCACCCCGGCCTCACACTCGGCGATCGCGGACCGCAACTCGACCGGGTCGCGTGCGGGCGAGTGCGTCGCCGCAGCCGCGGCGAGGTCGTCCGCCGCGGCCCACGTCCACCCGGCGCGGCCGTCCGCGATCAGCCGTCGGGCGCGGTTTAACCTGCCAAAGTACTCCTGGGTTCTCGCGGTCTCCTCCGCCGCCCTCCGTGCGACCTCCTCGGCATCCCCGGCCGCGCGGAGGGCGTTGACCTGTTTCTGATACGACCACAGGACCGGCGGCACGACCAGGCCGGCCACGAGCAGTGCGGCCAGCGCGGTCGAAAGGACCGGGTATCGGGAGCACCGGCGCCAGCCCCGCTCCAGGATCCCGGACGGGCGGGCCGTGATCGGCCGGCCGCTCAGGAACAGGTCGAGGTCGGCGGCCAGGTCGGCGGCCGACCGGTACCGGTCGGCCGGCTTCTTCGCCAGGCACTTCAGGCAGATGGTCTCGAGGTCGCGGGGGATCGCCGGGACGAGGGTGCGGGGCGGCACGGGGTCGTCCTCGACAACCTTGCGGAGGGTGGCCAGGTTGTCCCCCGTGTCGAACGGTCGGGCTCCGGTGGCGGCCTCGTACAGAATGACGCCGAGCGCCCAGA
>Ga0247830_10001312_pt1 | contig 10289 bp, 11 predicted proteins | sample 12C_Control_Day5_FD_207766 | JGI IMG/M metagenome (GOLD analysis project Ga0247830, IMG submission 207766) | Soil microbial communities from agricultural site in Penn Yan, New York, United States - 12C_Control_Day5 | ecosystem: Environmental > Terrestrial > Soil > Agricultural land | place...
AGTCACGCGCTGGTCCGCGCCCACATGCGGGCCATCACATCGAGGAACCGGGTCCGTGTGGGGTTCAGTCCGACGTCGACGATCGTGAGAGCCGATCCCGTCGCGGCAGCGGCGGCGACGAGGAAGGCTGCCGACGACGTGTCGCCCGGCACCCTCGCCGAGAACCCCTCATGTTGGAACCGTCGGACGGCGACACCGTTACCGGTCTCGATCGGGGCCCCGAGCGCGAGCAGGGCTCGTTCCGTGTGATCACGGGTCTGCGCAAGCTCGTGCACGACCGTTCGCCCGTCGGCGTCGAGGCCGGCCAGCAACACGGCGCTCTTGACCTGGGCGCTGGGATGCGGCATCGCGAGCTCGATCCCCTGCAACGCCCCGCCGAGCACCTCGATTGGTGCATGCCCGCTGGTGGTTTCAATCTCGGCACCCATCGCCCGGAGTGGCACCGCAACCCGCTCCATGGGACGGCCGCTCAGGCTTGGATCGCCCCTGAGCTCGCAACGGAACCGCCCCGACGCCACGAGGCCCATCAACAGCCGCATCGCCGTCCCGGAGTTGCCGCAATCCAGCGCGGCCGCCGGCTCGACCAGCCCGGCGCGCCCCTCACCCTCGACCTCAAGTGGGACCGATCGACCCGACACGGCCTCACCCTCGACCCTCACGTTCCACGTGGAACCGTGACCCTCGGCGGAGCCCGGATCGTTCGTGGCCCACGCGTGGAGTGAAGGTCGAGCCTTGTCCGTGATCAGGGCTAGGCACGAGGCGGTCGAGCGTACGTCGAGTGAAGTGGGAACCTCAAGCAGACTGCTAGGTCCGCGCCCGGTCGCTGCCAGGATCAGCCATCGGTGCGCGATCGACTTGTCGCCGGGAACTTGCGTGATCCCCCGGAGGGAGGCACCCGGCTCGACCCGAACCCGCATCGACGGATCCTCAGGCGAGCCTGAGTGGGTCGAGGCCGACGTTGTCGAGCACATGGCTCGCGCGATCGACCGCGTCGGCCGCCACCGTGAGGTGCACCGTGCCCCGGCCACCCTCGGGCGAGTGCACGATCTGGAGGTCCTCGATGTTCACCTCGCCACCGCCCAACACGGCGGTCAGGTCGGCGAGCGCGCCCGGCCGATCCGGCACCTCGATCTGCAGCACGGCGACCCCCGCCCGCACGGTGGGCTTCGTGGCGAGCCGCAGTCGCGCGCGCTTGGCCTCATCGAACGTCTCCGCGACGTCACCGCCGCGACCCCCCACGATCTCGTCGCGTAGGCGCACGAGACGCTCGATGTACAGATCGATCGCTTCCCCGATCGCGACCTGGTTCGAGAGCAGGATGTCGCTCCACAGGGCCGGATTCGATGCCGCGAGACGGGTCAGATCGCGGAACCCACCGGCCGCGAGCAGCAGGATGTCCGGTTCCCCTGCTTCCTCGGTCGCCGCCAGGCTCATCAGTGCGGTCGACGCGACCTGTGGCAGGTGGCTCACGAAGGCCACCAGGCGATCGTGACGCCCGGGGTCGAGCCGGACCGGCCTGGCACCCAACGAAGCGGTCCACGCCTCCAGCGCGTCGACCGCTTCGGGGTCGCTCGCCTCGTGGGGGGTGATCGCCCAGACGATGGCGTCCAAGACCGAGGCCGAGGCGTGTTCGGGTCCCGAGCGTTCGCTCCCCCCCATCGGATGCCCCGGGACGAATCGGCGAATGGAGTCCTCGGGTGCCTCGGCGACCACATCGCGCACGAGCGCCGTCTTCACGCTGCCGACGTCGGTCACGATCGCGTCGGGGGCTGCCTCGAGGCACGCTGCGACGAGGGAGGCGACCGTGGGGATCGGGGTCGCGACGACGACGATACGGGCCTCGGCGACCGCATCCTCGACCGACTCGGCCGCCCGGAACTTCGCGAGCGCGGCGGCCCGTGCGGTCACGGACGCGTCGGCGTCCCACCCGGTGACCAACGCACCGGCGCGAGCGGCGGCGAGGGCGACCGACGTGCCGATCAGCCCCGTGCCGACGACGGCGACCCGATCAGCCGAGGTCATCACGCAGCGACTCGGCCCCGTCGAGGTAGACCGGACGCACCTCGGCCGGCGACCGCCCCGTGTGCAGGTGCATCAGCACGCGCACCACGAGCGGCATCGATCCGACAACGGGGATCTCGCGCGCGCACATCAACGGAACCGCCCCCAGCCCCATGCGGCGCACGGCCTCGGCCGGGAAGGCCGAGGCGATGTCGTCGGTCACCGTGAACAGCATGCTGATCAGGTCGTCTCCTGCCGCCGTGTTGGCTTCCAGCAGCGCCCGCACGAGGCGCTCGGTGGCATCCAGCACGCATGAGGGCGAATCCTCGGTCACCTTGATGGCCCCGCGGACCGCACGCACCGTCATCGTGTGTCACCTCTCGCCCGAGCCCGCCGGTCGGCGGACGTCCACAGGCTACCGCCCGGCGACGGCGGCGAGCGCCTGGACCTCACCACGGTCGAGCGGTCGCAACGCACCCGGCTCGAGGCCGTCGAGCCGTATCGGACCGACGCGCAGGCGCACGAGCCGCGTGACCGGGAGCCCGACGGCAGCGAGCAGGCGACGCACCTCGCGCTTGCGTCCCTCGGTCATCACGAGCCGGACCGCGCCGCGACCCTTCGAGGTCGCGACGATGCGGGCGCGCACGACGCGGGCGAGCCCGTCGTCGAGCTCGACGCCCGATCGCACGCGGGCGAGCTGCTTGGCGGTCGGCGCTCCCTCGACCTCGGCCAGGTACTCCTTTTCCACGCCGTGGCTCGGATGCATCAGCCGGTTCGCGAGATCGCCGTCGTTCGTGAGCAGCAGCAGGCCCTCGGAGTCGCGGTCGAGGCGACCGACCGGGAACACCCTCGGACCTTCGGAGGGCAGATAGGCCCTGATATCGGGGCGCCCCTGCGGATCGCTCATCGTGGTCACGACCCCCGGAGGCTTGTGCAGAGCGAAGTAGCGAACGTTGGGGTCGAGGTTGACCTCGACCTCGTCGACCCGCACCCCCGCGGAGTCCGGCTCGACCTTGTCGCCCAGGGTGGCGACCAGACCGTCGACCGTCACCCTCCCCTCGATGATCAGCTGCTCACAGGCTCGGCGCGACCCGAACCCGGCACGCGCCAGCGCTCGCTGCAGTCGTTCCTCGGCCATCGCTCACCCAGTGGGCGGTGGTCCCGGGACCGCGTCGGAGCCCGCGCCGCCCTCGCCCGCCTCGTCGTCGGGTTCGGGTTCGTCGGTCACCGCATCGGCGAGGGTGTCCTCTTCGGATGACGGGTCGAGCAGGGGCGCGAGCGAGGGAAGCGACGCGAGCGAGGGAAGGCCGAGGCGTTCCAGGAACCCCGGCGTCGTCGCGTAGAGCAGCGGTCGTCCCGGCGCCTCGTCACGCCCGGCTTCCTCGATCAGGCCGCGGTCGGTGAGCGCCCGCAGCACGCCGTCGGAGTTCACCCCCCTGATGCCGCTCACCTGGTGACGGGTGACCGGCTGCTTGTACGCCACGATCGCCAGGGTCTCGAGGGCGGCCTTCGTGAGTCGTGCCTGGCGTGAGGAGAGCACGAACTGCTCGACCACCGGGGCCGTGTCGGGGTGCGTGTACAACCGCCACCCGCCGGCGACGTGACGCAGTACGAGGCCGGATCCTCGATCGTCGAGTTCGCGCTGGAGCCGGTCGCACAGCGCCTCGGCCTCCCGGCGATCGACCTCGAGCGCCTGGGCGAGCACCGAGACCGTGAGCGGTTCGTCGGACACGAAGAACAGGGCCTCGAGGGCGCGGGTCTCATGACCCAGTGTCTCCTCGGCGGCGTCGCGATCGCTCATCGAACCCTCGACCTCAACCCGTCCACGCGACCTCGATATCACCGAAGGTCTCGGCTTGTGCAAGCTCGACCTTTCCTTCACGGTACAGCTCGAGGATGGCCAGGAATCGCACCACCACGTGGATCCGCTCGTCACAGTCGGCCACCAGGTCTCGGAATGTCGCCCCGCGCCCGATATCCGTGATCCGCTCCTCCAGTGTGGTCATCGCCTCAGCCACCGTGTATCGCACCGGCGTCACGTGGGAGAGATCGAGGGTCGGCGGTGGCCGGAGCAGCGCCGCCGCCATCGTCGCCAGTTGCTCCGGTCGAAGATGCGTCATCGGGTCGGGGTAGAGGTGCGAGAACTCAGGTCCGGGGCCAACATCGCGCGCGAAGTACCCGGCCTCGTCCTCGAGCCGGCGCGCGATCTCGAGCGCGACCTTGCGGAACGCGGCGAGCTCGAGCGATCGCGCGTAGGCGAGGTCGGGCGACCTGCCCAACAGGTCCTCTTCGTCGAGTTCCGCGTGCCTCGGGGTGAGGCGCGACACCTTCAGCTCCAGCAGCACGGCGCAGATCGCGAGGAACCAAGTGGCCTCCTCGAGGTCCCATCCATCCGCGTCCTTCGTGTGGGCGAGGTAGCGGTCGGTCACCGTGGCGACCGCGATGTCGCAGACGTCGACCTTCTGCTCGAGGATCAGCTCCGCGAGCACGCGGAACGGACCTGTGAAGACCGCCAGCTCGACGACGAACCCGGTCGTCGTCGTGGGGGCCGGGGCGGCGGCGTCGCTCATCGCATCCTCCTCGGGTCGTTCACGATAGATGCATCGCCTCTCGCACCGCCGCGAGCGTCTCACGCACGATCGGGCGCACCTGCTCGGCACCCTCGGCGAGCACCCGCTCGACGAGGCCGGGCTCGGCAGCGAGCTCAGAGCGGCGTTCCCGATAGGGGCGGAAGTACTCGATCAGGTGGTCGGCCAAGATCGTCTTGCAGTCGACGCACCCGAGCTCGCCCGAGCGGCACCCCGCTTCGATCTCGTCGATCCGTTCGGACGAGAACTTTCGCTGCAGCGCGAAGATCGGGCAGATCTCGGGGCGCCCCGGATCCCCGCGACGCACCTTCTTGGGATCGGTGATGAACGAGCGCACGCTCGCCCGGATCGCATCCTCCTCGTCGCGCACCCAGATCGCGTTGTCGAGTGACTTCGACATCTTCCGCCCGTCCGAACCAGGGATCAGCGGCGTCTCGGACAGTAGCGGCTGCGGCTCGACGAGCACCTCGCCGTAGAGGCGGTTGAAGCGGCGCACGATCTCCCGACTGACCTCGAGGTGGGCGACCTGGTCCTCCCCCACCGGCACGAGCGCTCCTCGCACGATCGCGATGTCGGCCGTCTGCAGCACCGGATAGCCGAGCAGTCCGTAGTTCGCGACGTCGCGCTCGGCCATGTCGCGCAGACGCTCCTTGAACGACGGCACGCGCTCGAGCCACCCGAGCGGCGTGATCGTGCCGAGCAGCAGCGCCAGCTCGGCGACCTCGGGGAGGTCGGATTGACGGTAGACCGTCGCTCGTTCCGGATCGATGCCGGCCGCGAGCCAGTCGAGTGCGAGCTCGTGCACGAACCCGGGCAGCTCGTCGGTGCGGTCGTAGTGGGTGTTCAGCATGTGCCAGTCGGCGAGGAAGAAGAAGCACTCGCGCGACGGGTCGGACTGCAGGGCGAGCATGTTCTCGATGTTCCCGGCCCAGTGCCCGACGTGGAGCGGTCCGGTTGGCCGATAGCCGGTGAGCACGCGCGAGCGCGTGAGGGGCTGCGTCGAGGTGGCGACGGGCTGGTCGATGCGGGGGATGATAGCGCGGGCATGCCCCCGATCCGTCGAGGTGCTGCGGAGCACGTCGCCGGGTCGTCAGCCGAGTTGCATGACCGCCCGGCAGGTGAGATCGGTCGCCGCGTCACAGATCGCGCTCGTGATCGTCGTGAGGAACCCGAGCACGAGCGTGGAGAAGACGAACAGGGCGACCAGCACGAACAGCGGGAGGTACTTGTCGGCATTGCGGTACACCTCGCGCGCCTGCGGCGGCAGGAGCAGCCCCACGATGCGGGCGCCGTCGAGTCCCGGGATCGGCAGCAGGTGGAACACGAGCAGGGCGGCGTTCGTGAACGCGAAGACCACTAGCGCGCGGGCGAACTCGAGCGGCAGTCCGCCGACGCGGACCGCAAGGCCCGCGAGGACCGTCAGCGCCAGATTCGCGACCGGTCCCGCGAGCGACACGAAGACCTGATCACGGGTCCGCCGCAGGTAGCTCGGATCGACAGGCGCCGGCCTGCCGTACGCCGCGGGGATCACGAGCACCTGAACGGTCCAGAGCACCGCGATCAACGCGGGGACGAGCCCGCTTCCGAACGGCTCGAACCACGCCTTCGGATTGAGGGTCAGGCGGCCCCAGAGGCGTGGCGTGGGATCGTGCAGCGTCGACGCGGTGAGCGCCCTGGCGTACTCGCGTACGGACATGCCGATCGCGAGAGAGACCAGCATGAACACCGCGAGGCGGATGCCGAGAGCGGTGAAGTTGCCCATGTCGTCGTCTCCTCACTCGAGCCAGGTATGCACCAGCGGCGGCGGCTGCACCGTGCCCTCGCGCATCACGAGCGCGTCGAGGACCCGCCGAGCAGCCTCGCGCGCGTCGTCGTCGTCGCGCGCGTGCACCTCGCCGATCGGCTCTCCGACATCGAGACGATCGCCGATCTTGCAGCGCACCACGATACCCACGGACGGGTCGATCGGGTCGCCCTTGTGCATGCGTCCGGCTCCCAGCGCCCCGCTCGCCAGGCCGATGTCCTCGGTCGCCATCCGGGCGAGCGTGCCGGCGCGGTCGGCCTCGATCGACATCACCACCGGCGCCCGAGGCAGCACGCCGACGGGGTCGTCGACCACCCGCGGATCACCCCCCTGCGCCTCGATCATGGCCCGGAATCGCTCGAGCGCCGAACCGTCGTCGAGGGCTCGCTCCGCCTCCCTCGCCGCGGCGTCGAGACCGCGACCGGAGGTGACCGAGAGGCCTCGCGCCGCGAACGCCACCGCGAGCTCACGCAGACGGCCTCGATGCACTCCCGTCAACACCTCGACCGCCTCCACGACGTCGAGCGCGTTCCCGACGGCGTCCCCGAGGGGCTGCTCCATGTCGGTGACCGCGACCCGAGCCTGCCGTTGCCACCCACGTGCGAGCCCCAGGCACGCCTCGGCGAGCGCCTCGGCGTCCTCCGGCGACTTCATGAACGCGCCCGCGCCCGCCTTCACGTCGAGCAGGATCAGGTCGGTCTCCACGGCCAGCTTCTTCGACATCACGCTCGCCGCGATCAGCGGGATCGACGGCACGGTGGCCGTGGCGTCGCGCAGCGCGTACAGCCTGCCGTCGGCCGGCACGAGCCGCGGAGACTGAGCCGCCACGGCGCACCCGACCTCGCGCACCTGGCGGGTCATCGCCTCCGGCTTGAGGTCGGTGCGCAGCCCCGGGATCGACTCCAGCTTGTCCAGCGTGCCACCCGTGTGTCCGAGCCCTCGGCCCGAGAGCTTCGCGACCGCCAGGCCGAGGGCCGCCGCGAGCGGAGCGAAGACGAGGGTCACCCCGTCGGCGACGCCGCCGGTCGAATGCTTGTCCACGGTCGGGCGATCGAGGCCGACGAAGCGCACGGTGTCACCCGAGGCGATGAGCGCCCGGGTCAGGGCGAGCGTCTCCGCGCCGTCCATGCCGCGCAGCAGGCACGCCATCAGGAAGGCCGATGCCAGCGCATCCTCGATCTCTCCCCGCGTGTAACCCTCGATGAAGGCCTCGACCTCCTCGGCAGCCAGGGTGTGCCCGTCTCGCTTCGCGGCGACGATCTGTCGAGGATCGCTCACGGTCACAGGGTTCCCACACCTCCCCTGCAGTGGCTCTCGAGTTCACCCTCCACTTGACATCACTTCTGACTGGGAGCCGAATCCCAATCGATCCACGAAGCTGGACCCGATCAGTCCCTCGACCTGCACTCCGAGGAGAGATGCGACGGTGACGCCGAGATCGCCCAAGCCGTCGCGGATGTCGATCTCGTACGGACCCCCGGCCAGACCCGCGGCGAGCAAGGGAGTCCGTTCCCTCGAATGGTCGGTCGACGGTGTCGTGGGATCGCAGCCGTGGTCACCCGTGATCAGCATCACACCGCCGTCCAGCACCTCGATCAATTCGGGGACCCGACGGTCGAACGCCTCGATCGCCGCGGCATACCCGGCCGGATCGTTCCTGTGGCCGTACTTCGAATCGAAGTCCACGAGGTTCGTGAACACGAATGCCGGCCCGGGGCGCTGCAGGTACTCGACGGTGAGGTCCACGCCGTGATCGTTCGAGTCCGAGTAGCGGGCCTCGGTGATGCCATGGCGGTCGAAGATGTCCTGGATCTTGCCGACGCCGTAGACGGGCACGGCCGCCGACTGGAGCGCGTCGAGCACGGTGGGGCCGGGCGGCGGCACGGAGAGGTCGCGTCGCTCGGGGCTGCGGACGAACGCCCCCGGTTCACCCTCGAACGGCCGAGCGATGACCCGGCCGACGCGATGCGGGGGCACCAGCAACTCCCTCGCGACGCGGCACCACTCGTAGAGACGATCGAGGGGAACCACGGCCTTGTGACACGCGATCTGGAAGACGGAATCGCCGCTCGTGTACACGATCGGGTCGCCGGTGGCCAGATGCTCCTCGCCGAGCCGGGCGATGATCTCGGTGCCCGAGGCGGGCTCGTTGCCCAGGATCCGATGGCCGATCGCTCGCTCGAACGGCTCCACGATCGCGGGTGGGAACCCGTCGGGATACACGGGGAAGGCCTCGTCGAGCCGGATCCCCATCATCTCCCAGTGCCCGGTCGTCGTGTCCTTGCCGGCCGAGCGTTCGACGGCCCATCCGTGACCCGTGCCCGAGCCGGCGCGGGGCTCGATCCCGTCGATGCTGGTGAGCAGGCCGAGGCCGAGCGATTCGAGGGCAGGCGCGTGGATGCCACCGACCGCGCGCGACGTGTTCCCGAGGGTGTCGGAGCCCTCGTCGCCGTAGGCAGCCGCGTCGGGAGCTCCGCCGACCCCCCAGGAGTCGCACACGAGGACCAACACCCTCGGCACGAAAGCCTCGCTTCGTCTCCCCCGGTCGCGCGAGCCGCTCACGCGCCGATCCCTTCCTGCTTGCAGTCGATGCACAGCATCGCCCACGGGAGCGCCTCGAGGCGCTCCGGAGCGATCTCGCGGCCGCATCGCTCGCATCGGCCGTACGTGCCGACATCCATCTTGGCGAGCGCCCGGTCGACATCGCGCAGGTTCGAGCGCAGCGCTCGTGCCACCGAGATCAGGCGCGAGCGTTCCTCGGTGTTGTGGGAACGATCGGCGAACCCGGCGTCGTCCACGAACGTCACCTCGTCGGAGTCCGGATCGGCGCCGAGGGCCGCGACCTCCTCGCGCAGGTGCGCGCGCTGGCCCTCGAGCGTCGACCGCAGCGACGCGGCGGTGGACTCATCCATCATGTGCCTCCTGACCGTGAGCGATCGCGTCGCTCGAGCGTGCCCCCGCCTCGGCGGGCGGTCGCCGTGCTCGAGGGTGGGATGTGTAGTAGACCTCACGCAGGTGCTCCCGGGTGACCAGCGTGTATATCTGGGTCGTCGCCACGCTCGCATGCCCCAGCAGTTCCTGCACGACGCGCACGTCGGCCCCACCCTCGAGCAGATGCGTCGCGAATGAGTGCCGTAGGGTGTGCAACGACACGTGCCGGTCGATGCCGGCGGCCCGCGCGGCCGCCCGCACCATACGATCACAGCTCTGACGCGACAGGCGCCCCCCTCGCTGGTTCAGGAACAGCGCCCCTCTCGCGCGACCGGACACGAACGCCGGGCGAGCCGTCGTGAGATACGCCCCCACGGCCTCCCGGCCGTATCGCCCGACGGGAACCTCCCGTTCCTTCCCGCCCTTGCCGAGCACCCGCACGGAGCCCTCCTCGAGATCCACGTCGTCGACGTCGAGCCCCGTGAGCTCGGAGACGCGCAGCCCCGAGCCGTAGAGGAGTTCCAGGATCGCTCGGTCACGCCGTCCCGCCGGCGTCGACGGATCGGGCGCCGCCAGGAGCCGCCGAACCTCGTCCACGGTGAGCGGATGCGGCAACGAACGAGGCAGCTTCGGCTGGGCGACCCCGACCGCCGGATCTCGATCGCTCACCCCCTCACGCACCAGGAATCGGTGGAACGATCGCACCGACGACAGTGCGCGGGCCACCGACGTCGCCCGGTACGGCCGCTCGTCGACGCCGTGGGTACTCGCGCTGATCGACGCGAGGAAGGAACGCACGATCGCCTCGTCGACCTCGGCCGGGACGGTCACGTCTCGCGAGGCGAGGAAGCCCGCGTATCGAGCGAGGTCGCGACGGTAAGCGGCGATCGTGTTCTCCGAGAGGCCCCGCTCCACGGTCAGATGATCGAGGTAGCGGATGACCTCGGTCTCGATCGGGGTGGTCA
>Ga0247830_10001313_pt1 | contig 10289 bp, 9 predicted proteins | sample 12C_Control_Day5_FD_207766 | JGI IMG/M metagenome (GOLD analysis project Ga0247830, IMG submission 207766) | Soil microbial communities from agricultural site in Penn Yan, New York, United States - 12C_Control_Day5 | ecosystem: Environmental > Terrestrial > Soil > Agricultural land | place: USA...
ACGAAGCCGCCGAGGTGGTGCGCCAGGCAGCGACCGACGACACGAACATCATCTTCGGCGCGACCGTCGACGACCGCCTGACGGGCCAGGTCTGGGTCACCGTCGTCGCGACCGGGTTCGGCCAGCGCGCCGCTCAGCGCCGCATCACGATGCGGGCCGAGGCCCCCGACGACGGCAACGACTCGCTGGAGCCGCCGAGCTTCCTCCAGTCCTAGTCGAGCCACGCTCGCTACCCTCTCCGCATGACGTTGCGGTGGCCTCGCGTGGATGAGCTTCAGCCGGTCTCGGCGGTCGCCCCGCGGCCGCCGTTCGTGCACGTCCCGGCGTAGGCGCTCCCGCCGCTTCGGCCCGGAGCGCCGCAATTACGTCCATCACCGCCGGTAGACGTCTACGAAGGAGAGCACGATGGTCGCAACAGCCTGGCTCGCGGGAGCAACGCGATGAGCACGAACGCTTTGCCCACTCAGTCGAGCGATTTCCCCGCCTGGTACGGCGAGGTAGTCCGTCGTGCCGGCCTGGCCGAGAACTCTGCCGTTCGCGGTGCCATGGTGATCAAGCCGTACGGCTACGCGATCTGGGAGGCGATCCAGCGCGAGCTCGACGACCGGATCAAGGCGACCGGTCACGAGAACTTCTACTTCCCGCTGTTCGTGCCCATCTCGGTGCTGGCGCAGGAGGGTGAGCTCGTGGAGGGGTTCGCCCCCGAGCTCGCCATCGTCACGGAGGCGGGCGGCAAGACGCTGGAGGAGCCGCTCGCCGTCCGTCCCACCTCCGAGGCGCTCATCTGGGCGACGTACGCCCGCTGGGTGCAGTCGTACCGCGACCTGCCGCTGCTCTACAACCAGTGGGGCAACGCCGTCCGCTGGGAGCTCCGGCCGCGCCTCTTCCTGCGGACCAGCGAGTTCCTGTGGCAGGAGGGGCACACCGCGCACGAGACCGAGGAAGAGGCGGTGGCCGAGGCGCTCACGATCCTGCACGAGGTCTACGCCGACACGATCGAGAACGTCCTCGCGGTCCCGGTGCTGCGCGGCCGCAAGAGCGAGAGCGAGCGGTTTCCCGGCGCGGTCGACACCTACACGCTCGAGGCGCTGATGCGCGACGGCAAGGCGCTCCAGGCGGCCACTTCGCACTACCTGGGCCAGGGCTTCCCGCGGACGTTCGACGTCCGCTACACCGGCCGCGACGGCAGCGAGCAGTACCCGCACGCGACCTCGTGGGGTGCGACGACGCGACTGGTCGGAGGCATCGTGATGGCGCACGGAGACGACCGTGGGCTGCGGCGCGACACGAGGTGGAAGCCGCAGCAGGTCGTCATCGTGCCCATCCTCCGCGAAGAGGACGCAGATGTGCTTCACGCCGCCGCTGCCCTGGCCGACGAGCTGCGGGAGGCGGGTGTCCGCGTCCGCGTCGACGACCGGCCCGAGCACCGGCCAGGCTTCAAGTTCAACGAGTGGGAGTTGAAGGGCGTGCCGATCAGGGTCGAGATCGGCTCGCGCGACCTCGCCGCAGGAGCAGTCACCGTCGCGCGCCGGGACACCGGCGGCAAGGAGCAGCTGCCGGTTCCCCGCGCGGCCTCGACGATCGACGAGCTGCTGAGCGCCGTGCAGGCGTCCCTCTTCGAGGCCGCCCGCGACGTGCGGGAGCGGCGGACGCTCCGCGACCCGAGCAGCTACGCCGAGATGATCGAGTACCTCCGCGAAGCCGGAGGGTTCGTGGTGGCGCCGTGGTGCGGTCAAAGCGAATGCGAGGCGCGCGTAAAGGAAGACAGCTCGGCGACGATCCGGTTGCTGCCGTTCGGCGACGAGCCCGCGCCCTCCGGCGCGTGTGTGTGCTGCGGGAGGCCGGCGGTGACCACAGCAGTCTGGGCACAGGCGTACTAGCGCGCAGATCGGCAAACTCCCGTGCTTGCCGCGCTCGGTCGTCCTCTCGTACTTCGAGCCGCGCGAGCTTGCGACGATCGTCGCGGCCGTTCGCCGGGCGCACCTGCCGCAGGGCACGCCGCTCTTCATCGGCAGCTACGGCGTCGGCGACCGGATCGCGGCGCGCGTGCACGAGCTGCCGCACGCCCGCTACGCGCCGATGTTCCATATCCAGCCTGGCTGGTTCTGGGAGCGGCGGCGCCTGGCGAAGGACCTGGAGCGTCAGCTGCTGGCGCGGAGCCCACGCGCGACCCACCTGGCCGGGCCGCTTCCGCCGCTGACCCAGCTGCTGCGCCTGCCGAGCGCGACCCGCGTCACGTGGGGCGTCGAGCTCGGCTCGCGCTTCCGGGACATGCTGCGCGCGGCCGCGATCGCGGAGACATGGCAGCTGGACGAGATCGTCGCCGAGTGCGCCGGAGCGCAGGGCCGCCAGTACCGCGAGCTGACGCGAGGCGTCCTCCGCGGGCTCACCTACGGCCGGCCGGGGCTGGGTGACCGGACGCAGCGCGGCCTCGTCTGGTGGGCGAAGACCGCCCTGGTGCTGCCGTCTCGCGCGATCACGCCGGAGCTCAGCGCGTTCTGGACGATGCTCGATCGCGCGTCGATCCACCTGATCGGCGAGGAGTACCCCGACTTCGCCGGCGACCCACGCGCGGCGGCGCGCCGCGGCGCCGCCGGCCACGAGCGCCTCCGGCGAGGTGGGCCGGTCCGCCAGAAGCTCGCGCGCAAGTACGTCTCCGGCCTCACCCCGGGGTTCCGGCTCGAGCCCGGGCTCGGCGGGAACGTCCGTGGCCTCCCGCATGACGAGGCGGAGCGCTGGCGCACGCAATACCTCCGCGCACGCGCGGCGGCCGGGGTCTCGGGGTTCGCCGAGTTCAACTTCCGCTTCGAGAACAGCCCGGCCGCGGTCGTGAACGAGCTGCTGCGCGAGCTCGCAGCCGTCGTCTAGCCGCCGGGAACCGGCACGAGCTGCCGCGCTGCGGCTAGAAGCGTGTCGTCGTCGACCGGTGAGAACGGGGAACGCATGATCTGGACGTACACGTCGCCGGTGCGGAGCTCGCCCCAGCCCATCCTGTTGATGCGGAGGAAGCCGGCTGGCACGGGCTTCGGGTCGAGCCACCGGACGGCAACCGGAACCGTCGACTCCGTGATCTCGATCGAGCCAGTCGTCGGATGCGTCCGCTCCACGCCTCCGTAGATCAGCGTGGCAACCGGAGTCACGCGGGGTGGGACGCCGCTATCACGTCCGTAGCCGATCGTGACCTCCTGCCTCTGGATCGCCGCGAGCTTCAGGCCGTGGAGCTCGGGGCCGGCCCAAAGGGCGCGCGTGCCCAGGAGCTCCGAGGCACCCGCAAAGTCGAGCTCGCCGGTGGTGCGGGCGTTCGCATTGCTCGGACGCTTCTCCGGCGGAATGAGCTTCGGCTCCGAGAAGTTGGCGTCGGCGCGTGCGACCGTGCCGACCTCGAGCACCTCGTAGTCCGGCCCGGCGTCTCCGTTGGTGATCGGCCTTACGAGGAGGGGGCGATAGGTGTCGCTCGCGACCGCCACGCGCTCGCGCAGGTCGACCGGCGGCTCGTTCGCCGCCCGGTACCGGTCCGGCAGGCGGAACTCGAGCCAGAAGACGTGCCGGCCGTCCACGGTGCCCTCACCGATCTTCCGAGCAGCGCCCGTCGCTAGGGCCTGACGGTACCCGTCGACGAAGCCGAGCAGCGCAGGGTCGACGGTGGGGGGCGGTTCCGGGATGTGCCTCGGCTTCGTGCCGTTCTTGCCGCTGAAGTTGCAGCTCACGCCGGCCCGGGTCGCCTCGACGGGATGCGCAGCGATGCGCGCGCAGGTCCACACCGGCCCGCTCTCGGAGGTCACGCCCTGCGGCGTCAAGAGCAAGTCCTGTGTCTGCTCGCCGGTCACCCGCGTGATCGTGTGCTCCACGGCACGTTCTTCGTCGAACCAGATCTCCGTCTCTGAAACGCGGGGAACGGCGGTCCGCCGGCCCGTCGAGAGCTCGATCAGCGTCTTGTCGGGCGAGAGGGGCAGGCGAGTGACGGCGTGAAGCACGGGCCCGTCGCCGACTGCCGCGAGCGCACGGTCGGCCAGGCTCGGCTGCACGCCCGTCGTCGTCAGGAGCAGCCCGGCGAGTACGGCGGCGGCACCGATCGCGGCTGCCAAACCCGTACCGGCGAGCCACCACCGCCGACGGTTACGCGAGATCGGCGCACCCAGCACGTCGCCGAGCGCGTCGGCGATCGCGAGCAGCTCTGGCTCGCCTCGCAGTTCGAACAGCACCTCTGGGTCGCGAACGGTCATGGCTCGATGCCCTCCTTCTCGAGATCGGCTCTGACCGACCTGAGCGCCCGCGAGAACCGCATCCGCGCCGCCTCCTCGGTGGTGCCGAGAGTCGACGCGATCTCCGCGAACGACGCGCCGCGGAGGAGCTTGAGCACGACGACCTCGCGCTGCCCGGCGGGGAGCCGCCTGAACGCCGCCCGCAGGCTGGCGGCGACAGAGGGGCCGTACTCGACACCTTCCTCGCGGCCCAGAGGCACCGTTCGGCGGCGGCTGTCGCGGCGAGCCGCATCGGCGAAGCGGCGGCGGGCGACGGCGTAGAGCCAGGCGATCGGCGGTCGGCCGTCGCATCGCAGCGATGCAGCGGCGTCGGCGAAGACCTGCTGAGTCAGATCCTCGGCGTCGGCGTCGCTACGCGTTCGGCGGCGAACGAAGCGGTAGACCTCGGCGTAGTGCCGGCGGAACGCATGCTCCGTCGGGTCGGTCACGACCTGCACTTCGTTCACCCGCGCGAAACGTAACGCTCAGCCGCGGTCGCAGACGCGCGAGCGGGCGCCGGCGACCGCCGTGGCGAGAGCGCGCGCGGCCGAGACGTGAAAGCGCAGCTCCAGGCGACCCGCCCGCGAAGCGGCGACGGTGGTCATGCCGTCGGGCCGCCGAATCAGGCAGGCGCCCTCGGCCGTCCAGTATGGCGAGTACCGCATAGCGAGCCGGTACTGGCCGGCCCGCGGCAGCATGAGCTCGATCCTCGTCGCGGTGAGGCGCTGGACGCGGCCTGGTGCGGGAGTCAGGATCGGGCGCGGGTGCGGGAGCTCGAAGACGGTGAGCTGTGATGTCCGGAAGGCAGGACGGAGGCCCGAACGGCCGGAGCGCACCAGCGCCGCCTCGGCCCGGGCGCTGTAGTCGGTCGGCGCGTTCGTCAGCACGACGTAGCGCACGCCGAGATCACGCAGCCACGCGCGATAGGCCGACGGTGCGAACTCGTCGTAGAGCAGCTTGTTCTGCGGGAAATCGTCCTGCCGGAAGCCGCCGCGGGCGAGCGGGATCTCCGCCTCCGCGAGGTAGACAGCGGCCCAGTGGCCGGTTGTGTCGACGACCTCGACGCGGTACGAGGGGGTGAGGTGCGTCCGCAGGAACGAGATCGCCGGCGCCCAGTAGGCTCGCGCCGACGCCGGGTCGCCGCGGCCCTTCGCCAGCTGGAAGGCGATCGGGGTCAGATTCCACGAAACGGCGAGCGCGAACACGGTCAGCGCGACCGGCAGCGGGCGCCAGCGCCGCAGCGAAAGCGTCAGCACCGCAAGCGGGATCGCCAGGTAGCGGAGCCGGGCCACGTTCTCGCCGACCGCGCTCGGGATCGCGAAGGCGCCGAGGCAGGCGGCCAGGTAGACGACGAACATCCCGAGCAGCGGCCCCGCACGTTCGACCCGCCATGCACACGCCGCGCCGAGGACACAGAACGTCACCGCCGCCAGCAGTTCCTGCCACGAGAACGGGTAGTGGCCCGTGCCCGGGAAGGCGCGCCAGAGTGCGACCTCGACGACGCCGAAGGCGGCGATCGTCGCTGCTGGCGCGACCAGCGTTCGCCGGTCCTGCCAGCGCGCGACCCCGAACCCGGCGAGCACGAGCGCCAGCAACAGGAACGCGAGCGGGCTCGCCGCGAGCGTCAGCGCCGCGAGCAGGCCGAAGCGCCAGAGCTTCCGCCCCTGCAGCGCCCAGATCGCGAGGAGCCCGAGCGCCGCGCCGAGCGCGAAAGGAAAGGCCGCCGAGAAGACGATCCCCGCCCAGACGACGGCGAACGTCCGGCTCGACCAGCGTGTAGTCGGTCCCCACTGCCGCCAGACGACGACCGCGAACGCGAGCGCCGCCGTCGAGACGGTCGCGACGGCGAGCAGCCGGATCCCGAGCAATGCAGCGAGCGGGTAGTAGAGGGCGCTGTAGGTGACGAAGCTGTAGCGGCCCGCGTACCAGAAGTTGTTCCAGAGCGCGAAGCCGTGGTTGAGGAACACCGTGCGCTGGTACGCGTGCTCCGCGAGGTCGGCTCCGGGGGGCCCGAGCCAGAGCAGAACCGCGGTCAGGGCCGCGGCCGAGGCGGCGGAAAGGATGGCTTCCCGCCTGAGGGGGGTGGCGCTCGTCACGGCGGCTCGGTGAGGATAACTGCGCCGCCCGTTTAGCCTTACGCCTATGCGGGGGGCAGTCGCAGCCGGGCACCGACTCACGGCGGAGGCGGGAGCGCAGGTCCTGGCGGACGGCGGGAACGCCGTCGACGCATGCATCGCTGCCGCATTCGTCTCGTGGGTTGCCGAGAGCCCGTTGACCGGGCCCGGAGCCGGCGGCTTCATGCTCGTCCACCACGCGCGCGACCGGTCGACGCGCATGCTCGACCACTTCGTCGCGGTGCCGGGGCTCGGCCTGCGGCGGCCGGGCGCGCACGCGATGGAGGCGGTCGGCATCGACTTCACCCCCGAGTCGTCGCAGTTCTTCCGGATCGGCCCCGCCTCGTGCGCGGTGCCCGGTGCAACCGCAGGCCTGGGCGAGGCGCACCGGCGCTTCGCGACGTTGCCGTGGCGGACGCTCCTCGAGCCCGCGATCGCACACGCGCGGGAGGGCGTCGTCCTGCTGGAGCCGCAGGCCTACCTGCACGCGCTTCTGGATCCGATCCTGCGGCACACCGACGAGGGCCGGGCGATGTACAGCCTGAACGGCAACCACCTGGTCGCCGGCGACCGCCTGGTCCTCGACGACCTGGGTCGCACGCTGGAGCAGCTGGCCGAGAAGGGGCCGAACGACCTGTACACCGGCGAGCTTGCCCGGGAGCTGTCCAAGTACATCCGCGACGGCGGCGGCGACATCACGCTGCGCGATCTGCGCCTGTACCGCGTCATCCAGCGGCGGCCCGTCCGCGTCCCGTTCCTCGGCTACGAGTTCCACTCGAATCCACCTCCGTCCAGGGGCGGCGTGCTGATCGGGCTCGGGCTGCAGCTGCTCGACCGGATGGGGGTTGCGGCGCCACCGGGCAGCGCCGAGGCGATGGCGCAGCTCGTCGAGATCATGCGCGAGCAGGAGGAAGCGGCAGTCGACGGCCGCTTCAGTCGCGAGCTCTACCGCGGCGGCCTCGCGCGCCGCCTCGCCGACCCCCGGCACCTGGCCGCCGCCGCCCGCCGGATTCGCAGACAGCTCCCCGAGCTCAAGCGCGGGACGACGCACATCTCCGTCGTCGACGCCCAGGGCAACGCCGCCTCGCTGACCGCATCGACCGGGGCCGGCTCGGGCGTGATCGTCCCGGGAACGGGCATCCAGCTGAACAACATGCTCGGTGAGTTCGACCTCACGGCCCCGCGCCCGGGCGAGCGGTTCACGAGCGGGATGGCGCCGTCGCTGGTGATCGCCGACGGGCGGCCGCGCCTCGTGGTCGGCAGCGCGGGGTCGTTGCGTCTCCGCGGGGCGATCCTCCAGATCGTGGTCAACACGGTCGCGCACGGCCTCGGGATCGAAGAGGCCCTCGCGCGGCCGCGCGTGCATCTGGAGGAGGGGAAGGTGCACGTCGAAGGCGGCAACGACCCCACCGAGGTCGCCCGGCTGGAGTCGCGCGGCTACGACCTCCTGCGCTGGCGTGACCGCAATCTCTTCTTCGGCGGCGCGGCAGGCGTCGAGCTGCTCGACGACGGCACCCTCGCGGCCGCCGGCGATCCGCGGCGCGGCGGCCACGGCGTCGTCGTCGCGTGACCGACTTTCGAATCCGCGAGGCCGAGCCGAAGGACGCAGCCGCGCTCGTGTCGCTCGCGCGGGCGGTGGGCCGCGAGCCGGAACGCTGGCTGCTCTCGTCCACCGACTGGCGCGCGCCTGCGGCCGAGCGGCGCTACCTTCGCGCGGTGCACCGGTCGGCGCACGGGGCAGTGTTCGTCGCGGAGGCGCACGAGGGCCTCGTCGCACGGTTGTCGGTCGCGCGCGACCCGCACCCCGCAAGCCACCACGTCGCCGACCTCGGCCTGATGGTCGCCGCGAGCCACCGTCGCCGCGGCATCGGCCGCGCGCTGCTGCAGCGAGCCGTCGACTGGGCCCGCGCGAGCGGCGTGACCAAGCTCGAGCTGCACGTCTTCCCGGACAACGAGCCGGCGCTCGCGCTCTACGAGGCGTTCGGGTTCGTCCGCGAGGGCTATCGGCGCCGGCACTACCGCCGCGACGGCGAGTACGTGGACGCGGTGCTGATGGCCTTCGACACGCGGGGCGAGTCGCGGTGAGGCGTGCGGCGTTGGTGGCCGCCGTGCTCGTTCTGTGCGCCGGCGCGCAGGCGGCGCCGCAGCCGGTGCCGCACTTCCGCCACGTCGTCGTGATCGTGTTCGAGAACAAGGGTCCCGGCGCGGTGCTTGGAAACCGGAATGCTCCCGCCTTCAACGCGTTCGCGCGAGCGGGCGCCGTCCTGAGCGGCTACCGCGGCGTCACCAACCCGAGCCTGCCGAACTACCTCGCCCTGGTCTCCGGCTCGACCCATGGAGTCACGACCGACTGCACGAGCTGCGTGGTCGGCGGGCCGAGCCTCGCCGATACGCTGGCGGCGAAGGGGCTGACGTGGAAGGCCTATGCGGAAGGCATTCCGCGGGCCGGGTGGACGGGCGCCGGCGCGGGCAGGTACGCGAAGAAGCACGTGCCGTTCCTCTACTTCCGCAACGTGCTCGCGAGACCCGCGTGGCTGCGGAACGTGGTGCCGCTCAGACGGCTCACACCGCGGCGGCTGCCGGACTTCGCGCTCGTCATCCCGGACCTCTGCCACGACATGCACGACTGTCCGGTCAGGGTCGGCGACGCGTGGCTGCGGCGCTTCCTGCCGCCGCTGCTCAGGATCCCGGACACCGCGGTCTTCGTCACCTTCGACGAGTCGTACGGCCCGGGCAACCGGGTCCCGGCGCTCGCGCTCGGCCCGCTGGTGCGGCCCGGGTCGCGCTTCGCGTCCGCGATGACGCACTACGGGCTGCTGCGGACGCTCGAGGACGGGCTCGGGCTCCCGCGGCTCGGCCGCTCCGCGCGCGTCCGGCCTGTGACCGGAATCTGGAAGCAGGGAACGCCGCCGCGGCCTTGAAGAGTGCGCCCTCGTGGTGGTCCTGAAGATGCTGACGGGGGCGATCGAGGCGCGGGATCCGTACACGCGCGGACACTCGACCCGGGTCACCGAGCTGGCCGAGGCGCTTGCGTGCGCCCTGGGCTGGAGCGAGGAGCGGATCGCGTCGCTGCGGCTCGGCGGCCCGCTGCACGACATCGGCAAGCTCGCCGTCTCGCACGAGGTTCTTCACAAGGAGGGGGAGCTCGACGCCGCCGAGCTCGCCGAGATCCGTGAGCACCCGAAGGCCGGCGCGAGGCTCCTGCTGCGTGTCACGGCGCTGCGCGGGGCGATCCCGTACGTGCTCTACCACCACGAGCGTTGGGATGGCACCGGTTACCCGTCCGGCAAGGCGGGGGAGGAGATCCCGCTCGAGGCGCGCGTGCTCGCCATCGCCGACGCGTTCGACGCGATGACGAGCGACCGCCCCTACCGGCGCGCGCTGACGCGGGACGAAGCGCTGGCCGAGGTCGACCGCTGCGCGGGAACGCAGTTCGATCCGCGCATCGCCGAGGTCTTCCTCGCGCTGTTCACGGAGACCGAGCTCCCGGCCGCAGCGTCGGCGTAGCGCGCGTTCCGTCACCGTGCCTGACACCGGGCTAAGGCTCCTCGAGCAGGGAATGTGGAGGGTTCGCGACGCTTTCGTTTCGGTGTCTGACACCGACTCTCGAGTGACCGCGGCCAGCTTACGATTCTCCGCCTCCCGTGAGCGTCGAGACCCGGGGCTGGTCCGCGACGTCGGGACCATCTGTTACGGCGCAAGCCGACGCTGGGCTGAGCGCCGCGCCTACAGCGCCGACCAGACCTCGAGCTTCTGCTTCGTGCGGCGGACGACGTCGTCGGTGAACTCGCTCGTCCCCGCGTGGCCGGCGAGGTCGGCGGTGCGCACGCCGTCGGCGACGGCCTCGAGGCAGGCCTCCCGGATCGCGCGCGAGGCCTGCGCCGCCTCGCCGCCCGCGTAGGAGAGCACCGCCGCGGCGGCGAGGATCATCGCC
>Ga0247830_10001314_pt1 | contig 10286 bp, 7 predicted proteins | sample 12C_Control_Day5_FD_207766 | JGI IMG/M metagenome (GOLD analysis project Ga0247830, IMG submission 207766) | Soil microbial communities from agricultural site in Penn Yan, New York, United States - 12C_Control_Day5 | ecosystem: Environmental > Terrestrial > Soil > Agricultural land | place: USA...
CACGGCGACCCGGCGACGGCCGACCTCGCCGTCGTGCTCGGCGGCGACGGGACGATGCTTCGCGCCCTGCGGACGTTCCTCGGCACAGGGATCCCGGTGCTCGGCGTCAACTTCGGCCGCGTCGGCTTCCTGAGCGCCGTCCAGAAGGAGGGTCTCGAGGCCGGCGTCGCGCGAGCGCTCGCCGGGGAGATAGAGGTCGTCGAGCTGCCGACGCTCGAGGTCGTGAACGGCGGCATGCCGCACGTCGCGGTCAACGACGTCGTCGTCGCATCCGCCGAGCTCGGCCGGATGGTCGAGCTCGAATGGGCGGTCGGCGGTGAGGACCTCGGGCGAGTCCCCTGCGACGCCATCATCTGCTCGACGCCCTCCGGCTCGACGGCCTACAACCTCTCGAACGGCGGCCCGGTGCTGATGTGGGGGCTGGAGGCAATGGCCACGACGTTCGTCGCGCCGCACTCGCTCCACGCCCGTCCACTCGTCGTTCCGCCCGGCAAGGAGGTCCTCGTCGTCAACCGGACGTCCGACGTCGCCGTCGTCGTCCTCGTGGACGGTCACCGCGTGGGCGAAGCCGGGGCGGGCGGCCGCGTGACGGTCGGGCTCGGCGAGGCGCGGACGCTTCTGGCGACGCTTCCCGAGGCCACGTTCGTCAGCCGGTACCGGAAGAGCTTCTCCGCCTGATCCACCGCCCGTTCCGGGCCCGGTCTTCGCGCCCGGCGGCTCGGGTCTACGATCAACCCCGATGCTGCGTCGACTGCGCATCGAGAACCTCGTTCTCATCCGCGAGGCGGAGCTCGAGCTCGCGCCCGGCCTCGTCTCGCTGACGGGCGAGACCGGTGCGGGGAAGACGATCGTGACCCAGGCGATCGGCCTGCTCCTCGGTGCCAAGGGCGACGCCGCCGCCGTCGGCGCGGCGGGTGCCGAGGCGTACGTCGAGGCGGAGCTCGAGGTCCCGGACGGATTCTTCGACGAGGAAGGGCTCGAAGCGCTTCGCGACCTGCGCCCGGACGACGAGCCGGGGCTCGTCGTCGCCCGTCGCGTGACGTCGGACGGTCGCTCCCGTGCTTACGCGTGGGGCCGGAGCGTCGCCCGCGAGGACCTCGTCGCAGCCACCGAGCGCCTGCTCGTCCTCTCGGGGCAGTTCGCACAGCGCCGTCTCGCGCGACCGTCGCACCAGCTCGATCTCCTCGACGCGTTCGTCGGGCCGGACCAGCGCTCCCGCCGGAGCGACGCGCGTGATGCATGGCGAACGCTCCAGGCGGCCGAGCGCCGCGTCGAGGAGCTCGAACGCGGAGCCGATGCCGAGCGTGCGCGTCTCGCCGAGCTCGAGGCGCTCGTGGAGGACACCGACGACCTCGTCGCCGGGGAGGAGGACGCACTCCGGGCCGAGCGCGAGCGGTTCCGGCACGTCGCCGAGCTCGGCGAGGGCACCGCAGCGGCCGTTGCCGCGATCGACCCCGACGAGGGCGAGGGCGCACGCGCGCTCGCCGCGTCGGCCGAGCGGGTGCTCGTGCCGCTCGGGCGGCTCTCGCCGGAGCTCGGGACGGCGGCGACCGAGCTGCGCGACCTCGCCCTTCGCCTCGGAGAGGTGGCGAGCGACCTGCACCGGTTCGCAGACTCGCTGGACACCGATCCGGCCCGGATCAGCGTGGTGGAGGAGCGGCTGGACCGGATCTCCGACGTGCGTCGTCGGCATCGGGCGGCCACGCTCGACGAGCTGCTCGAGCGCCGCACTGTCGCCCTGGACGAGCTCGACGCGCTCGGAGGCCCCGGCGACCCACTCGAGCGCGCGCGCGCAGAGCGCGACGCCGGAGCCGCACGCTTCGCGGCTGCTGCCGGGGCGCTCTCCGCTGCGCGACGGGACGCCGCCGGCCCGTTCGGCGCGGCGGTCGCACGCGAGCTCGCCGACCTCGGGATGGGGGAGGGGGAGTTTCACGTCGATCTCCGATCCCGCGAGGCCGGCCCGTCGGGAATCGACGAGGCCGCCTTCCTCGTGCGGCCCAACGCGGGTCTCCCGCTCGCACCCGTGACGGAGACGGCATCGGGCGGCGAGCTCTCCCGCGTGGCGCTCGCGATCGCCGCCGTCGCGGGAGGCGAGACGATCGTGCTCGACGAGATCGATGCGGGCGTCGGGGGAGTGACTGCGCACCGCGTCGCGGACGTCCTGCGCCGGCTCGCAGAGCACGCCCAGGTGCTCACGATCACGCACCTGCCGCAGATCGCTAGCGTCGCCGACCAGCACCTGCGGGTCGAGAAGGTCCCGGGCGACCCCACACACACCCGGATCGCCGAGCTCGACGACGCAGAGCGCCGCGACGAGCTGGAGCGGATGCTCGGAGGCGAAGCCTTCGTCGCAGCCGTGACCTCGGACGACGGCTGACGTGAACGGTGAGGTGACAGGCCGCGCGCGGCTCGGGCGACGGACGAAGGAGCTCGTCAAGCACCTGCGTGCAGACGACATCGCGATCGTCGATCACGCCGACATCGACCGCGTCTCGGCCGAGGAGCTCGCGGCGAGCGGCGTTCGCGTCGTCGTCAACGTCGCCCCCTCGACGACGGGACGCTTTCCGAACCCCGGCCCGCTCGAGCTCGTCCGCGCGGGCGTCCGGCTGATCGACGCACCCGGCGCACAGCTCTTCGAGGAGGTCTCTGACGGCGACCACCTCCGGATCGACGGAGGCGAGGTCTGGAGGAACGGAACCCTGCTCACCGAGGGGACCGAGCTCGACGAGGCGGGGCTCCAGGCGGCGCTCGACGAGCAGCAGAGCCGCGTCGCCGACGCGCTCGCGGCCTTCGCCGAGAACACGCTGGTCCACCTCCGCGAGGAGGCAGGAACGCTCGCGGCGGGCATCGACGTGCCGCAGCTGCGCACCCGGTTCCGTGACCGGCACGCGCTGGTCGTGGCGCGGGGCCCCGGGTACAAGTCCGACCTCCGGATGGTGCGGCCCTACATCCGCGACTTCCGGCCGGTGCTCGTCGCGGTCGACGGCGGCGCGGATGCGCTGCGGGAGGTCGGTCTCGCCGCGGACATGATCGTCGGCGACTTCGACTCAGTCTCGGACGCCGCACTCAAAGCCGGCGCCGAGCTCGTCGTGCACGCCTATCCCGGAGGCGAGGCGCCCGGCGCGGCGCGGCTCCGCTGGCTGGGGCTCGAGTTCGAGACCGTCTCGGCACCCGGGATCAGCGAGGACCTCGCGCTCCAGATCGCCCACGAGAAGGGCGCGACGTTGCTCGTCGCCGTGGGCACCCACTTCAACCTCGTCGAGTTCCTCGAGCGGAACCGCGACGGCATGGCGTCGACCTTCGTCACGCGCCTCAAGGTCGGGGAGTCGCTCGTCGACGCGAAGGGCGTCTCGCGCCTCGTGAGCAGGCGCGTCGGGGTATGGCCGATCGCGGTGTTCGCGGTGACCGGGATCGCCGCGATCGTCGTCGCGGTGCTCGCCTCCCCGGCGCTGCGGAACGTCATCGAGTCGACGACGCGCGCGATCGGGAACGGTCTGGGGCTCTAGTCCTCTGCGACACTGCGGGCCGTGTTCGACCTGCGATACCACGTCGCGTCGCTCGCCGCGGTCTTCGTCGCCCTCGTGATCGGGATCTTCGTGGGCGTCGGCCTGTCGGGGAGGGGCTTCGTGAACGACGCCGAGCGGGCGAACCTCCAGGCGAGGATCGACGAGCTGCGCGCCGAGCGGGACACCGCCGTGGGGCGGGCGTCGTCGGCCGACGTCCGCGGCGAGGCGCTCGACTCCTTCGCGGAGACCGCGTACCCCGAGCTCGTCCAGGGGCGGCTCGACGGGAAGTCTGTCGGCGTCGTCTTCGTCGGGTCGGTCGACCAGGCGATCGCCGGCACGGTGCGGCGGGCGGTCGCCGACGCCGGAGGGCGTGTCGCGCTGATGCGCGCGCTTCGCATGCCGCTCGACACGGAGAGCATCGACGAGGCGCTCGGCACCGACGAGGAGCTCCAGGGCCTCTCGGGGCCCGAGCGCCGCGAGCAGCTCGGTCGTGAGGTTGCGCGGGAGCTCGTCGCCGGTGTCCCCACTCCACTCCTCCGGCGTCTCTCCGCGACGCTCGTCGAGGAGCAGTCGGGAATCTCGCCCGTCAAGCTCGATGCGGTCGTCGTGGCGCGCTCGGCCAGACCGCAGCAGGGCGAGACGCAGGACTTCCTGGCCGGTCTCTATGGCGGTCTCGCGTCGACGCGCATCCCATCGGTCGGCGTGGACGTGCACGGGACGAAGCGGAGCCCGCTCCCCATCTTCCGGCGGCGGGGCCTGTCGACCGTCGAGGCGGTCGACGAGGCCACGGGACGCGTCGCGCTCGTTTTCCTGCTCGGCGGCGCGCGCCCGGGGAGCTACGGGATGGGGCCGGACGCCGTCGACGGGGTCCTGCCCGACGCGCCGCCCGTGCCGACGCCGACCGACGAGTGAGCGCACCGCTCACGGTGCTCGTCGCCGCGCGCGACGAGCAAGACGTGATCGCCGAGTCCGTCGCCGCCCTCCGCGGGGCCTTCCCGGACGCAGAGGTCGTCGTGGCCGACGACGGCTCGAACGATGCGACCGCGGACCGCGCAGAGGCGGCGGGCGCGCGGGTCGTCCGGCTGCCGCGTCGCGGGAAGGGCCAGGCGCTGACGGTTGCCGAGCAGACATGCGGTGTCGGCCCGCTCCTTCTCTGCGACGCCGACCTGCGCGGCGACCTGCGGCCGCTGGCCGCCGCCGGCGGCGACGTTGTCATCGCTGCGTTCTCGCGCCGGGTGGGCGGCGGGATCGGGCTCGCGAAGGGCGTGGCGGGAGCGCTGATCGCGCGCCGCGGCGGACGGCGGATGCACGAGCCGCTCTCCGGTCAGCGCCTGCTGTCGACGGACGCGCGGGAGGTTGTGTTCCCCGTGGCGGCCGGCTTCGGCGTGGAGACGGGAATGACCATCGACGCGCTCCGCGCCGGCCTCCACGTCCGGGAGGTCCCGCTCGATCTGGAGCATCGGGCAACGACACGCGACCTCGGCGGCTTCGTACACCGCGGGCGACAGCTTGTCGACCTTGTCCTCGCCTGCGGTCCGCAGGGCCGGAGCTTCAGGGGCCTGCGGCTCCCGCTCGTCGGGTCGGTCGTCGCCCTCGGCGCTCCGTCCGTCGCGCCCGTGACAGCGATCGGGCTCGTCGACGACCTCTGGAGCGGTCCCGAACGGGGCTTCCGCGCGCACCTCGGCGCCGGTGCGACGACGGGCACGCTGAAGCTCGTCGCGATCCCGCTCTGGGCGCTCTGGAGAACCCGCTCGCCGTCGGGCGCCGTGCTCGTCGCGCTCTCCGCAAACCTCCTGAACCAGCTCGACACACGGCCAGGACGGGCAATCAAGGCCTTCCTCCTCGGATCGCTGGCGCTTCGTGGGCGGCCTCGCGGAGCGCTCGCCGTGGCCGTCCTGCTCGCTCCCTACGATCACCGCGAGATGACGATGCTCGGCGATGCGGGATCGAACGCCCTCGGGGCCGTGCTAGGTTTGGAGTCCGTGAGGCGTCTGACGGGCCTGCGGCGAATGAGCGCGATTGTTGCGCTCGCCACCGTAACCCTGGTCGGAGAGCGCCGCTCGCTCGGTTCCCTCATCGAGTCGACGCCGGTCCTCGGAGTTCTCGACGCACTCGGACGAGAGCCGTGACGGACGCGCCCGGCACTCGCTACGTCTTCGTCACAGGCGGCGTCGTCTCGGCGCTGGGGAAGGGCATCGTCGCCGCGTCGCTCGGTCGGTTGCTCAAGTCGCGCGGGCTCCGCGTCCGCGCACAGAAGTTCGACCCGTACCTCAACGTCGACCCCGGCACGATGAGCCCGTTCCAGCACGGCGAGGTCTTCGTCACCGAGGACGGCGCCGAGACCGACCTGGACCTCGGGCACTACGAGCGGTTCATCGACGAGAACCTCTCGCGGAACGCGAGCCACTCGGCCGGCGCGATCTGGGACACCGTCCTGCGCAAGGAGCGGAAGGGGGAGTTCCTCGGCGCGACCGTGCAGGTCATCCCGCACATCACGAACGAGATCAAGGCCCGGATTCGCATGGCTGCAAAAACCGACCCGGCCGACGTCGTGATCTCCGAGATCGGCGGCACCGTCGGCGACATCGAGTCGCTGCCGTTCCTCGAGGCGATCCGCCAGTTCCGGCGCGAGGTCGGCCAGGAGAACGTGCTCTACCTGCACGTGACGCTCGTCCCGTTCATCGAGGCTGCCGGCGAGCTGAAGACGAAGCCGACGCAGCACTCGGTGAACGAGCTGCGGCGCATCGGTATCCACCCGGACGCGATCGTGTGTCGCTCGCGCGACCCGCTGTCCCAGGAGATCCGCGACAAGATCGCGCTGTTCGCCGACGTCGACCCCCGGGCCGTGTTCTCCTCTCCGGACATATCGGACGTCTACCTCGTGCCGGAGCACCTGATGGCGGAGCAGCTCGACGCCTTCGTCTGCGCGCGCCTGGGACTCGAGACCAAGCCGGCCGAGCTCGGCGAGTGGCGCGAGCTGACCGAGCGGATCGCCGAGCCGCGACGCGACGAGGTGGAGATCGCGCTCGTCGGCAAGTACGTCAAGCTCCACGACGCGTACCTCTCCGTCCACGAGGCGCTCAAGCACGCCGGCGTCGCCGCCGGGACGCGCGTCCGCGTCCGCTGGGTCGACGCCGAGAACATGTCCTACGAAGAGGCGGTCGAGGAGCTCGAGCAGGTCGACGGCGTGCTCGTGCCCGGCGGGTTCGGCTCGCGCGGCTGGGAGGGCAAGATCCTTGCCTGCCGCGTCGCGCGCGAGCGTGAGATCCCGTACCTCGGCATCTGTCTCGGGATGCACGTCGCCGTCTCCGAGTTCGCGCGGCATGTCGCCGGGCTCGACGGCGCCAACTCGACCGAGATGGACCCGGAGACGCCCTATCCGGTGATCGACCTCCTGCCGGAGCAGAAGGGGATCGAGGACCTCGGTGGCACGATGCGCCTCGGAGCGCAGGCGGTCGACCTCGCCGACGGGACGCGGACACGTGAGATCTACGACGACGCCGTCATCCACGAGCGTCACCGGCATCGCTACGAGGTCAACAACCAGTACCGCGAGCAGCTCATCGACCACGGGCTGGTCGTCTCGGGGACGTACCTCGAGGGGCGCTTGGTCGAGATCGTCGAGCTGCCCGACCACCCGTGGTTCGTCGCGAGCCAGTTCCACCCGGAGTTCAAGTCGCGGCCGACGCGACCCGCGCCGCTCTTCCGCGAGTTCGTCGTCGCGGCGCTCGAGCGGAGCCGCTCGCGCGAGGGCGTGCGCGCGTCCGCCGTCTGACGACGGGAGCTCCGTCGTGTGCCTCTGCGTAGGATCGGCCGCGTGCAGCAGCCGTTGACGTCACGGGTCGTCGACCTCTTCCTCGAGCTGTGCGCCATCCCGAGCCCTCCGGGCGAAGAGCGCGCCGTCGCCGACCGCGTGACCGCCGAGCTCGACCGGCTCGGGCTCGCCTGGGAGGAGGACGACGCCGCCGAGCGCCTCGGGTCGTCGACCGGGAACATCGTCTGTCGGCTGCCGGGGGCGGTCGAGGGCGGCGTCCCGCTCTTCCTCTGCGCACACCTCGACACCGTGCCGCTCGACGGCACGCTCGACCCGGTGATCGACGAGCATGGGCTCGTGCGCAACGCCGGGGGGACGATCCTCGGCGCCGACAACAAGTCCGCGGTCGTTGCGATGCTCGAGGCCGCACGCCGTGTCCTCGAGGACGAGCGGCGCCACACCGGGATCGAGCTCGTCTTCACACCGAAGGAGGAGATCGGCCTGCTCGGCGCCATGGAGCTCGATCTCGAGCGGCTCGAGGGGCGCATCGGGTACGTGTACGACCAGGCCGCCCCGATCGGCGAGGTGATCCTCGGCGCGCCGAGCGCACAGGAGCTCGCGCTCCGCTTCCACGGTCGGCCCGCGCACGCCGGAATGTACCCCGAGGAGGGCCGCTCGGCGATCCTCGCGGCATCCCGGGCAATCGTCGACATGCCGCTCGGGCGCATCGACGAGCTGACGAGCGCGAACGTCGGCCTCGTGCGCGGCGGAACGGCCCGCAACATCGTCCCCGAGTGGTGCGAGCTCGAGGCGGAGGCGCGCTCGCACGACTTCGACCGGGTCGGCGAGGTCGTCCAGCAGATCGTCGATGCAGCGGCGTTCGCGGCCGCGATCTCCGACTGCGTGCTCGAGACGCGGATCGAGCAGAAGTACCGCGGCTACCGGCACAGGTCCGACGACCTCGCGGTCCGGGTCGCCTGTGACGCCCTCACGCGCACGGGCTACGAGCCGCGGCTGACGCTCTCCGGCGGCGCGGCGGACGCGAACGTGTTCACCGTTCGCGGGCTGCCGTGCGTCAACCTCGCGAACGGGATGGTCGACATCCACACGCCCGACGAGCGGATCGCCGTGCACGACCTCGAGCGCATGGTCGACGTGACGCTCGCCATCGTGGACGCGGCCGCCGAGACGCCTGCCTGATGCCTCTCGGCCTCCGGTGGGGCACCGTCACGGCCGTCGGCGAGCGCCTCGACACGCTCATCCGCCTGGAGGTCGACGGGGCGCCTTGCATTGCGTACCCGCGGCTCACGGGCGGGGTGGAGGAGGGCGACACCGTGCTCGTCAACACCCGGTCGGTCGAGCTCGGGCTCGGGACGGGCGGCTTCGACGTCCTCTACGCGAACCTCACGCGTGGCCTCAACCTGCCGGCCGAGGACGACGCGCACGTCATGGCGCTGCCGTACATGCCCGGGCAGCTCACGACCCGATTCGCCGAGGAGGACGGTGCCTCGCGCGACCGCATCGACGACCTGCCCGTCGTCTGCACGGGGCTCCACAGCCAGCTCGCTCCCGTCTGCGCCGCGCTCGCGGGGAAGCGCGTGACGTACGTCCAGCTCTCCGGCGGCGCGCTGCCCGTCTCGCTCTCGGACACCGTTCGGACGCTCAAGGCGCGCATGCTGCTCGACACCGCGATCGCCGTCTCACCGTGCCTCGACGGCGACCTGCAGTGCGTGACGGCCGCGTCGGCGCTGACGATGGCTGCCGCACGCGGCGCGGACGTCGTCGTCTGCGGCATCGGCCCGGGCATCGTCGGGACGGGGACCAAGTGGGGGCACGGCGGGCTCGCGGTCGCAGATGCCGCGAACACCGCGGCGGCGCTCGGCGCCCGCCCGATCGTTGCTCCGCGGGTCTCGTTCGGCGACGGGCGGCCGCGGCACCAGGGGCTGTCGCACCACACCCGCTCGGCGCTCGACCTGTGCATCGACGCGGTGCAGCTCGCGTGGCCGCGTGGGCTGGAGCGGCCCGAGGGCATCGACGTCGTCGAGGTCGACGTGAGCGGGTGGGAGGCAGCCTGCACGCCGCTTCCGCTCGCCCACATGGGCCGCGGGCCGGCCGACGATCCGTGGTTCTTCGCCGCGGCGTTCGCTGCCGGACGCCTTGCCGCCGCCTGACTCGCGGTGCGGTATCGTCCCGCGCGCCGTGCGGATCGGTGTCGCCAGGGAGATCAAGCCACAGGAGTACCGCGTCGCGCTGACACCGGCAGGCGCGCTCGAAATCGTCCAGCGCGGCCACGACGTCGTCATCGAGCACGGGGCGGGCGTCGGTTCGGGCTTCGCCGACGAGGCGTACGCCGCGGTGGGTGCGCGGCTCGCCGACGTCGAGGAGGTCTGGGGGTCTGCGGACCTCCTGCTCAAGGTGAAGGAGCCGATCGCGGCCGAGTACCCCCGGCTGCGCGAGGGGCTGACGCTCTTCACCTATCTCCACATCGCCGCGGACGAGTCGCTGACCCGCGCGCTCCTCGAGTCCGGGATCACGGCCGTCGCGTACGAGACGGTCGAGACCGACGATCGCCGGCTCCCGCTGCTGGCCCCGATGAGCGAGGTCGCCGGCCGCCTCGCGCCGCAGATGGGCGCGTGGGCGCTCGAAAAGGCGCACGGCGGCCGCGGGATCCTCCTCGGCGGGGTGCCGGGCGTGCCTCCGGCGAGGGTCGTCGTCCTGGGGGGCGGCGTCGTCGGCCTCAACGCCGCGATCATCGCGCTCGGGATGCAGGCCGACGTCTGGGTGCTCGACAAGTCGGTCGACCGGATGCGCGACCTCGAGATCGCCCTCGACGGACGCGTGACGCTCGCGATGTCGAACCGCCTCCAGATCGAGGAGGTGCTGCCGGACTCCGACATGGTGATCGGCGCGGTGCTCGTCCCCGGCGCGCTCGCTCCGAAGCTCGTGACGCGCGAGATGCTCGATCTGATGAAGCCGGGCGCAGTGCTCGTCGACGTGGCGATCGACCAGGGTGGGTGCTTCGAGAC
>Ga0247830_10001315_pt1 | contig 10284 bp, 8 predicted proteins | sample 12C_Control_Day5_FD_207766 | JGI IMG/M metagenome (GOLD analysis project Ga0247830, IMG submission 207766) | Soil microbial communities from agricultural site in Penn Yan, New York, United States - 12C_Control_Day5 | ecosystem: Environmental > Terrestrial > Soil > Agricultural land | place: USA...
CTTGAGGATGTCGGCCGCGCTTCCCTCAGTCGCGGACGGCCGGGCACGGATGATCCTGACCGTGCACGACGAATTGCTATTCGAAGCGCCGAAGGAATCGGCTGATGAAACAGTCGCCGTGGTGCGGGAGAAGATGGAGAAGGCCGTTGGGCTGAATGTGCCGCTCACTGTGGATGTGGGTGTCGGTGAGAACTGGAAGGAAGCCAAGGAATAGGTGCTGACCCCGGTAACTGCAAACTCCAGACTGCAAAAAGCCCGAAACGCGCGTGCACTCTCGGCTTTCAAGTTTTTGAAGTTGAAGTTGAAGTTTGGAGTTTGGAGTTGAACTTGACAGCGTGAGTTCCTAACGAGTCCACCCTGCCTTGAACGCCTCCCACTCGCTGAGCAGGCCCGTGAGCGCGAGCGACGAATCCTTCGGATTCAGACGGGCCGCGCGCTCGGGGATGAGGGCATGGACGACGAGGCGGTCGAGATCGCCGCGCAGGATCACGCCGCGATCGGCCGCCAGCGCCGCTCGGACCCATGCGGCGGCGGCCGCGCTCCACGCCCGGTCGAGGTCGCCGCTGCCTCGGGCGGCGGCCACGATCCAGTAGCCGGCGGGTGCGGACCCCGGATCACGAGTGAGCTCGGTGTTCATCCGTTCGGTGATCGCTGCGTAAATTGCCGGGCGCTCCGGGTTCGGTCGCGTCTGCGCGTGCCGATCTACCGCGCTGGCCCACCAGTCGAGCACGCGTGCGTGCGCCACTGGACCGAGGGTCACGGACGCCTCGATCACGGGGGCGAACATTTCGGCCGCGGCGAGAAAACGATCCTCGAGAAACAGTGTCTCGCCGAAACCGAGCGTCAGCTCGAGGCGCTCACGCGGATCGAGCGCCAGGGGATCGACCTCGCGCAGGGCCTGCCGCGCGTCGGCGAGAAAAGTCTGTGAGGGGGCCTTGCGAAATTTTTCGAGCTGAATGCGTCCGAGCACGACGCGCGCCGAGTTCGCCTGGGCCGGCTGGTCGATCGCCGTTCGCGCCATGCGCTCCGCCGCGTCGAAGTCTCCGGCATTGTAGAGCCGCCTCGCCTCTCCTACGGCGTCCTGAGCCAGCAGCGTGTTGGGTAAAAGAAGCAGGAGGGTCAGAGCAGCCGCACACGAGCGCACATCCGGGATGGTAGCACAGCCGTCGAATGACACTAACTTACTGCATCTGAGACACTTACATGCCCTGACGCAGTTTCGTGATGCTATAATCGCCGCCGATGGTTGAGCCGACCGTCGTGCCGCGATCCGAGCATGCGATCTCGCGGCGCGACATCGATCCCGACGCGCTCAAAGTTCTCTATCGGCTTCACGAGCACAATTACGTTGCCTACCTCGTTGGCGGCAGCGTTCGCGATCTGCTGCTGAATCGTCGGCCGAAAGACTTCGACATCGGCACGTCAGCCCATCCCCACCAGGTCAAGAAGCTGTTCCGCAACTGCTGGATCATCGGCAGGCGCTTCCGTCTCGCTCACGTGAAGTTCGGCACCAAAACGATCGAAGTCGCGACGTTCCGACGGCAGGTGGATGCGTCGGATCTGACGCCGGAAGCAGAAAAGGCGCTCGATCTTCCGGGTGATGCGCCACCCGAGCCGGGGATGCTCGCGGTTGACGAAGCGAGTGGAGACACGCTCGAACCGGAACCGGCGCGCCGGCCTCGACGCCGTGCCGAAGATCATCTGATTCATCGCGACAACACCTACGGCACGCCCGAAGAGGACGCGTTCAGGCGCGACTTCACGGTCAACGCGCTGTTCTATGACATCGGGACCTTCTCGATCATCGACTACGCGGGTGGGCTCCAGGATCTGCAGGCGGGTCTGATCCGCTCGATCGGCGAACCGGAGGTGCGCTTTCTCGAGGACCCGGTTCGCATGCTGCGCGCCGTTGTGCTCGCGGCGCGCCTCGAGTTCCGGATCGATGACGAGTCGCTCGACGCGATCGAGCACCACAAGCATGAGATCGCGCGCAGCGCTCCGCCGAGGCTGCTCGAGGAGTATTACAAGATCCTGCGCTCGGGCCACGCGGCCGAGGCGTTCAGGCAACTCTCGACAACGGGCCTGCTTCGCGAGATCACGCCGGAGCTCGAAGATGCGCCCGACGCGTTCTGGCACGCGCTCGAAGCCATCGATCGGTACCGTGAGCAGTTCGAATCCGCGCCCGAGGCACTGTCGAACGCGATCCTGGCCGGCACGCTGCTGCATCCGATCGGCCTGATCGGACGGCGAACGCGATTCCACGCCGATCCACTCGAGCGGCGCATCGAGCTGGGCCTGCTGCCCGTCGCGCGCCGCGATGTCGAGCGGCTTCAGCAGATCTTCGGGATCATGCCGAGAATCCTCGATATCGACGCGCCGTTCAGATCACAGCGAGGGCTGCTGCACCGCTCGTCTCTCGACGAGGCGTTGACGTGGCTCGAGATTCACGGGGATCGCGCCGATGTCGTCGCGCACTGGCGCGAGCTGCAGGCGCAAAGGCAAACGCACGAGCCGTCGCATGGACACGCTGTGGCCGCGGATGCGCCCTCAGGCCCGGCATTCGGCCGCCGGCGACGACGCAGGCGCCGCGGTCCACGACGCAATCACGGTCCCGCATAGCGCGACGATCCCCCGCCCATCTGCGTTCTAGAAACCGACCCGGATACCTGCGCGGCTCGTACGCGGCAGGCCGATGGTGCGCAACGGCGTGCGGCCGACGTCCTGCTCCTCGTCGAACGCGTTCTCGATCGCGGCAAACAGCTCCACGCGCCGCGTCACCCTCCACCCGAGACGCGCGTCGGACATCGATGACTGGTCCAGCGGGAAGAGGTTCCGGTCGTCGTCGAACTGCTCCCCGATATAACGCCACTCGACGGACGCGACGAACCGTGCGCCCGTCGCGCGCGCGCCAACGGCGTGATGCCATCGGGGCACCTGCGGTACGCGAAGGTCCGCGAGTGGCCCTGCGGTAAACGTCGAATCGGTGAACGAGGTGGACCCACTGACCGACAGCCAGGATGTGGCGCGGAGTTCAGTCTCCAGCTCCAGACCCGCCGCGACGATGCGCGCCGCATTCTGCCGCTGACGAACGATCGTAGAACCCTGGGAGGAAAGCGTCACATTGACAATGGCGTCATCGACGCGACTCCAGAATCCGACCGCACTGACCGTGTAGTCGCCTCGTCGCCACGAGACACGCCCTTCGAGCCCGCGAACGCTCTCGGGCCGCAACGCCGCGTTTGCGTCCGTGACGACACTGCCGACGCGAAACGGACGATAGAGCTCGTTGATCGTCGGCCCGCGGTGGCCACTCTGGAGCTGCCCGCTCAGCATCACACCAGCACCAACGTCGCAGGCGGCCCAGAGCCTCGGACTCAGGAACGTGCGGCTGTTCGCCTCACCGAGGCTCGTCCGCCAGAGTTCACCACGTACGGCGCCGCCCGCCGTCCAGCGAGGAGCGGAAGCAGCGCCGCGAATGGCGAGCGACGCCGTGAGCTGATCGGGTGTGATGATACGGGATGGCAGCCGAACACCGGCAGCGCTGAACGGCGCATCCTGCAGAGTCGAATCGACGTAGCGTGTCATGCCGGAAACGGTCAGAGCGCGGGCTCCGGAGCTCCACACCCAGTCGCCCGACGCGCCAACGGATGTGGCCTCGACCTCCTGCTCGCTCGTGAGTCGCTCCGACGCACGATCGTCAGCCACGGCGCTGAACGTCTGCTCGTAGTTTTGCTTCGCCGCGTGCGCCCGCCCGGTCCACGTGGTGGAACCACTGCCAGGCCGAGTCACACTTGCCGAAATCTGACCCAGCTCGGTGCCGTTGCGTTGGAGTGGGGTGCCGTTGCCGCGCGATTCGTCGTAGTAGGTCGTACGTATGGTCGTCAATACGCCAAGCGCTCTCAGTGCGGAAGCCACATGCACCGCTTCCGACTGCGAGTAGGCGCGTGTGTCTACCGGTCCACGCGCCTCGGGCGCGGCGATCACGTACCCGTCAGTCGTGAACACCTCCGCGGAGCCGAAGAGATCGACGGACGTGAACGAGCGGCCGAGGAATCCGGAAACGCGCCCCGTCTCATCGCTGCCACCTTCGGCAAGGAGCCGCATGCCGGGAGTGGTCTTGCTCCGCAGGGTGACCACACCACCCATCGCGTCAACGCCGAAAACATCACCAGAAGCGCCTCGTTTCACGGATACCTCTTGCAGCGCAACGATCGGGATTCGATTCCAGTACACCCACCCGCCGACCGGATCGTTCAGGGGGATATCGTCGGCGAGCACCAGTGCGCGACTCGAACCGGATGCCGCGAGGCCACGCAGCGTCACACCTTGTGTCGTGGGGTTCGCCACACGTGACGACGACCGCCTGAACAGACTGAACCCCGGCGTCGATCGCAGAATGTCGTCGACGGTCGCGGCTGGAGCTATCGCCAGCTCACCAGCATCGAGATTTGCTCCCGCCGTCGGTATGCCCTCTTCGTCGAGCACGATCACGAAATCCGTGATCCGCGGACGCTGGGAATCGATCACGCGGAGACTGAGGGCGAGCAGGAGGGCGGCAAGATCCATTAACGCGACTCCGGCTCCGCCACGAAGCGGTACCCGACGCCGCGCACGGTCAACAGGTGCCGCGGACTGCCGGGATCCTTCTCGATATACCGTCGCAGTCGGACGATGAAGTTGTCGATCGCGCGCGTGTCGGTGTCGTCGCGGAGCGACCACACATCTTCGAGCATGGCCTTGCGTGAGACCGCCTTGCCCTCGTGATCGATCAAGTATCGGAGCAGGTTGGCCTCCATCAGTGTCAGCGGGAACTCACGATCGTCGACACGTACCTGGAGACGATCGAAGTCGATCGTCCGGCCGGTGAAGGTGAACTGGTCGGCGCTCCGCTTCGTCCAGCCGCTCCTGCGCAGCAGGCCATTCACGCGCGCCAGCAGAATGGCGAGCTCTGTCGGCTTGGGCAGGTAATCGTCTGCGCCGGCGGCGAAACCCTTCAGCACGTCTTCAGGACGGCCGCGCGCGGTGAGTATCAGCACGGGCACGAATTGGCGCGCCGCGCGCAGCTCCGCCACGACGGCGAAGCCGTCCTTGGCAGGAAGCATCACGTCGAGCACGACGAGGTCGTAGGGAGCGCGCTCGCCGAGCAGCCGTTCCAGAGCGGCCTCGCCCGTATCGACGACATCTGCGTCGTAGCCCTCGGCGTCCAGGTTGAACTTGAGGCCGTCCGCCAGGTGCTGCTCGTCCTCGACGACGAGGATTTTCGCGCTCGCGGTGCTCATGCGGGCTCTGCCGGACGCGGCAGCAGGATGGTGAACGTGCTGCCACGCCCCGCGCCCTCACTCTCGGCGAACGCCTTGCCGCCATGCCTGCGCGCCACCGAGCGGACGATGAACAGCCCGAGGCCGCTGCCCTTCGCGCGGACGGACATGCCGTGGATGCGGTAGAAGCGGCGGAACACGCGCTTCAACTCGTTCGGGGAGATCCCCGGCCCTCTGTCGGCGACTTTGAGTGCATAGCGAGACCGGTCGGCGGTTTCTTCCAGCGTCACGCTCACCTGCGGATGTGAAGTCGAGTACTTGACGGCATTGTCGATCAGGTTCCACACGGCTGCCTTCAGCTCGTCGGCGTCGCCAAGAACGATCGCCGGCGCGCTGATCCGCGGCTCGAAGCGCATCGCCTCTTCGTTGAGGTGGAACCGCGTTCTCGCGAGCGCCACACAGTCGGCCGCGAGCTCGCCGAGATCCACACGCGTCTGCGCGATCCGCCGGAAGGGTGACTGGGTGCTGCCGGCACGCAGGACCTGCTCGATGGTGTGCAGCAGCCGGTCGCTGTCATCCAGCATGATGCGGTAGAACTCCTGCCGCTTCGACTCGTCGAGATCTCGCGACTGGAGTGTCTGCAGGTACAGCCGGATCGAGGCGACCGGCGTCTTCAGTTCGTGCGTGACCGCGTTGATGAACGAGTCGTGCTGTTCGTTTCTCCGGATTTCGCGGACGAGGAAGATCGTATTGAGCACCATCCCGGCGATGATCACGAGGAAGAAAATCAGGCCGAGAAGCGCGAGAACACCGCGCGTCCAGTTGATCACCAGCCAGCCGACATTCAGCGCCACGGCGATGGCGACGAGGCAGGTGCCGAGGACGGTGAAGAAGATGACGGATCGGCGGCGGCCGCTGATCATCAATCAAGGATAGCTCGGGATGCGCGTGCGGCCGGGTAGCTTTGCGCCCTGGCCGGAGAAGGATCAGCGCGCCCGCGGACCGTGTTCGGTTTGTGAGACAGGTTCTACCGTTTCTCGTAGATGATCCGCACGGGCTCGAGGACGCCTGCCGAGGCGGTGTGCGGTTCGCCATCGGATGGCGGACGCCGACGCTCAAAGACCAGGCGGCCTTGCCGATCAAACGAGAGCACACGCTCGAATCTGAAACCGGTTGCTGAATACAGATCCGATAGCACCAGGCGCTTCTTGTCCCACCGAACGCTCGATCGCATTTGCTGCGGATCGCCCGCGCCCCGTGCCATCGTCACGGTTGGCTTGCCGTCCAGCCGGTAGGTAGTGGACTCGGTCGCTTTGGCGCCTTCGCCGATGCGCCGTCCCAAGTTGTCGAATGCTTCTCTCGACTCGATGCGAACCTGTTGAACCGTGAATGTGTCCTGATCCTGTGTGATGCGCAACTCGTGGCCGGCGACGGAGGCCGGCTCGATCGCGATCCAGCGCCCGCTGAAGTTCGCCGGTGCCTGCGCTGTGACAGTGATCAGCTGGACAACCGAGAGGGTCACCGGAAGGACGATCCGCATGTTTCCTCCTATGTCTCAGGCGCCGCAGCCATGAGTATGGCACCGCTTCACCGGGCTGCCCGCGCCGAATGGCATCGGGCACAAAAAAACGGCCGGTCGCCGAATGGACCGGCCGTCTTCTGAATCCTGGATTCTATCTTCTGAATTCTGTTTTCTGTCTATGCGGCTTCCTCGACCGGCATCTCCCGGCGTACCTTCGCGACCTTCAGATCGCGAACGACGCCAACTGCGTTGAGCAGCTTGAGTGTGATCCAGGAGATGTCGAACTCGTACCAGGCGAGCCCGTGACGTGCGGATACCGGATGCGCGTGATGGTTGTTGTGCCACCCTTCACCAAACGTGAGCAGCGCCACCCACCAGCTGTTCCTCGAATCGTCTTTTGTCTGGAACCTGCGTGAGCCCCACATGTGAGTCGCCGAATTCACGAGCCACGTCGCGTGGAGCCCGAAGATGACGCGGGCGAAGACGCCCCAGAGCACCATCGGCCAGCCGCCAATCGCGAGGAGTATCAATCCGAGTGTCGTGACCGGGACGAAGTGCCAGGTGTTCAGCCAGCGATAGAACGGATCCGCTGCGAGATCGGGCGCGTACTTCGCCATCACCGCGGTGTTGTTGTGATGCGAGTCGCCGAAGAGAATCCAACCCATGTGGGCCCAGAACCCGCCGTCGTGCGGTGTGTGCGGATCGCCTTCGTGGTCGGAGTGCTGATGATGAACGCGATGCGTCGCAACCCAGAAGAGCGGCCCGCCTTCGAGCGTCAGCGTGCCGCAGACGGCCAGGAAGTACTCGAAGGCTTTCGAGGTCTTGTACCCGCGGTGGGTGTGCAGCCGGTGGTAGCCGAGGCTGATGCCGAAGCCTACCGCCATCCAGTGCAGGCCGATCGCTACGAGCAGGTTGGTCCAGGAGAAAAAGAACAGCGCTGCCACCGCCGCCATGTGAAAGAGCACCATCACGCCAGCCGTGATGTAGTTCAGTGTGGTGAGGTTGTAGGGCAGTCGCTTGGATGTGAACGTCGCTGTTGACAAGAAGGCTCCTCTGAACGATTCGGAACCTTCAAAATACCAGCGCTCCCGCTATGCGATTGTAAGACTTCTGTACCTGACACTTTCGCAACAAATCTAACGTTTCTGACGAGGAATCAGCGCGCAGAAGCGGGAAAGTGGCACGCTCCTCTACCCGTTCCTTCGTTCGAACTCCTGCATGAACTGGACGAGCGCATCGATCCCCTCTTCGGGAAATGCGTTGTAAATCGACGCGCGCATACCGCCGACGGAGCGGTGTCCCTTGAGGCCATCCAGACCGGCCGCGGTCGCTTCCTTCGCGAACGTCTTCTCGAGCTCTTCGCTGGGCAGTCTGAACGTCACGTTCATCCTCGAGCGGCTGCCGGGTTGCGCATGTGCGCGATAGAACCCGCTGCGATCGATCTCGGCATAAAGCTTCGCCGCCTTGCGCTCGTTCCGGCGCTCGATCGCCGGGAGGCCGCCGTTCTTCAGCAGCCACTTGAGCACGAGGCTCATCACGTAGATCGTGAACACCGGCGGCGTGTTGTAGAGCGATTTGTTCTCCGCGTGGATCGTGTACTGCAGCATCGTCGGCAGCGACGTGGGCGTGCGCTTCAGCATGTCGTCACGCATGATCACGAGCGTGACACCCGCCGGCGCCAGGTTCTTCTGCGCGCCTGCATAGATGAGCGCGAACTTCGCCACGTCGATCGGACCGCTGAAGATGTCGGATGATGCGTCGGCGATGAGCGGCACGGTGCCTACATCCGGGACGTAGCCGAACTCCGTGCCAAAGATCGTGTTGTTCGTGGTGTAGTGCACGTACGCCGCCGACGAGTCGAGCTTCAGCTCGTTCTGTGCGGGGATGCGTGAGAAATTTTCCGCCTCGGTCGTTGCGGCAATCTTCACGCCGCCGACACGCTTCGCCTCCTTCACCGCCTTCTGCGACCAGGAGCCGGTCACGATGTAGTCCGCGCTTCCGCCGGACGGCAGAAGATTCATGGGCACCATGGAGAACTGCAGGCTCGCGCCCCCCTGCAGAAACAGCACCTGATAGTCGTCTGGGATCCCGGCGAGCGCGCGCATGTCTGCTTCCGCTCCCTGGATGATCTCGTCGAAGGGCTTCGAGCGGTGGCTGATTTCGAGGATCGACATGCCGACGCCGGGCAGGGCGACCAGATGCTCGCGGGCCTGCTCCAGCACTTCGAGCGGCAGCACCGCCGGGCCGGCGGAGAAGTTGTAGATGCGATTGGTCGTCGTCACAGTGTCACCACCTGCAGGTCGAGGACGTCCTGGTTCTTCTTGATGCGTGCGCACACTTCGTCTGCCGGCGTGCCGTCGAGATTGATGCGCGCGACCGCGGCCTCGGCGCCTTCGAAGACGATATTCTCCGTCTCCTGCACGTTCAGGTTCGCCTCGCGCAGCTGATCGAAGACGTGCGCGAGCACGCCCGGACGGTCGCGATGCCGGACGACGAGCATGTGCGTTGCCGGCGTTCGCTTCGCGAGATTCACGACGTTGGGAACACGCCCCGTGTCCTTGTACGTGCGCACGATGCGGACCGTCTCCGCGGCAATGGCTTCCTGCGCCTGATCGGTGGACGCGCCGATGTGATGCGTTCCATGGACGGCGGGCAGCGACGTGAGGGCGTCGGAGAAATCTCCGGTCGCGGTCGCCGGCTCATTGCCGAAGACGTCGAGACCGACGCGCAGCTGTTTCTCCTTCACCACATCGGCGAGCGCCGCGTGATCCACGACCTCGCCGCGGGCGGTATTGATGAACATGGCTCCCGGCTTCATGCGGCCGAGCAATTCTCGGTTGACCATCCCTTTCGTGTCAGGGCCAAGCGCCACATGGACGCTGAGAATGTCCGCGCGCGCGGCCACGTCGCCGGGCGTCGGCGCCAGCTCGATGCGGACGAGACGCGCCACGCTCTCCAGATCCAGCTCGCGGAGCTCGACGTCCGATAACGTGCCTTCTTGTCCGGCGTAGCGGCGGCTCCAGAGTACGACGTTCAGGCCGAAGCCGGCCGCCCGCCGGATCATCTCGCGACCGATGCTGCCAACACCCAGCAGGCCGAGTGTCTTACCGTACAGGCCCTGCGCCATCGAGTATTCCTTTTTGTTCCACTTGCCGGCGCGCAGCTCGGCGACGTTTTCCGGGATACGCCGATCGAGCGACAGGATCAGCCCGAACGCCAGCTCGGCGACGGCAATCGCGTTCTTGCCCGGACAGTTCGAAACGTAAATCCCTCGCTTTGACGCGCCCGCGACGTCGATCGTGTTGTAGCCCGCGCCGGCGCGGACGATCAACCCGAGACGGCCGGCGTCGAGCATCGGCGCCGTGACTTTCGTGCTCCTGACGACGAGCACGTCGGCGCCCGACGAGCCGATAGCCTCCGCCAGCGCATCGTCCTTGAGGTCCGGCTCGTAGATGACGTCGCAACCGGCTGCCTTCAAACCCTCGATTCCGCTCTTCTCGAACT
>Ga0247830_10001316_pt1 | contig 10283 bp, 8 predicted proteins | sample 12C_Control_Day5_FD_207766 | JGI IMG/M metagenome (GOLD analysis project Ga0247830, IMG submission 207766) | Soil microbial communities from agricultural site in Penn Yan, New York, United States - 12C_Control_Day5 | ecosystem: Environmental > Terrestrial > Soil > Agricultural land | place: USA...
TGGTGCGCGCGCTCGAGCGCCTGTCGTACTTCTACTTCGAGGAGTCCTGCGGCCAGTGCACGCCGTGCCGCGAGGGCACCGGCTGGCTCTACCGCGTGGTGAACCGCATCGAGAACGGGCAGGGCCGGATCGAAGACCTCGACCTGCTGAACAGCGTGTCCGACAACATCGCCGGCCGCACCATCTGCGCGCTGGGCGACGCCGCGGCGCTGCCGGTGAAGAGCTTTATCAAGCACTTCCGGGACGAGTTTGTTTTTCATATAACGAATAAGAACTGCCTGGAAGGTGCGATTGAGCCGAAGTGGGGCCGCAGCGGCGCGCACTTGAAAAAACTGCAGGAAGCCGCGTAGTGGCGAACTTGAAGGTCACGGTCGACGGCACCGAAGTGGAGGTCCCGCACGGCTCGACCGTGATGGACGCCACCAACAAGCTCGGCGCCTACGTCCCGCACTTCTGCTACCACCGCAAGCTGTCGATCGCCGCCAACTGCCGCATGTGCCTGGTCGAGATCGAGAAGGCGCCCAAGCCGCTGCCGGCGTGCGCCACGCCGGTCACCGACGGCATGAAGGTCTGGACCCACTCCAAGGTGGCGAAGGACGCGCAGAACGGCGTGATGGAGTTCCTGCTCATCAACCATCCGCTCGACTGCCCGATCTGCGACCAGGGCGGCGAGTGCCAGCTGCAGGACCTCGCGGTCGGCTACGGCGCCAGCAACTCGCGCTACACCGAGGAAAAGCGCGTCGTTTTCCGCAAGGAGCTCGGCCCCCTGGTGGCGGCCGAAGAGATGAGCCGCTGCATCCAGTGCACGCGCTGCGTGCGCTTCGGCCAGGAGATCGGCGGCGTGATGGAGCTCGGCCTCGCCGGGCGCGGCGAGCACGCCGAGATCGTCTCCTTCGTCGGCCGCGCGGTCGACTCCGAGCTCTCGGGCAACATGATCGACCTGTGCCCGGTGGGCGCGCTCACCTCCGAGCCGTTCCGCTACAAGGCGCGCACCTGGGAGCTGACGCGGCGCCGCTCGATCGCGCCGCACGACTCGCTCGGCTCCAACCTGGTGGTGCAGGTCAAGCAGAACCGCGTGATGCGGGTGCTGCCGCTCGAGAACGAAGCGATCAACGAGTGCTGGCTGTCGGACAAGGACCGCTTCTCCTACGAGGGCCTGAACTCGCCCGACCGCCTGCAGCGCCCGATGGTGAAGCGTGACGGCCAGTGGCACGAGGTCGACTGGGAGCAGGCGTTCGACACGCTGGTGCCGCGCCTCAAGGGCGGCTTCGGCGCGCTGGCGTCGCCGCATTCGACGCTCGAAGAGTTGTTCCTCGTTTCGCAGCTCGGCGTTCCCGCCGATTTCCGCCTGCGGCAGAGCGACTTCTCGGGGAAATTGGACGGTATCCCCTGGCTCGGCATGCCCGTCACCGAGCTGCAGAAGCTCGACCGCGTGCTGGTGATCGGCTCGTTCCTGCGCAAGGACCATCCGCTGATCGCGCACCGGCTGCGCCAGGCCGCCAAGCGCGGCGCGCAGATCCACGTGCTGCACTCGGTGGACGACGACTGGCTGATGCCGATCGCGAGCAAGAAGATCGTGGCGCCCTCCGAGATCGCTTCCCAGGTTTCGTCGTTCAAGGACGTTCTCGCGGGCGGCAAGAATGCGGCGGTGCTCCTGGGCAACTTCGCGCAGCAGCATCCGCAGGCCGCGCAGATCCATGCCGCCGCGCAGGCGCTCGGCGTCAAGCTCGGCGTGCTTGGCGAGGCGGCGAATTCTGTCGGCGGCTACCTCGCCGGCCTGCCGGCCGCGGGCGGGATGCCGGTGGTGCTGAAGCAGAACCGTTTCCTGCTGCTCAACGTCGAGCCCGAGCTCGACTGCGCCGACTCGCGCGCCGCGCAGCAGGCGCTGAAGGACGCCGACTTCGTGGTGAGCCTGAGCTCCTGGAAGACCAACCTCGAGTATGCCGACGTGCTGCTGCCGGTCGCGCCGTTCAGCGAGGCGGCCGGCACGTTCGTCAGCACCGAGGGCCGGATGCAGACCTTCCATGCCTGCGTGAACCCGCTGGGCGACACGCGCCCGGGCTGGAAGGTGCTGCGCGTGCTCGGCAGCCTGCTCGGAAGAGCGGGCTTCGAGTTCGACACCATCGAGCAGGTGAGGGCGGCCTGCCTGGGCGGGCGTGACCTGGCCGGATTGCTTTCGAACCGGATCGCCGGCGGCGGCAGCGCGGCTGAAACCCCCCAGGGCATCCAGCGAATCGCGGACGTGCCGATCTACTTCACCGACCCGCTGGTGCGCCGCTCGCCGCCGCTGCAGAAGACCAGGGACGCGCGCCCGCCGCGCGCGTGGATGAATTCGCGCCTGCTGGCGAAGCTCGGCGTGGCCGCCGGCCAGCCGGTGCTGGTGAACGGCGCGGTCAAGCTGATGGCGGCGCTCGACGACCGGCTGCCCGAGGAATGCGTGCGCATCGCCGCCGGGCACCCCACGACCGCGGCCATTGGACCGATGTTCGGCGCCCTTACCCTGGCCAAAGCAGCATCGGAGAGGGCGGCATAGATGGAGTGGTACGCCGCCAAGTCGCAGATGTGGTTTGGCCCGTTCTGGGGCGCGGCGTTCTACGAGACCACCACCAGCCTCGCCTACATCGTCGCGATCGTGGCGCCGCTCATGCTCGCGGTCGCCTATCTCACGCTGTGGGAGCGCAAGTTCATCGGCTGGATCCAGATCCGCATCGGGCCCAACCGCGTCGGCCCGTTCGGCCTGCTTCAGCCGGTGGCCGACGGCATCAAGCTCATGTTCAAGGAGATCCTCCTCCCGGCGAACGCGAACAAGGCGCTGTTCCTGCTCGCGCCGGTGGTGATGATCATGCCGGCGCTCGCCGCCTGGGCGGTGATCCCGTTCTCGCCCGAGCTGGTGCTCTCCGACATCAACGCCGGGCTGCTCTACATCATGGCGCTGTCGTCGATCGGGGTTTACGGCGTGATCATCGCCGGCTGGGCGTCGAACTCGAAGTACGCGTTCCTCGGCGCGATGCGCTCGGCCGCGCAGATGGTGTCCTACGAGCTGGCGATGGGCTTCGCGCTGGTGGTGGTGCTGATGGTGTCGGGCAGCCTGAACCTGTCGGACATCGTCGACGGGCAGGGGCGGGGCTGGTTCGCCTCGAAAGGCATCACCTTCCTGTCGTGGAACTGGCTGCCGCTCGCGCCGATGCTGGTGGTGTACTTCGTGAGCGGCGTGGCCGAGACCAACCGCGCGCCGTTCGACGTGGTCGAGGGCGAGTCCGAGATCGTCGCCGGCCACATGGTCGAGTACTCGGGGATGACGTTCGCGCTGTTCTTCCTCGCCGAGTACATGAACATGATCCTGATTTCCGCGCTGACGGCGGTGATGTTCTTCGGCGGCTGGCAGGCCCCGATCGACTCGCCGCTGTTCGATTTCATCCCGCCGTTCGGCTGGCTGCTGCTGAAGATCTTCGTCATCGTCTCGATGTTCCTCTGGATCCGCGCCACCTTCCCGCGCTACCGCTACGACCAGATCATGCGCCTGGGCTGGAAGGTGTTCATCCCGCTCACCCTGGTGTGGATCGCGGTGATCGGCATCTGGATGCAGACGCCGTGGAACCTGTGGCCATGACGCGCCTGCTGGATTTCTTCAAGAGCTTCCTGCTGATCGAGCTCTTCCGGGGCCTGCAGCTGACGGGCCGCCATCTGTTCGCGCGCAAGATCACGGTGCAGTTCCCGGAGGAGAAGACGCCGGCCAGCCCGCGCATGCGCGGCCTGCACGCGCTGCGCCGCTATCCGAACGGCGAAGAGCGCTGCATCGCCTGCAAGCTGTGCGAGGCGGTGTGCCCGGCGCTCGCGATCCACATCGAGAGCGAGCAACGCCAGGACGGCACGCGCCGCACCACGCGCTACGACATCGACCTGGTGAAGTGCATCTTCTGCGGCTTCTGCGAGGAGGCGTGCCCGGTGGACGCGATCGTCGAGACGCGCGTCATCGAGTACCACGGCGAGAAGCGCGGCGACCTGTACTACACGAAACCCATGTTGCTGGCGGTGGGGGATCGTTACGAGGAGAGCATTGCCCGCGACCGGGCCGAAGACGCGCGTTATCGGTAGACAAGAATAAATGTTCGAAACCTGGCTTTTCCTGCTGTTCGGGGCCGTGCTGCTCGTGTCCAGCGTGCTGGTGATCACCGCGCGCAACCCGGTGCACGGCGTGCTGTTCCTGGTGCTCGCGTTCTTCACCGCGGCCGGCATCTGGCTGCTGTTGCGCGCCGAGTTCCTCGCCATCGCGCTGGTGGTGGTCTACGTCGGCGCGGTGATGGTGCTGTTCCTGTTCGTGGTGATGATGCTCGACATCAACCTCGAGCGCGTGCGCGAGGGCTTCTGGCGCAACCTGCCGCTCGCGCTGATCGTCGGCGGCGTCATGGTGTTCGAGATGGTGGCGGTGCTCCTCAACCGCATCTACGGCACGCGCCCGGTGGTGACGCCGGTGCCGGCGAACTACAGCAACACCAAGGAGCTCGGCCGCGTGCTCTACACGCAGTATGCCTATGCGTTCGAGATCGCCGCGGTGCTGCTGCTGGTGGCGATCATCGCCGCGATCGCGCTGACCCTGCGCCGGCGCAAGGACAGCCGCTCGCAGGACCCGTCGGCCCAGGTCCGGGTGCGCCGCGCGGACCGGGTGCGGCTGGTGTCGATGCCCGCCGAGACGGACAAATGAGCGGCAAATGATCGAGACCCTCAACCTCTCGCATTACCTGGTGCTGGCGGCGATCCTGTTCGCAATCAGCGTGGTCGGCATCTTCCTCAACCGCCGCAACCTGATCGTGCTGCTGATGGCGATCGAGCTGATGCTGCTCGCGGTGAACCTCAACTTCATCGCCTTCTCGCACTTCCTCGGCGACCTGGCCGGGCAGGTGTTCGTGTTCTTCATCCTCACCGTGGCGGCCGCCGAGTCGGCCATCGGCCTCGCGATCCTGGTCGTCCTGTTCAGAAACCTCAACACGATCGACGTTGAGGAGATGGATTCCCTCAAAGGATGAAGGCGCTCTACCTGATCATTCCCTTCGCGCCGCTGCTCGGCGCGATCGTCGCGGGCCTGTTCGGCCGGCAGATCGGCCGCGTCGGCGCGCACTCGGTGACCATCTTCGCCGTGCTGCTGTCGTTCCTGTGCTCGTGCGTGGTGTTCTACGACGTGCAGCAGGGCAACACCTTCAACGGCCCGCTCTACACCTGGCTGACGATGGGCGAGGCGAAGCTGCAGATCGGCTTCCTGATCGACCCGCTCACCGCGCTGATGATGGTGGTGGTGACCTTCGTCTCGCTCATGGTGCACGTCTACACCATCGGCTACATGGCCGAGGACCCGGGCTACCAGCGCTTCTTCTCCTACATCTCGCTCTTCACCTTCTCGATGCTGATGCTGGTGATGGCCAACAACTTCCTGCAGCTGTTTTTCGGCTGGGAAGCGGTCGGCCTGGTGTCCTACCTGCTGATCGGCTTCTGGTACACGCGCGAGAGCGCGGTGTACGCGAATTTGAAGGCGTTCCTGGTCAACCGCGTCGGCGACTTCGGCTTCATCCTGGGCATCGCGCTCATCCTGGCCCATTTCGGCACGCTCGATTACCGGGAAGTGTTCGCGGGGGCTCGCGAGCTGGGTCCAGAGATCACTTTGATCTGCATCCTGCTGTTCATCGGCGCGATGGGGAAGAGCGCCCAGTTCCCGCTGCACGTCTGGCTGCCCGACTCGATGGAAGGCCCGACGCCGATCTCGGCGCTGATCCACGCCGCGACCATGGTGACCGCGGGCATCTTCATGGTGGCGCGCATGTCGCCGCTGTACGAGCTGAGCGAGACCGCGAGGTCGGTGGTGCTGGTCATCGGCGCGATCACCGCGCTGTTCATGGGCCTGGTGGCGCTCACGCAATACGACATCAAGCGCGTGGTGGCCTACTCGACGCTCTCGCAGCTCGGCTACATGACCGCGGCGCTCGGCGCCTCGGCCTACTCGGCGGCGATCTTCCATCTGATGACGCACGCGTTCTTCAAGGCGGTGCTGTTCCTCGCCGCGGGCTCGGTGATCATCGCGCTGCACCACGAGCAGGACATGCGCCGCATGGGCGCGTTGCGCAAGGCGATGCCGCTCACCTACTGGACGCTGCTGATCGCCGCCATCTCCTCGGCCGGCATCCCCGGCTTCGCCGGCTTTTTCTCGAAGGACGCGATCATCGAGGCGATCCACCACTCGCCCACGCCGGGCGCGAGGTTCGCCTATTTGTGCGTGGTGGCGTGCGTGTTCGTCACCGCCTGCTACACCTTCCGCCTGGTGTTCATGGCGTTCCACGGTAAGCCGCGCTACGACGCGCACCACCCGCCGCACGAGTCGCCGGGCGTGGTCACCGTGCCGCTGGTGCTGCTCGCCATCCCGTCGATCTTCGCCGGCTACCTGGTGGGATACATGGTGTTCGGCGATTACTTCGGCGACAGCCTGCCGTCGCCCGATCCGAACTACTACGGCATCTGGGAGTTCATCAAGCACGGCTTCACCGGGCTGCCGTTCTGGCTCGCGGTGGCGGGAATCGCGACGGCTGCTTATTTGTATCTTGTAAGAACAGATTTGCCGGCCCGGGTCGCCAGGTTCTTCGGCCCGCTGTACGCGCTGGTGGAAAGGAAGTACGGCTTCGACGAGCTGTATTCCTGGCTGCTGGCGGGCGGGGCGCGCAATCTGGGCAAGGGCTTCTGGCGCGGCGGCGACCAGACCGTGATCGACGGCCTGATGGTGAACGGCTCGGCGCGCGTGGTGGGCTGGTTCTCGGGCGTGGTGCGCCTCGCGCAGACCGGCCTGCTCAACACTTACGCCTTCCTCATCCTGTTCGGCATCCTCACCGGCCTCACCTGGATGGTGTGGCGCTACTGGACCTTCGTTAAGTGAGCCTGCCGCTGCTTTCGCTCTCGATCTGGGTGCCGATCGTCGCCGGGCTGGCGGTGCTCGCCACCGGACGGAACGAGGGCAACGCCCGCGGTGCCGCCGCGGCGCGCTGGGTCGCCATCGCCGGCGCGCTCGTCGGCTTCCTGGTCACGATTCCGCTGTACACCGGCTTCGCCGCGCACAGCGCCGAGTTCCAGTTCGAGGAGAAGCTGGTCTGGATCGCCCGCTTCAACATCCACTACCACCTCGGGGTGGACGGCATCTCGCTGCTGTTCGTGCTGCTGAACAGCTTCGTCACCATCCTGGTGGTGATCGCCGGCTGGTCGGTGATCGACAGCCGCGTCGGCCAGTACTACGGCGCGTTCCTCATCATGTCGGGCCTGCTGAACGGCGTGTTCGCGGCGCTCGACGCGGCGCTGTTCTACGTGTTCTTCGAGGCCACGCTGATCCCGATGTTCATCATCATCGGCGTATGGGGCGGGCCCAACCGGGTCTACGCCGCGGTCAAGTTCTTCCTCTACACCCTGTTCGGCTCGCTCTTGATGCTGGTGGCGATGCTGTATCTCTACAACAAGTCGGGCGGCAGCTTCGCGATCACCGACTGGCACAAGCTGCCGCTCGCGCTCGACGTGCAGACGCTGCTCTTCTTCGGCTTCCTGTTCGCGTTCGCGGTGAAGGTGCCGATGTGGCCGGTGCACACCTGGCTGCCGGACGCGCACACCGAGGCGCCGACCGGCGGCTCGGTGGTGCTGGCGGCGATCCTGCTCAAGCTCGGGGCCTACGGCTTCGTGCGTTTTTCGCTCCCCATCCTGCCGGATGCCTCGCGCGAGCTGGCGTGGCTGATGATCGGCCTGTCGCTGGTGGCGATCGCCTACATCGGCCTGGTGACGCTGGTGCAGACCGACATGAAGCGCCTGATCGCGTACTCCTCCGTCTCGCACATGGGCTTCGTCACGCTCGGCTTCTTCATCTTCAACGCCTACGGCGTCGAGGGCGGCCTGGTGCAGATGATCTCGCACGGCTTCGTCTCGGCGGCGCTGTTCCTGTGCGTCGGCGTGATGTACGACCGCATGCACACGCGCATGATCGGCGACTACGGCGGGGTGGTGAACACGATGCCGAAGTTCGCCTCCTTCATGATGCTGTTCGCCATGGCCAACGCCGGCCTGCCGGCGACCAGCGGCTTCGTCGGCGAGTTCATGGTGATCATGGGCGCGATGAAGGCCCACTTCTGGCTCGCCTTCGTCGCCGCCACCACGCTGATCACGGGCGCGGCCTATACCCTGTGGATGTACAAGCGCGTGATCTTCGGCGCGGTCGCGAATGCGCACGTGGGGGCCCTGAAGGACCTCAACCCGAGGGAATTCGCCGTGCTTGCCGCGCTCGCCGCCGCGGTGCTGTTCATGGGCGTCTACCCGCTGCCGTTCACCGAGGTGATGCACGCCTCGGTCAACGAGCTGCTCAAGCACGTGGCCACGGCGAAGCACTGACATGGACCGGACCGTCTTTCTGAACCATCTGCAGGCCCTCCCGGAGATGCTGCTGCTCGCCGGCACCTGCGCGGTGATGCTGGTCGACGTCTATTCGAAGGACGAGCGCCGGCGCGTCACCTACTACGCGGCGCACGCGCTGCTCCTGCTCTGCTTCGTGTCGACCCTCTTCGTGCTGCGCGAGTCCGAGGGCCAGCGCAGCCTGCTGTTCCACGGGCTGTTCGTGTCCGATGCGCTCGGCCACGTGCTCAAGCTGATGTCCTACGTCGCGGTGGCCGCCGCGCTCGTCTACTCGCGCCAGTACCTGCAGGACCGCGCGCTGTTCCGCGGCGAGTTCGTCACGCTGCTGCTGTTCTCGCTGCTCGGCATGATGGTGATGATCAGCGCGGCGAGCTTCCTCACCCTGTTCCTCGGCCTCGAGCTGATGTCGCTCTGCCTGTACGCGCTGGTGGCGCTCAATCGCGACTCGGCGCTCGCCACCGAGGCGGCGATGAAGTATTTCGTGCTCGGCGCGCTGTCCTCGGGCCTGCTGCTCTACGGCATGTCGATGATCTACGGCGCCACCGGCACGCTCAACATCTACGAGGTCGCCGGCCATGTCGCGCGGCTGTCGACGAGCGGCTCGGACCGCACCTTCCTGGTGTTCGGCCTGGTGTTCCTGGTGGCCGGCCTCGCCTTCAAGGTGGGCGTGGCGCCGTTCCACATGTGGATTCCGGACGTGTACCACGGCGCGCCGATCGCGGTGACGCTGATCGTCGGCTCGGCGCCGAAGCTCGCCGCGTTCGCGATGGCGGTGCGCCTGCTGGTGAACGGCATGCTCGATCTCGCGCAGGACTGGCAGCAGATGCTGGCGCTGCTCGCGGTGCTGTCGATGGCGATCGGCAACATCGCCGCCATCGCGCAATCGAACCTGAAGCGCATGCTCGCGTACTCCACCATCGCGCACATGGGCTTCATGCTGCTCGGCCTGCTGTCGGGCGTGGTCGAGGGCAACGCGCTGAACGCGCCCGAGGCGTACAGCGGCGCCCTGTTCTACATGCTGGTCTACGTGCTGATGTCGCTCGGCGCCTTCGGCATGATGCTGTTCCTCTCGCGCGCGGGCTTCGAGTGCGAGAACCTGGACGACATGAAGGGCCTGAACCGCACCCACCCGTGGTACGCCTTCATCATGCTGCTCGTCATGTTCTCGCTCGCCGGCATCCCGCCGACCGCCGGCTTCTACGCCAAGCTCTCGGTACTGTCGGCGGCGGTGAACGCCGGCCAGGTATGGCTCGCGGTGACCGCGGTGGTGCTGTCGCTGGTCGGCGCGTTCTACTACCTGCGCATCGTCAAGCTGATGTATTTCGATGAGCCCAAGGAATCCCACGCGGTGAACGCGCGCGGCAGCTTCCGCGTGGCGCTTTCCGCCAACGGGCTCGCCATGCTGGTGTTCGGCCTGCTGCCGCAGCCGCTGATGGCGCTGTGCCTCGTCGCGATCCACGGCCTGTTCTGAAAGACCTCACCGAGCATTTCGTCAGCGGCGAGCGGGTGTTCGACGGCAACCTGCTCAAGGTGCATCGCGACACCGTGCGCCTGCCCGACGGCAGCGAGGGCCAGCGCGAGTACATCCGCCACCCGGGCGCGGTCGCGATCCTCGCGCTCACCGAGGACCGCCAGCTGCTGCTCGAGCGCCAGTACCGCTATCCGCCGCGGCGCGAGTTCATCGAGATCCCGGCGGGCAAGCTCGAGCCGGGCGAGCCGCACCTGGACACGGCCAGGCGCGAGCTGATGGAGGAGACCGGCTACGAGGCGCAGGAGTGGACGCGCCTGTGCGTGATCGACACCGCCATCGGCTATACCGACGAGCGCATCGAGCTGTTCCTCGCGCGCAAGCTGACCAAGAA
>Ga0247830_10001317_pt1 | contig 10279 bp, 13 predicted proteins | sample 12C_Control_Day5_FD_207766 | JGI IMG/M metagenome (GOLD analysis project Ga0247830, IMG submission 207766) | Soil microbial communities from agricultural site in Penn Yan, New York, United States - 12C_Control_Day5 | ecosystem: Environmental > Terrestrial > Soil > Agricultural land | place...
CCCCGGTGCCCGGTCCCGGCGCCCCGCCCGGTGCCCGGTCGCGACCGGCGCCCCGGCGCCCCGGCGACCCTGGGGACCGGACCCTGGAGGGGCTCCAAGGCGCCCCGGCGCCCCGCGCACAGGGACCCCGGAAAAACACACGCGGGGCGGAGCGCCCCAGCCGGGCGGCAACCCCTAAGCTCTGGTCTGTTGGAGCCCCTCCCCGTCCGCCCGGCGAGGTCTATTTTTTTTACTTAGTCTGTACTTCGCTTGGTGTGGTCCGTTTGGGCCCTCGCGGAAGTCAATCCAAGTAACACTAAGTAAAAGTCCGGCCCTCGAAGAAAAGACCCCAAGTAAAGAAGCCCGTTACTTTTCTTTTCTCCGACACACAAGGCGGTGCCCGAAATCCCACAGCCGGGCGCAGGGGACCGGGCGGGCGGGGAGCCCTAGCGCTCTGGTCCGGCGGCGTAGCTAGGCGTGTGTCAGGTGCGACCGGGCCGAACCGGCCCAGTTTTACTTGTAGAAGTGCAATCTATAGTGTAGTATCTACACCAAGAGCATCTGCGGACGATGGTGCGGTCTCTTCCAATCTGCGGCGCTAGGCCGTGTTGGAAGAAAACTCCCGTAAACCCTCGCGCGCGGCGCCGCGTAGAAGAGCAAGTAAAGAGCATGTCAAAAATAGAAAGCTGCGTCGTGGCCTTTTACCTTTTCTTTTAGTTTTACTTCAGGCAAGGTTCAACCCGCTCCAAAAGCCCTGTGACTCTTCATAGGCAAGTGAGCAAGAGGACTATCGCTATGGCAACCAAAGCACCACAGAGTCGCTCTTCTACTCGGCAAGAGCAGGCTCCATCTCCAGAATCTCAAGATGTTGCGACTGTGGCAGAGGAGAGAACAGGTCTGCCTGTTCCTGTCTCTGTGACAGATGATGACGAGTTCGGTGCCCATGCTGGTGCTGGTATGGAGAACGTCACCGCAGCTGATATGCTGGTGCCGCGTCTCAGCGTCCTCCAGCAACTCTCACCGCAGCTGAACAACCGCAAGGGTGAGTATCTCGAGGGTGCCACGCAGGGCAAGATCTGCGATGTTGGTGTGGGAGAATATTGGGATAGCATCTACTTCGTGCCGTGCTATTTCGAGAAGCTTTGGCTTGAGTGGGCACCACGCTCGAGCGGCAAGGGTCTGGTCGCGATCCACAACGATCCGGCAATCTTGGAGAAGTGCACGCGCAACGAGAAGAACCAGCCGATGAACGGTCCTAATCTCGTCGCAGTGACCACGCAGATCTACGGCTTCAATCTAACGGCTGGTGCGCGACGCTCGTTCATCTCACTGGCCAGCACGCAGCTGAAGAGCAGCCGGAAGTGGATGGCGCTTGCGACCGGTGAGAAGCTGAAGCGTGCCGACGGCAGCGAGTTTCAGCCGCCGCTGTTCTACCGCTCCTATCTGCTCGACTCCACTATGACGTCCAACGCGGAGGGTGATTGGTTCCTTCTGCGTGTCCAGCGGGCAGAGTCTCTGCCAGAGTTGACGCGTTCTGACGGACCGTTCCCCAATCTAAACTGGAGAAGCATCAAGGAGGATTGTGTCAAGTTCACAGAGTCACTGCGCAAGGGTGAGGCGCGAGCCGACACATCCACGCTCGGCGAGGAGCTCCGTGCTGAGAGCGGCGCCGCAGTAGACTCTGAAGAAGGACGCATGTGATGAGCGACGGTGATCGTGAGATCGCCGGAGAGTTTGACCTGCCGAGGGAACTCCCCCCGGCAGGCGACTCTGTTCTGGCGGCGCTGCGCAAAGAGATCCAGGAGTGTGGCAGACTGACAGAGGAGGCGGAAGCTGCCGAAGCCGCAGCAAAGAAAGCAAACAAGGAGCTACTGCACAAGCGTCTGCATGTCATCCCTGATCTGATGTTGCAGATTCAGAGCGACGACTTTACTCATGCTGGTCTGCGTATCCAGCTGAAGACTCTTGTGTCTGGCGTCCTGCCGAAGGACGCCCCAAACAAGGAGGCGGCGATCAGATGGCTCGATGAGAACGACGGAGGCGGCATTATCAAGATGATGCTGTCTATGGACTTCCCACGCAGCATGCGTGAGGAGGCACTGGCTGTGCATGATATGCTCGTCGATAATGGTCAGAGCCCCATCGTCGAGACAGGTGTTCATTCACAAACACTGCAAGCCTTCGCGCGCGAGAGAATGAAGGAGGGCAAGCCGATCGACCTTGATGTTCTCGGCTTGAAGCTGTACAAGATAGCAAGTGTGGAGCCTGTGAAGGAGAAGTAGAACAAATAGAAGTGCGCGGGTTGTGAATAGACTTTGAGATAGCAACCCGCGCGCGCAAGCTTCCGCCCGGCGCCGCGTATGCCAGTGTAGCTCAACGGTAGAGCGACCGCTTTGTAAGCGGTAGGTTGTGGGTTCGAGTCCCGCCTCTGGCTGCGGAGCGCCATACTACTGATGATGGAGAAGCTTATGAGTTCCGATGACACACTCGGCAACGCCATAGAAGCTGTTGTCGCGCTGACTGGCGATGATCTCGTTGATGCCGTCGCCAACACCAAGAGAATGAAGAATCTCCTGCGCAGCGGTCTCGTTGAGCGCTGGCATACTCACGGCAGGAACCTACAGCAGAACGTCGGTGAGCACTCGTGGGGCGTCGCTCTACTCGTTCTCGCGCTGCGGCCGGATGCGTCGGCGGAGCTTCTCCGCGCGGCCATCCTGCACGACGTTCACGAGATCGACTTTGGTGATGTGCCGAACCCAACCAAGGTTCGGCACCCGATCATCTCAGCGATCGAGGACGAGTCAGAGCACGCCTTCTGGCGGGCCAATCTGCTCGCGCCGCTGCGCCTCACTGACGAGGAACGCAGACTGCTCAAGGCGTGTGATCGCCTTGAGGCGTTATTCTTTATCAGCCGTAACATGACAGAGGATCTCAGGGAGATCTCCCGTCGTATCCTTCAGGCAATTGTAGCCGTCACAGAGGAGCATGATGATGACTGACATCGAACGTATTGCGCACGAGATCAAGCTGCTCATCCAGGAGCGGGCGCGCACCATAGGCTACGCCGCAGCCATAGACGACGTTGGAGAGGCGTTCGGCCTTGCCAAGAGGTCGTTTGGCCAGACCAACAAGGGCTACGCGATGCCGCCGCGTGATCGTGAGCAGAGCCCTTACCCGGCATCGCACGAGGTGTGATGGGATGATTATCATTGGGGCCGGGATGGCGGGGCTTCTCGCAGCGAACATGCTTCGCCATCCAGATGATGTGACGGTTGTTGAAGCGGCGCCGGACATCCCCAATAACCATAGTGCGGTTCTCCGCTTCAGAACGCCAATCGTCGGTGACATGCTCGGGATTGACTTCCGCAAAGTGCGCGTGATGAAGGCGGTGCAGATGTGGGGGAATCCAGTGAGCGCTGCGCTCGCCTACTCCTACAAATGCAACGGCTTCGCGGAGCTACGGTCCATCGCCAGTGTTGACGGGCAGATGGTCGATCGCTACATCGCGCCGCCAAATCTGATCAGCTTGATGGCGCGCAACATCAACATCGTGACGAACCGTCACGTGGACAACAACGCTCTTCAGGATTGGAAGACCGCCGGCATCGCGGTTATCTCAACAGTTCCGATGGGTGCTGCGATGTCGATCCTCCGCTGGCCTCGTGATCCGCCTGAGTTCCACTATCAGCACGGTGTCAATGTGGTGTGCCAACTCAGGCAAGTTGACGCCTATGCTTCTGTATACGTGCCTGACCCTGCCTACCTCGGTAGCCGCATCTCACTCACTGGTGATGAGATGATCATTGAATGCCCCGGCGCCGACGAGGACTACCTCAAGGACCTAGAGATCATCAAGAGCTCCGTTGAGGCGATTGCAGTTGAGGCGCTGACCATGCTCGGTTTGCCGGCCAGCTGCCTTGTGTCTTTCGCTGTGAAGCCGCAACGCTATGCCAAGATCACAGCGATCGACGAGAACATTAGGAAGAGTTTCATCATGTGGGCGAGTTCCAACTACAACTTCTACTCTCTTGGCCGCTTTGCCACCTGGCGACCAGGCCTTCTGCTCGACGATGTCGTGCATGATGTGAGGGTCATACAACGGATCATCAAGGGTGACACAACACCTCGTTATGAGGCGATCAAAGGATGAGTGACAAGCTGTTCAAAGGCCTCCTTACTTCCTCTGACGGATGGTTCCGGATGGATGACGTGCAAAGGGCATCCTACGGCATATTCCCGAACCACATGTTCTCGCATTACGGCAAGCAGATCCTCGCCATCGTCGTCAAGAGGTCGTCTAACGGTGACTTCGCGCTGTCTATGGAGGCCATCCTATACGCTGAAAGCGAAGAGATAAAAGGCAGCATAATAGACAGCTACGTCGTATTCACAGATCAAGGCATGACCGAGATACTGTGCTACGAGATCGTGCGTGCTCTAGTCCCCAGGCTCCCGGCGCCGCGTCAAGGCGTCTACGGGCCGCACTGGTGGCTTGAGAAGGACTTCACTCCGGTGTTGTCCAAGGTCCTCTACAAACCCAACTACTGATGAAGGAGATTGAAAGTGAAACAAGCCAATCTCAACGAGTCCGGCATGCTCGACATGATGGACGGCGAATGGGAGTGCGCGGACAAGGATATGCGCAAGATGATGGGGATATACCCAAACTTCATGTACAGAAACCTTAAGCAGCGGCAATGGGTGCTTGCCGCTCGGCCGTCCACAAGTGGTCGAGTGGACTACTTCTTGTCGCAGAGAGGGCTGCAAACCGCGATCCTCCATCACGGTGGTCGCCACTTCGATCAGGCCTATGTCGCGCTTCTTGACTCTCGTGGTCAGGAGGTTGTCGCGCAAGACACAGCGCTTAAGATACGCAAGGCGCTCCGGTTTGACAAGCCAATCAGTGGTAAGTATGGACCCTATTGGGTGATCAACAAGAATTTCCAAGTCGTAGAGACTGTCAATCCTGCATTTCTCGACAACAGGGAGCATTTCTGATGAAGGTGACGCTCGTAGACTACACTGGCAACGGCAGCATTGATCCGTCCCGGCACGCTGCCGCGCTCCTCGTGTTCACCAAGAACACGCGGCTGACGATGAGCCCCAGCCTGCTCGGGGAGATTCATGAGTGGCCGATGAAGCGCCTGCTCGATGAACTAGAGTACATGTCCAACACCATCCCATCCTCTTGGGAGTTCGTTGACTACGTCTATATGATCGAGGGTGTGAGCCGCGCCTTCACGCATCAGATGGTGCGGACTCGCACCGCCTCCTTTGCACAGCAGACAATGCGCGTTCTCGATGTGAGTGAAGGAAAGGGCTGGGACTATCTCACAGGACCCAGCATCGAAAGCAACACTGAGCCCCGGCGCCGGGAGGTCTACGATGGCGCGATGGAGACTATCGCAGACGTCTATCGCACGCTCATCGAGCTCGGCGCTGAAGTTGAGGATGCGCGCGGAGTCCTGCCGACCAACATCCTCACCAACATCGTCGTCAAGATGAACATGCGCACCCTCGTGGAACTCATCCGCAAGCGCACCTCTCCACGCGTACAAGGGGAATACCGGCAGGTTCTGCAGAGCTTCAACGAGGAGGCTGCGCGTGTCCATCCCTGGATAAGCCTCTTCATCAATCGGGATGCTGATGCGGCTGCTCGCGAGCTCTATGCTTACTTCAAGACTCTCCCAGCAGAGGAGAAGCTCCGGCTCAGCAAGCTTCTCGACAAGGTCTATGCACGATGATCGATGAACCCGAGGGTGGCGGCCCGAGCAATGCAAACGACAACAGCATAGACAACGATGACGGTGTGCAGTGGATCGTCGTCGATCTTGACGGAACTCTAGCAGACTGCTCACACAGGATCGACTTCGCGCACGCCAAGGATTGGGACAGCTTTCACGCCGCATGTCCTGAGGACCCGGTCTTCGAAGACGTCAAGAACGCGGTCATTTCGATTCTAAGCTTCGGCGTCAATCTGAATGTGATCATCTGCACGGGCCGCAACGAGAAGTACAGGAAGCAAACCACGGATTGGCTCTCTAAGCACGGCTTCCTGCCTGATGTTCTTCTCATGCGGCCCGACAACGACTGGTCTAAGGACGGTGAGCTGAAGACCAAGTTGCTAAGCGAGCATTTCGGCTCTCTAGAGGAGGCGCAGCGCCGCGTCCTCTTCATTCTTGACGACCGGGACAGCTCCGTTGAGGGTCTGCGCAATGCAGGCTTCCCGGTCTGGCAAGTCCGCCCATCTGGCTACTGAGGAGGAATGAATGAACATCATCGGTATCAAGCCCACCCACGACGGCACCATCGCCGTTATCAAGAACGGCTGCCTGCTCGTCTCTGTAGAAGTGGAGAAGGTTGACAATGGTCCGCGCTACGCTTCTATCTCGGACCGGTCACTGCTGGACCGCATGCTCTACGAGGCACTCAGCCTCGCTTACAGAGGTGTCGTGCCGAGCGCGGTAAACTGCAAGTTGGTCGTTGATGGTTGGGTGAACAAGCGCAGCCGCCGCTACGTCCTAGATATGGCACCATACAACGACGGCGTGAGCAAACAGGACCCTATGACACCGTTCTGGTACTCTACAGAGCAGCATCGTGGGCATCTGCTGCGCAATTTGGCAAACGAGTATGTCAGCTATCACCACACCACAGACCACGTAACCGGCACCTATCTCTGTTGGCCCGGCGCCGTGGACAATAAGGACGATACCTACGTGCTGGTGTGGGACGGAACTCCCGGAGCGCGTCTATACGTGATCAACCCGGTCAACCGCAAAGTCACGTTCATCGCGCAGATCCTCTCGTTTGCGGGCTATATCTATGGAGCTCTTGGCCTCTACTTCGGACCCTACAGGCTGTCGGACTCACCGGATGAGGTGCGCGACGAGATTGAGCTTATCCGTATCACCACCAACCGAGCGGCTAAGGGCGACCGGGAATTCCCCGGCAAGCTCATGGCCTACATCGGGCTCGGCACGCGCAACAACATCGCGCTAGAGGCGACACACTCGCTCTATCAACAGATGCAGCGGGAGGGCAAGCTCCTGCCGGAGTGGGAGATCGACGGTGAGGACCCACTTGCTGAGAAGGTCATGCACGAGTTCATGTTCCGCTTCGCAAGGCTGATGAAGGACTGCGGTCTTGACGACCCTAGCGCGTTGCTCACCTATCACCGCTTCATCGAGGAGCTGATGATAGACGGCTTGAAGCTTGTCATGACGGAAGGGGAGAATCTTCTCTTCACAGGTGGCTGCGCTCTAAACATCAAATGGAATTCCGCCTTGCGCAACTGTGGGCACTTCAACGATGTCTGGGTGCCACCGTTCCCCAATGACACAGGGTCTGCGCTCGGCGCCGCAGCAACGGAAGCGTGGTTGAGCGACGGCATCAACGCTCTAGACTGGACCGTCTTCTGCGGCCCGCGCCTCAAAGGTGTCGGTCTCGGCTACCCTGGTTGGGTGACCAAGCCAGACACGATCTCCGACGTTGCGCGGCGGCTCGCCGACTTCCCCGAAGAGCCAATCCTGTTTCTGGTTGGCCGCTCTGAGATCGGACCACGCGCCCTCGGCCAGCGCAGCATCCTTGCCAGCGTCAATAGCAAGGAGATGAAGAGCGTGCTCAACCGCATGAAGCGGCGTGAAGAGTTCCGGCCTGTATCTCCGATCTGCTTAGAGGAGGAGGCTCCGGACTGGTTCTCTCCGGGGACGCCGGACCCCTATATGCTGTTCGAGCATATGGCCATCGCGCGCAAAGCCGCGAGCATCCCTGCCGTCGTCCACATTGACGGGTCTGCTCGGCTTCAGACAGTCGGGAGGGGCATTGATTCGTCGCCAATCGTCCGTGGTCTTTTGGAGGAGTACAACCGGCTAACGGGCATCCCTATGCTCTGTAACACCTCTGCCAACTACAACGGCAGCGGCTTCTTCCCTGACGTTGCTTCCGCCCTTCTCTGGGCGCGCGGCGCCGGGATAAGATACGTCTACACAGACAACGACGAGAGAGGCAGCGACCACATCAGCATGGCCTACCAGCTTGTAGAAGGCTGGACGCCTCGTGTGAACGAGGCACGCAAGTGAACATGCATGACGCAATGGTGAGCGCGCTGGACAAGGCGCGTGCCACCTTCAAGGCACGTAACGCTGCGTATTCACAAGGCCAGGACTTCGGTTTTGAGAAGCACGCAGCGATGCTGATGGCGCTCTTCCCAGAAGGGTTGACCATCAAAGACACAAAGCAGATGGCCCGGTTCATCCTATTTGTGATGGTGACGGTCAAGGTCGCACGCTATGCAGAGCATATGCCGACGCAAGGCCATGAGGACTCTGCGCATGACCTTGGTGTCTATGCGTTGCTTATGGAGGCCTACGATGCGGTGATGACGGACAGGGAGGGGAATCGATGAGCTACCTTGTGACAGGCGGAGAAAGCGGCTTGGGCGCCGAGGTCATCCGGCAACTTCGAGAAATGGGTGAGACAGCAATCAATCTACCAGGCTCCGTCATGCTGAGCGGCAAGGACGCAATCCACTCGGCGATCAGGTCCATGCCGAACATCCGCTACGTGATCAACAACTTCGGGATCAATCATCTGTCGTGGATTGGTGAGACACCCGAGGAGGATGAGGACATCGTCCAAGTCAATCTGCTCGGCCCGTATTGGGTTGTCAACGCGCTCATGGAGAAAGGAGATGTCTGCCGGGCTCTAAACGTCGCCAGCGCCACCTACCGCATTCCACAGCGCACGACGAGCCTCTACTGCGCGAGCAAGGCTGGCCTCGTGCATATGACGCGCGTGATGGCGCGTGAGCTTGCACATCACGGCTGGGTTGTCAACGCCATCGCTCCTGGCCCTATAGAGGGCACAACGATGACGCGGATGGTCAACGAGCAAGTTGAGGAGCTCCGCGGATGGACGCGCCTTGAAGCGGAGGCCTACGAGCGAAAGCTTATACCAATGGGGCGCCGCACAACTGTCACGGAGGTCGCAGCGGCGATCATCGCGATCCTCGATCTGCCGGAGTACGTCAACGGAGCCTGTATTGATATGACGGGTGGTGCGTGATGCCGAACACACAGCCAAGCAAGCCACCCCGCCCGCCCGGCGCCGGGGGGCGAAGCGTCCCTGACCGCCTTCAGGCTCTGGGCGATCTGTTCGCCGAACGGAACGCGCTCTACCGGGACTCGTGGCATGAGACAGGCGCGGTCATGGATGCCTTCTTCCCCTACGGGCTGGCCCTTCAATCACCTGAGGACTTTGGAAGGTTCGTCATTCTTCAGCAGATGATTGGCAAGCTGCATCGCTACGCTCTTATGTTCGACAGGGGCGGGCATGTGGACTCTCTGGATGATCTCGCTGTGTATGCGCAGATGCTTCAGGAGTTAGACGGAACCATAAACAAGGAGAACGACATGAGCATCGACTTTGGAGACGACAACCCTGATCATGGTGGCTACCGACCGGTGAAGGGTGAGAACCCGTCCGCGCGTCCGGCATCCGTGCCAAATCAGCCGAGCAGCGTTCAGCCGCCGACTATGCAGGACCAGAAGGGCAACTCCTACAGCAGCGTGCGTGACAGGCTGCTTACCGACCCAGATCTCCAGCGGCAGGTGATCGCGGCTGGCAATCTCCTAAGTGCGGTGTGCTACAATCTGTCGGTGGAAGCTGGTTGGTGGTCAAACAACTCGGCGGACAACCCGTTGATCGTGCCAACGAAGATCACCCTCACCCACAGCGAGCTCAGTGAGGCGATGGAAGGGCACAGGATCGACGCCGACGATCAACACCTCCCGCACCGCAAATCCGTCGATGTGGAGCTCGCGGACGCTGTCATCCGAATTGCCGATCTGTGCGGACATCTCAAATCGCAACTCGGGAACGTGGTCCTGGAGAAGCTCGTATACAACCAGACCAGACGAGACCATCAAATAGATGTGCGCGCTAAGGTCGGAGGCAAGCGATACTAGCCAACGGGCCGGGCGCAGCGATGCGCCCGGTAGCCCGAGAAAAGGAGGAGACTATGATCACCAGCACGATGGACAACGAGAACGATTTTTACCTCCCCTCGCCAACAGACGATTTAACCGATGAGGAGTTCATAACATACTGCGACGCACACTCAGACATGCCACGCTGCGGTATGACTCCGGCCCAGACCCACCGGCTCCTAATGATTGCCGGGATGCATGGCTCTGCAGAACAGTATCTCTATATGCCTCCGACCGTTCTAAAGCACGTAAGCAAGGCGATCAAGGGCATCATCACAGACATCTACGCGCGGCGCCGAGGAGATGGCAAT
>Ga0247830_10001318_pt1 | contig 10277 bp, 9 predicted proteins | sample 12C_Control_Day5_FD_207766 | JGI IMG/M metagenome (GOLD analysis project Ga0247830, IMG submission 207766) | Soil microbial communities from agricultural site in Penn Yan, New York, United States - 12C_Control_Day5 | ecosystem: Environmental > Terrestrial > Soil > Agricultural land | place: USA...
AAATACCCCCTCTGCTCCATCGCACAGCTCTCCCTCCACGGCATCGGCAAGGTCCTCCTCGCCGACATGATGACCTGTCAGGCATGTCATCGGTCAGAACTGTCAGGGATGTAGCCGGTCCGGACCTTATCGCGCCCGCCAAGGGCAGGCAGGCGCGCGCGGATTTGTGTACCCCAAATCCGCGAAGTGAAGGCCGCAGCCGCGCGTCACGCCGGTGCGGGGAGCGCAGCGATCAACGGGAAGCACTATGAGACATCCGTGGGAAAGGGAGGGCGCCCGATGACAGCCACGTTCGAGGTCGGCGATCACGTCAGCTGGAACTCGGAGGCCGGACGGGTGAGCGGAACGATCATCCGCATCCACACCCGCGACTTCGACTACAAGGGCCACACCCACCGCGCCTCGGCCGACGAGCCGCAGTACGAGATCAAGAGCGACAAGACCAACCACGTCGCTGCCCACAAGGGCTCGGCACTGCGGAAGATCGGCGATTGAGGCCGGCGGTCAGATCAGCCGCTCCTGCGCCGGCGGGTAGGTGATCGTCGTTCCGTCGACCCGCGCGAAGGGCGTGAGCCGGTGCATCCGCCAGTCCGCCTCCGACAGGATCTCGACGACGGCCACGCCGCGCACCCCGAGGGCGTCGGCAACCAGCGAGCGGTGGCAGCGCCACGGCACGGCCTCGGCGCACATGATGGCGGTTGGCCGCTGCCGGCCCAAGTCGGCGAGACGCTCGACCGCCTCGCGAAACGCCTCGGTCTGCATGTAGTCGGCATAGCCCCGGAAGCTCGCGTTTCGCCATCCGGCGTTGGGCGAGTCCTTGCGCGGGTGGCGAAGGCCGCCCAGCGCCGGCATGGCCACGTAGGCGACCCCGGCGTCGGCGAGGCTGGCTGCGAACGCATCGGCGTTGAACTGCGGGTTGTGGCGGGAGCGCGGAACCGTGCGAACGTCGGCGAGCTGCTCGACGCCGTAGGCCTTCAGGAGGGCGATGAAGGCCTCGATCGCCAGCGTCGAATGCCCGACGGTGAAGACGGCGCCGTCGGGCCAGTGCTCGGGCCAGTGCTCGGGCCAGTGCTCGGGCCAGTGCGCCTCGCCCGCCAAGTCCGGTCGCCCTCCTACTCCGCCCTGGTGATGCGGCCGTCGGTGCCGGGCGTGTAGTCCGGGTGGGCGACGAGGTAGTCCGCCAGCACCGTCTCCAGCCCGGGCCCGTAGTCGTAGGCGTTCGTCGCCTCGTCGCGCAGCGAGACGTAGCCGTCGCCGCCGTTGCGCATGAAGTTGTTGGTCGCCGCGAGATAGACCTTCGCGGGGTCGATCGGCACCCAGGCGTCGCCCTCCTTCACCTCGACCGAGGTGACGCGGCCCGCGCCGGCCGCGACCTTCGGGTCCCAGGTGAAGCGCAGGCCGGCGACCTGCGGGAAGCGCCCGGCGCCCTCCTCGACCTGGCCGACGCCGTTCTCGAGCGCCGAGACGATCGCCGAGCCCGGGATGTTGAAGGTCGAGAGCGTGTTCTGGAACGGCAGCACCGCCAGCACGTCGCCCATCGAGACCTCGCCCGCCCCGATCGAGGCGCGCAGGCCGCCGCCGTTCTGGAGGGCGATGGTCACCCCCTGCCCCTTCACCCGGTCGAGCATGGCGTCGGCGACGAGGTCGCCCATCGCGCACTCCTGCGCCCGGCAGGTCTCGCGGCTGCCGTCGATGTCGGTGGGGACGTGGGCGACGACCTTGGCCTTGAGCTGCTCGATCGGGCCGGCGAGCTCCTTGACGCGCGCGAGGATCGCGGGGTCCGGGATGACGCTCGCGTCGAGGAGCATGGTGTCGCCGGTCGCGGCGGTCACCTTGCCGGCCTCGTCCCAGGTCAGGGCGAGGTGGCCGAGGTCCCTCGAATAGGCGCCGGCCGAGACGATCGGCACCGGCGTCCCGTCGGGACCGTCGACCATCAGCGGGTATTTGTAGGGCGCCTTCTCGTCGGTGTTGGAGAAGAGCGTGTGGCTGTGGCCGCCGACGATCGCGTCGATCCCAGCGACCTTCTCGGCGAGGTCGATGTCGGCCGGGGCGCCGAGGTGACTGAGGACGACGATCCGCTCGACCCCCTCGCCCTCGAGCGCCGCGATCTCATCGGTGACGAAGGGTGCGGGGTCGAGGAACTTCACCGTCGGGCCGGGGGTCGAGATTTCGGCGGTCTCTGGGGTGACGACGCCGACGATGCCCACCTTCTCGCCGCCGTAGTCGAGGACGACGTGCTTCAGCGCCAGCGGCGCGAGGAGGTTGTCGCCGGAGACGTCGGCATTGCCGGACAGGACGGGAAAGTCCGCCGCCTCGACGAACTTCGCGAGCGGCTCCGTCCCGAGGTCGAACTCGTGGTTGCCGTAGACCATCGCGTCGAGGCCGATGCGGTTCAGCATCTCGGCCTCGACGGCGCCGGCGTAGGTGGTGAAGAACAGCGAGCCCTGGAAATTGTCGCCGGCGTCGAGCACGGCGACGTTCCCGCCCTTGGCCTTCAGCTCGTCGCGGAGGGTGTTGACCGCGGTGTAGAGGCGGGCGGCCCCGCCGAAGCACTTGCCCGCGCCCTCGTCCTCGGCGGAGCAGGTCGAGTCGAAGGCGTTGATCGACTCGATGCGGCTGTGGAAGTCGTTGAAGTGCAGGATGTTCAGGGTGAAGGCCTGGGCGCTGCCGGCGAGGAGGGCGAGTGCTGCGACCGAGGCGGCGAGCGGCAGGGGACGCGGCGTCATCTTGAACCTCCTGGGACCGTCGTTCGGGGAACGTCTTGCCCGGCGAGCATGGCAAAGCCATGACGGCCCGCGCAACCCCGCACGCGTTGACCCTGACGCCGGCGCGTGCAAATTGGCGCGACCCCCTCAGGCCACGGAACCCGTGCAATGACCCAGCCCCTCACCAATTTCCAGACCCGCGACATCGAGGCGCTGCTCCACCCCTACACCGATGCGGTCGCGCTCCGGCGCAGCGGGCCGATGGTGATCGACCGGGCCGAGGGCATCCGCGTCTACGACCAGGCGGGCCGCGGCTACATCGAGGCGCTGGGCGGGCTGTGGTGCTGCGGCCTTGGCTTCGACAACGCCGAGCTCGTCGAGGCGGCGCGCGAGCAGATGGCGAAGCTCCCCTACTACCACATCTTCAGCGGCAAGGGGTACGAGCCCGCCGTCGAGCTCGCCGAGAAGATCAAGGAGGTCGCGCCGGGCATGGCGCGAATCTTCTACCAGACGAGCGGGTCCGAGGCGAACGACACCCAGATCAAGTTCGCCTGGTACTACAACAACGCCCTCGGCCGCCCGCAGAAGAAGAAGATCATCAGCAGGATCAAGGCCTACCACGGCGTCACCATCGTCGCCGCCTCGCTGACCGGGCTGCCCAACAACCACCGCGACTTCGACCTGCCGGTCGAAGGCATCCGCCACACCGCCACCCCGCACTTCTGGAAGGGCGCCGAGCCCGGCGAGAGCGAGGCGGCCTACGCCGCGCGGCTCGCCGCCGAGCTCGACGCCCTCATCGTCGCCGAGGGGCCGGACACCGTCGCGGCCTTCATCGCCGAGCCGGTGATGGGCGCCGGCGGGGTGATGGTGCCGCCCGAGGGCTACTTCCCCGCCATCGCCGCGGTCTGCCGCAAGCACGACGTGCTGATGATCTCCGACGAGGTCATCTGCGGCTTCGGGCGCACCGGCGAGTGGTTTGGCTACCAGACCCTCGACTTCCCCGCGACCTCGCTGTCGGTGGCGAAGCAGCTCACCGCCGGCTACCTGCCGCTCTCCGCCGTGGCGCTGAACAAGGAGATGACCGAGGTCATCGAGGCGAACTCCGGCAAGATCGGCACCCTCGGCCACGGCTACACCTATGGCGGCCACCCGGTCAGCTGCGCGGTCGGGGTGAAGACGCTCGAGATCTACCACCGCATCGACGTGACCGCCCGCGTCCGGCGCCTCGCCCCGCTGTTCCGGGCGCATTTCGACCGGCTGGCGGGGCACCCGCTCGTCGGCGAGGTCCGGGTGCTCGGCCTGGTGGGCGGGATCGAGCTCGCGCCGGGCAAGTCGCCGAAGGGCTTCGCGCAGGCCGGCAAGGTCGGGGCGCGGCTGGCGCAGGAGCTGACCGAGCGCGGGGTGATCGCGCGGGCGATCGCCGACACCCTCGCCTTCTGCCCGCCGATGACGATCACCGAAGGCGAGATCGACGAGATGTTCGCCCCGCTCGAGGCGGCGCTCGACGCGACCGAGGCCTGGGCGAAGGCGGAGGGGCACCTTGGCTGACGCGCCGCGCTTCCGCGGGGCGGGGGCGTGAACCCGCTCCGCGGAATCGGGCTGAAGATCCTCTCGGTCGTCGTCTTCACGATGATGGCGATCTCCATCAAGGCCTCGGCCGCGCACATTCCGCCGGGGCAGGCGGTGTTCTTCCGCTCCTTCTTCGCGATCCCGGTGATCGTCGTGTGGCTGGCGATGACCGGCGGCCTGCGGCACGGCTTCGACACGCTCTACCCGATGGGCCACGTCTGGCGCGGCCTCGTCGGGACGATGGCGATGGGGCTCGGCTTCACCGCCCTCGGCCTGCTGCCGCTGCCCGAGGTGACGGCGCTCGGCTATGCGGCGCCGCTCCTCACCGTCGTCTTCGCGGCGATGTTCCTCGGCGAGGAGGTTCGCGCCTTCCGCCTCTCGTCGGTGGCGTTCGGCCTCGTCGGCGTGGTCATCGTGCTGACGCCGCGGATGACGGTGACCAGCCTCGAGGACGCGACCGTCCTCTACACCATCGGTGCGATGGCCGCGCTCGGCGGCGCGGTGTTCGCCGCACTCGCCCAGGTCTTCGTGCGCAAGCTCATCAAGAGCGAGGGCACGGCGACGATCGTCTTCTACTTCTCGACGACGGCCTCGCTGCTGGCGCTGCTGACCCTGCCCTTCGGCTGGGCGGTCCCGAGCCCGAAGGAGGCCGTCCTGCTCGTCGGCGCCGGCTTCCTCGGGGGGATCGGGCAGATCCTGCTGACCGAAAGCTACCGCCATGCCGAAGCCGGCGTGATCGCGCCGTTCGAGTATGTTTCGATGCTCCTCGCGCTCGTCCTCGGCTTTGCGGTCTTCGAGGAGGTGCCGAGCGCCTCGATGCTGTCGGGGGCCTTGCTCATCGTCGCAGCTGGGCTGTTCATCATCTGGCGCGAGCGCAAGCTCGGGCTCCAGCGCGCGGCGGGGCGCAAGGTCATCACGCCGCAGGGGTGAAGGGATGCTGATCTACAAGGTCTTCCGCGCGGGGGAATGGGCCGAGCTCGCGGCGACGGGCGAGACCCGGGGCGCGCCGGTCGACCTCGCCGACGGCTACGTCCACTTCTCGACCGCCGCCCAGCTCGGCGAGACGCTGCGCCGCCACTTCCGGGGCGAGCGCGACCTCTGGCTCCTCGCCGTCGACGCCGAGGCCGCCGGGGAGGCGATGCGCTGGGAACCCTCGCGCGGCGGCGCCCTCTTCCCCCACCTCTACCGTCCGCTCCGCCGGGCGGACGTCCTCTGGTCGCGGCGGATCGAGGACGGCGCCGAGGGGCCGATCCCGCCCGAGGGCCTCGCATGAGCCTCGCCGAGGGGATCGGCCTGCCGCTTCTCCGCGCGCTCGACCCCGAGCGCGCGCACGGCCTCGCCCTCGCCGCGCTGCGCGCCGGGCTCGGGCCGGCGACCGGCCCGGTGGCGACGCCGCGGCTGGCCACCACCCTCGCCGGGCTGGCGCTGCCCAACCCGCTCGGGCTCGCGGCGGGCATGGACAAGAACGCGACGGCGGTCGCCGCCCTGTCGCGGACTGGCTTCGGCTTCGTCGAGGTCGGCGCGGCGACGCCCCGCCCGCAGGCCGGGAACCCCCGGCCGCGGCTGTTCCGGCTCACCGCCGACCGGGCGGTCATCAACCGCTTCGGCTTCAACAACGACGGGATGGCGGCGATCGCGGCCCGTCTCGCGGCGCGGCCGAAGGGCTTCGCCGTCGGGCTGAACCTCGGGGCGAACAAGGAGAGCGCCGACCGCGCCGCCGACTTCGCCGAGGTTCTCGCCCACGCCGGGCCCTTCATCGACTTCGCCACCGTCAACGTCTCCTCGCCCAACACCGAGCGGCTGCGCGACCTCCAGGGCAAGGCGGCGCTCGCCGGGCTCCTCGCCGGCGTCATCGCCGCAAACCGGGCGCTGGCGCGGCCGGTGCCGCTCTTCCTCAAGATCGCGCCCGACCTCTCGGACCGCGAGCTCGCCGAGATTGTCGAGACCGCCGGCGAGGCAGGGGTCGACGCGATCGTCGCGACCAACACGACCCTGGCCCGCGACGGCCTGCAGGGACCGCACGCGGCCGAGGCCGGCGGCCTCTCCGGCGCCCCGCTCTTCCGCCGCTCGACCATCGTCCTCGCCAAGCTCCACGCCATGACCGAGGGGCGCCTGCCGCTCGTCGGCGTCGGCGGCATCGCCTCGGCCGAGGAGGCCTACGCCAAGATCCGGGCGGGCGCGACGGCGCTGCAGATCTACAGCGCCCTCGTCTACGGCGGGCTCGCCCTCGTCCCGCGCGTCCTCGCCGGCCTCGACGCCCTGCTCGCCCGCGACGGCTTCGCCAGCGTCGCCGAGGCGGTGGGGACCGGACGCGGCGACTGGCTGACGGCGGAACCCTGAGACCCGCTGCCGCTTGAAGCGTCCCGGCGAAGGCCCTAAGAGGGCCGCGTTTGACCGAAAAGCCGCAGAGAACCCGATGCCCCGCCTCGTGATGAAATTCGGCGGCACCAGCGTCGCCGACCTCGACCGCATCCGCAACGCGGCGGCGAAGGTGAAGCGCGAGGTCGAGCGCGGCTACGACGTCGCCGTCGTTGTCTCGGCGATGGCCGGCACGACCAACGAACTCGTCGGCTGGGTGCGGCAGACCTCGCTCCTCTACGACGCGCGCGAATACGACGCCGTCGTCGCCTCGGGCGAGAACGTCACCGCCGGGCTGATGGCGCTGACCCTCCAGGAGATGGGCGTGCCGGCCCGGAGCTGGCAGGGCTGGCAGGTGCCGCTGCGCACCAACATGAGCCACGGCGCGGCCCGCATCGAGGCGATCGAGACCGATGGGCTCCTTCGCAAGTTCGGCGAGGGGCTGCACGCGGTCATCGCCGGCTTCCAGGGGATCGGCCCCGACGGGCGGATCACCACCCTCGGGCGCGGCGGCTCGGACACCAGCGCCGTCGCCTTCGCCGCGGCGCTCGAAGCCGAGCGCTGCGACATCTACACCGACGTCGACGGCGTCTACACCACCGACCCGCGGATCACGCGCAAGGCGCGCAAGCTCGGCAAGATCGCCTACGAGGAGATGCTCGAGCTCGCGAGTCTCGGGGCCAAGGTGCTCCAGACCCGCTCGGTCGAGCTCGCCATGCGCTACAAGGTGCGGCTACAGGTGCTCTCGTCCTTCGACGACGTTCCGGGCACCATCGTCTGCGACGAGGAGGAGATCATGGAATCACGGGTGGTGAGCGGCGTCGCCTACTCGCGCGACGAGACCAAGGTGACGGTGATCGGCGTGCCCGACCGCCCCGGCGTCGCCGCGGCGCTCTTCGGGCCGCTGGCGGCGGCGGGCGTCAACGTCGACATGATCGTCCAGAACATCAGCGCCGACGGGCGCACCGACATGACCTTCTCCTGCCCGGTCGACGACCTGCCGCGCGCGCGCCAGGCCATCGACGCGCTCAAGGCCAGCGGCGCGCTCGACTATGCCGGGCTCGACGTCGACGAGGACACCGCCAAGGTCTCGATCGTCGGCATCGGCATGCGCAGCCAGGCGGGCGTCGCCCACCGGATGTTCGAGGCGCTGGCCAAGGACGGGGTCAACATCAAGGTCATCACCACGTCGGAGATCAAGGTGAGCGTGCTCATCGACCGCAAATATCTGGAACTGGCGGTTCAGGCACTCCATGATGCATTCGAGCTGGAAAAGGCGAGTTGAACGACGTCGGGGATTTCCGGGACCCAATGCCCTTCGCGAATGCGGTCGACAGCCGTGTCCTGCTGACGCGCCTGCGGGCGACGCTCGCCGAGCCCGGCGGCGGCCAGGAGCGGCTTGACCGCATCGTGCGGCTGGTATCCGAGAGCCTCGTCGCCGAGGTCTGCTCGGTCTACCTGCGCCGCGACGACCAGTGGCTCGAGCTGATGGCGACGATGGGGCTCAACCCGGAGTCGGTCCATCACTCGCGCCTTCGCGTCGGCCAGGGCCTCGTCGGGCAGATCGCCGAGACCGCCGAGCCGATCAACACCCGCGACGCCTCGCACACCCGCGGCTTCCGCTACCTGCCGGAGACCGGCGAGGAGCTGTTCTCGAGCTTCCTCGGCGTGCCGATCCAGCGCCTCGGCGAGGTCATGGGCGTGCTCGTCGTCCAGAACCGCGAGCCGCGCGAGTATACCGACGACGAGGTCTATGCCCTCGAGGTCATCGCGATGGTGATCGCCGAGATGGCCGAGCTCGGCGCCTTCGTCGGCCCGGGCTCGATGGAGGCGCGGCCGCACAAGCAGCCCTTCTACGTCAAGGGCCTCGTCGGGCAGGAGGGCGCGGCCGAGGGGACGGTGGTGCTCCACGACCCCCAGATCCTCGTCTCCGACCCGATCAGCGACGACCCCGAGCGCGAGATACAGCGCCTGCGCGTCGCCATCGAGGCGCTGCGCGCCGAGGTCGACGAGATGCTGGCGGCCGACTACCTCTCCCCCGGCGGCGAGCACCGCGACGTGCTCCAGGCCTACCGGATGTTCGCCTACGACAAGGGCTGGGTGCGGCGGATGGAGGCCGCGATCGAGACCGGCCTCGCCGCCGAGGTCGCCGTCGAGAAGGAGCAGTCGGCGACCCGCGCCCGGATGAGCCGCGCGGCCGACCCCTACATCCGCGAGCGGCTCCACGACCTCGACGACCTGTCGAACCGCCTCCTGCGCCTCCTCACCGGCGGCGAGCAGCGAGGCGGCCGCGAGCTGCCCGACGACGCGATCCTCGTCGCCCGCAGCATCGGACCCGGCGAGCTCCTCGACTACGGCCGCAAGCTCCGCGGCGTCGTGCTCGAGGAGGGCTCGGTCGGCAGCCATGCGGCGATCGTCGCCCGCGCCCTCGCCATCCCGCTCGTCATCCAGGCGTCCCGCATCACCCGCGAGGCGATGCCCGGCGACGCCATCCTCGTCGACGGCGACCAGGGGGTCGTCCACCTGCGGCCCGAGGAGACGGTCGCCAAGGCCTTCCGCGAGAAGATGGACATGCTGCACGAGGCGCAGGCAGCCTATGCCGCGCTCCGCGACAAGCCGGCGACGACGCGGGACGGGACGACGCTGCACCTCTACATGAACGCCGGGCTGATGGCCGACCTCCCGAGCCTGCCGAAATGCGGCGCGCTCGGCGTCGGCCTCTTCCGCACCGAGCTCCAGTTCCTCGTCCGCACCAGCTTCCCGAAGCGCAAGGAGCTCGCGGCGAGCTATTCCCGCATCCTCGACGCCGCCCACGAGAAACCGGTGGTCTTCCGCACCCTCGATATCGGCTCGGACAAGGTCCTGCCCTACCTGAAGCGCACCGACGAGCCGAACCCCGCGCTCGGCTGGCGGGCGATCCGCGTCGGCCTCGACCGGCCCGGCATCATGCGGGTGCAGATCCAGGCGCTGGTGCGCGGCGCCCACGGCCGGCCCCTGCAGATCATGTTCCCCTTCGTCACCGTGGCGGGCGAGTTCGACGCCGGCCGCAAGCTCGTGCTCGACGAAGTAGCGCGGGAGAAGACGCTCGGCCACACGGTGCCGGCGGAGCTCCGCATCGGCGCGATGCTCGAGACCCCGAGCCTCGCCTACGCGCCGGACCGCTTCTTCGAGGCCGCCGACTTCATCTCGGTCGGGGGCAACGACCTCAAGCAGTTCTTCTTCGCCGCCGACCGCGAGAACGAGCTGGTCCGGCGGCGCTACGAGATGCTCTCGACGAGCTTCCTCGCCTTCCTGCGCATCATCGTCGCACGCTGCGCGGCGCATGGCACCCCCCTCTCCTACTGCGGCGAAGACGCCGGCCGTCCGATCGAGGCGCTGGCGCTCGCCGCGATCGGCTTCCGCAGCCTGTCTATGCGCCCCGCCTCGATCGGACCGGTCAAGGCGCTGCTGCGCCAGGTGCACCTCGACAGCGTGCGTCGGGCGGTCGAGGAGGCGATCGCGACCGGCGCGCCGAGCGCACGGCCCGCCATCGAGGCCTATCTCCTCGGCGCCGGCCTCACCCACTGAATCGCGCGCTGGTGCCCCCGCCGCGAACCTGCCCTTGGCGAGGCACTGCCTCGCGCAGGTTCGTCGGCTGGAGCGCGG
>Ga0247830_10001319_pt1 | contig 10275 bp, 12 predicted proteins | sample 12C_Control_Day5_FD_207766 | JGI IMG/M metagenome (GOLD analysis project Ga0247830, IMG submission 207766) | Soil microbial communities from agricultural site in Penn Yan, New York, United States - 12C_Control_Day5 | ecosystem: Environmental > Terrestrial > Soil > Agricultural land | place...
CGACGACAGCGCCGCCGCGAACATCACCGCGATCAGCAGTCCCACCGCCCCGTGCGGCAGCTGCGTCAGGATGAACGTGATGAAGACATAGTCCGAGTCCTGGGTCTTGACGCGGGGGTCAGCGGCCACCAGGGCGGCCTTGGCCTCGGCGCGGATCGCCTGGGTACGGTGGCCGGCCGCGACCATGGCGGCCCGCGCGCTCGCTTCCCGCGCGGCGTCGTCCGACGCGCGAGCCTGGAGCCACGCGCGGATCGCGGACTCGCTCTGCGCCACGGCGCTGGCGTGCTGGGCCTCGATGGCGCGGAACCGCTCGTCCTGCGCGTGGCGGCGCCACTCCGCCTGGTTGAAGAACACCGGGTGGGGCGCGAACTGGTAGAAAACGAACAGGAGCGCGCCCAGCAACAGGATGACGAACTGCATCGGGATCTTCAGCACGGCGTTGAACATGAGGCCCAGGCGTCCCTCGCGGACAGAGGCGCCGCCGATGTACCGCTGCACCTGCGACTGATCGGTGCCGAAGTACGAGAGCGAGAGGAACAAGCCGCCGAACACGCCCGTCCACACCGTGTAGCGCCGGCTCGGATCCATCGAGAAGTCCACCGCCTGCAGCTTGCCCAGCGCGCCGGCCACGTGGGCGGCGCCCGTGAACCCGAGGCCGTCCGGAAGCCGGAGTAGCAGCACGACCATGGCCGTCGCCATGCCGGTCGCGATCACCGCCATCTGCCATTTGTGGGTCAAGGCGACGGCCTCGCTGCCGCCGGTGACCGTGTAGACGATCACGAGCAGCCCGGTGACGACGATGACGAGGTCGAGCGGCCAGCCGAGCACCGTCGAGATGATGATCGCGGGCGCGTAGATCGTCACGCCGGCGGCAAGACCGCGCTGCAGCAAGAAGAGGCCGGCGCCCAGCAGGCGCGTCTTCTCGTCGAACCGCTGACCGAGGAACTCGTAGGCCGTGTAGACGTTGAGCCGCCGGTACATGGGCAGGAACACGGCGCACACGATGATGAGCGCGAGCGGCAGGCCGAAGTAGTTCTGCACGAAGCCGATGCCGCTCTCGAAGCCCTGGCCCGGGATCGAGAGGAACGTGATGGCGCTCGCCTGGGTGGCCATCACGCTGAGGCCGATCGTGCCCCAGCCGGTGGACGTGTTGCCGCGCACGTACGTGCTGAGGCGGCGCACGTGGCGCGTGCGCCAGGAGCCGTAGGCGGCGATGCCGACGATGGTGCCCAGCAGCACGACCCAGTCGGCAACGTTCACGAGAACATCCGCGTGAACAGCGCGAGCAGGACCACCACGAGCACGAACCACCCGAAGACGAACAGGTAGACGCCGCGCCAGGTGCGGAACCCGGGGACGGCGGGCGGCTCGGTCTCGGAACGCTCGTCGGGGCCCGGCGCTGGCCTCACTTGCCGAGCGAGACGAGATTTGCGAACAGCCGGTACGCGCCGGGGACTGCTTCGGGAAGCTGGCGGAACCACGCCAGGCTGGTGTAGACGAAGTGTCCCTTGCCGTGACGCGCCGCGAGCAGGCCGCCGCTGAGCGGCATCTCGCCGGCGTCGCCGCACGAAAGGATCGCGGTGAAGCGCGCGTCCCACCGAGCCGGGAAATAGAGGCCCCGTTCCTGCACCCAGCCCTCGAAGTCGGCGGCGGTGATGCGATTCGGCGTGGTCAGCACCGGATGCTCGGGCGCCAGGGTCGTCACCGGCGCGTGCTCATCCGTGACGCGGTCGCGCGACAGACGCAAATCGAACGGCGCGAGCCACCCCTCGCGCAGGCCGTCCAGCGTGTTGTACTGGGCGACGACCGTGCCGCCCGCCTCGACATACGCGAAGAGCCCGGGCAGGCGCTCGGCGAGATCCGTCCTCACGTTGAAGGCGCGAATGCCGATGACCACCGCGTCGAAGCCGCGCAGCCGTTCCGGCGTGAGGTCGGCGCCGGTCAGCGACGCGACCTCGTATCCCATCTGCTCCAGGGCGGCCGCCACGTCGTCGCCGGCGCCCGGGAGGTAGCCGACGTGGCGACCGCGCGTCACCAGCTCGAGCGACACGGCCCTGGCGCGCGCCGGGGGCTGCAGGAGCTGGAGCGGCAGGTGATCGTAGCGAACCTCGACGCGCTGCTGATTGAAGCGCCGGCCGTTGATCTCCACGCTCGCGCCGAGCGGCGCCGTCGCGAGCTGCGCCGGCGCGGTCACGGTGAAGGCGAAGCGCGCGCGCTCGCCAGGGGCGGCGAGTCGAAACGGCTGCGAGGCGGGGGTCACGGTCCACCCGGCCGGCGCGTCGACGGCCACGGTGCCGGCGGCGATTCATCGCGGGCGCTGGTGAGCTCCACCGTCACCGGACGCGTGGTGCCGGGCGCGAAGAGCCGCACGCCCGCGATGAATCGCAGCGAGACCGGCGCGATGACCTCGAGCCGCCGGCGCAGGGTGGGTCTGGCAGGATCCGCTCCCAGCATCGGCTCGCCGGCGATCACCAGGGTCTCCCCGCCGACGTCGAAGACGTACTCGAGCGGGAACGCGGGCGGGTTCTCGGCCCGGCCGATGAGCGACGGATCGTCCACCTCGAACAGCCCGGCCGTGCCCTCCGCGCGCAGCCAGTACGGCTGGCTCGGCGGCGTGGTCACGGGCAGCACCTGGGAGACCTCGCGGACGACCGGCTGATTCGCGCGCAGCGCGATGGCCTTGTTGATCGCGCGGTGAGCGCTCGGGTACCGCACCGCCGTCCAGCGTACGGGGATGCGCGATCGCACGACGGCCGTGTGGCGCAGCTTCACGCTTTCGCCGGGCACGACCTCGGCGCGACCCACCACGGTGTCGACCTCGAGGCCGAGGCACGCCTGGATGATCCGATCGAGCTGCCCGCGCTTGTCGCTCACGACGCGATCGGCAGGGAGCGCGGCGAGCCGGCGGCGGATCGCGAGCAGCGCGCGCACGCGTCCGGCCGCGTCCTGCGCGTTGAAGAGCGCGATCGCCTCGTCGATCGACCGCGCGATCTCGGCGCCACCCGGCACGCGGTTCCACGTGGTCTCCACGCCGTCGAGGAGATCCTTCGTCGCCGCATCGCCGGCGAGCAGCACGAACGGCTCGATTCGCGAGCCCTCGTTGACGGCCGGGCCGCCGATGCCGAAGCCCTGGGTCTTGTGCATGCCCCGGCTGCGGGCGGCGATCGACGCGAACGACTCGCCCGACACCGGATCCCGGCCGCCGACTTCGATCTTCACCACCCCCGGACCATCCGGCACGTTCGCGGGGGAGCCCGCGACGGCCATGCCGGCGCCCGGATTTGCGGCGGCCGTGCCGAGGCCGACGTTGTGGACGATGCGCCGCGCTTGCCAGGGGCGGAGCTCGCGGAGCTGCTCGGGAAACGCGGCGGAGTCGGCGGCGAGCGTGAACGCTTCGAGGGCGAGCGCGGCGGACGCGGTGTGATGACCGTGCGTGGGCGCGGGCCTCGGGGAGAACCGCGTGATGATCACGTCCGGGCGGAACTCGCGGATCACGCGGACGATGTCGCTGAGGACGCGCTGCCGGTCCCAGACGCTCAGCGTCTCCTCGGCGTTCTTCGAGTAGCCGAAGTCCTTGGCGCGGGTGAAGTACTGCCGTCCGCCGTCCAGCCGGCGCGCGGCGAGCAGCTCCTGCGTGCGCGCCACGCCGAGTGCCTCGCCCAGCTGGGGGCCGAGCAGATTCTGTCCGCCGTCGCCTCGGGTGAGCGAGAGATAGGCCGTGCGATATCCGCGGCCGCGGGCGAGGTAGGTGATGGCCTGCGTGTTCTCGTCGTCCGGATGGGCGGCGACGTAGAGCACGCTGCCCAGGGTGGCGAAGCTGCGCAGCTGCTGCAGGATGGCGGCGTCCGTCGGTGGCTCGGCGGCGTGGCCGACGTCGCAGGAGCCCGCCAGGATGGCCACGCCGAGGGTGGCCCAGAGCGGCACGATCCAGAGCGTGTCGCGCAGGATCACGGAGGGTGTCATCGGCGGCTCACACGATAGCACGGCCTCCGATGGCAGGGCGCGAGGCGCCGGGGACGCGAAGCACGCTTTCCGCCGTCGCCCTCTGGAGTATCATCGGGCTCCACTCCTGGAGGGAACCATGGCCAACGTGCTCCTGGCTCGCGTGGCTCTGCCGGTCACCGGACCGGCGTGGGGCGTGCTCGTCGACGACCGGGTCGAGATCGTGGCGACGGACGCCGGTACGAACGGCGCTTTCCTCGCCTCGCTGCTCCAGCTGCCGCGCCCGGCGCGGGCGCTGCTCGAGCGCCGTCGCGGCGCGCCGACGCTGAAGGCCTCCGACGTCATGTCGGCGCCCCTGCTGCCGCCCCTCGACCTGCAAGAGGTCTGGGCGGCCGGCGTCACCTACGAGCGCAGCCGCGTGGCGCGGATGGAGGAAACGGCGGGCGCCGAGAGCTTCTACGACAAGGTCTACACGGCCGAGCGCCCCGAGATCTTCTTCAAGGGAGCCGCCTCGCGCGTCAGCGGCCACAACGGCCCCATCCGCATCCGCCGCGACGCGTCCTGGAACGTCCCCGAGCCGGAGATCGCGGTGCTCGTCACCGCGCACGGCGAGATTGCCGGCTACACCGTGGCCAACGACGTCAGCTCGCGCGACATCGAGGGCGAGAACCCGCTCTACCTGCCGCAGGCCAAGATCTATCGCGAGTCCTGTGCACTCGGGCCCGTGGTGTGGCTGACCGACGAGGAGACGGCGCCGGTGTTCGACATCGCCATCACCATCCAGCGGCGTGGCGCCGTCGTCTACGACGGCAAGATCTCCACCTCGTCCATGCGCCGCTCGTTCGTCGACCTTGCCGACTGGCTCTTCCGGGACAACCCGTTTCCCTCCGGCGTCTATTTGCTGACCGGTACCGGGCTCGTGCCGGAGGCGGGCTTCACGCTGGCCTCCGAGGATCGCGTGTCGATCACCGTGCCGCGCATCGGCACGCTCTCAAACCACGTCGTGCAGGGCGACCGGTGAATCTCCACGGCCATCTGCCGAAGGCCGATCCGGATGACCTGTCGCCGGAGCTCCGCCGTCGGCTGGACGTCTGGTTCGACAAGGCGTACCGGGACGACAACCTGTTTCTCACGCTGGCGCGCGAGCCGGCGGTGCTCGAGCTGTTTCTGGGTTGGGTGTCGCTCATCTACACGGAGCGCGCGCGGCTCGACCCCCGGGTCGTCGAGCTGTGTCGCATCCGTCTGGCGGCCCGCAACGAGTGCGTGCACTGAAGCCTGGCCCGCAGCGCATCGTTGATGCGCAACGGACTGACGCCGGCAGACGTCGGCGCCGCGCTGGGGGAGCTCGACGGTGCCACGGCGCTGCCGCCGGCCACGATCGCCGCGCTGCGTCTGGCCGATCGGCTGACCGACCCGACGCCTCGCGTCGACAGGGCCTTCTACACCGAGCTGCGGCGCCACTTCGACGACGGCCAGATCCTCGCCCTCGGCGCGGCCTTGTCCGTGGCGTCGGGCTGGCAGCGCTTCATCGAGGCGTTCGGCATCCGCCCGGACGGCTGGACGGAGGCCACGCCGATGCCGTGGCCTCCGCGATCAGCTAGCGCGTAGTCGCCGCGGCCAGCCGCTTGCCGCGCGCCCGCGCGCGGCGCCGGCGCAGCCACCGGTAGTAGGCGAACAGCGCGGCCTTGCCCGGGGGGGTGTCGACCGACACCATGGCGCCCGCGGCAGCCATCAGGGTGGCGGCGACGATTCCTGGAAGTAACATCACTGGCCTCCTCGTCTCGATGCGAGGACCCAGTATAGCGAGGTCGATGCCACCCTCGATCGGTGTCAAGGCGTCGTCGCACTCGTCGTTGCAACATTGACGATCGGCGCCGCCGCCGGGCGAAAGTCCCGCACACGGAGAAGTGCCCGGGCGGTCACGCCTCCCGGTGGGGGCAGGGCTGGACGACCTCGCCGGTGGCGATGTCCATGACGTCGCGCCTCGGCCCGAGCGTCTGCATCGCCGCGAAGCCGTCCTCGAACACATCGCAGTAGAGCTCCACGCGGTTGCCGTCGGGGTCGTGGAAGTAGAGGCTGCGGGAGACGTTGTGCGCGACCGTCGAGTCCACCGGGATGCCGAGCTGCTGCAGCTCGCGATAGGCGGCCTGCAGCTCCTCGAAGCTGCCGAGCTGCCACGCGGTGTGATGCAGGCCCGGCTGGGTCGCGGCCGGCGTCTCGCCGGTCGCGAGCTGGAAGAGGGCGAGGTCGTGGTGCTGGGTGCCGAAGCTGAGGAACACCGCGCCCTGGTCGTGGTCCTCGTGGGCCACCTTGAGGCCGAGCGTGCGCGTGTAGAACTCCTTGGACTTCCGGGCATCGCGAACCTTCAGGACGATGTGACCGAGCTTTCGCGCCTGGATCATGACTGCGCTCCTGTTCCACCCCGCCGATGGGATGATAGGGCGGATGCGCCGCCTCCTGAATCCGTTCGTCCTCGTCGCGAGCACGATCCTCCTGGCCGGCTACGCCTACCTGGCCTGGCGCGTGACCTCGAGCGGCGTCGCGCGCGTGGCCCTGGCGGTGCCGTTCGTCATGGTGTGGGTCGTCCCGCTCGTCTACTGGTTCGGGGACCGCGAGCGGCGGAGCGCGGTCGACGAGATATTACAGGCGCTGAGCTACGTCTGCATGGGCTGCCTCAGCTTTCTCTTCGTGCTGTCGGTGGGCCGCGACGCGCTCTTGCTGGGGACCGCCGCGCTGCCGCCGCTCTCCGGCGCTCACGATCGACTTCGGGACGACGGCGTCGCCTGGGTGCTCGCCGGCTCGCTGGCCGCGCTCGCTGTCGGCGCGCTGGCGGCCCTGCGCGGGCCCCACGTGCGCCACGTCGACATCCCGCTGGAGGGGCTCGACCCCGACCTCGAGGGATTCCGGATCGTCCAGATCAGCGACCTGCACGTGGGACCCACGATGCGCGGCGCCTATGTCCGCCGGGTCGTCGGCATGACGCGGGCGCTCGCGCCCGATCTCATCGCGCTGACCGGCGACATCGTGGACGGCCCGGTGCCGCGTCTGGCGCACCACGTGGCGCCGCTGGCGGAGCTGGCGGCCGGCGGGCGCGCGTTCCTGGTGCTCGGCAATCACGACTACTACGCGGGGGCGGCGGCGTGGAGCGCGCACTTCGAGGCCATGGGCCTGCGCCTGCTGCGCAACGCCCACGTCATGGTGGCCCGCGGCGCGGCGCGTCTGCTCGTCGGCGGCGTGACCGATCCGGCGGCGCGCCTGTACGATCCGGACGCCGGTCCCCGTCCGGACCTCGCGGCCGCCGACGCCGCCGGCGCCGCGTTCCGGCTGCTGCTCGCGCACAACCCCAAGATTGCGCCGCTCGCCGAGAAGTCCGGCTTCGACCTGCAGCTCTCGGGGCACACGCACGCGGGCCAGTTCTTTCCGTGGACACTCGCTGTCCGTCTGGTCCATGCGCCGCACGTCGCCGGGCTTTCGCGGCAGGGCCGCATGTGGGTCTACGTGAGCGCGGGGACGGGCACGTGGGGACCGCCCGTGCGCTTCGGCACCACGCCCGAGCTCACCGTGCTGCGCCTCGTCCGAGCCTAGACGACGGCGTCGCGCCGCAGCCGCTCGATCTCGGGGGCCGTGTAGCCGGCTTCGCGGAGGATCTCGTCGGTATGCTCGCCGAGCGTGGCCGGCTCCCGCTCGATGCAGGGGCTGCCGTGCGCCAGCCGGAAGCCCGCGCCCACGAGCCGCATCGGACCGTAGCGCGTGTCGATCTCCTGCAGCACGTCGCGATGGCCGAGCTGCGGGTGCTTCGTGATCTCGTCGATCGTCCACACGGTGGAACAGGGGACGTCGGCCGCGGTGAGTCGCGCCTCCCACGACTTGGGCTCGTCGTCGGCGAGGGCCGTCTCGATGACCTCGCGGAGCGCGTCCGCATTGTCCGTCCGCGCCCGCCAGTCCTTGAATCGCGGATCCTCGAGCGCGTCGGCCCGGCCGATCGTGCGCATCAGGCTCGCGAACTGCCTGTCGGTCAGCACGGCGAGGACGATGTAGCCGCTGCCCGCGCGGAAGCGATGGGCGGTCGGCTTGCGGCTGACCGAGCCGTTGCCGATCTGCTTCTGCTCGATGCCGGCCACCGTGTACTCCGAGACGGGCCCCGGGATGAAGGCCAGCGCGGCGTCGAGCATGGCCACGTCGACGAACTGCCCGCGGCCGGTGTGGGTGCGCTGGAACAGCGCGCTGGCGACGGCGAGGGCGGCCGTCATGCCACCGATGGTGTCGCAGATGGCGAAGCCCGCGCGCATCGGGCCGCCCGCCGGATCGCCGGTGATCGACATGATCCCGGACATCGCCTGCAGCTTGCCGTCGAAGGCCGCCGTCGTGCGCTCCGGACCGGTGTGGCCGAACCCCGACACGGCGCAGTAGATCAGCCGCGGGTTCAGCGCCGACAGCGCCTCGTAGCCGAGCCCCAGCCGGTCCATGACGCCCGGCCGAAAATTCTCCCAGACGACGTCGGCGGTGGGCACGAGCCGCCGGACCACCTCGACCGCCTCCGGCTTGCGGAGATCGAGCGTGATGCTCCGCTTGTTGGCGTTGACGGCGAGGAAGGACGAGGCCATCTTGCGCTCCGCCCACTCCTTGCTGATGAGCAGGTGCCGGGACTCGTCGCCCTCGTGCGACTCGATCTTCACCACGTCGGCGCCGAGCAGCGCCAGCTGGTAGGTCCCGTACGGCCCCGCGAGGTAGCGGGTGAAATCGAGGATGCGGACGCCCGCGAACGGCTTGCTCATACCTGGTCGCGCTTGGACCGGGCGATGGCCTTGATCTCGTCGAACTCCTTGCGGCGCTCGGCGATCTGCGCGGGCGTCATGCGGTCCAGATTCGAGAAGTCGAGCTTCCAGGCCGGGTCGTCACGCCAGTGCAGCGGCGACTGCACGGTGGTGCGCGCGGCCGGCGCCGTCTCCAGCACGCGCAGCGCCAGCTCGAGCGTGAGCGCCTGCGACTCGGCGTCGAACGGGCGCCCGGCGGCGTTGCCGAGCGGGAAATCGCTGAAGAGAAAGCGCGGGACGCCGCAGTACTCCACGATGTCCTTGGCGCACCCCATGATCACCGTCGGAATGCCGTTCGCTTCGAGATGCCGGGCGACCAGACTCACGGTCTGGTGACACACCGGTCAGTTCGGCACCAGCAGCGCCGCCTCGGCGCCGTCTTCCCAGCATCGCCGTAGCAGCTCCGGCGCGTCGGTCTCCATGGTGACCCGCTGGCTACGGTTCGTCGGCGCGCCGTGGAACCGCGGCGTCAGGGCGCCGATGCGCCCGCGCTTCACGAGCGCCCGCAGCTGCGAGAGGGGAAACCAGGTGTTCGGATCCTCGGCGGTGGTGTGCACGCGATCGTAGCCGACGTGCGAGATACGCAGATCGGGCACGGCGTCGGTGGAGTCGGAGTAGACCCTGTAAAACTTCGCGCCGGCGTTGTACGGAGCGCCGGGGCCCTGGTCCCCCGCTTCCGGCTGGAAGGGCGCGGCGGTGGTGATCAGCGCCAGCCGCGTCTGCGCCAGCGGCCTGGGCAGCGGCGTGAAGGGCACCTCCGCCCAGTGCGCCCAGCGATAGGGCGCGAACCCGAGACGCAGGTAGTAGTCGCGCGTGCGCTGCATGTACGGGATCGGCGCGTCGTGCTCGGGGGCGGGCGTCATCGATGTCTCCTGCACGCGGATGTTACATCACACGGAGGCGCGCAGCTCCTTCTCGACGAGGGCGGCCAGGTCTTCGAGGGTTCGCCGGTCGACCTCCGAGAGGTCGCGCGGGCGATGATCGCCGAGACAGAGCGTGCCGACGCGATGAGGGCCGATCCGGACCGGGTGCCCCGCGTAGAAGCGAATGCGCGGCTCGCCGGCGACGATCGGATTGTCGGCGAAGCGGGCGTCGAGCTGGGCGTCGGGGACGACAAAGGCGTCGTCGCCGTGGATGGCGTACGCGCAGAAGGCCGCCTCCCGCGGGGTCTCGGCGACGTCGACGCCCGCCCTGGACTTGAACCACTGCCGCTCGGCGTCCACCAGCGTCACCAGGGCCATCGGCACGTCGAACACGCGCCGGGCCAGGCGCGTCAGGCGATCGAATCGCTCTTCCGGCGGCGTGTCCAGGAGCCCGAGCTCGTGGAGCGTGCGAAGCCGTGCCGGCTCGTCCGGTGGTCGCGGCGCACCGATCCACCGGCACGCCTGCCGCAGCGCCCACGCCCGGATGCGCGTGCGCGCGTACAGCATGGAGAAGGGCGCCACCAGCCAGTCCGTCACGCCGGCCCCGACGCCGGCGGCGCGGTCGGCGTCCCCGTCGCCGGCGGCCACCATGACGA
>Ga0247830_10001320_pt1 | contig 10271 bp, 6 predicted proteins | sample 12C_Control_Day5_FD_207766 | JGI IMG/M metagenome (GOLD analysis project Ga0247830, IMG submission 207766) | Soil microbial communities from agricultural site in Penn Yan, New York, United States - 12C_Control_Day5 | ecosystem: Environmental > Terrestrial > Soil > Agricultural land | place: USA...
GGATCGGCTGCTTGCCGAAGACGGCAGTCCACGCCTCGAGCGGCGGCTGGCCGGCCGCCGTGAGCCGGACGTATTCGTTGAATTGTGTCGAGCGATCCTTTTCTCCGTTGAGCAGCATGTGCACGAGCGCCCAGGACTCGGCGTAGAACATCGACCGCTTCGATCCCTCGTTGTACATGGGTGAGTCATGTTCGATGGTGAGCAGCTCCTCGAGCGGCAGCAGCCGTTCGGTATTGAGTCGGATGAGATGCACAGGGATGATCCCGCCGAGCATCGCCTGTTTTCCGTCGGAGCGGACTTCGAACGTGCTGTAGTACTCGGCGAGGCCTTCTCCAAGCCAGGCGGGGAGCCCGCGAACCATGTTCGCGGTGATCAGGTGGCTGTATTCGTGATAGACGGTCCGAATCGCCTCGTCGCGTCCGGTTCCCGCGAGCATGATGACGTCGAGGTCGGCTCCCCCGGCGAAATAGCCGCCGACCTGCACCGGCTTGCCGTTGTAGAGGGGGCGGTAGGGTGCGAACGTGTCGGCGTTCTTGAAGACGAAAACGATGGTCGGCGCCGCAGGCCGGATCGCCGCGCCAGGAACGACGCGGGCGAGCGCTTCGCGAAAACGCTCGAACTCCGCCGCGTACTCGCGCGTCTGTTTTTCGCTCAGTTCACCGAACACGACGAAATTGGGAGACTCGACGCGCACCCAGCCGGCGGGCGGTGCCGTGTCGCGTGCCGCGCCAAGCAGCCACAAGAACAGCAGGACGTGAGACACGAGAGGCATTGGAATTGTGGGCGGCACAATAACAGAAATTCGCCCATGCGTCTCGCGCATGGGTACGATGCGAAATCTATGGTCGTCTTCGATGCGCGGGATCCATATGATCGCCCCATGCTGCAATCCGCCCTGCAAGAGACGCGAACGCTGACCCTCGTTCTGCCCGAAGCCGAATGGCGCGCGCTGCGCGAGGCCGAGCCGGACGCGCTCGGCTGGCTCCAGCGCCAGATTCGTAACCGGCTGTCGACGGTGGAACGTCCCCAGCCAGAGTCGACCTCGAACGCGAGCACGTATTCCACCGAAGACGAATACTGAACGCGTCTGGCGGTTTGCCTCCGCGTGTGTTTGAAACACCGAGACACAGAGCCACAGAGATTCTTTGGTTCCTGAAAGAGAAGCGTTTTCTCCGTGGAACTCTGTGACTTGTGGTGAAGAGGTGACGCGCCGAGAAGGGACGCGTCTCCGTCAGCGCGGAGGCGCCAGCTTCAGGCGTGGCATCGTCCGCTTCAATGCCTCGAACATCTGCTGCACGATGCGGGGCACGCGCGCGCCGCGCACGTAGACCCAACCTGTCTCGCGGACCATCGAGACGCCTTCGACGCGGCGCATCCTGAGCGTCCCACTGCGCGCCTCGCGTGCGAGCGATTGATAGGGCAGGATCGTCAGACCCATCCCGATCATCGTCAGCGCCTTCAAAATTTCGGGATTCTCCGTTTCCATGACGATCCGCGGGCGGATGCCGCGCGCCGCGAAGGTCTCGTCGATGACGCGCCGTGTGCTGGATCCGCGTTCGAAGAGCACCCACGATTGCCTGGCCAGGTCCTCGGCGCTGAGGCGACGCTTACGCGCGAGCTTGTGCGAGGGCTGCATGACGAGCAGCAGCTCCTCGCGCATTATGGGGATCTGCACGAGATCGGCGCCGTCCACGGGCAACGTGAGCAGTCCAACGTCGAGCGCGCCGCTGCGCAGACGTTCGAGCAGCTCCGGCGTCGCGCCCGTCGTGAGCTTCACATCGATACGCGGCTGCCGCTTGCGGAATTCCTTCAGGAGGGCAGGGAAGACGTGCAGACAGACGGTCATGCCGCCGCCCAGGTGGAGCGTGCCCGCTGGTGCCTGCTGCTGATCGCGGATGCCGGTGGTCGTGTCGTGAATGTCGGCCAGCACGCGCCGGCTCAAATCGAGCAGCGACTGACCGGCGGCCGTGAGGCGGACCTTGCGACCGAGGCGGAGGAAGACTGCGTCACCGAGCTCGTCCTCGAGCAGGAGGACCTGTCGGCTGACCGCCGACTGCGACACGTTGAGGGTGCGCGCCGCCGCCGTGAACGATCCTCTCTCCGCCACCGCCCGGACGATCTCGAGATGGCGCAGATCCATGGCGGGTATACTGTACTTCTTCAGTTCCTCCCCATTGCCGGAGTGGTGAAACTGGCAGACGCGCGGGACTCAAAATCCCGTGACCTTCGGGTCGTGTGGGTTCGATTCCCACCTCCGGCACCAAGCAAATCAGCACGTCAAGACGGGCGTCCCTCAGCCCAGTTGCAGGCGTGGGAAGTCCTCTGGTAACGCTCGAATCGTCGAATGCTTGACGAACGTGCGACGAAAGATCTCGTTTAGAGTCACCCGGCCGTCTATCAGGACGCGTTTGCCGCCTGGAAGGACGCGGACGCCGATCTGGCGCTCCTGGTGAAGGCAAAGAACGAGTACGCCGCGCTAAAAAAGCTGCTGTCCCGCCCGGAACATCGCCCGCTTGTGAGAGGTCGAACGATCAGCACGGCTCTCACGTATCTCAAGCGGATGATCAGCTACTTCAGCGACCTTCGTCACGCGGCTCGCTCGCTCGTGAGAGCGCGGGCGTTCACGGCCGTCTGCGTCACATCCCTGGGGCTCGGGATGGGCGTCGTCATTGCCATCCTCTTGTTCATGCAGATGGTGCTCGGCACACCCCCGGGAATCGACGAGGATGAGCTCGTCGAACTCGTGATCCGGCCCACCGGACAGCTCCGTGCCCAGGCCGGCGGAGCCATCACGGACACCTGGTCGTATCCCGACTATATCGATGTGCGGGACGCTCGTGGCGTGACTGTCAGCGGATGGAGCCGCGGCGAGGGACTGTTGCAACCCGGTGACCAGAGCGCCGCCGTCGCGATGCCGACGATGTACGTGTCGAGCAACTATTTCTCCACGATCGGCATCACCCTGGCGCGGGGTCGAGGCTTCACTCCGGCAGACGAGGCGTCGCGCGCCGAGCCGGAAGCGGTGATCAGTCATCGCGCCTGGCAACTGCGCTTCGGGAGCGATCCCGAGATCATTGGCCGGCCGATCACCGTCAATCGCACCGAGTACGTGGTTGTCGGCGTGGCGCCTGAGGGGTTCCGCGGCCATGTCGGCGGCCTGAACGAGGCGTACTACCAGCTGTGGCTTCCGCTGTTGCACCACCCGCGTCTGACCGCGACGCCGCATGCTCGCCTGCAGCGCGATGCCAACTGGGTGCGGATCGTCGGGCGCCTCGCGCCCGGGACGACGGTTGCGCAGGCGGACGCAGCCGTGCAGTCGGCGATGGCCGCGATTGCGGAGCGGTATCCCGCAACCAATCAGGAAAAGATTGGCGGAGTCGAGCCCTACTTTACCGCGGGAGCGCGGCTGCGGGCGCAGGTAGGGAGGGCGCGGATGCTCACACTTGGACTCGCGAGCATCGTGCTGCTCGTGGTCGGCCTCAACATCTCCGGGATGATGCTGGTTCGCAGCGCGATTCGAGAGCGTGAACTGGCGATCAGATCCGCGATGGGTGCGAGCCGATGGCGCCTGATGCGGTTTCACCTTACCGAGGCGCTGGTGCTTGCTCTGTTCGGCGGCGGTTTCGCGGCCGCCGTTGTTTTCGGTGGGCCAGTAACGGTGGCGTGGGCGTTCGACATGTGGGGAGCATGGCTCGACCTGTTCAGGCCGAATGTATGGGTGCTGTTACAGTGCATCACCCTCTGCTTCGTCACGAGCCTCGTGCTCGGCCTCTTGCCGGCCGTCCGTTTCAGCCGCACCTCTGTGATCGATGCGCTCAAGAACGACTCCACCGGCAGCGGCCGGCGCGTCGGGCGTCTGCAACGATTCACGGCCGCCGCACAGGCCGGGATCGCCGTGCCGTTCCTCGTGATTTGTGGTCTGCAGTTCGACCAGGCGCGTGTGGCCGCGTTGACGGATGTGGGCTTCAGGCCACAGGGGCTGTATGCCGCGCAGCTGAATCTTTCGGCGATCGCCAAAACAGAAGAGGAAGGACGGCTGTTCCTGCAGGCCGTGCAGCAGAACCTTACCCAGACGCCCGGCGTTGCCGCTGTGAGTGTGGGCGACGGGATGCCGCTCGACTTCATCTATCGCAACGCGCGTGTCGCTCGCGAGGGAGAGTCGGCCTTCGTCACGGCGCACACGACGCGCGTCGGATCGGGGTACCTCGAGACGCTCGGCACGCGCCTGCTGGCCGGCCGCATGATTGGCGCCAGCGATGGTCCGGCCGCGGAGCGCGTCGTTGTACTGTCGGAGCCGCTCGCACGTCAATTGTTCCCGGACGGTGATCCGATCGGTCAGCGGATCGCCTTAGCATCCACCGGCACCGAGCCACAAACCTACATCGTCGTCGGCATCACGGCGGATCTCGTGTCCACGCAGCTCGGCAATCCGCGGCCGCAACTTTTTCTGTCGCTCGCGCAGCAGCCAGCCGCCACGGTGTTGCTGATGGCGCGCGGGGCGCCGGCTGATCCGTCGATGCGCGGCGCGTTCGCGAACGCGATCGCAGACGGCCTGCGGTCGCTTGCGACGGTGCCCGTCGCGCCAACCGGACCCGGTGCGCGACCGGGCTCACGCCCGACGGATCCCGAGGTGGTGTTCCGCGAGCTCATCACGGGTGAAAGTCTGATTGAGAACAGCCGTAAGGATCTTCTGACGAGTTCGGGCGTCGGCGGCGCAGCTGCCGCCGTCGCGCTGGTGCTCGCCGCGCTTGGCGTTTACGGCGTCATCGCGTTCATGGTTGCGACGCGGATCCGTGAGATCGGCGTTCGGGTCGCGCTGGGTGCGTCACGGGGACGCGTGCTGCGTGACGTGCTCGCGGATGCGCTCAAGCTCGTCGTCCCCGGCATCGGTGTCGGGTTGGTACTCGCCGTCGCGTGGGTACGTCTCGCTGATCCGGCGTGGTATCCGCTCGGCGGTGTTGAGCCGCTCGTCTACGCGCTCGCCGCGGCGACGGCGTTTGTCGTGGCGGTGCTCGCGGGCATTCCGTCTGCGCGCCGCGCGGCGGCCGTGCAGCCCATGATGGCGATGAGAGCCGAGTAGGGAGCGTCCCGATCGTTAGGATGGATGTGTGAAACAGCTCATCGTGGTGATTAGCGGGGGAGTGTTTGGCGTCGCCGTAACTGGCTCGGCCCGCGATCACAGGACGCGTCGATGGCCTTTCAAGCGTGGGGACGCCTGAGGGGTTGTTTCGCCTGAGGCATTCGCAGCCGCAGTTTGCTATCCCGCCTTGAATGCGATGAGTGGATCCACGCGCGTCACTTTGCGCGCGGCGATGAATGCGGCAACAAGCCCGGTGAACAGGAGCGTCAATGCGACGGCCGCATAGACGATTGGGTCGTGCGGCTGGACCTGAAACAGAAACGTTCGGACGAGCGGCGCGAGACCAGCCGCCACCATCAATCCGACCAGGGCACCTAGACCTATGTGGAGCGCCGACCGGGTCAGCTCGGCCCGTAACAGCTTCGAAGGGGAACTGCCTAGCGCAAGACGGATACCCATCTCACGCGTCCGTGTCACCACCGCATGGGATACGATCGCGTACAGCCCAGTCGCCGAAACAAATAGCGCGAGCACCCCGAACATGGCGAGCAATCGGCCCGCCGTCTGCCGCTCCCAGATTGTTGCATCGACATACTCCGCAAGGTCCTGAATCTCCGCCACAGCGACATTCGGATCGATCGTCGCAGACAGTCGACGAATCTGCATCTCGAGCGCGGCGGCGCCGGTAGCCGACTGCACGGTGAGTGTCCCCCGGCTGTCGGGGTTCTGAAGGAACGGCAAGTACAAGACCGGTACGGCCGCCGTACTCAGTAACGAGCGATGACGGGTGTTCGGTGCGAGGCCGACCACCTGCATCGGACCGAGCGCCGGGCCGCTGTACGGCGGCGCTTCCAGATAGCGGCCGAGCGGATTCTGCGCCGGCCAGAGTTGTGCGGCGAGGGCTTCGTTGATGACGGCGACGGGCTGGGCTCCGGCACGATCCTGCTCGCTGAACCCACGTCCACTCATTAGTGCGATTCCCATGCTCTGGAAGAAATCCGGTCCAACGAGTGTCTCGTCGGCCCTGATCCCGAGCTCGTTCTCGCGGCGCTGCAATTCGGCCTGAGGCGGCGCTTCCCCGCCGTGAAACACGGATCGACGGCCGCCGAATGCCACCGGCGGAATCGCGCTGGCCCAACTGACGGCGCGCATGCCTGGTGCATTCCGCAATTGCGTCGCAATGGTGTCGAAGAACCGTGCCGCAGCTGGACCGGAGTATCCCTGCAGGTCGAGTGTGAACGAAGCGAGCACGACGCCGTCCGTCGCGTACCCCGGCGAGACGGCGCGAATGTGTTGCAGCGTGCGCAGAGAGAGGCCGGCACCAATCAGCAGCGCAGCCGAGAGGGCGACCTGGCCCACGACCAATGCTCCCTGGGCGCGTGTGGCGCGACCGGCGACGCCGCGTGCGGCATCCTTTAGCGCGTCGACGAGCTGCGTCTGACGCGCGTGCCAGAAGGGAGCCACTGTGAATGCGACGGCGACCGAAATGGATGCGATGAGCGTGAACAGCAGCACGCGCACGTCCGGCGCGAGCGCAGCAGCGGCGACACCATAGGCCGACTCCGCCAGCGCGCTGACGATGGCGGTGATGCGCGGGGCAAGCCAGAGACCACCTGCTCCGCTGGTCAGTGCGAGGAGGAGACCTTCGACGAGCAACTGCCACGCGATCCTCGCGTCCGTTGCACCGAGCGCACGTCGCGTCGCCATTTCGCGACGCCGCGTTTCGGCGCGCGAGAGAAGCAGGTTGCCGACGTTGCCGCAGGCGACCAGGAGCAGGAGGGAGGCACCGCCCATCAGGATGGTGAGTAACAGTCGCACCTCGGCGCGGTCGTCAGACGGCAAACCGAGGCCGGTCATCAGCCGCAGACGACCGGCATGGCTGCTCGCAAACGCCTGCGTCAGCGTCTCGTCGACCGTGACGATCTCCTCTTCCGCACTTGTGCGCCCGGCGCTCGTCGTCTGTCGTCCGATAACTTGTATCCATCGGGAATTGCGGTTCTCCATCACGCCGGCCGACATGCGAGGCATGACGACGGGCTGGGCGGCGATCGGCAGCCACACCGCGTCGGCCCGGCCCGGGAATGTGCCTTCGAAATCGGGCGCGGCAATTCCAACGATCGTGAAGATGTGGCCGTTGATCGCCACCGCCTTGCCGACAACGCCCGGATCGGCGGCGAAGAGGCGACGCCAGCATGCGGAGCTGATGACCGCCACTTCGGCGCCGGCGTCTGCCGCGCTCAGCAGCCGACCGGCAGCAGGCTGTACGCGGAGCACCGAGAAATAGTTGTCGGTTACCAGCGCGCCGCTGACACGCGTGCTCGTGCCGGTGTCGGCGCGGAGGTCAAAGGCGGTGCGACGGAACCCGGCGAGATCGAGGAGGTGAACCCCCGCGCGCAGGTCGCGATACTCCGGGTAGGAAAAGCTGATGTCGATCCCTTGCGGTTGCGTGCGCTCGACCGACACGAGCCGCGACTGATCGTACACGCCGGGCACCGGACGCAGCAGCAGCACGTTCATCACGGTGAACATGGCGGTCGTCGCACCGATGCCCAGCGCGAGGGTCACCACCATGAGCAGTGAGAGGCCGGGCGTCTTGCGGTACGCACGAAGCGCGAGGCGCAGATCCTGCGCCGTGGTGTCGAGGAGCTGTATGGGGTGAGGCGTCACGATGGTGTCCTCCTGAGGAGGAGCGCAGCCGCTCCTCGAACACCCGCGAAACCGCGCGTGCGGCTGGCGCAATGCCGACTTGTATCACGATTACTCCAGTTCCTCCTGACTTCTACGGCACAGGCGATCTTCTCGTCTCCAATAAGAAGCGGTTGCCCATGGCCACGCCAGCGCCGCCACCGCCAGAACCCGATGCTTTTCGCATCGCGGAGCGCGTCTGGTTACTTCCGCGCATCCATTTGACATGCCCGCAAATTCCCGTGACCTTCGGGTCCTGGTTCGATTCCCACCTCCGGCATATCATGCGTCCGTCCGCATCAGTGCGCGGACGTTGTGAAATTGCGTATGCCCGACACGAACCCCTACACGACCGTCGTCACGGCCGAAGGCCATCTCGTCGACTCGCAGATTCTGAACGCGATTCTGGACACGGTCATCCAACGTGGCGGCGAATTCCAGGTGCTCCAGTTCGACCTGGGACGCACCAACGACGACTTTTCGCGTCTGACGCTGCGCGTCTCCGCCGAGGGGGCCGACACTCTGGCGCGGCTCGTTGAGGAGCTGATCCCGCTCGGTTGTCATCCCGTCGAGGAAGCGGATGCGCTGATCAGGGTTGCGGACCGCGATGGCTGCGTGCCCGACGACTTCTATGCCACGACCAACCTGGGCACGCACGTCAGGCTCGATGGCCGCTGGGTAGCCGTCGAGCACCAGCGCATGGACGCCGTCGTCGTCGTAGAAGGAGACCGCGCTGTCTGCCGCAAGCTGCGCGATGTCCGCGCCGGGGACCGCGTCGTGTGCGGAGTCGGCGGGCTGCGCGTGACGCCTGAGTTCCGCGACCGCGATCGCGCCGATTTCGCGTTCATGACCAACGAAGTGTCGTCGGAGCGCCGGGTCGAGGCCAGCGTCGAGCGAATCGCGACCATGATGCGCGACACGCGCGCCCGCGGCGCACGAATCGCCTTCGTCGTCGGTCCGGTGGTCGTGCACACGGGGGGCGCCGCATACCTGTCGGAACTTATCCGCCGCGGCTACGTGAACCTTGTGCTGGCGGGAAACGCGCTCGCCGTACACGACGCGGAGCTGGCGTTGTTCGGCACGTCGCTGGGGGTGGATCTCGAGAAGGGAGACCCGGTCCACGGCGGCCACCGGCATCACATGCGCGCGATTAACGCGATCAACCGCGCCGGAGGGCTTCGTCTGGCTGTGGAGTCCGGCGTACTGACCCAAGGAGTCATGGTCGAGTGCGTCCGAAACGGCGTCGAGTTTCTCCTGGCGGGCAGCATCCGCGATGACGGCCCGATCTTCGACACGGTGACCGACATGGTGCTGGCCCAGGACCGCTACGCGGAGGCGCTCGCGGATGTCGGCATGGTCATCGTGCTCTCGACGATGCTTCACGGCATCGGCGTCGGCAATATGCTGCCGGCATGGGTGCCGGTTGTCTGCGTCGATATCAACCCGGCTGTCGTAACGAAGCTCGCGGACCGCGGATCCTCGCAGACCATAGGCCTGGTCACGGATGTCGGGCTGTTTCTCCACCAGCTCGCGAAGCGGCTCTCCTGAGCTTTTTCCAGTCGCGCCCGCCGTGCCTGCCGCCTACTCGGATGTTTCAACCGTCGCGCGGCGGATCCCGATTAGGCGGGTTTCAGCGTGGAGGGTTCATCAGTTTCGCCGACAATAGTTCGGAAGCTGTGTTCCGCGACTGTCGTCGGTAGTCTCGCAGCGAAGGAGGAGGAAAACCCGATGCCGATGTACCTCACTCGATTCAGCTACACGCCCGAGACCTGGGCAAGATTGATCAAGAATCCGGAGGATCGCCGCACCGCGGCCAGGCAATACATCGAATCGGTCGGCGGAAAGCTGCACGGCTTTTGGTTCGCCTTCGGCGATCATGATGGTTACAACCTCTGGGAGGCGCCCGACAATGTCTCGATGGCGGCAGCGGCGATCGCCATCGGCGGCGGCGGGGCACTGAGCTCCATCCAGACGACCGTTCTCCTCACCGTCGAAGAGACACTCGCCGCCCTGAAGAAGGCTTCGTCTATCGCTTATCGCTCGCCGGGAGAATAAGCGCGGATCCCGCTGGAGGCGCTTCAGTAACGGATCACCCTTAATATCCGCGAGACCGCCGTCGCGGTCGAGCCAGGCGAACGCCTGATCCGGCTGACCGCGATAGGTCTGGTGCGTCCGGACAGTGAACGCCGAATTGCCATGATTTGTGAAGTCTGAGCTGCTATCCTAGAGGTCCCCAGCTGCTCTCGCTTTTGCCTTCCGTTGCCGGAAGTTTCCTGCCCTTTGGAGTTCCACTCGGCCCGTCGGTTGCCTATCACGTCGGCGGTGTTCCGCGCCGATAGATGAGAAACAGAGAGAAGCCGCTCATGCTGCCTAAATCGGTTCCTACGCCCCCTGGCGCTCCGGCGATTGCCGGTGACCGCCCACAACTCAAGATCGCGCCGCGGGCGCAGGATGCGCGCAACGGACAGCAGGATGGTTCCGGTGGGATCCGGGATAGCGCCGTTGT
>Ga0247830_10001321_pt1 | contig 10268 bp, 5 predicted proteins | sample 12C_Control_Day5_FD_207766 | JGI IMG/M metagenome (GOLD analysis project Ga0247830, IMG submission 207766) | Soil microbial communities from agricultural site in Penn Yan, New York, United States - 12C_Control_Day5 | ecosystem: Environmental > Terrestrial > Soil > Agricultural land | place: USA...
ATCAGGTGCAGGAACAGGTCGCGCTTGGCCTGATAGAACGGCGCCAGCTCGCGCAGGCGCGCCGGTTCGGCCATCATTTCGGCGAGCGCATGCTGGACCGGCGTGCTCGTCGAAAACGTCACGAACTGATGGACCTTGCGGAATTCGGCCGACAGCGCCGCGGGCGCAACGACGTAGCCGACCTTCCAGCCGGTGACGTGATACGTCTTTCCGAACGACCCGACGATGAAGCTGCGTTCGGCGAGCTCGCGATAGCGCGCCATGCTCTCGTGCTGCGCACCGTCGAAGATGATGTGCTCGTAGACCTCGTCGCTGACGATGAGGATGTCGGTGCCGCGGACGAGTGCCTGCAGTTCGTCCATGTCGCGCTCACCGAGAATCGCGCCGGTGGGGTTGTGCGGCGTGTTCAGGATGATCACGCGCGTGCGTGGCGTGACGGCCGCACGTACCGCCTTCCAGTCGACGGCGTAATCGGGAAGCGTCAATGCGACGACGACAGGCGTCGCGCCGCTCAGCTCGATAGCCGGAACGTAGCAGTCGTAACAGGGTTCGAGCACGATCACCTCGTCACCCGCACCGGCAACACACGTGATCGCATCGAAGATCGCTTCCGTGCCGCCGGACGTCACAGTCACCTCGGTGTCTGGATCGTAACGGCGGTTGTGGAACAGCTCGTACTTGGCGGCAATTGCCTGTCGCAGCGCCGCGACCCCCTGCATCGGGGCGTACTGATTCCGCCCCTCGCGCATGTGCTTCGCGACGGCATCCACCAATGCCGGGTCGCAGTCGAAGTCGGGAAACCCCTGCGACAGGTTGATCGCACCGAGGTCGGTCGCGAGCTTCGACATCACCGTGAAGATCGTCGTCCCCACCCGCGGCAGGCGGGACTCGAGCCTGAATGTCGTGCTCATATCGCCTCGAAGCATCCGCTCGCCTTGTTCTTGCGCACGCCATCCCATCTGAACTGCTGGCCGTTCATCGCCACGTAGACGCCCGCAGGCAACACCTGCACGAACGACAATGCGCTTCCGAGATTGAACAGTCCATCAGAGCTCCCGAAGGCGTAAGGCACCATTGCGCCGGTCAGCACGACGGTCTTGTGGGCGAGACCCGCAGCCGCCAGCGCGTGTCCGGTCTCCACCATCGTGTCGGTGCCGTGCGTGATCACGACTGCCGTTTCGTCGCAGTCACGCGTCCTCGCGACGATCTGCTGCCGTCCACGGTCGTCGAGGTCGAGGCTGTCGATCATCGTCACCGTCTCCATCGTGACATCGAGAAGACATCGGCCGCGGCGCAGCATCTCTGGCACGTGGGTCTCTTTGAAGAAGAGACGTCCCGTCAGCTCGTCGTAATCCTTGTCGAACGTGCCGCCGGTCACGAGGATTCGGATACGCATTCGATGTTTATTCTACGTGCGACGTGCGAGGTGCGACGTGCGTGTCCCACCGCCGCGTGCCCCGGAACAGATCGTCGGCTGACGAAAGAATGATCCGGCGCAGCCGGTCAGGATAATCAGCGGGCAGCGTCTCCAGGAACGAGCGGACGATCTGCGCAGCCTCGGGCGACGTGTGGCCCGACAGCGTCGCGTCCATCCAGCGCTTCGGGAAGAAGATGTCGCCCGTCTGCTGGATCTCGCGCAGCAGCTCGAGGCTCGGCATCACGTACTTGCGCGACGCGCTGGCGCGCAGAGGGTGGTGCACGTAGCCGAGCGCCTCGAGCACCCACGCCTCGCGACGCCGGTTGGCAGCATCCTTCAGTGAGGCAAAGAAGGCATCGCGCGCCGGCTGGTCTGCCGATAACGAAGGTCGCACGAAGACCATTCGCGACTTGCGATCCGGGTTTTCGGTTCGAGCGATCTGCTGGTCGAGGACCTTTTCCGCACCCGGCACTCCGCGCAGCGCGAGCGCCTGCGCCAGCGTGATGTAATCCGGTTCGGCCAGCTTGAGGCCAGGCACCGACTCGGTTTGTTGCCACACGCGCTCCAGCCATTCGAGCGTCGGACGCGTCAAAGCGACGTCACGCAGCGCGTTGAACCAGGCGGATTTCAGGCTTGGCGTTCTGGCCCCGTCCAGGCCAGTGCGCAGCAGCGCCTCGAGCTTCGGCGCGAGCGCATCGCGCTGGTTCTCAGGAATCCAGCGCCAGTAGGCATCCGTCGTGTAAGCGAGCATTCGCTGCAGCGTCAGTTCGTTGCGCTCGGTGGGCAGCGATCGCAACAGCACGTCGAGCATGTCTCGCGGTGCGACGCGTCCGTCGAGCATCTCCTCCCACAGCGTCACCGTCACCACGCCGCGACGGAGCTCGTCATCTATCGCAGGCAGGTTTCCCAGCAGATACCTGCGACTGCCCTCGTCGAGCACGAAATCGCCGTATGCGACACCGTCCGCGTTCGGCAGCACATAGAGAGGCAGGCTGGTGTGGCCAGTGGGCTCGGGGACGTGCTCCAAGGAGTCCTTCAGCGTCACCTTTCGCACGACCGCGTCATGCTCGTAGGCGATGAGCACATTCAACGGCTGCGACCACCGCAGTCCACGAGCTTCGTAGGGGTCCTTCTGCGTGATCGTGAGCGATTCGACTCGTGGGCCCTCCGTCTCGAGCACGGTCGCCACAGAAGGACGACCCGCCTCTTCAACCCACGCGTGGCTCCAGCTCGCAAGGTCTTCGGATGTGCGCCGGTCAAGGATGGTGATCAGATCCGTCCATGTCGCGTTGCCGAATGCGTAGGCCTTCAGGTACTCGCGCATGCCCTCGCGGAACGTGTCGTCGCCCAGCAGCATCTCCAGCTGACGCATCACGATCGGCGCTTTCTGATAGATGATCGCGCCGTAGAGGCTGCCGGCCCCGTTGAGGTTGTCGAGACGCTGCCGGATCGGGTTCGTGCCCGCGGTTCGGTCCACCTCGTAGGCGCCGGGATAATGCGCGTAGAAAAAGCGCAGCTCGTGATTGATCTCGGGGAACGCGGGATTCACGATCTTCGCGGCCATGAAATTGGCGAATACCTCCTTCATCCACACATCGTTGAACCATCGCATCGTCACGAGGTCGCCGAACCACATGTGCGACGTCTCGTGTGCGATGAGGCTGGCGCGGCCGAGATACTGGTTCTGCGTCGCTGACTCGTCGAGCAGCAGCCCGGACGCGTTGTAGTAGATGGCGCCGGGGTGCTCCATGCCGCCGAACTGGAACGAGGGCACGAGCAGGAAGTCGAATTTGCCGAAGGGATACGGGATGTGCGTGTAGCTCTCCAGCCACTGGATGGCCGCCGCGTGGAGGTCGAAGATCGCGTCACGATTGCGCGCCACCCTGGCGGCATCGGTCTCGCGGTGCAGCATGCGGAATGCGCGGCCGTTCCGCGTCGCCTCCTCCACTTTGAACCGGCCGGCGGAGAACGTGAACAGATAACTCGAGATCGGCCTCGTTTCACCGAAACGGATCGTCGCGCGCGCGGATGAAACGTCGCGTGTGAGCTGCGCGCCGTTGGAGATCGCCTCCCAGTCGGAAGGCGCCACGAGCGTGACTGAGTATCGCGCCTTGAGGTCGGGTTGATCGAAAACCGGAAAAGCCTGTCGTGCGCGAGCGGGCACGAACAGCGCGTAGAGGAAGTCGTCAGTCCGGTTCAGCGGCGCGTCGGCGCTCTCGAACTCGAGGGTGAGCGCGTTAGCGCCGGTCTTCAGCTCCGACGGAGGAATGACGAGGTGCTCGTTGACCGGCGTCAATGCCGACCCGTCCTTCAGGGTCATTCGTGCCGAGGAGCCGGCGAAGTCGATCGCCAGCGGCCTCGAGGCATCCCGCAGGTCGAAGCGGATCGTCACGCGGCCGGTCACAGGATCCTTGCGCGCCGCGGGGATGTCGATGTGCAGTTCGTATCGAAGGTTCGATATTCTGCCCGCACGCCCCTCGGCGAGTGCGGCGGGAACGCCTGGCTCGGGATCCTGGTACACGCCTGAGAGCAGCATCATTACAATGGCGAGCCCGGCAACGCGCGGCATCGGCATGAACGATCATATGCACAAAGGCGCTGGCATCGCAGGTCGCACCATCCTCCACGTTGCCGTCGATCGACGCGCACGCACGCCTCTCGCGCAGCAGATCTACGGATCCATTGTCTCCGCCATCGGCGAAGGGCGCCTGCGGACCGGCGCACCGCTGCCCTCCACGCGCGCGCTCTCGCGCGACCTTGCCGTGGCCCGCAGCACGGTCGTAGCGGCGTTCGATCAGCTCCGCGCCGAAGGGTTCCTGGACAATGGCCGGGGGCGCGTGGCTCGCGTGTCCCCGCGCGCGATCCGCACGCACACCAATCCCCGCGCCGATGACGTCGTCGTCAAGCGGAGCGGGAGGGCGCTGACCATCAGCCGCCGCGCGAATGGTCCCGTCGGCTTCCCCGGTGATCTCGCGGCGCTGTTCGCCGGACACACCCCGCGACCCTTTCGCAGCGGCGTGCCTGCGCTCGACCTGTTTCCCGTCGATCTATGGGGCCGACTCCTGGCCCGAGCGTGGAAGCGCAGCTTGCCGTCGTCGCTCGGCTATGGTGATCCGCGAGGATACCTGCCACTGCGGCGAGCTATTGCGCAGTATCTGCGATCCGCGCGCGGCGTGAGCTGCGACGAAGAACAGATCGTGATCTGTTCAGGCTCGCAGCAGGCCATCGATCTCGCCGCGCGCGTGTTGCTCGACGAAGGCGATCAGGCATGGGTGGAGGATCCAGGGTACGTGGTCGCGCAGGCATCGCTGCGCGCGAACGGGATCGGACTTGTGCCAGTGCCGGTGGATTCGCAGGGGATGGACGTGCGTGCCGGCATCCGCATGGCCAGGGCCGCGAAGTTCATCTACGTCACGCCGGCGCGGCAGGTACCGCTTGGCGTCGTGATGTCGGCGGCGAGACGGCGCTCGCTTCTGGCGTGGGCCGCTTCGTCAGGCGCGTGGATCTTTGAAGACGACTACGACAGCGACATCCAGTTCGCGTCGCGGCCACCGAGACCGCTGTATGCGCGCGATGCCACGGGATGCGTGCTGCTCGCCGGAACCTTCAGCAAAGTGCTCTTCCCCGCGCTCCGCCTCGGCTACCTCGTTGCGCCTGTCCGGGTAGCGCAGGCGATCGCGAGGATGAAACACCTGGCAGACATCGCGTCGCCGCATCTTCATCAGGCGGTGCTCGCCGACTTCATCGCCGAGGGGCATTTCGAGCGGCACATCCGCCGCATGCGTGTCCTCTATCAAGGCCGGCAGGAGCTGCTGGTGCGCCTGCTGCGCAAGGCCCTGGGTCCCTCGATCGACGTCTCGCGCGCGGATGCGGGGATGAACCTCGTCCTCTGGCTCCCTCGTAATATCGACGACGCGCAGGTGGCTGACGCAGGTGCGGCGGTGGGACTGGACTTGATTCCACTGTCGCGGTTGTACCTGCAACGCGATCCGCGGCCGCGCTCAGGCCTTCTCCTCGGCTTCGGCGGGATCCGTGAACAGGACCTTGTTGACGGTGTCGCGAAGCTTGAATCGTTGCTGCGTTCTGCGTAGTCAATCGGCAAGTTCCACTGACCAGTTCACACCAATCCCCCAGACCACCGGCGCCTCCAAAGCTGGTCCACATATAGTGCACGTGATGCTGGGGGACCTTCGGCAGGCGTGGCGATCGTTGCGGGCACGTCAAACTCTGGCCGCGACGATTGTGCTCTCGCTCGGAATCGGTATTGGCGCAAACGCGCTTCTGTTCGCGATCGTGGATGCGGCGGTGCTACGGCCGTTCACGTTTCCGGAGCCGCAGCGACTCGTCGGCGTCGGCGCCGCGTATCCGAAGCTGCGCGCACCCCTCGATTTCTTCGAGGTTCTCTCCGGTCCAGAGTACGCGGACATCAAGAACGGCGCTCGCCTCGAGGACGCCACCGGTTTCGATCTCGGTAATGAGCCGGTGATGATCGGCACGACTCCAGAGCGCATCTTCACCGCATACCTCTGGGACGATCTGTTCGCGACGCTGCGAATGCAGCCTGCGCTCGGCCGTGCCTTCTCGCGCGCGGAGATCGACTCCGGTGCCCCCGTCGCCATCGTCAGCCATGCCTTCTGGCAGAACCATCTCGCGTCAGCGCCGGGTGTGATCGGATCGTCGATCACCGTCGGCGGGCGTCCGCACGAGATCGTCGGGGTGATGCCGCCGCGCACGCGCATCTACGGAACGGACCTGTGGATCCCGATGCAGGAGCGTGCGGACGCCCTTCCGCGGACGCGCCGCCAGTTCAACGTCCTCGCACGCCTCCCCTCTGGCGAAAGCATCGATCAGGCGAACACCAGGCTCGATGTCGTTGCGCGCCGCTTGGAGCGGAGTTTCGGCGCGTCCGTTCCCGAGTATCAGGGCCTGCGTCTCGAAGGGCGCAGCTGGGCCGACATCGACGTGTGGGGCGGGACGGACGTCACGTCCGTTGTCTTCGCCGGCCTCGGCCTGCTGCTCCTGCTGGTCACCGCGAACGTCGCGAATCTGCTGCTCGCCCGCGCGAGCTCCCGCGGCAGCGAGATGGCGTTGAAGGTCGCGCTGGGCGCCGCACGAGGTACGCTCGCACGTGAGTCGATTCTCGAATCGATGCTGCAGGCCGCCATCGGCGCAGGTCTTGGGCTTGCGTTCGCGGCGACTGGAATCCGCGTGCTCCCAGCGTGGCTGCCGGGATTTCTACCTGACGATATCGTGCTGACCCTGAGCGGACGAGTGCTGGCGTTCGAGCTCGCTCTCGCGGCGGCGGCGGCCGTGCTCGTCGGCATCGTGCCCGCGCTGCAGCATGTGCGGGCGGATCCGGCAGCCCTTCTCAGTACGGGCGCGCACCGCGCAACCAGGCCGCGCGGTGCCCGGCGCTTCCAGTTCGCGATCGTTGCCTTCGAAGTCGCGATTGCGGTTCTCGTGTCGGGAGGCGCTACATTCCTCCTCGTTCAGACGCGGCAGATCCTGAGCGTGGATCCCGGCTTCGATCCGCAGCGGCTCGTGATGATGCGCCTCACACTACCGCTGCCGAAATACGCCGGGGCCGCGAGCATGGCGTTTTTCGATCGAGTGCTCGACGAGGCGAGTGCACTGCCGTCGATCGAGCGCGCATCGCTCTCGAATCAACCGCCGCCTGGCCTTTTCAGCCGAAGCCAATTCACCATCGAGGGGCGCAGCGCGGACGGCGCCTCGCTGCCGAGCGCTTTTTTCACGACAGCGGGTCCCGCATACCGCGAAGCCCTCGGCCTGCGTCTCACACGCGGCCGCTGGTTCGACGAGCGTGCCGAAAGAAACGGGCCGCGCGAAGTCGTGATCAACGAGGCGGCCGCGCGGCGGTTCTTCCCGAACGAGGACGCGATTGGCCGCCGCATTCAGATCATCGGGCCGTCGTACGACAACGCCTGGGCCGAGATCGTCGGGATCGCGGCGGACGTACGCAACCGCGGCCTTGCATCCGCTTCCCAACCCGAGATCATCGCGAGCGTTCGACAGATCCCCGAGAGACGTCAGTCACAACTATACGTTGTGGTCCGCGCCCGCCAGGATGTCGAGACCGCCGTGGCGAACGTGCGGCGAATCGTATCTACGCTCGATCCACAGCAGCCGATCTACGCGGTGTCGACGGTCGAAGAGCAGCTTGCAGACGGTGTTGCGCGGCGGCGTCTCGCGGCGCGCGTGCTCGTCGCCTTCAGCGTGCTGGCACTCGGGATTGCCGGCGTTGGCATCTACGGAGTGCTCTCGCACGCCGTCGGCCAGCGGACGAGAGAGATAGGAGTGCGCCTCGCCCTCGGCGCCCAGGCCCGAGAGGTACTCAGCATGGTGGTCGTTCAGGCGATGGTGCCCGTCACGCTCGGGATCGCCGCAGGAACGATCGCGCTCGTCCTCGGCTCTCGGCTGATTGCCAGCTGGGTTTTCGGAGTGCAACCGTCCGCTGCCGCGCTGGCTATCGTTGGCGCAGCGCTCGCCGCGGTCGGTCTCTGCGCGAGCGCGTTGCCAGCCTGGCGCGCGAGCCGCTTGAATCCTGTTGTGGCGCTGCGCACAGAGTGATCCTCGTGGCCCCTTGCTGCTGCTTGACTGGGCTCCAGCCGACGAGTCTGCTCAGCGGAGTTTGTAGCCTTCCAGCCGTCCGCTCACATTCGGTGCGATCAGGACGTTGCCCTCGATCGCCACCGATCCGGTGTATCCGGAGACGAACGACTCACCCAACGGCACCGGACGGCGCCAGCGGACGGCACCCGTTTTGCGATCGAGCGCGACGAGCCCGGCCGCGTGCCTGGTGACGTATTTCTGCGGGGCGGCGACGCCCACGTACACGGTGTCGCGTGTAACTGCCGGCGTTCCCCAGGCCCAGCCGAGAACATCGACCTCCCAGAGCGGTTTGCCAGACTTGGGATCCAGCGCTCTCACCGCTCTCAAGTCGGAGCTGCCGACATAGTAGACATCGTCGACGAACCGGCCATCTGATTCGATCCATGAGAACCAGTCGTAGCGCGACCACGCCGGCGTGCCGTCGGCGGCGTGCAGCGCGGTGATCCACGAACCGCGATTGCCGAAGAGCACGAGGTCGCCGAAAACGCCGGGCGCGGATGTGACGGGCCCTGTGGCCTTGAAACGCCATCGCTCCGCGCCACTCGCCCGGTCGAGCGCGATCAGGTCGTTGCCTAACGTGCCGACGAACACCTGCGAGCTCGAGACCCCAACCGTAGCGCGCACGCGCGCCTTCACGTCGACCCGCCACTGCGGCTTGCCTGTCGCCGCACCCAGGGCGTGTACCACTCCGGCGGACGACGCGATGTAGACGATGTCGTCTTTCAGCATGGGGGCTGGCGCGTGATAGTCGAAGTCGAAGACGTCACCGGCCGGCAGAACGCGCGGAGATGAATCACCGCCCAGCTCCGCCTGCCACATGTCCTTTCCCGACTTGCGATCCACCTCTCGCAGAATCCCGGCATCGTTGAAGGCGAACAGCGCGTCGGTCGTTATCAGCGGCGCGCCGTAGAATGCAGAACCCAGCTCGCGCTTCCACACGAGCGAACCATCTGACGAGCGAACCGCATGGAGGGTACCGCGCGCATCAGCGGCGTACGCGATCCCATCCAGCGCGATGACGGATGCCCAGAGCGGCGCCCCTGCGTCGTACGTCCAGTCGGGCGCCGGGCCGTCCGGATACGTCGGCGCCGGCACTTCCTCGGGCAGGGCATCCGCTCTCAGCAGTTCGAACATGACGCGCGGGTCGCCAAGCTCTCCGACGAGCGTGTCGCCGCGCCTTTTCAGGGTGACATGCCAGTCAGCGATCTCCCATCCACCATTGGCCGACCGTTTCAGATAGCCAACCGGCATTCGCCACGCATGCAGGCGCGGCAGCGTCACGAACAGTCGGACCCCGTCTTTCACACGACGAATGTCGACTGCGACCTCGGCGGATTCTGTGCCTGCTGTCGCCGTGCCGCTCCACATACCGACGATCGCGGCATCATCGTGTGTCGCGTTGCGCAGCCTTTCAGGGGCTTGCAACAAATGCGTCACCACCAACACTGCCGCGACGACGACTATGGCCCGCACGACCGTCAGCGCTCGGACTTGATCGTCATGGGCGGCAACTTCTTCTGCGCCGCCAGACGATTGATCTCGGGGACCGACCTGCTGACAAACGAATCGAATTCCGCGCGGATGTCGGACAGCTCCTTCGTCAGCGCTTCGATCGACGCGAGTTGATAGTCAGCCGGCGCCCCCTCGTAGAAGACGAGAGAACCGTACAGATCTGACGCGCGCTCGCGCAGCCGCTCTTCACCCGTGATCGCGCCGCCTTCACGTGTCGCGACGATCTTCTTCCGGATGACATCGGCGTCGTTGTCGAAACGGACGAGGCCCTTTTTCACAGCATCTCCGTCCGCAAGCTTGGAGATGCGTCCGCGCAGCTCGCTTCTGAAGCCACCGATGCGTTCCACGAGATCGGTCATTTCGCCGAACAGGGAGTGAACGCGCATCGCTGCATCGAAGTTCTTGCGGCGATCCTCAACGGTGTAATCGGCCCGCGGATCCGCAACTACGGTGAGCTTGGTCGTGTAGACCTGCTTGCCCTTTATCAACCGGACGGTGAAGTCGCCGGGGACGATGCGTGGGCCGACGGTGGCGGCACCGGCAATCGACGCGGCAGGCGGGACGCGCGGCGGTGCCACTCGCATCGACCATGTGACCCGATTCAGACCGCGGCGCGCGCTGCCGGCGAACTCCTCGAGCTTACGCCCCTGCGAGTCGAGGATCTCGATCTTCAGATCGCCAAAAAGGTGACGGCTCCGCTGGTAGTACG
>Ga0247830_10001322_pt1 | contig 10267 bp, 4 predicted proteins | sample 12C_Control_Day5_FD_207766 | JGI IMG/M metagenome (GOLD analysis project Ga0247830, IMG submission 207766) | Soil microbial communities from agricultural site in Penn Yan, New York, United States - 12C_Control_Day5 | ecosystem: Environmental > Terrestrial > Soil > Agricultural land | place: USA...
CACCAGTTCGGCGTGTGACGCTCAGCCCGAAGCCTCGAGCCGTAAGGCACTGAACATGGCGCGGGCCAGCGCCATCATTTCGCAGCTGAAGTCAGCGTCCGTCAGTGCGCCGTGCTCCCAGGACGAAGCAGATCTCCTGATCAGCAGCCTGTCGATTATCAGCATGCCCGTATGCCCTACCTGCCCCCTTCTCCCTTGCCCCTTACTTCAGCATTCAGCATTCAGCCTTCAGCGTTTCTGATTGGCGTATGCTAGCGGCGCTAACGGAGGAGACGCCATGACAGTTCTTCGGCTTGCACGACGCGTTGCAACGGGGATTCTCGTCGCCGCTGGCTTCGCCAGTGTCGGCCTGGCGCAGGAGGGCTACCGCAACCCGCCTGACGCCATCACGAAGATCCTCGACTCTCCCTCACCGCCGCAGGTCTCGGTGAGCAGCGATCGGCGCTGGCTGCTCATCACGACGTCGGACGTGCTGGAGACGACGATCGCCGAATTGGCCGAGCCGACGCTGTTCCTCGCGGGCCGCCGCTTCCAGACGCAGCCGAGGTATCGCATCGAACTCAAGGGGGTGCGGACCGCTTTGCTCAAGCCCGTCGATGGCGGCGCGGAGATCACGATCCCCGTGCCCAACGGGGCCCGCCTCACGTTTCCGCAGTGGAGCCGCGACGCGAAGCGCCTCGCCTACTTCGTCATCACGCCCGATCGCATGGCGCTTCAGATTCTCGATATCGCGACAAAGGCGAGCCGCGCCGTCACGGCACCCGGCGGCCAGATCGATGGCCGCCTTGCTTCATCGGGCGGCTGGTCGCGGGACGGCAAGCACTTTCTGTTCAGCGCCACGACACGCCAGGGCGAAGCGCTCTGGGTCGCCGACGTCGAGGCGGGCGCCGCGAAACGGCTGACACCACCCTCGGTGAATTATGTGGCTGGCGGGTGTTCGTGGACCGCAGGACGTGCCCCCGCCGTTTGTCTGTTGTTTTCTGATGGTCGAGGCGCGGAACCGAAGGCCCCTGAAGCTCCGGCGGGACCAATCGTGCAGGAATCTTACGGACGCGCCGTACCGGCGCGCACCAACACCTACCTCTTGAAAGACCGGCACGACGAGTCGCTGTTCGATTACTACATGACCTCTCAACTCGCGGCCGTCACGCTGGACGGACGCATTACGCCGCTCGGCAAGCCTGAGGTTCACGCGCCGCCATCGGCATCGCCCGACGGCAGATATCTCCTGGTTCGCATGACGCATCGTCCGTACTCGTATCAGGTGGGCATGCCGAACTTTCCTCTCCAGACCGAAGTGTGGTCGCCGGACGGCAAGCTCGTGAGAACCGTGTACGACCGTCCGTTGATCGATGCGCAGCCCAGCATGCGGGACGCGACCATGCCGGGAATTCGCAGCATTCTCTGGCGGCCCGACGAACCGGCGACGCTGCTCCTCGTCGGGGCGCTCGACGAGGGCGATCCACGCCGAATGGTCACGAAACGTGATCGTCTCTCGATGCTGAAGGCGCCGTTCACGGGAGAGCCGCAGCCGTTCGTCGAGACCGAACTGCGGTTCGGGGGCATCGAGTGGCTGAGCCCGAAGGCCGCGCTGCTCAGTGATTACAGCTTGCAGAAAACCCGCTCCCGGACATGGGTGATCGACCCGTCGCTCCCAAACGGCGGCACGCCCCGGGCTCTCTGGGACTTCAACACCGAGGACCGGATCGCCACACCCGGGGATCTCCTCTACCAGTACGACCTCGCCAGCGATCGCCAGCTGCCGATCACGAGTCCGGACGGCCGCTGGTATTACCTGACCGGTCCCGGTGCGTCGAAGGACAAGGACGGCGACCGGCCCTATCTCGATCGCATCGACATCGCGACAGGCAAGACAGAGCGGCTCTGGCAGTCCGCAGCCCCTCATTACGAGGACATCGTCGCGCTCGTGGATCCATCCGCCACGAAAGCGATCGTCCGCCGCGAATCGGCGACCGAACGGCCCGACTACTACCTCCTCGACGTCGCGTCGAAGCGCACGGCGCGTCTGACGAATCTTCCCGATCCGGCGCCGTTCTTCTCGACGGTCAAGGCGGAGCTGATCACCTATACGCGCCCCGATGGCGTGCAGCTCTCCGGAACGCTGTACCTGCCGCCGGGATACGATCGCGCGCGGGACGGAAAGCTGCCGTTCTTCCTCTGGGCATACCCTCAGGAGTTCATGTCGCAGGATGCGGCGTCGCAGGTGGCCGGCTCTCCGTACCAGTTCCGCCGTCCCAGCCGCGCTGATCATCTGCTCCTGCTCGCCGCCGGCTACGGTGTGCTCGACAACCCGACGATGCCGATCGTGGGCCAGAACGGGAAGGAGCCGAACGACACGTACGTGCCGCAGCTCGTGGCGAGCGCGAAGGCGGCCATCGACAAACTCGAGGAGATGGGCGTCGGAGACCGTGATCGGATGGCGGTCGGCGGCCATTCCTACGGCGCGTTCATGACCGGCAACCTGCTGGCGCACTCGGATCTGTTCCGCGCAGGGATTGCTCGCAGCGGGGCGTACAACCGGACTCTTACACCCTTCGGATTCCAGGCCGAGCCGCGCACCTACTGGCAGGCGCCGGAGGTGTACGATCAGATGTCGCCGTTTCATTTCGCCGACAAGATCAAAGAGCCGATCCTGCTGATTCACGGGACGCACGACAACAATCAGGGCACGTTCCCGGTCCAGTCCGAGCGGATGTTCGCGGCGCTCAAAGGCAATGGCGGCAACGTCCGCTACGTCCAGCTGCCGCTCGAATCGCACGGGTACATCGCCAAAGAGAGCCGGCGGCACGTGATCTGGGAGATGGTGAACTGGCTCGACACATACGTGAAACAGCCGAAGAAGTCGACGTCACAATAACCGCACGCTGTGGCGACGGCGATTCGATTGGATGCCGGGCGCGGCTTTCCGCCGCGCCCTTTTCTTTTCATGTCGCCGCTGCCGCCGGATCCTGCCTGACCTAGTACATGCACGGCTCTTCTCGAGCACTTCACGACCTTCGCTACGCCATTCGCCGGCTTGGCAATAGTCCGAGCTTCTCGGCTATCGCCATCGTGACCATCGCGCTCGCGATCGGCGCGAATACCGCCATGTTCAGTTTTGTGCATGCCGTGCTGCTCAGTCCTTTGCCGTATCCCGAGCCGGCCCGCATCGTGCGCGTCCTCGAGCGAGTTCCCAACGGCAATCCCAATAACATCTCCACCCTGAACTATCTCGATTGGACGAAGCAGAATGCGGTCTTCGAGTACATGGCCGCCGAGGCTGGTTGGCGTGCAACGTTGACCGGCGGGAACGAGCCGGTCTCCATCCGAGGCGCGCTCGTCTCGGCGCACTACTTCGATATCTTCGGCGTAACGCCGGCGATCGGCCGCTCGTTTGTTGATGGCGAGGACCAACCCGGGCACGATCGTGTTGTGGTCCTGAGCCATGTGCTCTGGGAGAGCCGATTCGGCTCCGATGCCGCCACGCTGGGGCAAACCATCTTGTTGAACGGCGAGCCACACACGGTGATCGGCGTCCTTCAGAAAGGCAGCCCCTTCGATCGAAGCGCAGCGCAGATCTTCAAACCGCTTGCGTTCCAGCCTTCCAACATGACGCGTGAGTTCCGCTGGCTGACCGCGAGCGCCAGGCTCAAGCCGGACGTGACGCTCGAGGAGGCACGCGCCGCGATGGACGTCACCGCGCGCCGTCTGGCCACCACCTATCCCAGCTCGAACAAGGGCTGGGGCGTCGCCGTGGACCGTCTCGCCGATGTGCTGGTCGGTCCGGGGTTGCGCACCGCGGTGATGGTGCTGTTCGCCGCGACTCTGTTCGTATTGGTAATCGGTTGCGTCAACCTCGCGAACCTCACGCTTGCCCGCGGCATGTCACGGGAACCCGAGATGGCGGTGCGCGCGGCGCTCGGCGCAACGCGCTGGCACCTCGTGCGGCAATTGCTGATCGAGAACCTCGCGATGTCGGTCTGCGGGGGGATCGTGGGAGTCGGCATTGGCTACGTGATGCTGCAATGGATCCAGTCGCTGATCCCTCCGTACGCGCTGCCTCCCGCGGTGCACATTCGTCTGGACAGCTCCGTTCTGCTGTTCACGCTGACGGTCGCCGTCGTGACAGGGCTGCTGTTCGGCGCCGCGCCCGCCGCGCAGATTACGAATCCGAGCCTGGTCGGCGCGCTCAAGGACGGTGGACGCGGTACGACGGCGGGTCGCCTGGGTCAGCGCATGCGCGGCATTCTTGTCGTCACAGAAGTCGCGCTCGCATTCGTGCTGCTGGTCGGCGCGGGAGTCCTGATGCGTAGTGTTTCCAGCCTGCTGGACATCGATCCCGGATTTACTGCGACGAACGTCCTGACGGCGGGTCTGCCGATTCCTCGCGAACAGCACCCCGATCCTGTCGAACTGAACGTCTATCTCGATTCGATCAGCGCCGCGGTGAAGGCCGTGCCGGGCGTTCGCGAGGTGGCGCTGACCTCTGTGCTGCCGCTGGAGGGCTGGGGCTACAGTGTTCCCTACACGATCGCCGACCGGGAGTTGAAGGATCGGGAGAATCGCCGACGGGCGTTCTTCAAGATCGTCAGCCCGTCTTACGTCGACACGCTGGGCATCACGCTGCGTGCCGGACGCTTGTTGAGCGACAACGACACGGCGGCCGCACCTCCCGTCGCGCTCGTCAACGAGACACTGGTCAGGCGGGAGTTTTCCGGTGAGGACCCGATCGGTCGCCGCATCCTCGTGCAGGAAATCATTCCGGGACAGACCGGGCTCGGCCGGGAGATCGCCTGGGAAATTGTTGGCGTCATCGCCGGTGAGAAGGTGAACGGGCTTGGCGATGAGATCAGCGCGGGCATGTACGTTTCAAATCGGCAGAGCCCTACCTATGGTCTCAACCTGATCGTGCGAACCAGCGTGCCTCCGCAGTCTCTGCAGAGAGCCGTCCGCTCGGCGGTCGAGAGCGTCAACCGTGATCAGGCGCTGAGCGACATCCGCACGCTCGAACAGATCGTTGACCGATCGATGACGGCCAACCGGGTCACCAGCACGCTCCTCACATCGTTTTCTTCGATGGCGCTGTTGCTCGCTGCGGTGGGCATCTACGGCGTGATTTCCTACACGGCGGCGCAGCGGACGCACGAGTTGGGCATTCGCGCGGCGCTCGGCGCCAGCGCGGGCAACCTGCGGATGTTGATATTCCTGGGAGGGATGCGGTTGACTGTGATCGGACTCGTGATCGGATTCATCGTGATGCTGCCGACGACCGGCGTCATGGCGTCGATGCTCTACGACGTTCGCACCTACGATCCGCTCACAGTTGCAGCAGTGGCTGCCGTGCTCTCCGCGGTGGCCGGGCTGGCGTGTTTCCTGCCAGCCCGGCGGATCACGAAAACCGATCCAATGGAAGCGCTGCGGTATCAATGAAGCCGCGCTGGCCCGGACGAACCCGGGGCCAGCCACGAGTACCTACCGCTCGCGATCGTCACCGTGACGGGTTGCAGGCTATCCCTGGAGTGCTTTTTGGAAGCTGGTAAAACTTCCAGGAGTCGGCGGCGGTCTGAACCTGCGACTCCGTCTGTCCCGGATCGGTAGTGTCGAAGTCGTTCAGCCCACTGGCGGCGCAGGCCGACCTGGCGTGGTCCAACGCGCCGGTCTCGTTGGTGTTGTCGATTGTGTTGGGCGGACCCTTTACCTCGCCCGCGTAGGCGCCGGCAGCGCCGAGCGCGACGACACAGGTCGCAACAGCAAGTAGTCGTTTCATGTCTCTCCAACTCCTTCTCTTTCGTCGATGGACGGATGGTAGGACTTCTTCCGGGTGCGTGTGCACGCGTCTGTTACATCATCTCCATTCTCGGGCGTGGTTTTCACTCAGGGACAGGCCCAGATCTCACCTGAATGACTGCGCGGATTGGCCGCGTCGGCTTATCCTTGCCCTCCTCGTGAACCGAAGTCAATCGAAGAGCGACCGCGCGCGTGAATTACATTTTTCGCGGCGCGTGTTCGCAGCCGATGGCGCGGGTGAGTACCCAAGAGGCAGCCCGGCGACTCAGATTTGTCACTGTCGATGTCGATCCGCAACCACCGCCAGCAGGAGCACTCGATCAAACCCGCAGATCGCGTCGGCGCTGTCGATCGTCGCCGCCTGATGCGGCGTGCTCGCATTCACAGAGAACCGGTCGGGTCTGTGGCAATATCGTCGTCGAGTGTAGAAGTCGAACTCGGTCCAGACCGAGTTCACGTAGCGCACGATGAATCAGTGGTACTTCTGGGTTCGTGCTCCGATTGCCATCGCGGCCGCGGTGATCATCGCCCGGCGGCGCCCTCGCTGTCCGCGCGGTCTATGGACCGATCATCTGGCTGGTGATGTCGCTCGTCGTGATTCCACTCGCCACCCAGCGCCCGCCACGAATCGGGTCCGCTGGTGGGTACAGATCTTCGCGCACGTTGCCTTCGTGACCATCCCGCTCGTCTTCACGACGCGTCGCATCTTCGCGGAATCATCGAGGACGTTCTAGGCCCGTGCAGATCGCACCCGGCGGATCCTTCCGACATTATCGGATTCTCGAACGGGTGGGCGAGGGAGGGATGGGTGTCGTCTATCGCGCGCGTGACACGCGGCTGCAACGTGACGTCGCGCTGAAGTTCTTCACGTCCAGCGCTCCGAACTGCGCGCGGAACTCCGGCGTCGTCTCCCGTTCGAAGCCGAGGTGATGATTTGTGAAGGGAAGGCGATCGGCCGCCTGACACGATCCGACCCGTTCGCCGGCCAACGTTCGAGCCCGCAGATCGTTCGGTTTGTCAGTGTGCTGGCGAGACGCCGGCCGCTCGTGCCAGGGGTTCCCCTGAACATACCGGCGGAAGGAGAGTGGGGCGTGAGAATCCTCGCCTGCCCCGATCGATTCGTGCTCGGCCTCTACCGTCGTAACATGCGAGCCATCGGATACCTCGGGCAACTGGAGAAGCTGTTCGGTGTTCCGGTGACCACCCGCAACTGGAACACGATCGTGGCGATCGCCCGGATCCTGAAAGGTGCGTGATGCGGGTATCAGGCGGCGCTGAGTATCGGCCGAATGTCTGGAGCATCTCCTGACGAACCGCGCGGGTAGCTCGTGGACGGATGCTACCATCCCCGCTCATGCAGCCGATGGGCGCCCGTCTCTGTTTCGTGGCAAGTCTCCTCGCGCTTGCCGCTTCGGGCGCACCACTCGCACAGCCGGCTGATACGCCGCTGGCGATCGTTCCGCTTCCGGCGAAGATCGAGCGCGGCCGCGGCAGCTTCTCGCTCGGCCGGGGCACGCCTATCGTCGCCGATGCTTCGCTTCGCACGCAGGCGCATCAGCTCGCCGCGATGCTGCGCCCCGCAACCGGGTTCGCGTTGCCGGTCCGCACCGGCGCGTCGCCGCGCGGCCCGCATCTCGCACTTCGACTCGACACCCAACTTGCACGGACGCTGGGGCCGGAAGGCTATCGGCTGACGGCAACGTCGCGCGCTGTGACGATCAGCGCCGGCGCGGCGGCAGGCGTGTTCTACGGGATGCAGAGCCTGCGCCAGCTGCTGCCTGCAGCGATCTTCGAAGACGCTCCCGTGAGGGGCATCCGCTGGGTCGTGCCGGCGGTCACCATCGAGGACGTCCCCCGATTCTCGTGGCGCGGCGCGCATCTCGACGTGTCGCGCCACTTCCAGCCGAAGGAGTTCGTCCGCAAGTACATCGACCTGCTGGCGCTTCACAAGATGAATCGCTTCCACTGGCATCTGACCGACGATCAGGGCTGGCGCGTCGAGATCAAGCGCTACCCGAAGCTCACCGAGATAGCGGCGTGGCGGAAAGAGACGATCGTCGGAGCGAATCGCGACGGACCCGACGCGCCGTTCGACGGCATCCGTCACGGTGGTTACTACACGCAGGAGGAGATCCGCGAGATCGTCGCGTACGCCGCTGAGCGGTTCATCATCGTCGTTCCCGAGATCGAGATGCCCGGCCACTCGCAGGCGGTGGTCGCCGCGTATCCTGAGCTGGGATCGACCGATCAGCCAACCGAGCCGCGGACGCGGTGGGGCGTCTCCCCGTTTCTTCTGAATCTGGACGACTCGACGATCGCGTTCATGCAGAACGTGCTGGTCGAAGTGCTGGACCTGTTTCCGGGCCCCTGGATTCACATCGGCGGCGATGAGGCCGTGAAGACACAATGGCGGGAGAATCCGAATGTCCAGGCACGAATCAAGTCGCTTGGCCTTGCGAACGAGGACGAGGCGCAGAGCTGGTTCATCCGGCAGATGGACACGTTCCTCACGGCGCGTGGCCGGCGGCTGATCGGCTGGGACGAGATTCTCGAAGGCGGACTGGCGCCGAACGCAACGGTCATGAGCTGGCGTGGCATCGAGGGTGCGATCGCCGCCGCACGCAGCGGGCACGACGCCGTGCTCACGCCGACGAGCCACACCTATTTCGACTACCGCCAGTCAAGCGACACGGCTGGCGAGCCGCTCTCGATCGGCGGATTCATCCCGCTCGAGCGTGTCTATACCTGGGAGCCGATGCCGGAAGGTCTCGAGGTGGAGTTCCGGCGGCACATCCTCGGCGTGCAGGGACAGCTGTGGACCGAGTACATGCCGAATCCGCGGCAGGTCGAATACATGGCGTTCCCGCGACTCACCGCGCTTGCCGAAGTTGCGTGGACGCCGGCGGATCGCCGCGAGCTGGAGGAGTTCCGCGGCCGCCTGGCCGTCCACCTCGGTCGGCTGCGCGCGCTCGACGTCAATTTCAGGCCGCCCGACCTCGAGCGGCCCGCGTACAAGGATCCGGCCCGGCCGATCGACGAGCGTCTCAGGGACCTGCTCCAGCGGATGACCATCGAGGAAAAGTTCTGGCAGCTCTTCATGATTCCAGGCGACCTCGACGATCCATCCCACGACTACTCGCATGGCGCGTTCGGGCTGCAGATTCGCAACGGGGCGACCGCACGCGAACACGCGATGCGCATCAACGCGATCCAGCGCTTCTTTGTCCGCAACACCCGCCTCGGCATTCCGATCATTCCATTCGAAGAAGCGCTCCATGGCGTGACGATGCCCGAGGCGACTGTGTTTCCGCAAGCGATCGCGCTCGCCGCGACATGGGATCCCGCGCTCGTCGGGCGGGTTGCCGACGCGATCGCACGCGAGGCCCGGAGCCGCGGCGTCCGTCAAGTGCTGTCACCGGTCCTCAACATTGCAGACGACGTGCGCTGGGGACGCGTCGAGGAGACGTACGGCGAAGATCCGTTCCTCGCGTCGGTGATGGCGCGAGCATTCATCGCGCCGTTCGAACGCACCGGAGTGGTCGCGACGCCAAAACACTTCGTCGCCAATGCCGGCGAAGGCGGTCGCGACAGCTATCCGGTCCAGTACAGCGAACGCCTGCTGATCGAGCGCTACTTCCCGCCCTTTGAAGCGGCGATACGCGAAGGCGCCCGCTCGGTGATGGCGGCCTACAACTCTATCGATGGCTCCCCTGCCACGCAGAACCGCTGGTTACTGACCGACGTGCTGAAGGGTAGATGGAGCTTTCGCGGCTTCGTGATCTCCGATGCCGCCGCGACCGGCGGTGCGACGGTGCTGCACATGACCGAGGCGAACACCGGCACCGCCGCGAAGCATGCCATCGAGGCCGGGCTCGACGTCATCTTCCAGTCGTCGTGGCCGCAGCACCGTCCCTATCTCGCGGCGTTCACGCGCGGCCAGATCGATCGCGCGGCGATAGACGCTGCCGTTACGCGCGTACTGCGGATCAAGTTCGAGCTCGGTTTGTTCGAGCAGCCGTTCGTGAAGGTCGATCAGGCTGCGCAGTGGAACGGACAGCCCGAACACCTCGCGCGCGCGCGTCTCGCCGCGCGCAAATCGATCGTGCTCCTGCGCAACGAAGGGCGTGCGCTGCCGCTCGCGAAGACGCTCCGGAAGGTCGCCGTTATCGGCGACGATGCGAGGGAAGCGCGGCTCGGCGGGTACAGCGGATCCGGATCGCGAAGAGTATCGATCCTGGACGGCATCACCCAGAAACTCGGCGCCGGCGCGACCGTGCGCTACGCCCGCGGTCCTGGCCGCGGCGCGGCACCGGTCTTCGTGCAGGTCCCCTCCGAAGCACTGTCGACGAGCGTGGACGGCAAGATCGCACGTGGCCTCCGCGGCGAGTACTTCGACAACAACCGGCTCGCTGGTTCACCGCGCCTGCAGCGGGTCGACGAAGAAATGGATTTCCGCTGGACGCTGAACTCCCCCGGCCGC
>Ga0247830_10001324_pt1 | contig 10263 bp, 12 predicted proteins | sample 12C_Control_Day5_FD_207766 | JGI IMG/M metagenome (GOLD analysis project Ga0247830, IMG submission 207766) | Soil microbial communities from agricultural site in Penn Yan, New York, United States - 12C_Control_Day5 | ecosystem: Environmental > Terrestrial > Soil > Agricultural land | place...
ACTGCGGCGACCAGGGTACGTTTGTTTTCGAGCATGCGTTTCATGACTTCCTCCGCTGCCGATCCTTAGTTGAGTACGGCCTGTACGTAGCTCACCGTATTGCGCGGACCCACGATGCGCACGGTGACGCGGTAGTAAACGGTGCTGGTGCCGGGCAGCGCGGCCGCGCCGTAAGACACCACGCCTTTCGTGCCTTCGTCGGAGGCGCTACCGCCGCTGGCGCTGGTCTTGATGCAGTTCACGCTCGCCGCGTTCGGATCGCCGGCGGTGTCGCAAAGGCGGTGGATCACGTAGAAGACCTCGTTGCCGCCGGCATCGGTGCCCATGTTGCGGGCCGCCGACCAGTTGAAGTCGTCGGCCGGGGTGGTCGTATTGCCGGTAAGGTCGATGTTCACCTGCCAGTTCGCCCAGTAAGCGCCGTTGGGCCACGGCGGGTTTGGGATGCCGCCGAGCTGCGCGAGGACCGGGTTGTCGTCGTTGAGGGTCGTGAGCGGGGCGTTGGTGACCGGATCCTTCGCGTTGCGCTGGAGCAACTTGCGCGCGTCCTCGATTCCCCAGTCGCCGGCCATAGTGGCGCCCTGGCGGAACGCCAGGTTGCCGGCGATCAGCACGTTGGTGTCCACCGAGCGCATCAGCGCGATACCGGCGAGCGACATCGCCACTAGCACGATGAGCGCGATGAACAGCACAACGCCTCGTTGTGCCGGGCGCGTCACGCTTGCCTCCAGATCATGTTGCGGAGCGGGATTACCGTCTCGAAAACACGGTGCTTGTAGCAGCTCGGCACGCCGCCGGGCACCGTGAAGGCGCTCTCCGGCTTGAGCGTTGTCGTGCCTGCCTGGTACGTGCCCGACCAGGTCGGCGTGGCAGTGGTCGCCGCGCAGGCGCTGCCCGGCGGATCCGGCTGCTCGTAGTTGCCGCTGCGCGCCAGCACGCCGACGCGGATCGCCATGACCTGCATCCATTCGGCGGCATTCGCCGGCGGGGTCGGAGACCACTCAGTGGCGTCCACCGTGCCGTTGTTGTTGGCGTCCCGGCCGTACTCGGCCTGCACGTCCACGATGTCGTCGACGATCTGCATCTGGCTGCCCGAACCGTCGATTTGCTTCAGGACGTCGATGACCTGCAGTTTGTACGCGCTGCCAGCAGTCGCGGAGATCGAATAGGTGCGCCAGGCCGGCGTGATGCCCAGGTTGAAGACGGAGGCGCCGGCCGCGAAGGCCGGCAGCGAGCTGCCGGCGGCGGGATTCCACAGCGACGCGCTGCTGCGCTCCAGCGTCGAGCCGGTGATCACGTTGGTCAGACGGGTCAGCATGCAGGTGCCGGATTGCGCGAGCAGCAGAAAATTGCCGTTCGGCGCGACGAACTCGCTGCCCGGCGCGGGAGGGAGATAACCCGCCGTGCCGTCGGTCCTTAGGTGCGCGAGCGGGTTCGCCATGTTCTCGAACAGCACGTTCGGCACGGCGCCCTCGTTGTCAGTGCTCGACAGGACCGTGATCGTGTCGGGCGTGCCGGCGGTGGAAGTGATGACCACCGGAGCGGCCGTCAGCGGCGGCCGCGTGGCCACCGCGCCGCCGGCGGGCGGAAAGGAATAGACGCCGTTGTAGTGATAGCGGATCGGGCTGCATCCCGCGCCGGCGCAGGTGCAGCTGAGCGCCGCCGAATGGTTGATACCGTAGCCGGACGCGCGGATATCGCGCTCGATCGTATAGAGCGCGATCGCGCCGTTCACCTGCGCCGTGCCGGAGCCGGTAGTGGAGCGCTTGTACTTCTCGTTGGTGAGGTACAGGTGCGTGATGATGGTGATGCCGATGAGGCCGATCGCCATCCCGACCATCAGCTCCACCAGGCTGAAGCCGCGCTGGCCGCGCTGCGTTGTGCGCAGAAGGGTGCTCATGAGCCGCCGTTGATGCGGTTGATCATCATCAGGGTTCGACCGTTCGTCTCGCCGGGTTGCAGCCACTGGATAGTGACGGTGACCTCGTTCTCGGCGCCGACCGCGATGGTGGGCAGGCGCGCTCCCGTGACGCCGGGCAGGGTGGCCGCGACGTTGTTCGCCCAGCTGTCGCGCGGCGCGTAGCCGGCGGCGGTATAGGCCGCCAGGTTGGCCCGATCCACCCACATCTGTCCGATGATCTGGTTGGCGAGGAACGAAGCCTCGCTGCGGTAGCGCGCGTCGGTCGTATTGCGGATCGCCGCGCCCTGCATGCCGATCAGCGCGAGGATGCCGATGGAGAAGATCAGGATGCCGATCAAGGCTTCGATCAGCATCACGCCGGCTTGGGAATGGGCTAGGCGCATGGCAGTCCTCAGCAGAATCTCGGGTCGGTGTTGTCGTCGACCGCCGGATCGCACATCCGGATCTGGCCGCCGTTGCTAATGGTGATGCGCAGGCAGCGCATCGGCTCGTTGCCGACCGAGGTCTTGCACGCGCCGCCGCCCGGGTTGGTCACGTCGATCCGGGTGATCGGCGCCGGCACGGCGGCCACGCCCCCGGCCTGCAGCACGCGGCCCAGGCCGTTGAACTGCACCGACTGGCCGCCGGTGGCTAGGACCTGCGCCGAGCTCGAGCCTTCGTTGCCCGAGCGCTTCTGGATGATCTGCGGCGCCACTGTGTCCGACGCGTCAACATCGCAGGCACCGGTGGCGTCGGCAAGGCTGACCACCCAGTTGGTGCCGCTGACTGAATAGCCGCAACTCGAGGTGAGGGTGTCGACCAGCTGGAAGCGCACCACGGTGTTGCGGCGCAGGGCTTCGGAACGGGCCAGCGTCAGCCCAGCCTGCATGCCCTCGGCAGCGGTTCGGATCTGCGTGTTCTGGATCCACGAGGCGAGACTCGGCAACGCCATCATGATCAGGATGCCGAGGATGCCCAAGGCGAGCATCAGCTCGACCAGGGTGAAGCCACGCATCGCGCGAAGCCCGGGTTTCAGCATTGCGAAGGCTTCTTCTTCACCCAGCAATTGTTCGGGCTGGGGGTGGCGTAGCCCTTGGTCGCCATGGCGCCGGTCACCGTGGTGCCGCGCCCGTTGGCCTGGTTGATGGTGAAGGCGAGGCCGTCCAGGCCTTCGCCCGCGGCGCCCGTCGCGGTCAGCGTGTAGGCCTGGTCACCAGCGGCATTCGGCGCCGAGCTGGCGCAGGTATAGGCGAAATACTTGGTTCCGGCGACGGTGATGGTATTGCCGAGGCCGCAGGTACCGCCGCCGGCGTTGGTGCTGTAGCGGCGGTTATCCATGTAGTACTGCTCCATCTTCACGCGCAGGTCGGCGAGCTGGCCGTGCGCTTCGGTGAACTTGCTGCGCGTGACGTAGTCCGTGTAGTTCGGGATCGCGACCGCGGCGATCACGGCGACGATCACGACCGTGATCATCACTTCGATGAGCGTAAACCCCTGCTTGAAGCGCATTGAACCCTCCCTGGTTCGACGTTGAATGCTAAAGAGACGCCGCCTTGCGCCGCAAAAGGGCGCGACCGGCGGCTGTTATCGCCGTCCGGACGGCGGCGGCGCGGCGCAGTATACGGAACTAGTTCTCCTCCCGCCGCGGTGCAGCATGCGCGCTATAATCGTCAACTTCTGTTTGTGCCGCCGCTGGTGTAGCTCAGCTGGTAGAGCAACTGATTCGTAATCAGTAGGTCGCCCGTTCGAGTCGGGCCACCAGCACCAACAAGGTCCGAATGGCCGCCTCGATCCTGATCGTGGACGACGACGAAAGCATCCGCGATCTGCTGCGCCTGCACCTGAGCGCGGCCGGCTACGAGGTGAACGTGGCCGAGGACGCGATCGCGGCGGGCTACCTGGTGCTGCGCAGCCCGCCCGACCTGATCATCTCGGACATCAACATGCCGCACATGGACGGCTTCGAGTTCATCGAGGCGCTGAAGGCCGACACCACCCTGCCGCGCATCCCGGTCATCTTTCTTACCTCGTACGACGACGGCGACGAGCGCGGCCGATCGCTGGGCGCAGTGGGCTACATCACCAAGCCGGTGCGCGCCGACCGCCTGCTGGCGATGGTCGCGCAGCACGTTCCGGGCGGCACCCTGCCGATCGGCTAGGGCAGTCGGTCAGGGCAATCCGTCAGGGGCACTCCTTTAGCTCGCTGCCCTCCACCTGGCGGGCAATTTCCTTGAGGCGCGCCTGCAGCGGTGCATCGACGCCTTTCACCTGCAGCCAGACCTTGGGCACCGTGGTGTCGCGCGCGCCGACGCGTGCGGTGCGCACGCCCTGGTCGCGCAGCGCGGCGAGGCGCGCCTGCGCGGACTCCTCGGTGCGGAACACGCCGAGCGACAGCGCCCAGCGCAGCGGGCCCTCTTCCTGCACGATGAAGTATTCCTCGACGCCGAGCTGCTTCAGCTCGGCCGCCTTGCGCAGCGCGCTCTGGCGGTTGCCTTGCGGCGGTATGAACACCCACCACCCTGCCTGCTCCTCGGTGCGGCGTTGCGCGAGCCGCGGACCGAGCGCGAGCGGCTCGAGCGCCTGCTCGGCGCGAGCGGCGTCGGCGATCGTGAAGCTGCCCCACTCGACGCAGGCGCCCGATGCGGCCGGGCTTGCGGGCGCGGCGGCGGGGGCTGGCGCGGGCGCCGGCGGCTTCGTGACCGCCGAGACCGGCGGCAAGCCGGCCGGCGCCACGACCTTCAGCTTTTCGGGCGCGATCTGGCGTGAAAGCGGCACCGGTTCGGCCTCCGAGGCGCCGTAGCGCAGCCAGGTATACAGGGCGAGGTTCGCGAGCAGCAGCACGAGAAACGCCACTCTCATGCCGGGCTCACTTCGCGAGCGCGCGCTCGCTGATCGCGATGCGCGCCAGCCCGTCGAGCACCAGGTTCTCGACGTAGCGCCGCGGCATGGAAAGCTGGTCGACCAGGCTGCGGCCGGCGCCGCCGGCGACGATGCACAGCGGGTTGAGCTCGGTGTCGCGCAGCACGCGGTACATGCGCTCGAGCGCGCCCGCCTGCGCGTGCCGGCAGCCGGTCTCGATCGCGTCGGCGGTCTTGCGCGGCTGGTCGCGGTAGCTGCCCTCGTCGAGCGGCAGGCGGCCGGTGTGCTCGTGCAGCACGAAGCGCATCAGCTCGACGCCCGGCAGGATTGCGCCGCCGAGAAAGCGGCCGTCGCCCGAGAGCATGTCCACCGTGGTCGCGGTGCCGGCATTGACCACCAGCGCCGGACCCGAAGGATGCAGCGCGCGCGCCGCGATCAGCGCCGCCCAGCGGTCGGGACCGAGCTGTTCCGGCCGTTCATAGAGGTTGCGCACGCCGCACTGCTCGGCCTGCGCGCGCAGCCAGAGCGGTTCGACGTCGAAGATGCTGGTCCAGTTCACCAGCAGCTGGTGCGCACCGTCGCCCGCGACGTTCGAGATGATGATGCGCTCCGGGTCCTCGTGCGTGATCGAGAACGGGTTGACGTGGTCGCTCGACGCGGCGAACTCGATCAGCGACACCGTCGCGATGCTGGACCACGCGTTGCCGTCGTGCCATCCCCACTTGACGCGGGAGTTTCCGGCGTCGATGGCGAGAATCATTGCGTGCTCGCCGAAACAACACGCCCGCTGCGCACCGCACGTATGCCGTTGCGCGTTACCAGGCGCAAGGCGCCGTCCTCCGCCAGGCCGCCGCTGACGCCGGTCACGACGCGGCCGCCGGCGAGACGCACGCGCAGCCGCTGGCCGGCGTGCGCATCCATCGCCTCCCATTCGGCGCGCAGCGCGTCGAGGCCGCCGGCCTCGAAGGCATCGATCGCCGCGAGCAGCGTGGCAGCCGTGCGTTGGAGAAGCTCATTTCTCGAAACGGCGGCAAAGTCGCTCACGAATGCGACTTCGCGGCCGAGCCTGGCGCCGAGGCCCGGCGTGCGCCGGCAGTTGATGCCCAGGCCGATTACGGCGTAGCTGCTTTCGCGGCTGCCGCCCGCGGTGCGCGCTTCGACCAGGATGCCGCCGAGCTTCGCGCCTTCGACCAGCAAGTCGTTCGGCCATTTGAGCGCCGCTTTGCGCACGCCGAGCGCGCGCAGCACGCGCGCGGCGGCGACGCCGGCGACGAGCGAGAGCGCGGCAAGCTCGCGCGCCGGCCGGCGGATGCGCCGCCCGAGCGAGAAGGTGAGGCCTGCCCCCGGCGCGCTATGCCAGCGCCGGCCGCGCCGGCCGCGGCCGGCGGTCTGTTCCTCCGCGGCGAGCAAAACGGTATGGTTTTCCTGAAGGAGCAAGTCATTGGTGGAGGTACAGCGCTCGACCACGCGTACCTCTACGCCCGGCAGGACGACGGCGGCGCCATCGAGCTTGTCCATGGCGCTAGTTTAGCCGCCAAACGCGAAGCCCCGCCCCGGCGCGGCGGCGAACAGCAACCGCGTGTACTCGTGGCGGGGCGCGAGGAACACCGCGCGCGCCGGACCGTACTCGACGATGCGTCCCTGCTGCATCACCGCCACGTGATCGCACACCTGCGCCGCGACGCGCAGGTCGTGCGTGATGAACAGCATGGCGAGGCTCAGGCGTGTGCGGATTTCGGCGAGCAGGGCGAGCACCTGCGCCTGCACCGAGACATCCAGCGCCGACACCGCCTCGTCGGCGACCAGTACGTCGGGCTCGACCGCGAGCGCGCGCGCGATGCAGATGCGCTGGCGCTGGCCGCCGGAGAACTGGTGCGGATAGCGGTCGAGGATTTCCGGGTCGAGGCGCACCAGGGTCAGCAGTCGGCGCGCGCGCGCCAGCGCCTCCGCGCGCGGCACGCCATAGTTGAGCGGCCCCTCGACCAGGGCCTCGCCCACGCTGCGGCGCGGGTTGAGCGAGCGATAGGGGTCCTGGAACACGATCTGCACGCGGCGGCGCAGCGGCCGCAGCGCGCGCGCCCGCATGGGGGCAAGGTCGGTATCGCCGAGCCGGATTTCCCCGGCACTCGGCTTGAGCAGGCGCACGATGCAGCGCGCGACGGTCGATTTGCCCGAGCCCGATTCGCCGACGATGCCGAGCGTCTGGCCCTTGCGCAGCTCGAGGTTGACGTCGTCGGCGGCGCGCACGCCGGGACGACGTCCCAGCCAGCCGCCGCCCGCGTAGGTCTTCGAGAGGCCCCGGGTCTTCAGCACCAGCGGAGCGCTCGCGTCCGCGGCTCGCGCGTGCGGCTCCAGCGTCGGCACCGAGCGGATCAACATCCGGGTGTATTCATGCCTCGGCTGCTGCAGCACCTCGAGCTTGGCCCCGAGCTCCACCAGCCGGCCTTCGCGCAGCACCGCGACGCGATGCGCGATCTCGGCCACCACGCCGAAGTCGTGCGTGATGAACAGCACGCCCATGCCATGCCTTTTCTGCAATTCCAGGATCAGATTCAATATCTGCGCCTGCGTGGTGACATCCAGCGCCGTGGTGGGCTCGTCGGCGATGAGCAGCGCCGGCTCGAGCGCGAGCGCCATCGCGATCATGATGCGCTGCCGCTGGCCGCCCGAGAGCTGATGCGGGTACGACGCCGCGATGCGCTCCGGGTCGGGGAGGGCAACCTCGCGCAGCAGGTCGAGGATCTTGCGGCGGCGGTCACCGCGCGCATGCGCGCGATGGGCTTCCAGCACCTCGTCGATCTGCGCGCCGCAGCGCATCACCGGGTTGAGCGCGGTCATCGGCTCCTGGAAGATCATCGACATGCGCGCGCCGCGCAGCTCGCGCAGGCGCGATGGCCTGGCCGCGGTGAGGTTCTCCCCCTCGAGCAGCATTTGCCCGCCGGTCACGCGCAGCGTGTTGGGCAGGATGCCCATGATCGCCTGCGCGATCACGCTCTTGCCGGATCCAGACTCGCCGACGAGGCAAAGGATTTCTTCTTTCTGTACGTCAAATGAAACCTGGCTCACTGCCTCCGGACGGTCCCCTCCGATGGGCAGCGCGACTGTAAGGTTCTCGACCCGCAGGACGCTCATACGCGCTTCGCCATCTTGGGGTCCAGCGTGTCGCGCAGGCCATCGCCGAGGATGTTGACCGCGAGCACGGTGAGCGCAAGGAACACGCCGGGGAAGAACACGTTGTGCGGGTAGGCGACGAACTGCACGCGGCCCTCGGCCATGATGTTTCCCCAGGTCGGGATGTCGGGCGGCAGGCCGACGCCGAGGAAGGAGAGGATGGATTCGAGCAGGATGGCGAAGGCGCAGATGTAGGTCCCCTGCACCAGCAGCGGCGCGATGGTATTGGGCAGGATATGGCCGAACATGATCTTGCCGCTCGGCGTGCCGAGGGCAACCGCGGCTTCGACGTAAGGCTCTTCGCGAATCGACAGCACGAGCGAGCGCACCAGGCGCGTGACGCGCGGGATCTCCGGAATCGCGATCGCCACGATCACCGTCGGCAGGCTCGCGCGCCACAAGGCGACCACGGCGATGGCGATGAGGATCGCCGGGATCGCCATCACGCCGTCCATCACGCGCATCACCGGCCCGTCGAGCCAGCGCAGGTAGCCCGCGCCGAGCCCGCAGACCACGCCGAATGCGAGCGCGACCAGGGCCGCGGCGAGGCCGACGACCAGCGATACGCGCGTGCCGTAAAGCACGCGGCTGTAGATATCGCGGCCGAACGAGTCCGACCCCATGACGAAGGTGTGCTTCAGCACCTCGCCCTCGAGCGTCATGATCTCGCCGGTCGCGCCAGGCTTGAGGTCGCGGCTCGCGGCGTCGAACAGCGTCGGGTCGACGGTGCCGAGCCACGGTGCGGCGAGCGCGATCAGGAGCAGCAGCAGCAGCGCCGTGCCGCCGATGCGCACCGACCAGTTCTGCAGCACCATCAGTAACGGATCCTGGGGTCGAGGAGCACGTAGGACAGGTCGATCACCAGGTTGACCAGCACATAGATGAAGGAGAAAAACAGGATCACGCCCTGGATCGTCGGGAAGTCGCGCGCCAGCACGGCGTCGACCGTGAGCCGGCCGAGGCCGGGGATGGCGTACACCGACTCGGTGACCACCACGCCGCCGATCAGGATGGCGATGCCGATGCCGATCACGGTCGCGATCGGCACCGCGGCGTTGGCGAGCGCATGGCGCACGAGAACGCGGATCTCCGGCAGACCCTTGGCGCGCGCGGTACGGATGTAGTCCTCGCCCAGGGCTTCGAGCACGGAGGCGCGCGTGACCCGGGCGATAAGCGCGATGTAGATCACCGACAAGGTCAGCGCCGGCAGGATCAGGTGGTGCAGGAAGGGAAAGAATCCGTCCGCCAGCCGCCGGTAGCCCTGGACCGGAAACCATCCGAGCTGCAGCGATACCAGCCAGATCAGCATGTACGCCAGCACGAACACCGGCACCGAGAAGCCGAGCACCGAGAAACCCATCAGCGCGCGGTCGAACCAGCCGCCGAAGCGCCACGCGGCGACCACACCCAGGGGTATGGAAACGATGATTGCCAGGAAAATCGTCAGCGTGGCGAGCGCGAAGGTCGGCTCGAGGCGCTGGCCGATGAGCTGCGTGACCTGCATCTTGTAGAAGTAGGACTGGCCGAGCTCGCCGCGCGCGAGATTGCCGAGCCAGATGCCGAACTGCACCGGCAGCGAGCGGTCGAGGCCGAGGCTCGCGCGGATCGCGGCGATCTGCTCGCTGCTCGCCGCGTCGCCGGCCAGGATCGCCGCCGGGTCGCCCGGCGTCAGGCGCAGCAGCAGGAACACCAGCACCGCGACGATCAGCAGAACCGGGATCGTCGCCAGCAGCCGGCGGAGGATGAAGTTAGTCAGTTCTTCTTAACGTTCCAGTAGGTATCGCCGCTGCCGGTCACCAGGCCGCTGATGTTCTTGCGCGTCGCGTACGGGTTGACGTACTCGCCGAGCGGCGCGTGGGTGCCGATCTCGAACGCGCGCACCTGGATCTGCTCGGCGAGCGCCTTGCGCTTGCCGTCGTCGGTCTCGCGCGCGAACTGGTCGCGCAGCTTCTCGATCTGCTGGTCGCTCGGCCAGCCGAACCAGGACTTCTCGCCCGCGGCGCCGAGCGCCGCGTTGGTGAGCGGGCTCCACACGTCGGGCGCGAGCCAGGCGGTGAGGAAGATGTTCCAGCCGCCCTGCGCCGGCGCTTCCTTCTTCGCGCGGCGGCTCACCACCGTGTTCCAGTCCATCGCCTGCAGGTCGACCTTGAAGCCTGCCTGGCGCAGCAGCTGCGCGGCGACATCGGGCAGCTTCTGGATCGCGGCCAGATCGGTCGGCTTCAGGATCACCACCGGCGTGCCGTCGTAGCCGGAGGCCTTCAGCATTTCCTGCGCCTTCTTCATGTTGGACTTGGACTGGATGTCGCTGCCCTTGCTGGTGCCGTAAGGCGTGCCGC
>Ga0247830_10001325_pt1 | contig 10259 bp, 8 predicted proteins | sample 12C_Control_Day5_FD_207766 | JGI IMG/M metagenome (GOLD analysis project Ga0247830, IMG submission 207766) | Soil microbial communities from agricultural site in Penn Yan, New York, United States - 12C_Control_Day5 | ecosystem: Environmental > Terrestrial > Soil > Agricultural land | place: USA...
ATTTCTCGATTGCCGCCTTACGTCGGTTGGGCGCGGCCATGCCAATGGGCATCTGGAGCGAAACGGGACCCAACGAATGCGTCAAGCTCGCCGGCGTCACCGAGGACGCGCTGCGCCAACAGGTTGTCGTCGCCGGCACCGATATTGCCCAGTGGTACCTCGACCGCGCCGTGCTGAAGGACGGCCGCAAAGTCATGGCGCGCATGGTCTGGTGGCCCTGCCGCGAGGGTGATCGTTGCCCGGTCTGACCGGGCCCTCGGGCAGCGCACACTCCCCAACCTCTGCTTCGACCCCGACAAGGCCACTGGGGAACACTAAGCACCATCGGCCCCTACCGTGACCGCGAATCAGGTAAACAAATGGTTGCGGCGGGCGGACCAATATGTTCGGGGATTGCGGGGCAGTGCATATGGATAGATCGCCTTACGCCATCGAGCAGGTGGCGAATGGATCTTTCGTGATCATGAAAGTTTTGAGCCGAACGCCGCAGTCTCTGGCAGGCCGAAACGTGAAGCTGAATGCCTTCCGCGGCGCGTTTGCGACCCTGGAGGAGGCCGAGCGTGAGATCGAAAGGCTGAATGCCGTCCGGCAGCTCGCCACAGTGGATCGCGTCGCGTGAGTGCGTTCAGGAATTGCGGGGTTTTCTGACCATGTTCGACGCCAAACAGGCGCCGCCGGCTGCAGTTTATCTGCTCGGCGATCACCTCGATGCGGCGCTGGCCGCAGGCGAGGACTTGATGTCGACCGCTCTCGAGCTCAGTCCGCCGCCGGCCTCTAGCGGGGTCGAGCTGGATGATTGCCAAGCAGCGCTCGCCGAGTTCATCACACGCATGCGCGCCCTGGAAGCAGGATTGGTGGCGCGCCTGGTGCAGGCACGGCGTCGCGCCGAAGAGTTGCCGCGCGATGCAGACTTGAAGCCATTGGTGAGCCTATTCCTATCCGGCACGGTGGTTCTGCTCGACGCCGTGCAGGAGTTCGGCGATCCGTCGGGCATCGCCTTCGACTCAGGACCCGATGGTTTTCGTTTCCTGCGCGACCGCGGGCTGGTCCCGCCCGATGCCGGCAGCCTGCCGATGTCCGGCACGCTGGTCGCCGACGAGGAATACCTGATTGCCGGCCGCATTCGGCTCGGCTCCCTCATGGACCTTGTCGCCGCCTTCCTCGACGCACTCGACATGCGCTTCAGCTTGTACGACGAGGAGCCGGACGACGTGCCGGTGCGCATTATCGAGCCGCCTCCGCCTGCTGCTGCGGCCAAGCTCAAAGTTGACCGCGAGAGCATGGCCAACCGGCCGCAACTGGTCGCCGAAGCGCTTGAGGCACTGTACGGCCGGAGCTGAGCTAGTCGTCTGCAATGAAGGTCGCGGCCGGCGCTACTGCCGGCCGTTTGCTTTTGTCGAACGCCTCAGGGACACTCCGTTTCCCACTTCGCCTTCCAGCGCAGAAGAGCGTCAGAAACGGACAGGTCGAAACACCATGCAGTTCGAAGCCCTATTCCGCGCCGCGCGCGAGAAACCCGTCGCCGCTGCCCTGATCGGCGCAGGCGAGTTCGGTCTGTCACTGATCGCCCAGTCCCGCCGCATGCAGGGTCTCAAGGTTCTTGCTGCCGCCGACAAGGACCTCACACGCGTTGCGGAGGCGCTGCGCACTATGGGCGTGGCCGCAACGCGCTGCGAGAGCGCATCCGCCGCCAAAGCCGCATTGGCGCGCAGCGAAATCGCGCTCTGCGAAAGCGTCGCTGATCTGTTGGCGCTGCCGCTCGACATGGTGGTCGAGGCGACCGGCGATGCCGAAGCTGGCGCACGCCATGCAGCGCAGGCCATCGCAGCCGGCATCGGCGTCACCATGGTCAGCAAGGAGGCCGAGTGTGTTGTCGGTCCGGTGCTGGCCGCCCGAGCGCGCAAGGCCGGCGTCGGCTATACGCTGGTCGAGGGCGATCAGCCCGCCCTGCTCATCGGTCTCGTCTCCTGGGCGCGTACGCTCGGCCTGCCGATCATGGCCGCCGGCAAGTCGAGCGAGTACGACTACGTCTACGATCCCGTGACGCACCGTGTCACCTGGACCGATCGCAGTGCCATGGCACCGTCGATCGCCTCGCTGTGGGCACTCGGTGCTGACACAAAAATGACCATCGACAAGCGCGCCGCGGCGCTGGCCGAACTGCCGCAGCGTACCGTGCCCGATAACTGCGAGATGGCGCTGGTTGCCAATGCGACCGGCCTCGTGCCAGACCGCCCCGATTTCCACGCACCGATGGCGCGCACCGTCGAGTTGCCGGATATTTACAAGCTGCGCAGCGAGGGCGGACTGCTGGAGAAACCGGGCGCGCTCGACGTCTTCAACTGTCTGCGCCGCCCGGACGAGGCGAGTTTCGCTGGCGGCGTGTACGTCGTCGTCGAGTGGGCGGACGCCAAATCCGGTGCCCTGTTCCGCGGCAAGGGCATCCCGGTCTCGTTCGATGGCCGCTACGGCCTCGTCTACAATCCTTCGCACCTGCTGGGTGTGGAGGCGCCCATCACCATCATGGCCGCCGCGCGCCTCGACCATTCCGTGGTGGACGAGCGCTACCGACCGGTGGTCGATCTCACGGCGCGCGCCATGCGCGATCTTCCTGCCGGCCACAAGCTGGAGATCGTCGGCACGCGCCACGCCGTGCCCGACCTCGAACCGGGCCTAACGGCGGCGTTGCCGGTCACGGGGCGCAATCCGCTGCCCTACTACATGGCAGTCGGGCGTACGCTCACGCGCCCCATCGCCAAAGGCGAGTTCATCACTGCCGACTGCGTCGCGGCTCCCGACGGCTCGGTACTCTGGTCGCTCAGGGCGGAGCAGGATCGGGCGTTCGCCTGAGTTTCAAGCCTCAATCCCCTTCGCGCGCAGCCGCTCGCGCAGGCGCGCCTCGGCGGCGGCGAGCCGCTCCGGATCGGTCGAGCGCAGCACGAGTTGCGTGCCGAACACGCGCGCCTCACGGTTGAAGGGATAGCTGCCCATCGGCACGTCGGGAAATTCGGCCTGCGTCTCCCCGAACAGCTCGGCGATCTCACCTTCCGGGCGAAACAGCTCGATGGTCACCGACAGCATCTTCTTGCCGGTGCGCAGGCGGGGCGTCACGGCATCCAGCATCACCTGCATGATGCTGGGAATGCCGGCCATGACGATGACATTGCCGAGCATGAAACCTGGCGCCACCGAGATCTGGTTTTCAATCAGATCGGCGCCGTCGGGGATGCGCGCCATCCTGAGGCGTGCTGCCGTCGCCTCGACGTTGCGGCGCTTGAAGTTCTCGATCAGCAGTGCCTTGACCTTGGGGTGGTGGTCGATGCCGACGCCGAATGCCTTGGCCACGCAGTCGGCTGTTATGTCATCGTGCGTAGGGCCGATGCCGCCAGTGGTGAATACGTAAGTATAGCGCGCCCGTACCGCGTTGATGGCCGCGACGATCTCCGCCTCCTCGTCAGGGACGATGCGTACTTCCTTCATCTGGATGCCGATGGCCGTGCAGTGGTCGGCGATATAGCCGATGTTCTTGTCCTTGGTCCGCCCCGAAAGGATCTCATCCCCGATGATGAGGAGGGCCGCCGTGACGATATCGTCCGCGCCGTCAGCCATGCGCCTGAAGCTCCAATTGCCGTCGTTGCCGCCCAGCTTACGGTGATTTCGGCCGCAGCGAAATCGTGTGACGGCGGCGATGTGGACGCATGGTTTCGGTTGCTTGCGCCCCTCCCCCACTGACCCTAGCCTGGGCTGCCATGCAGTTTCCTTCCCCACTCGTCTCCGGGACGCTCCTGCAGCGCTATAAGCGCTTCCTTGCCGACGTCCGTCTCGACAGCGGAGACATGATCACCGCGACCTGTCCCAACACGGGCTCGATGTTGGGTCTCACATCGCCGGGCACGCGTATATGGCTGTCCACGTCCGACAGCCCGACACGCAAATACCGCCACACATGGGAGATGGTGGAAGTCGACCTCGGCCGCGGGCCGAGCCTCGTCGGCATCAACACCGGGCACCCCAACAAGCTCGTTGCCGAGACCATCGGACAAAGCAAGCTCGAGTCTCTCGCGGGCTACAGCAGCCTGCGGCGGGAGGTGAAGTATGGCCGCAACAGCCGCATCGACATCCTGCTGGAGGACCCGGATCGGGGCGCCTGCTACGTCGAGATCAAGAACGTGCACATGATGCGCAAGCACGGCCTCGCCGAGTTCCCCGATTGCGTCACGGAGCGTGGCGTCAAGCATCTGGCCGAGCTGACCGACATGGTGCGCCAGGGCCATCGCGCCGTGATGGTGTATCTGGTACAGCGCGCGGATGCGCGCCGCTTTGCCTTTGCGCAGGACCTGGACCCGAGCTACGCCGCCGCGTTCAGGACTGCACACGCCGCCGGCGTCGAGGCCATCGCCCTGAGATGCCGGCTTTCGCCCGAGCAGATCGTCGTCGGCAGGGAAATACCGATCAGCGCCCGCAGCATGCATGGCAGCAAAGGCGCGGCTAGCCTTACCGCATGACCGCAGGCGCGCCGAAGCTGGTGCGGATGCCGTTCTTGACTTGCTCCTCGATGGCATCCGCCAGAAGGTCGGCAAGGCAGCCGTAGGAAAGATCGTTCAGGTGGAAATTGTCCGGCGCCAGAAGCTGGCTGCTGGTGTACTGACCGCTCTTCACCAAGTGCTTCATGATGGCGAAACGGCTGAACAGCGGAATGTTCTGCTCATTGGCTACCGTGCGCATGGCCTTCAGGTAGTCGCCATACACCGCCACGCGCTCTGAGCGCGGGTAGAACTGCATATCGACCAGGATGACATCGATACCTGCGCGCTTCAGCTCGCGCACACCGCGTTCCAGCGTCTCCTGGAACAACTCCAGACCGACATCCTGCACGGCGTCATTGACGCCCGTCTGCCAGATGACTAGCGCGGGCATTTGCACCAGCACGTCTTCCTTGATGCGGGCCAGCATGTCGGACGCGAGCTGCCCGCCCGTGCCGTAATTGGTGACGATGAAATCCTTGCGCGGGAAGCGCCGGTCGAGTTCGGCGTCGAGACGCGCCGGGTAGGACGCGAGCTGGCTGGAAGCACCGCTCCCTGCCGTCGACGACGAGCCGAGTGCTATGATGTGAACGCCGTTGAGGGCCGCGACGTTCTGCGTGAGGTTAGGCAACGGCGCATTGAACCGCGCCAAATCTTTGGGAATCTGACAGTGCGGCTTGGTGACCTGCTCGCGCGCGGGCGGTGGCTGCTGCTGGGGAGCCACCTGGGCGCCGGCCGGCCCGACTACGCCAGCGAGAGATAGCACTGCGGCAGCCGTGAGCAGACGCTTCAGCGTGTTCCCGCGTCGTCCGAGCGCACGGATGGCTCGGCGACAGCCGACTGTCCGGCCGTGACCGCAAGCCGTCCCTTGCGTTGCGATAACCACCATGCGGCACTACCCATCAGTGCAAAACCAAGGCCGTTGACGGCAAGCTGATACTCGAAGGTGCGCCCCCCCTCCAGCATCACGACGAACCCGACAAAGGACAATACCGTCCCGACACAGAATACATCAAGCGAGTTTCTGCCGCAGTTAATAAGCACCTGTGCGGCGGGTGCGCGCAGCCAGCGGGCCGTCGCCGGCACGGCCAGAGCGACCAGGTAAGCCATCGACAGCACATGGGTCAGCCGCCAGAGCGACAGACGCGACTTGCTATTGGGACCCAGAGAATCGGAATGAATGAAACGGGTTCCTTCGAGACCATCGATATGGATCCAAGGTGCCGCAACAATAAAACCGAACACGGCGTATGCCGCTGCCAGGGCTACCAGCCACGGCATGCGCGGAAGCGCCCCGCCACGTTGAGTGTGCACCGCAGCAATTGCGCCTATGCTAAACAGAAGCTGCCACGCGAACGGATTGAAGTACCAGCCATAGAGCTCGGGCCAGCTCGGCAAGTTGGCGCCCAGGACGTTGGCGGATAGCCAAAGGATCGCGCTGGCAGCCAGCGCCGAGCCAAGGTGTCGCTGCATCAGCCACCACAGCAGTGGGAACCAAGCCAGCAGCACAATGTAGAGTGGCAGGATGTTCAGGTACCCGAGCTGATAGTAAAGGGCCAACGTGCGCCAGATCGCGCCGAGCGGATCGTACGCATAGGGCGTCAGGTTCACGTGCTCGTAGTAGAGCGGGTTCTCGAACCACTGTGCAGCAAGCGCCAACAGGATTGCACATACGACTGTCAGCAAGAGATGCGCGGCGTAGAGATCGCGCAGCCGCCGGCCGATGCGTCCCGATCCGCCGAGCATGCCGTCGCGCTCGAAGGCGCGTGAATAGGCGAGAACGGCGGTATAGCCCGCAATCAGCACGAACATTTCGGCGGCATCACTCAGACCGTAAGCTCGCACGGTCACAAAACCCAAGATATTGCCCGGCGTGTGGTCGATAAAAATGCAAAGCAGCGCCAAGCCTCGGAAGAAATCGAGGCGCACATCACGCATACCCGTTTGGCCGGTCGGCGACAGGCCAGCTTCAGCTTCTTTTGACGGCATTACAGTCCCAACCCGGCGCGAAGCAATCGCATCGCACCTTACGCATCTGCGAAACTGACAGGAAGATGACGCAATGCAGCATCACGCAGGGCAGCTGTGCAGACGCCGCAATACAGATCGTGCAATAGCGGCCTTTTTGCAGACCTTGCGGTCAGCAGTCACCAAAAAGTGAGCGCCTGCGCAGGCGCCAGCGCTCAGCGCTTGAAGATGGACTTGATGATCGCGTTCTTGACCTGGGTCACGACCGATCGGGTCATCGAGCGAGCCACATCACGCGCAATGAGCTCACCCATGGAGGCGCCGCCGCGCGGCCCGCGCCCGAAGATCACCTTGCCCCAGCTATTGTTGTCCGCTTCTGCCTGCTTTGCCTCCGCTTCGTCCGCAGCGGCGGCCTCTGTCGCCTTCTTCTGCAGGGTCTCATAGGCCGACTCGCGGTCCACGAGCTCCTCGTACTTGCCGAATACCGGGCTCTTGTCGATCAGCCCGCGCCGCTCCTCAGCCGTGACAGGACCGATGCGACCCGACGGGGGACGAATCAGCGTCCGCTGCACCATGGACGGCTCGCCCTTGTCGCGCAGCATGGACACCAGCGCCTCGCCCACCTTTAATTCCTGGATCACGCGCTCGATGTCGAGCTTTGGGTTGGGCCTGAACGTCTCGGCCGCAGCGCGGATGCCTTTCTGCTCGATCGGCGTAAAGGCGCGCAGCGCGTGTTGCACGCGGTTGCCGAGCTGGGCCGACACCGAGTTCGGCACGTCGCGCGGATTCTGCGTGACATAGTAGACGCCGACGCCCTTCGAGCGGATCAGACGCGTGACGCGTTCCACCTGCTCCAGCAGGGCCTTGGGCGCCTCGCTGAACAGCAGGTGCGCCTCGTCGAAGAAGAACACGAGCTTGGGCTTGTCCGGATCGCCCACCTCCGGCAGCTTGTCGAAGAGCTGCGCCAGCATCCACAGCAGGAACGTGGCGTAAAGACGCGGCGTCTTCATAAGCTTGTCGGCCGACAGGATGTTGATCACGCCTCGGCCGTCGGGGGCCGTGCGCATGAAATCGCGAATGTCGAGGGCCGGCTCGCCGAAAAAGTTGTTGGCGCCCTGCTCTTCCAGCACCAGCAACCGCCGCTGGATGGCGCCGGCCGACACCGCCGAGACGTTGCCGTACTTGGTCTGCAGCTCCTTGCCGCGGTTACCGACCTCGGTGACCATGGCGCGAAGATCCTTGAGGTCGAGCAGCGGCATTTTCTCGTCGGCCGCGAAGCGGAACATGATGTTCAGCACGCCCTCTTGCACCTCGTTCAGCTCCAAGAGCCGGGCCAGAAGCAGGGATCCCATCTCCTGCACCGTGGCTCGCACGGGATGTCCCTGCTCGCCGAACAGGTCCCAGAACACGGCCGGGTAGGCCCGGTTCTCGTAGTCGGCGAGCCCGATGTCCTTGGCGCGCTTGACGAGCGGAGGCTTGGGCTCCCCCTGCATGGAGATGCCGGAAAGGTCGCCTTTGATATCGGAAGCAAAAACCGGCACGCCCGCGTCCGAGAAGCCCTCGGCCAGCACCTGCAGAGTCACGGTCTTGCCGGTGCCGGTGGCGCCGGTGATGAGGCCATGCCGGTTCGCCAGCCGCAGCTCCAGGTACTCGGGCTCCACGCTCTGGCCGATAAAGATCTTGTCGTCCTGAAGAACGGATGCCGCAGTGGCCATGCTTGTCTCCGGGCTCGGAAATGCGCGACCAGCCGAGTCGCGACGGAATCGATCCGTGTTTACACGGGCGGTTTGGCATTGCAATGGAGGGTTGCAGCTCCACCTTGGGAAAAACGCCCTGAAAATCAGGCTTGCGCGCAGCCTTGCAACGCACAACAAATCGCTTGGAGCCTTCTCACCGTCAGGGCCAGCGGACACTAGTGTGATGATCGAGTTCGAGAGCGCCGATCTGTTTGAGCCTGCCACGCGCGAGCAGTGGCTGCAGCTCGTGGACAAGGTGCTGAAGGGCGGCGACTTCGAGAAGCGCCTCGTCTCGCGCACTGCCGACGGCGTGCGGCTGGCGCCTCTCTACACCCGCGCTGATGCCCTTGTTCACGCCGAGACAGCGGTGCCTGGCCGAGCACCGTTCACGCGCGGAAAAACGGTCGGAAGTGGGAGCTGGGACATCCGCCAGCGTCATGCCGAGCCCGATCCCGCGCGCGCCAACAAGGCCATTCTCGAAGATCTCGCCGGCGGCGTCTCCTCCATCGAGCTGCAGATCGCAGCACCCGGCTGGTTCGGCCTGTCCTACACCGGCGAGGTGCTGGAGCAGGCCCTCGAGGGCGTCATGCTCGATGTGTGCCCTGTGGTCCTGCAGGCGGGCGAGTATACCGCTGACGCCGCCGGCAGCCTGATGGCGCTGTGGCGCGCGCGCGGCATCCCGGAGAGCGCCTGCATCGGCGGTTTCAACGCGGACCCGCTCGGCACGCTGGCCGCAACCGGCGCGCTCTATCATCCCGTCGCGCGATCTTTGCAGATTGCAGCGCAACTCACCGCCGACAGCCTGCCGATGCCGGGCGTGACGGCGCTCCTCGCTGACGGTCGCATCTACCATGCCGGCGGCGCCACCGAGGCGCAGGAGCTCGCTGCCGTTCTTGCAACCGTTGCGGCCTACCTGCGTGCGCTGGAAGAGGCCGGTGTTTCACCCGAGACGGCGCTGCCGAAGATCGCCGTCACGCTTGCCGTCGATGCCGATCAGCTCCTCGGGCTAGCTAAGCTCCGTGCTGCACGCAGACTGATATGGCGTCTCGCGGACGCATGCGTTGCCGGCGCGGCGGTCGCACGGGTGCCCTTCGCCGCCGAAACCTCCCTGCGCATGATGGCCAGGCGCGATCCCTGGGTGAACATGCTGCGCACGACCATGGCGTGCGCCACCGCCGCCATGGCTCGTGCCGACGCCATTACTGTTCTGCCCTTCACCTGGGCACTCGGCCGGCCCGACGCCTTTGCCCGGCGCATTGCGCGCAACACACAGCTCGTGCTGATGGAGGAGAGCGGGCTTGCTCGCGTGGCGGACCCGGCAGGTGGAAGCTGGGCCATTGAAAGCATTACTGACGATCTGGCGCGGCGCGCCTGGGAGGTGTTCCAGGCCATCGAAGCCAAGGGCGGCATGGCTGAGGCGCTCACGTCCGGCTTCATTCAGGACGAGGTCGCCGAGGCCGCCGAGGCGCGCGCGCGTCTGATGGCAACAGGCCGTCTGGAAATGACGGGGACATCCGCCTTTCCCATACTCGGCGATGACGGCGTCAAGGCCGAGCCATGGCCATCCGACATCCTCTCCGCCGATCTCAAGGGCGCCACGGTCCAGCCGCTCCGCGTGCAGCGCCTGGCAGAGCCGTTCGAGGCCCTGCGCGATGCGGCCGACGCCTTCACACGGGCCAGCGGCCAACCGCCACGCGTGTTCCTGGCCTCCCTCGGCACGGTCGCATCACATTCTGCGCGCTCGACTTGGACACAGAACTTTCTGGCGGCCGGCGGCGTTGCTGCCGTTACCAGCGAGGGCTACGCCGACGCCAACGCGGCGGGCAAAGCGTTCGTAGCCAGCCAGGTAAGGATAGCGTGCATCTGCGGATCAGATCAGGACTATGCGGAGCACGCAGAGGCTACCGCCAAGGCGCTCAAGGCCGCAGGTGCGCGACACTTGCTTTTGGCCAGCCATCCAGGAGCTAACGAAGCCAAGCTCCGGACCGCGGGCATCGATGATTTCATCTATGCGGGCTGCGACAGGCTGGCG
>Ga0247830_10001327_pt1 | contig 10252 bp, 13 predicted proteins | sample 12C_Control_Day5_FD_207766 | JGI IMG/M metagenome (GOLD analysis project Ga0247830, IMG submission 207766) | Soil microbial communities from agricultural site in Penn Yan, New York, United States - 12C_Control_Day5 | ecosystem: Environmental > Terrestrial > Soil > Agricultural land | place...
GAGCGAGCCGGCCACGCCGACAATAGAATCTTTCGCGTTGGATACCGCATCCGAACCCGTCGCCCATGTGCCACTGGACAACGGGGAGTTGTACTGCGCGGCCGTGCTGGCAATGAGAAAGTTGCCATTCGTCAGGCCAGCGCACGAATACATGCTCGTGCTGTCGTCGGCCGTGACGTATTCAAACGCGACCTTCGCGATCCTGGTATCGAGCGAGGAACTATAGCGGAAGAAAACGTAATCACCAGCGACGAGGGAGACGGAGTCAACGAGATCTTCGCCGTAGTCGGAGCCGTTGACGACGGTGACAGCCAGTGACGTGGCCACGCCATTCTTGTACAGCGTGACGGTGCGCCCGCCTGACGAGTTCGCGTCCAGCTTGACGCGCAGTTTGCGGATCGCGCCCGCCACCGCCACGACGTGTTCCGCGCGTTCCGGATCTCCGACACCTGTCGTATAGAGCAGTGTCTGAAAGACGCAGGAATCCCCGCTGCCGCCGGAGTACACCGACCATTCCGTATTCAGCAGCAGGAAGGGCTGGATCATCCGACAACCTCCAGCCCACGCGACAACGGCGAAAAGCGCAACGGTGTCCGCGTGATCTCTGGTGCGTCCTGATGACTACGTGTCAGATCGTTGGCGAGATAGCACCAGAGTGGCGGATAGACGGTGGGATGCGGCACGATCAACGTGGCGCGAACCCCGCCCAGCGTCGAGAACCACCAATTATCCAGGATGACTTGATCGGCAGCCGATGGCGCAATGATCGTCCCGCCTCCGCTCCAGCCTTCCACGCCGATGTCATACGGGATGTTGTGGCGGAAGTCTGGATAGACGTCGTTGTACACCTGACGAAACGGCGCAAAGTTCGCATCCGAGATCAGGACGTTCTCGGCCAGTTGCGTCCGCAGCCCAATCACGACTCGGCCGATCGACCACTTGTAAATATTCGACGTGATCGAGAACGTGAGCTCAGTGGCGTTGACTGGACTGTCTAGCAGCAGCACGAGATCGCGCGGATAGCCGCTCGCTTCTCGCACGCCCGTGAGCGTGTCCGCTGGAGATACCCCGAGCCCGTCCACGGTAATGACTTCGCCGTGGCCAGCGTTCGTCATAATCAACGCGATGGTGTCGATCGAGCGCGTGGCGCCCAGCGTGGCCGTTAATGTCGCCGTCGTGCTGTCGGCCCACCACGGCTCTGACGGATCGTCTGTGCCAGCCTTCGCAGCCAGATAGCCTTCCTGTTCGGACGTCGCGGAAAACGTCGCCGAGCGTGCCCAATCCTGATCAGGACGAACGACGATCAGTCCGTTCGACATTAGCCGATCTCCAAGGCAGCCCGGAGGCGCGTATGGAGACTGTGGCGATTCGATCGGATAGCATCGGGCAGTTCGGCTTCCACCATGTTCAGTAGGTGATCGGCATCGGCGTCCCGTGGTGCCACAAGGAAGACCAGCTTCCCTGCGCCACCAAAGCTCTTGCCCTCGCCACTGAAGGCGAAGTCCTCATCGCCGCGAGAGAAGAACAGCGTGGGCCGATCCACGCGCCCAAAGCCCCCGTGGGCCATGCCGCGTGCCATGCGCTCCATTTCGCCCATGACGTCTTCGGGCGCTTCCATGTTGAAGTCACCAGGACTCGGAGCACTCGTCCCACCACCGCCTCCGCCTGGGAAACTTGGGGCACCACCGCCACCGCCACCGAGTGCCGCATTGATGGCCGCGATAGCGGCGTTGAATTCGGCCATCGTGTCAGCCGCTTGCATCGCCTGATGCAGTGCTTGCGCTTGGGAGAATCCAACAGCACCCTCGAGCGCCAGTCCGAGATTCCAGAATCCAGAACCTTCGCCCGTGCCGGCTGGGCCAAACTGCGACAGGAACTGATTGCGGGCCGGGTTGACTTGTGTCCCTTCCTCGCCGCCGCCCACCCATCCGCCGATCAGCCGTCCCAGTTGACTCAGGCCCCACGACACCAGCGAATTGATACCGGCGCCGATGATGTTCGTCAGAATCCCCATGAACATCTGGCCCCAGTTCGTCGCCTGTCCGAGCAGGCTGTTAAACATGCCGCCGACGATCTGCTGCAGGCTCGAGGACAGCGCCCCGAAGATGTTCTGCGTCGATCCGGAGACGCCGTGGATGATGCTCTGGAAGGATTGGCTCCAATTGGTTGTCTTGCCTTGGATCGAATCAAACAGATTGCCAACGATCCCCTGCACGCCTGTGGACATGCCCGAGAACATCTGTTGAGATGTCGTGGTAGCGCGCTGAATCGGCTGCACCATGACGGAGTCGAGCCGCGCGATCTGCTTATCGATCCCCTCCACCATTTCTCGGACGTAGGAGTTACCGACAACCTTATCCTTCATCACGCGGAAGAACTCGGTCGCCGCCTCGATCTTCGCCTTCAGCGAATCCACGATCGCGGTGAACTTGTCGACCAGCCACGTCTTGACGCCGTTGTACATGGCGGTGACGATGGCAATCACCTTGTCCTTCGCGGCAGTCCATAACTGGACGACGGGATCGAAGAAATTGCGGATCGCGGTGAAGACGGGAGCGAGCTTGTCGGACAGCCATTCCTTGACGCCTTGGAAGATCTGCTGGGCCTTCTCGATCATCTTCATGCGTAAGGCGTCGAACAGTTCGTTCATCGCCTGGAGCATCTGCGCGAACTTCTGGAAGATCGAGCCCTGCCACTGATCTACGAGCCAATTCTTTACGGCTGCGAATGTCTCAGCGGCTATGCGCTTGATGTCGTCGCCCCACTTCACCCATGCCACCGTCAGCAGTCCAACGGCTGCGATGATGGCGGTGATAGGTAGCGCGAGCGCGGCAATGGCTGTTCCGGCCGCAGTGGCAGCGCCTACCAGCGTGACGCCGAACAGCGGTAGCAGCACCGCGAGCGAACTCGCCAGTGCGCCGAACATCAGCAAGAGCGGACCAGCCGCTGCCAAGACTAGGCCGATCCCCACCACGACGGCCTGAATAGGCATCGGCATGGACGCGAACGCCTTCGCCAGCATCTCGGCTACCGGAATCAGGCCAGAGACGAACTCGATGGCCTGCTTAATCAGCGGCAGCAATGCTGTACCGAGCGTGACAGCTACGTCAGTTATGCGGTTCCAGAGCGTCTTGAGTTCGTTTGCCAGCGTGCCGTATTTCTTCTGGGCTTCCTCGATGTGTTTGTTTCCGGCTGTAAAGCCTTCGTTCGCAATCGCGAGCGCCTTGGCCACGCCGTCTGCGTCTCCGGAGACGCGCTTCAGGGTGTCCGCCACGCGGATACCTTCGGTGCCCAACTCGCCCATTGTGAGGTTCAGATCAACCCCACGTTCCTTCATGGACGACAAGCCAGAGATGAATGCCTGGATCGCTTCGATCGGGCTGCGTTGCCACACCTCCGTGAACTGAGCGGCAGTCATCCCAGCCACCTGGGCGAACTCATTCAGCTTCGTTCCGCCCTCTGATACGGCCTTGCTGATCTTGGTGATCACCGTCGACATGGCCGTTCCGCCAGCCTCGGCGTTGATGCCGACGTTCGCCATCGCGGTGCCCAGCGCCATGACTTCTGGCACCGTCATGCCTACCGTCGAACCGGCACCGATCAACCGCTTGGTGAACTCCAGAATCTGGGCTTCTGTCGCGTTGCTGTTGTTGCCAAGATGCACGAGCGCCGACGCCATCTCGGCGATCTTCGTGGTGCCTTCCCCGACGCTGTTGCCGATCTGTGCGAGTCCTGCCGCGGCTTCCTCAGCGCTGAGGCCATCCACCGCCACACTCAACGCGGCTACGTTCCGCGTGAAGTGCTCCAACTGCTCAATCGGGACGCCCATCTGGCCACCGAGCGCAGCGATCTGGCTCAGTTCCTCTCTGGTGAACGGAATCTCTTTCGCCATGTCGCGAAAGACTTGGGCGAGCGCCTGCCCTGCGGGGGTGAGCTTACCGGCGCTGTCGGCCACGCCGTCAACCGTCTTGGCGACGTTGGCGAACGCCGTTTCAAAGTCAGACGCCGCCTTCACCGATCCGACACCTAGGACAGTGAGCGGAACCGTCAGCGCAGACGTCAAGATCGAGCCGGCAGCGGTTGCCTGCTGGCCTATCGTGCTTATGGATTTCTGCCAACCCTTGACGGAGTTGCCAGCCTTCTCCATCGCCGATTCGAATTCGGCAGTATTCGCGCTGAGCAGCACGCGGAGGGCGCCGACGATGACACTATTGGCCACTCGGCGTGTCTCTCCTGATCAGTCGTGTTCGTTTCAACGGAATCCCCAATCGAGCACTGAGTTGTTCCATCGCCAGTCGCTGCGCCTTCGGGCTCTGCTTCTGGGCTGGCCGTACTTGCCTGAGCACCCACGACAACTCGGGCATCTTCTTGGCCCGATGGAAATTGGCCGTGTACCACGCCTGCGCCAACTCCCGCTCCTGGCGCTCGATCGCCAGATCCTTGGCAACCGCGAACTCACGACACAGTTGCCGATATGTCAGTCGCCAGAACTGCGCTTCGCTCAGGCCGATGCGACGGGCGTTGCGGAGGAGTCGCTCCCAACTCCAGCCTGAGCGCTCTGAGGGTCCGGTGAGACTCCAGTTGCCAACGCTTTCGCGTCATCTGGATCGGGCATCAACGAGCGCAGCCCGCCTGAGATGATTTCCCCCACCTTGCTCAGCCCGCCGGCCTTGTTAATCAGTTTCTTGGACTGCTCGAGCGTGATGTCTGGATGGTGTAGCCTGAACATGGCCCAGAGCATCACGCGCGTGGCCCGCATCGAATTGCGCGCCAGCTTGTTCTGCACCTCCGGCCAGTCCTGATCGAAGTGCTCCTCCATCGCTTCCATTGCGTCGAGATCGAAGACCAGGGTGTAAGTCTGATCTTCGATCGTGAGTGTGTATTCGCCCTTGGCTTTGTTGCCCATATCCGTCTAGCCGCCCCTTTCGTCGTTGCCTTACGGCAGTGAGTCGCTGTAGTCCTCCAGCGGCGTGATCTCGATCATCACTGGGCACTTGTCTTCGAGCGCCAGTTCGCCGATCTGGTACTTGCTGATGAGTCCACGGAACGGCAGTTCGATGCCTTCCGCGGGTGAGACTTCGCCATCGGCTGCCACCGGCAGGACGATCTTGAAGTTCGCTTCCGTCACGTTCCGCCACAGCGTCAGCACGCTGCGAGTGGCCCCGAACCCGTCGCCGCCCGCCTGCTTGTGGGCGCCGTGTGCCGGCCGATAGTTCGCGTCCACCGCGAAGGCTCCTGAGTCTCGGATCGTTCCGAGCTTCTCGTGATGGCGGCCAGGGCTCCGAAGATGCGTCTTCGGGATCACGCCTGTCGTCATGTCGCCAGGCACGATCCGGTTCACGTCCGGAATCGCGACGAACGTCTCCGGTGAGCCGTCGTTCTGTCCCACGAGCACCTGAGCCCCGTAGCCAATGAACGCCTGTCCCGAATAGAAGGTATCGGTGACATCTGCCATTGCCGTTGTCTCCTCTGTCGTTACTGCCACCGCGCCCACGGCAAGGCATGTCATTCGCCCAGACTTACTGAACCGCAAAAGAGAACAGGGCGCCCCCACCACTCGGAGATCACTCCGGATGGCAGAGACGCCCTGTCTCTCTGCGGCCCTTGTCGGTGAGTGTCGCCCCTGGGCGGAGGGTTTCGGGAGCTACCCTAAGACATCACCAAACAACTCGTTTACATCACGCCTCTCGATAAGTGACGTAGTAATCCAGAATCACGCGCACTTCGCGCTTCTCGGCCGCCTCGTAATCCTTCTTTCGTCCTGACGCATACGAGACGTTCAAGACTTCAAACGGCGGGCTGCCAATGTCGCCAATCCATCCGAATAGCCCACTGGCATTCGTCCCGAGCCCGTCGCCGTCAATCGCAGCCGATAGCGCGATGGCTTCCGCCTCTGGATCGGCTCCACCGCCATACGCATCCACCTGGACGCGCCCCTTGCGTGTGCCCTCTGGCCCTCGGAAGTGCTGCGCTCGCGGATCGTCCACGAGCATCACGCGCACGGCTGGAAGCGTGGGCCTCTGCGGCAGGATCGTCTGATACACGCGCGTGCTCACGATCGCTGCCACCGCTGGCAACTCCAGAATCCGCGCCCAGACGGCCTCCTCTACCTTCATACTTCGTCCTGCAGCGGCGTCGACACTGTCGCCGAACGCGAGAACCCACGGCCCGCCAGTTCACGCCACAGCGCCTGCCCAATGATCCCAAGCGAGGCGTGCACGTTGCCGTCAAACGCTGGCCGCGCAAACGCCTGCCCTCCGAAGTGCTTCGTGCCGTATTCCTGGAACCAGCCGTAGAAGAACCCCTTGACTGGCCCGATCGCAATCGCCGCCATGTCACCCGTGCGCGCGTTGCTGATCCCCATGTTGTCCGCGAGATCCGGTGCGCCTGGTTCGCGTGGGGCAAAGCGGCCCATGTCCTGCCGCATCGGTTCGCCGCCTTCGATCAGCGCTTCGCGCAGGATCTTCTTTGACAGACGCATGGACAACTGGGCGAGATTCGCCGCGAGTTCGTCGCCGCCTTCAAACGCTACGCTGAACTTCATCCGATCCTCGCCAGCGTCATGAGTTCGATTCCGTCCCTGCGTCCGATCTGGCTCCCGCTGACAATGTCGTAAGTCCGGCTCTGATAGAGCAGTCGCCGCGTTTTGGCCACGTCCACAAGTTCTGGATCCATGTCCTGCCGGTAGCCCATCTCCCAGCGCGTATCAAACGGTGACGACAACTGCCCCGCATCAAAGCGCTCATTCCCGCGCAGATCGTCCCTGCGCATCCACACCGGCGTGGCCAGCGTCGTCCAATCTTCCTTCGGGAACCCCGACGTCCCGCTGCTCTCGGTGAGCTGCTGGATCGTCACCGCCCGATCCCGCTCGCCGGCATCGAATGGCGTGATCCCGCCGTAGGGCAGATTGCGCTTCGCCATCAATACGCCCTGTAGCGCAGCCAGAGATCCCGGCTCCGAATGATTGCGGGGTTCTGGTTGAACGCGTGCACGGAATCGCTCCGCTGCTTATAGAGTTCACCGATCATCAGCAGCCGTCCGTGCGTAATGTCCTCCGGGATGTTCGGCGCGTCAGGGCTGACGGACTCATCGAGATACCCTGCGCGGAACGTCACAAACACCGCTCGAGACTGCGCCCGCGTCGACGGCCATTCCTCGCCGTAGGCTGGACAAATCTCAGCCTTGCCAGCTTTCGGCCCTCGCGGGATTACGACGTCATACGGCAACGGGCTGCCCGTCCATGTCTGCAAGGCGCCGTCCTCATCCACGTAGGTAATCGCCGACACCTCGATACACGGCGGCAGCGGCAGCTCGATGTACTGACATGGAAACCGGCTCAGGGACAGCCGCCACGTCTGCGGCAGGAGCGCCCGCCATGTCGTAGCCTCAGCCTCCCGATACGACGTCTTGATCAGGCTGGCAATGTAGTCGTCTTCCGCGCTGCCATTCGTCACGCGCAGATGATCGTCCCGCACGGATTCGAGCGTCAGCGGATCGGCGTCCCAATCGTGGGCCGTCACAAGCTCCAGATGCGAGTCCACGCCGTCGTCCCATGCGCGCATTATTTGTACGCCTCATTCACCCACGGACAGTTAGCTTTCACGTATGGCGACCAGGGCTTGTTTTCACCGTGGAACACGACCAGCTTGGCGTTCTCTGGCAACCGCTTTGGATGGCTCGCGATCTCGTTTCTGAAGCTGTAGACGCCATCCGCTCGCGTCCACTTCGACTCGCCACCACCCAGCCGGTAACTGATCCAGCCCTGATCGGAGCCGAAGCACCGAGCTTTGAGGCTGAGACGCGGAGAGGCGATCGGATCGAAGTCGTCCCAGACTTGCGTCCGGCAGCCGGCAGTCATCAGCATCATGGAGCCGTTGTAGTGACTCCCCGGCAGCGGGTTCGTGTCACCCCAGATCACAAAGTCTTCGGGACGATCCCAGAGTGCCATCAAATCGCCTGTCACAACCACATCTAGATCCAGGCTGACGTATCGTGGCCCGAACCAGGCCGCGGCATCCGGATGAAACAGCCGAAGACGACGGTAACAACTGGGGTTCCTGCCCCCGTGTGGGCTTGGCACGTCGGCGTATTCGTCCCACAGCGGCATGACTTCAATACTGCGATCGATCCCGGTGCCATCGTCCGTCACGCAGACGGCTCGGAACGGGTGCGCGTAGTGCCGGCGCACCATCGAGAACAGCGTATTCACCGTCTCGCCTGAGAACCGATAACGCTTCTCGTCCGCGTGATCGGCCCTCGGGTGCCACTTCCATGCAATGACGGTGTCTGGCCTCATGGATACACCTGCATCCACGGAAACGTCAGGCGCTTCGGCTTGTGATCGTTGCCCAATTTCCGAATCGATTCACGGATGGCCCGCTTGCGCTCCCGATCCTCAACCGTCTTCCGCTCGTAGCGAGTCGTCGACGCATCTGCGATGGCGTCTGGGTTGTAACGAATCGCGGGTGCGTCGAGCATCACGACTGTCCGCGCCCACAGGTTGACTCGCCCCTGAAACTCGCCGTCAGATCCATAGATCCCCGAAAAACTTTCGTCATAGCCGCCGACGCGCTCGCGAAACATGTGGCGAGTCATCACCCACGTATTCGGGTGGGGATCGACTGGCGTCAACTCGGGCATGTCCACGCGCGTCAGCCGATAGGCGTTGAGCGGATCCAGCTTCTGCTTCATCAGCACCGCCCATGTCGTACCGGGGATCACGTGATCCATGTCCGTCATGAGTAGCCAGTCCGTCTGCGCCTTCTCGGCGCCGAGATTGCGGCAAAAGAGCCAGTTCCACCGGACGTCTACCTTGGTGCGAAACAACCGAAACGAGGCCAGCGCCGTCACTGTCTCGGGCTCAATCTGCTTCGACGCGGGATACTCCGGCGATCCGTCGTCCACCACGATCACATGCAGTGAGGCTCGCTGCTTCGCGTGCAGCCCTCGCCATACCCGCTGCTGCTCCCGGAACATCTCCGGATTGTCGTAATACGGGACGATCTGGGTAAACGGATAACTCATGCGAACGCCTGCCGATTGATCCAGATCCCGATCCCGCGCTTGTCCAGCCGCTTTGTCATCTGGCGTGGCTCGATGTCTTTGTCCAGCACGCTGCTGACATCGCGCCGGAACGCGGGATCATTGCCGTGCAGATCCTCGCCTTCGCTCCCCATCTCGTAATCGTGCTGCGCGAAGACTCGGACTTGTGGCTGCTCGAGGCACCATTCGCGCAGGGGCCGTGCCGGCGGCCCTTTCGGGCCATCCACGAACACGCCGAGCCGTTGCCTTGGCCTGGCTGATACCCACTCCGGCACCAGCGCGCGGCCGTCTCCCATCACGATCGACTTCGCGAGATCTGGCGCCAGCCCGTTCGTGTTCCACTCGAATGACGTCACGTCGTCCCAGACTCTCCGCAACAACCGCGTAGACATCCCGTTGGCGACACCAGACTCCGCAATGGCCGTGACGCCCTGCTGCTGACAGGTGACGCTGAAGAGATACATCTCCGAATACATCACCCCGCGGGGCAACCACGCGAGATCGGCCGTCATCTTCTGAAAGGCTTCCACCGTCATGGATTCACCCAGAGAAACGACGGCGTCTGATCGCGAGAGAGCACAAACCACGGCCGGATAGTGCGTGCTTGCACGAACTCGTCGACTGCCGGCTTCACCCGCAGGAACGGCTTGGCGGGGTTGTCGCAGTAGTCGTGGCCGCAGACAATCCCGCCGGATTTCACCTTCTGGCTCCACAGCGTCAGATCTTCCAGCGCCGACTCATAACTGTGGTTCCCATCGATGTAGACGAAGTCCAGCGAGCGATCGGGAATCGATTGCACGACGTCCGCAGAAAACCCGCGATGGATGGTGCACCGATACGGCGTGAGTCGTTCTCGAGCGCTTGCATACGCCACCGCCATTGTCTGTTCCACGGCTCCGGTATTCTTCGAGTCCCACCAACCCGCGTAGGACGTCCACGGATCCACCGCCAGCATGTGCAGTGCCGGATTGGCTTTACAGAACGCCTCCGTAAACTTGCCGTACCACACGCCGATTTCAGCCCCAGACGTATAGCCGCGGGACGCGAACAGGGACGGCAGATGCTTCCGGCTCAACTCGGGCCGAACGACTGGCGGCACGGCACCCTTGGGCGCTGTGAGCAGATCCTCAATGCTCTCGAGCGCCAATCCTGCACCCATTACGATTTCACCCACACGCCGAGCCCTGATCCATTCGGCCGAATCGCCAGC
>Ga0247830_10001328_pt1 | contig 10250 bp, 9 predicted proteins | sample 12C_Control_Day5_FD_207766 | JGI IMG/M metagenome (GOLD analysis project Ga0247830, IMG submission 207766) | Soil microbial communities from agricultural site in Penn Yan, New York, United States - 12C_Control_Day5 | ecosystem: Environmental > Terrestrial > Soil > Agricultural land | place: USA...
GATGTAGGAGGGGATGAGCGCCGTGTAGCGCGAGAAGATCTGCAGGCTGACCGGGATGACCAGGATCGCCACCGACAGCACCAGCAGCCACGACAGCAGCGCGGCGTAGGCGGCCGTGAACTTGCGCCAGAGGGTCAAAGAGGCTTTCTCATCGTTCGATACCAACCTGACGCGGTCATCCCGGGCCTTGTGCCCGGGATCCATCTGTCGGCCAATTGCTTGCGGTGACGTCTGGCTCAACCGACTGCGGTTGGCGACTGCGGAGGGATGGATCGCGGGGACAAGCCCCGCGATGACACGTTGCACATCACTTGATGGCGGCGATCTTGGCGTAGATCTCGTCGGCGCCGATCTCCTTGGCGTAGGCCGCCATGACCGGGGCGACGAGCTTCTCCATCTCGGCGCGGTCCTTGAAGGGGACGCGCTTGAGCTTGCCTGCCTTCTCCATCGCCTCGAGCTTCTGCTCGTCCTCGCTGGACTCGATCTTGCGGCCGTGGGCGCCGGCCTCCTTGCCCGCCTTGAGCACGGCGGCCTGCAGGTCCGCCGGCAGGCTCTTGAACGTTTTGCCCGAGAAGCACAGCGGGCGGATGGTGATGGCGTGCTGCGTCATGGCGAGATGGGGCGCCACCTCGTAGAACTTCATGGATTCCACGCCCGCCGCCTCGTTCTCGCCAGCCTGGATGACACCGTTCTGGATGCCGTTGTAGACCTCGTTGTAGGCGATGACCGTCGGCGCCATGCCCACGGCCTGGAAGGTCTTGGACCAGATCGGTGCGCCCTGCACGCGCACCTTGAGGCCCTTGATCTCCGCCAGCGACCCCATCGGCTTGTTGATGAAGATGTTGCGGGTGCCGCCGCCGGCATAGCCGATCAGCATCACGTCGGCCTTCTGCGCGATCTCGTCGGCGACCGGCTTGAGCACGTCGGCGTCGAGCACCTTGTTCCAGTGCGCGAGGTCGCGGAACAGGAAGGGCGCATCGATGAAGGGCGCGGCCTTGGAGAAGGTCGACATGTGCGCGGGCGAGACGATGCCGTAGTCGACCGCCTTGCCCTGCGCCATGTACTCGAAATACTGCTTCTCGAGGCCCAGCGCGGAGTTCTTGTGCAGGTTGAAGGCGATGGGCTTGCCGTAATACTGCTTGGTGAGCTCCTCGAACTTGACCAGCGCCTTGGTGAAGGCGTGGTCGTCGTTGAACTGCACGGCGCCGTTGAGCGTGATCGGCGCCTGCGCGCGCAGGATGCTCGGGAAGCCGACCGCAAGGCCGGCTGTCGTTGCGCCGAGGCCAGCCAGAATCGTTCTGCGCTTCATGCTGTGGTTTCCTCCTTGATCGGCCGAGTTCTCCCCGGCGATTGATGAATTGTCTTCCCCCTCGAGCCCAGGGGGACGGGTGACAGGCGCACCACCCGCGCGCCTGGCGAGAACAGCTTGCCCCCGGCTGCCACTATTGCCCATCGCGCTTCTGTAGACAAGATTGTATACCAAGAAGGCGTGAGCGAGCGGGCGGCATGAAGATCGCGAAGATTTCCAGGAAGGCGCCGCAAGATAGCGACGCGACAAGGCCGGCTGGCAGATCGATGCGGGCGCTCGAACCTCACCTGCGCCGGCTCTCGCTTGCGAGCCAGATCGCACGGAAGCTGGAAGAGGAAATCGTTCTGGGTCGCCGGCACCCGCGCGAGCGGCTCATCGAGCAGGACTTGTGCGAGCAGTTCAGGACCCATCGCGGCGATGTGCGGCTGGCCTTGTTCGAGCTGGAGAGAAAGGGCATCGTCCACCGCATCCCCAATCGCGGCGCCATGGTGCGCGATCTCTCTCCCGATGAGGTGAGCTCCATCTACGACGTGCGCGAGGAGCTCGAGGTCATGGCCATGCGCATCCTGCCGTTGCCCGTGCCGCCGAAGGCCCTCGCCGTGCTGGAGAAGCTTCAGCGCAGGCACAGCGATGCGGTGGATGCTGGCGATTCTCTAGCCGTGCACTACGGCAACGTGCAGTTTCACCGTGAGCTATTCGGCCTTTGCGGTAACCCCTGTCTGATCGAAACCATCGAACATCTGGCCCAAAGGGTGTCGAGCATTCGCTCTTATGCCCACGCGCATGCCGGGGCGCTTGCCAACTCGCGCCGCGACCACGCCGAGATGATCGCGGCGCTACGAGACCGGCGTCGCGACGACCTGATCACGCTCGCACGTCGACATCTCAAGCCTGCGGTGGAGGCCTACATACTGGCCTACCGGCAACGCTTCGGCGGTGCCGGCGGCGACCGGTGAGGATCTTCGGTCGGCCGACGCAAGGACAGCGCAGCTCGCGCATCGAAGAGCACGGTCGCTCGCACTACTTGAGCAGCACCGACGGCAGCCACAGCGACAGCGCGGGTATGTAGGTGACGAGCCCCAGCACGATCAGCATGGGGATATAGAAGATCATGATGCTCTTCGAGACGGCCTCCATCGTCACCTTGCCGATGGCGCAGCCCACCGCCAGCGTCGGCCCGACCGGCGGCGTCAGGAGGCCGATGCCGAGGTTGAGGATCATGATCATGCCGAAGTGCACGGGATCGATGCCGAAGGTCTTGATGACCGGCAGAAAGATCGGCGTGCAGATCAACAGCATCGGCGCCAGATCCATGAAGGTTCCGAGTACCAGCAGCAGAATGTTGACGAGGAACAGGAAGGTGTACTTGTCGCTGGCGACGGTGAGGAAGAACTGCGTCACCTTGGCCGGCACCTGCATGATCGCCATCATGTAGCCGAACGCCACCGAGAACCCGATCATGATCATGACCATGCCGACGGTGCGCACGACGCGAGCCACGAGCAGCGGCAGCTCGCGCCACTTGTAGTCGCGATAGACGAACATCGTGACCAGGAACGAGTAGATGCAGGCGATCGCCGCCGACTCGGTCGGCGTGAAGATGCCCGACAGGATTCCCCCGATGATGATGAAGACGGTGAGCAGGCCCCAGAAGGCCTCGACGAAGATCGTGAGGGCGCGCCTGAGCGGTATCACCTCGCCCTTTGGGAAGTTGTCGCGGCGCGCGATGTAGATGCAGAGCGCCATCAGCGACAGCCCGAGCAACAAGCCAGGGATGATGCCGGCGATGAAGAGGTGCGCGACCGAGATCGTGCCGCCGGCGGCAAGCGAATAGATCACCGCGTTGTGCGAGGGCGGGATCAGCAGCGGCTGCAGCGATCCGGCAATCGTGACGTTGACGGCGAACAGCCTGGGATAGCCGTTCTTGATCATCTGCGGGATCATCACCGAGCCGATCGAGGCCGTATCGGCGACCGATGACCCCGAGATGCAGCCGAAGAAGGTCGAGGCCAGGATATTGACCAGCGCCAGCCCGCCGCGCAGGAAGCCCACGAACACCTTGGCAAGATTGACGAGGCGCTCGGCCATGCCGCCTTCCGCCATGATGCCGCCCGCCAGGATGAAGAACGGGATCGCGAGCAGCGCGAAGTCGTCCATGCCGTCGGAGGTCTTGAGCATGACCGCCTCGAGCGGCAAGTCGATCCACATTGCGGCGAAAATTGCGGAAAGCCCGAGCGCATAGGCGACCGGCATGCCGAGCAGGCACAGCACGGCAAAGCCACCCATCAGGATCAGCATGTCCATGGCGCGCTACTCGGTGGAGATGCCGCTGATGCTCTCGGCCTCGGGCTCCGCAAACAGCTTCGAGGTCCACAGCCGCTCGATGACGAACAGCGCCGTGATCAGCCCGCCGATGGGCACGGGTAGATAGGAGGCGCCGACCGAGTACCAGGGAAAATCGGAGATCGACTGCTGCCACGTGGTCTGGACGAGCTTGATGCCCCACCAGAACATGAAGAGGTTGGTGCCCATCATGCAGGCTTCGATCAGCCAGCCGACGGCGAGGCGCGCGTTGCCCTCCAGCATCATCGGGATGACGGCGACGCCGATGTGCAGGTTCTCACGGTAGCAGATCGATGCAGCCAGGAAGGAGAACCAGATCATCAGCAGCACCGCCCCCGGCTCCGGCCACGACGAGGCGCTGTTGAGGACATAGCGCGTGAACACGCCCCAGGGGATGATCAGCGTTATGGTGACCAGGCAAGCACCCGCCACGATCATGCAGAACCGGTGCAGCACATCCATGCACCGGACGTAGAGAGCCTTCATTGCCGATGTCCCCCGACAAATCGAAGGGCCGGCGCGCCTCGAAGGAAACGGCCGGCCCTCATGCTCGCAGGCGCGAGCCCTACTTCACGTCCTGGATGCGCTGGATCAGCGCCTGATGGGCCGCCCCGTACTTGTCCCACACGGGCTTCACAGCGGCCTGGAAGGGCTTCTTGTCCGCCACCTCGTTCACGATCGTGCCGGCCTCGAGCATCTTCTTGAGCGATTCCTTCTCGCGGTCGTACCAGAGCTTGCGCTCCTGCTGCTGCGCCTCCTTGGCGAGCTTCAGGATCAGGTCCTGGTCCTCCTTGGAGAGCGTGCCCCAGATCTTCTTGGAGAACACCAGGATCTCCGGGATCATCAGGTGTCCGGTCTTGGAGTAGTACTTGGCATAGCGGTAGTGCTGGCCGCTCTCGTAGGTCGGGTAGTTGTTCTCCGCCCCGTCCACGACGCCGGTCTGCATGGCATTGATCAGCTGGTCGAAGCCCATCGACACGCCGTTGCCGCCGAGCGAGTTCATGGTGTCGACGAAGACGGGATTGCCCATCATACGGATCTTGAGGCCTTTGAGGTCCTCGACCGTGGTGATCGGCTTCTTGCTGTTGTAGACGTTGCGCGTGCCGGCGTTCATCCAACACAGGCCAACCAGGTTGGCGCTGGAATCGGTCAGCTTCTTCAGCATCTCGTCGCCGATCGGCCCGTCGATCACCTTCTCCATGTGCTGATCGTCGCGGAACATGAAGGGCAGGTTGAAGACGTTGAGCTCGGGCACGATCGGGCCCATGGGGCCGACGCTGATGCGGGCCATGGCGAGCGCGCCCACCTGCGCCTGCTCGATCATCTCCTTCTCGCCGCCGAGCTGCATGGAGGGATACATCTGCACGCTCAGGCGGCCGTTGCTGGCGGCCTCGAGCTTCTTGCCCATCTGCACCACCGCTTCCACGGTCGGATAGCCGAGCGGGTGCACGTCGGTTGCCTTCAGCACCATCTTGGCCTGCGCGAACGCCGCCGACATCGGCAGGGAGCTCGCGGCAAGGCCGGCCAGCCCTGCTTTGATGACTGAACGTCTGTCCATCTGTTTCCTCCTCGAGACCGTCCGTTTTGATCGTTGCCACCCGCGCGCCCGCTTTCCCGCCGGGCGCTTGTTGCATGCGCGGCGGAAGCGCATTACAAGCAATTTGTAGGATGACACGACGAGTTGCGACTCTAGCTTCGGTGCCCGCGGCTGACAAGCCGACGCTCATGCGGCCTCTGCGGCCGGCGCGTAACCTATCGGGCGAGGTCGTGGAGCGCATCGCCGCCGAGATCAGGAGCGGCCGGCTCGAGCCCGGCGCCCGCCTTCCGACCGAGCAGGAGCTGATGGCGGCCATGGGGGTGAGCCGCACAGTCGTGCGCGAGGCCGTCTCGGCGCTGCGCGCCGAGGGGCTCGTCACCACCCGCCAGGGCTCCGGCGCCTTCGTCGCCGCCGATGCGAGCCGGGTCCCCTTCCGCATCGATCCCGAGGGCCTGAGCTCGATCGGCGACGTGCTCGACGTCATGGAGCTGCGCCTCGCCATCGAGGTCGAAGCGGCGGCTCTCGCCGCCAAGCGTATCACGCCGGAGCGACTAGCCCCCATCGGCCGCGCGCTGCGCGCCTTCGAGGCGGCCGTCAATCGCGGCGAGGGCGCCATCCCCGAGGACTTCGCCTTTCACCGCACGATCGCTGCCGCGTCGGGCAACCCGAGGTTCGGCGAGCTCCTCGAGTTCCTCGGCCGCCACGTCATCCCGCGCCAGAGCGTGCGCGTGGCGTTGAGCTCGCCCGGCGAGCAGCGCATCTACCTCATGCGCATCCAGAAGGAGCACGCCCGCATCTACGCCGCCATTCGCGATCGCCACACGGCGGAAGCGCGCAAAGCCATGCGCACGCACCTGACCCGCAGCCTCACCCGCTACCGCCGTCTCGCCGAGCGGCAGTTGCAGGGCCGCTGACCGGCAGGCAAGATCGCGACCAACGACACAATCGCCGAGGAGGGAAATCATGGAACGCGTTCTCTTGACGGGCGCTGCCGGCGGCATCGGTAGCGGCCTGCGCAAGCTCCTGAAGCCCCTCTACAAGGAGCTGAGGCTGAGCGACCTCGACAAGCCGGCCGACCTGCGCTCCGACGAGCCGTTCATCGCCGCCGATCTTTCCCGCATCGAGGAGGTGGAGAAGGCGGTCGATGGGATGGAAGGCGTGATCCACTTGGGCGGCCACTCCGTGGAGGGCTCGTGGGACACGATCCTGCAGGCCAACATCATCGGCTGCTATAACCTGTTCGAGGCCGCCCGCCGCAGGGGCGTCAAGCGCGTCGTGTTCGCCTCCTCCAACCACGCCATCGGCTTCTATCCCCGTACGCACCCGATCGGCACCGACGTCACCGTGCGGCCCGACTCGCGCTACGGCGTCAGCAAGGCCTTCGGCGAGGCGCTGGGCGCGCTCTATGCCGACAAGCATGGGCTGCGCGTCCTGTGCCTCAGGATCGGCAACTACAGCGACCGCCCCGTGGACAAGCGGCGGCTGTCGATCTGGATCTCGCCCGAGGATACGGCCCAGCTCGTGCGCATCGGCCTGGAGCACCCCGAACTGCGCTACGAGATCTTCTACGGCGCGTCCCACAACGAGCGCAGCTGGTGGGACAACAGCCGCGCCTACGACTACGGCTACCGCCCGACCGGCCGCGCCGAGGACCATGTCGCCGAGGCCATGGCCGCGCAGGCCAGGATCGCCCCCGATCCGGTGGCCGACTTCTTCCAGGGCGGCCCCTTCTGCAGCGCCGAATTCGACGGCGATAGAAGCCGCATCCGCAAATGACATCGCGGGCGAAAACCGCGAGATGTCATCCCCGCGAAAACGGGGATCCAGCAAGGCCATTGGGGAAATGATGGAAATGAGCGCGAGCCCCCGGATCCTTCTCACGCACACGCCTGACATGCGCCGCAACTACTACGGCGAGCGCGCGCTGGCGGGCCTTCGCGCGCTCGGCGACGTCGGCCTGCACGAAGGCTCCGACGCGCTCGACACGCCCAATCTGATTGCGGCGGCGCAAGGCTGCCGCATCATCGTTGCCGACCGCGCGACGCCGTGCCCCGCCCCCATCTTCGCCGCCCTGCCCGACCTCGTCGCCGTGTGCCGGGTAGCAGTCGACATCCGCAACATCGACGTGGAGGCGGCCAGCGCCGCCGGCGTGCTGGTGACGCAGGCGAGCCGCAGCTGGGTGCCGGCCGTCAGCGAGCTCGTGATCGGCTTGATGATCGATGCGGCCCGCGGCATCTCGCGCGCCGATGCCGCCTACAAGGCAGGCCGCGCCCCGCACGCCGGCATGGGCCGTCAGCTTGCGGGCGCCACAGTCGGCGTCATCGGCTACGGCCCCCTCGGCCGGCGCGTCGCCGATTTGGCGCTCGCCTTCGGCATGAAGGTGATGGTCAACGACCCCTACGTGACGGTCGAGCACGCCGACATCGAGCAGGTCGAGCTCGACGAGCTGCTGCGGCGCGCCGACTTCGTGCTCCCCCTGGCGGTGGCCACGGAGGAGACGGAGAGCCTCATCGGCGCGCGCGAGCTCGGCCTCATGCGCGCCGGCTCCTTCCTGATCAATCTCTCGCGCGGCAACCTGATCGACGAGGCGGCGCTCATTGCCGCCCTCGACGAGAAACGCATCGCCGACGTCGAGCCCGGCGCCGGCGATCAGATGCCGTCGACCGCGCTCGCCGCCCGAGCCGACGTGGTGGCGACGCCGCACATGGCGGGCCTCACGCAGCCCGCAATCGAAGGCCAGGCGCTCGAGACGGTGGCGCAGGTTGGCGAGATACTGCAGGGCCGCGCCCCGCATGGCGCCGTCAACGCCGAGCACGCCGATCGCCTGCAGCGCTTGGCCACAGGTGCCGCAGCCCGCTCCTGAGAGCGCCCCTCGGCGCGCGCGTGCGGCCACCGGCGCCTCCTTCCGGCCACGGAATTAGGTTGAACTGCTGAAGGACAGCAGACTATCATCGCAGGTCTGAGTAGCGCGGATCGTGCGGGCTCGGCGTCGCTCCCAGATTGCAGAATGCATCCACGTCGAGGAAGGGCGTGGACAGCAACAATCGAGATGGGGAGGGAAACCCATGCACACGCTGCTGTTGAGGCTCGTTTGCCTCGTTGCCGTGCTCGCCGGCACGAGCTTTCAGGCTCTCGCGCAGAACCCCTTCATTGTCGCCCAACAGGCGGCGCCGGCGCCGAAGCGGGCGCTCCCGCTTCCCGACAAGCCGGTCGCCGAGGGCGAGAACGCCAGGGCCCTCCGCCTCAACAACTGGACTATCGGCCTCGCCGGCGGACTGCTCGAGGGCACGTTCGCCTGGTACGCCGCGGATCTCGCCAAGGCGCTCGATGACGGCGACAATCTCCGCGTGATGCCGATCAACACCTTCGGCGCGGTCGGCAACGTCCTCGACCTCATCTACGTGAAAGGCGTCGACTTCGCGATCACCTACGCCGACGTGCTCGACCACTACAAGAACGTCGACCGCATCCCCGGCATCGAGCAGCGGGTGAACTACGTGATCCCGATGTTCCAGGGCGAGTTTCATCTGTTCGTGCGGCCCGAGATCAAGTCCATCCAGGACCTGGCCGGCAAGAAGGTCGGCTTCAACACCGTCGGCAGCGCCGCCAACTACACCGGCAACATCGTCTTCGAGCGGCTCGGCGTGAAGGTCGAGAAGGTGTTCATGAACAACTCGCTGGCGCTCGAAGCCATGCGCAAGGGCGAGCTTGCCGGACTGGTGCACGCCGTCGGCAAGCCCAACAGCCTGTTCAAGCCGCTGAAGGCCGAGGAGGGTTTCCGCTTCCTGCCGGTCGAGTACACCGACGTCTTCAAGGACTACTACACGCCGGCCGAGCTGACGCACGCCGACTATCCCAACCTGATCCCGCAGGGGCAGTCGGTGCCGACCATCTCGGTGCAGGCCCTGCTCGCCGTCTACAACTGGCCGCGCGGCACCGATCGCTACCGGCGCTGCGTGCGTTTCGTGGAATATCTCTTCGAACGCTTCGACAAGCTGCGCCAGCCGCCCTATCAGCCGGGATGGAGGCAGATCAACCTGGCCGGCACGATTCCCGGCTGGACGCGCTTCCAGCCGGCGCAGGAGATGCTCGACAAGATCGCGGTGCGACCGAAGATCGATCCCTCCTTGGCGAGGTCGCAGGCGGCACGCGCGGCTCCCAACGACCCGGCCGAGCAGGAGCGCCTGTTTCAACAATTCCTGGAGTGGAGCAAGCGACAGTCGCGTCGCTAGTGTGATGATCGAGAAATTCGCCCGAGTTCGCGACTTGGTTCGGAGCGAATGTCTCGATCTGAATCACACTAGCAAGTCTATGATTCTAGTGTCCCTTATGATTCCGAAGTTCGCTCCGAACGCTGGCAGCTAGGTACGGCGAACTTCGGAATCGGGCCACTGGCAGCCGATCAACGGGGCCGCTCGCAGGCCGTCCACGCAACGTCGTGCTGCGAGCGGAACGAAACTGGGGAGGCGGACGCTCGTGGCAGAGCCAAGGCGTCGGTCAGGGGTAGTTCAGGGGGGCTCGACCACGGGTCGGAAGCGCCTTTGGCTGGGTGTTGCCCGTCTGGCGCTCGCGAGCATGGCCGCCACGGCAACGGTCCCGTTGAGCGGGGCGTCCGTCGGGTCCGCGCAAGCGCAGCGAGCCGAGCCCGTTTCCATCAAGGTCGCACCGATCCTGCGCGGCGAGGCGCCCTCGAGCCTGCCGATCAAGATCCAGCTCAGCCCGGAGCAGGGCGCAAAGAACGCCTTCATCCGCATCCGCGGCCTGCCGCGGACGGTGGCGCTGTCTGAGGGACATGCGATCGCTCCGGGCTCCTGGTCGGTGCCGCTTGCCGCCCTTGCGACGCTGACCTTCATCCTGCCGGCCGGGCTCGAAGGCCAGTCCGAGGTTTTCATCAGTTTCGTGAACGTCGACGGCGGCGTCCTGGCGGAAGCGAGGACGACGCTGGTCGTGGCGGCATCCAAGGAGAGGCCGCCCGTGGAGACCAGGGCGATAGCCCCACCCGCTACCGCGCTCCGCCGGATCCATCTTCGGGACGGCGAGGGCGGGCGCGGTATGCGCCTC
>Ga0247830_10001329_pt1 | contig 10246 bp, 10 predicted proteins | sample 12C_Control_Day5_FD_207766 | JGI IMG/M metagenome (GOLD analysis project Ga0247830, IMG submission 207766) | Soil microbial communities from agricultural site in Penn Yan, New York, United States - 12C_Control_Day5 | ecosystem: Environmental > Terrestrial > Soil > Agricultural land | place...
CTCCACCCGGACCTCGTCGACCAAGCGGTCAAGCAGCCACAGCCCCCGGCCGTGGCTGCTGGGCTGGCCGGTGGTCGCTGGGGGGTGGGGTGGCTGGGCTGGGCCGTGGTCGACCACGGTGGCCTCGACCCAGTCGTCCCGGACCCAGACGGCCACCTGGACCGGGTCGCCGCCGCGCGACCCGTGCAGGATCGCGTTGGTGGCTGCCTCGTCCAGGGCCAGGACCAGCTCCTCCGCGATCTCGGGTGGCACCTCGCGCAGGGCGTGGCGGGCGGCTTGCCGCAGGCCGGCGAGCTCGACTGGGGTGGCGGGGATGGTCAGCTCCATGGAACACCCCTTCCGGAGAGCAGGCTCCCTTGTGGGTGGTTCGCTGTGAGTCTTCCCCTGACCGGGTCGGGCTATTCGTGAGCAAGGAGGAGCAGGCCACGGAAGGTCGGTGCCGGATCTGCTGGTGGCCGACCGCCAGCCGCCGTGTCCACACCCTGCACCACGGGCAGCAGCGGGACAGCCGTATGGCTGCTGCCAGGGTGGTGGGTCGGCTAGGGGTGCCGCCCCTTCGGCGGCCGATGCCGGTCGGCGCCAGGTGGGCCGACCAGCAGAAACGCGCGCGCAAGCACGTAAGCAAACATTGCCGCAAACAGTAGGACGAGGGGTAGGACCAAGGCGACGCTCACCACCGACATGGCGGCCTCCTTTGCCTGCTCGTGATCTGGGCTGCCTGCTTCTGATCTGAGCGGTGACTACCCGTAACCGGAGGACCCACGCCAAAGCTGGTTATTTCTACACATACCGACCCGGCGTGGCGTTTGCCCGATCCGGGTCCAGGGCAGGGGCCACAGATCGCCCTCCAGTGGTGGGGCTGGAGGGGGACGGCCTGCTGGGGACAGGCCCAGAGCGACGCCGCTCCGCATGGCCCCGAGCCTTCCGCCCGGGGGCCATGTCGTTGAATCTGCAACGGCGTTACAACGTTCACCGTATGTTCCTGGCGAAATCTACTGCGAGGTTACGTCACCCACGGGGTCGACTCGACCCGGCAGGAGGCAGAGGGTGTCGCTGCCCGGGCCGGCGTCTCGAAGTCCCCCCGGATCTTGGCGCCGGCCTGGCCGTCTGTTCTGACCGCGACCCGGGATGGTCGCCATGGCCGACCCCTTACATCCAGACCTGGACGATTGCTTCCACTGCCCCCAGGGCGACAAACCCTGCCCAGCTACCTACCAACCCGGCGCATGGCTGGCCCAGCCACCTGCCCGACCAACACCTGCAGGCCAGGACCGCTCCCAGGCTTCTGGCGAGATCGAAGCCAGCATTCAGGATGCCCTCCGCAGGCTCCGCGAGGCCGTTGCAGACCATCGCCGGCCACCTGGCCCTTCGGGACTGACGTTTATGCGAGCTCGAACCTCATACCAAACGGGTGATGGCCGCGACCCGACCGAGTGGGAAGATTCCTTTGACAGTCCATCTCCGTCTGCCGACCCGGGCGGCCCAAGGAAGACCGACGGGCCTGCCCGACCGCAGCAGCCGTGTCACCGTTAGACTCAAGGCTCATCCGCGCCACCAGGTGATAGGGCCTATGCTCACAGGGCCGATTCCCGTTGACGCCGTCGGAGGAACCGGCCGAAGCCCACGCGACGACAGCGTAGCTGTTGGGCCTGATCGGCACCCCAGGGTGCGTTGCCTGGCCTGTTGACCGGGTTCGCCAGTTCGGCGACCGGAAGGAAGGCCAGACCATGCCCATCGATCCTGCCTTGCTGGCCAAGAGTATCGCCACCCTGACGAGCCTTGATCCTGAGCGGGACCTGGCCGCCACCCTGGACCAAGCTGTGGTCGCGGCCAAGCAACTGTTCGCGGTTGACGCCGCTGGGATCATGCTCGCCGACGCCGACGGCGGGCTGCGCTGGGCCAGCGCTTCGGACCTGCTCGCCCAGGCCCTGGAAGACAACCAGGAGACCTTCGTCGCCGGCCCCTGCCTGCAGGCATTCGCCACCGGCCAGCCGGCGGTCATTCACGACGCCACGCTGGAGCCGCACTGGGGGGAGATCACCCTGGCGTTTGTCGAGCTGCAGATCCGCTCGGGGCTGAGCGTCCCGGTGGAGTTGGGCGGGGGCCCGATCGGGACCTTGGATGTGTACGCGGCCGCCCCCGGCGGGTGGGACCAGACTGAGATCAGCGCTCTGCAGACCTATGCCGGGCTGGTGGCGACCCTGCTCGGGGCAGCCGCTAAGGCCCAGGCGAAGGGTCGGCTGGCTGAGCAGCTCAAGGTCGCGTTGGCCTCCCGCATGCTGATCGAGCAGGCCAAGGGGGTGCTGGTGGACCGGGAACGCCTGGATGACCAGCAGGCCTTCATCGACCTGCGGCAAGCGGCCAGATCCTCCAGACGCGACCCTCCCGACAGGGCCGTCGGGAGGGTCGATAGCTTGCCCCTGCCGCACAGGCGAGCCGAACCAGCCAGGACGGCGCACGGCCAGGGCCCGCAGCTGGACATGGGGGCCTTGGGTGGCGACATCGCGGCCTTCCTGGAGCGGGAGCCGGGCGCTGATGGGATCGGGCACAAGCTGAGCCAGCTGCTGCTCGGTTTTCTGACGACCGAGGTGGTGCCGCCGGCCAACCGGCTGGCCGAGCTCGGCATCGACCCGACGCGACTGTTCGCCACGACCAGCGGCATCTTGCGGCTGTACGCCGACACCCTGGACCATCGCGACCCTCGCCGGTGACGTCCGCCAGGCCTAGCCGCCCAGGCCGAGCTGTTGGGCGCGCTGCACGGCCTGGCTGCGGGAGGAGGCGCCGAGCTTGCGGTAGATCGACATCGCCTGGGTCTTGACCGTGTGCTTGGAGAGGTACAGCCGCTCGCCGATCTCCGCGAAGGTGAGGTGGGTGGCCAGCAGCGGCAGCAGCCGCAACTCAGCGGGGCTCAGCGAGGCGAGCCCCCCGGCCCCGCCAGGCCTGATGTCGAGCTTGGACCTCAGCCCCTCTACCTGGCTGGGTAGGATGCCGAGGTCGGGCCGCCGCCGAACGACGTCGCGGGCTTGGCGCAGCACCACCCTGACGCCGGCGGCGTCCTCCACGGCCAGGCAGACCCGGCCCAGCTCCAGCAAGGTCTGGACCGCCAAGTAGGGCAGCGCGTAGGTGAGCAGGGGCCGCAGACGAGTCGCCCGCCCAAGCTGCTCATGGGCCTGCGGGATGTCGCCCTGATGCACGGCCACCCGGGCCGCCACGGCATGGACCAGGGCGCTGCCAACATAACCATCCAACGCGCCAGCCCGAACCACACCCGATGCCTGCTCGGCCAGGGTGGCGGCCTGCTTCCAGTCTTGACCCTGGATGGCCAGCAGGGAGCGCTCGGCCAAGGCGATCGCGGCCGCGGGCAGCGCACCGGCTTCGATGGCGACCTCGGCGGCCTGGGCCAGGATCGGGCCGGCCCGGTCGGCCTCACCAGCCAGCAGATAGCAGATCCCCTCCAGCAGCTGGGCTGTCGGCCGCCACTGACTGGTTGGGCTCAGCTCGGCCAGGGCGGCCTGGGTGTCGGCGCGCATCCGGTCCACGCCGTCGCGGCACAACAACGCCCGCAGCAGCGCCAGGTAGCTCTGGACGGTGCTGTCGTCCGGGAGCGTCCCGGCAACCGGCCCCTGTTCGGCTGCGTCGGCCCATCGCTCGGCCGCCGCCGGCTCACCAACTAGGGCCTGCAGCCAGGCCCCGAGCACGGCCACCAACGGGTAGCGTCCGAGCAGGCCTTGGTCTTGGAACCAGCCGAACCAGCGGCGGGTGGTGTCGACCCGCCCGGCGCCGTAGGCCGGCAAGGCCAGCTCCCAGACCAGCCGCGCGACCCGATCGGGATCCCCGGCGGCCTGGGCGTGGTCGATGGCGGTCTCGGGCAGCCCGTTGGCCTCACACCAGGAAGCCGCCCTGCGGTGGAGCTCGGGGACCAGTTCGGGCTCACGCTGCTCCAGTTCGGCGAGCAGCAGCTCCTGGAACAGGTGGTGGTAGCGGTACCAGCGGCGCTGGCGATCCAGGGGGACCAGCAGCAGGTTGGACGCCTCCAACCAGGCCAGGACATCGCTCGATCCGGTGGTGCCCAGCACTGCGTTGCACAGCGGCCCGGACATGCGGTCCAGCACCGCCGTACGGGTCAGGAACGCCACCCGCTCGGGTGGCAGCTGGCCCAGGAGCTCTGACCGCAGGTAGTCGGCCATGAACCGGTCATCCCCGGTGAACCCGGCCCACGCATGGGCGCGGGGGCCGCCCATCTTGTGGGCCAACGCGGCCAAATACAGCCCCGCCGGCCACCCCTCAGTCCGCCCGACCAGCTCGGCCACCTCGGCGTCGGCAAGCCCAACGCCGGCACCCTCCAGCAAGGCGCGGGCCTCCTGGTCGTCCATCGCCAGCTCCTCGACCCCGAGCTCCACCACCCGGCCCTGGGCGCGCAGCAACCCCACCGGCAGCGGCGACCGGGACCGGGAGGCCACCAGCAGCTGGGACCCGGCGGGAAGCTGAGCGGCCAGCTCAGCCACCAGGTCCAGGCACGCCTGGTTCTCCAGCACCTCCAGGTGATCAAGGACCACGGCCACCGGTCCGGTCATGGCCGCCATCGAAGCGGCCAACCGGGACACCGCGCCCAGGGTCGAGCCGCCCGGCCCGGCCAGCCCACGAACGACCCTGGGATCGATCGGCTCGACCCGCTCCAGCGCCACGGCCAGATAGGTCAGCAGCACCGCCGGGTCGTTGTCGCGCTCATCCACTGACACCCAACCCACCCGGCTTGCTGTGCGCTGGGCCCACTGGGCCAAGAGAGTCGTCTTGCCGTAGCCGGCCGGGGCGACCACACAGACCACCGGGACCGCATCCAAGGCAAGCAGCCGATCCACCAGCCCAGCCCGGGCCACGATCCCCGGCCGGGCCGGGGGTGGGTGCAACTTGGGCTCCACCAGCTCAAAGGACGAGTCCACCCATGACGGAAGGTCACCCGCTGGCTTCGCCGCGACACGCCCCACAAGGCTCCCCTCCCAGCCAAAGAGGCTAGTCGCCCTACATGTCATGCTTCAAACGGCCGGAACTCTGTCCGGAGGCGGGGCCGTGTCCCAGCGAGGTCGAGCGGCCCGAAGCCCGCGAGCGACGCTTAACGACGGTCGGTGCCGGCATCCCCGCCGACACCTCCAGGGCGAGCACGGGCCCTCATGCCGCCCCATCCCCTTGAGGGGCAGCCGCGTCGAGAAGGGGCCCAAGCTCACGGATCAGCGCGTCAAACGGGGTCAGGTCCCGTCTGATCCTGGCCAGGATGATCGCCCCCTCAAGGGCGGCGATGACCACGATGGCAAGATTGTCAGCCCTCTCGAGGGGCACGCCAAGGTCGACCAGACTTTCAGAGAGCGGCTCGAGCCAACCGTCGAATGCACGACGGAGCACTTGGCGGAGCTGCTTGCTGGTGGCTGCCGTGTCCGCGGCGGCAGCAACCAGGGGGCACCCGGCCAAGAACCGCTCCTCGGTGAGCTCACGTCGCCAGGTGTCGACGATGGAAGCCAGCAGCGCGCTCGGTGCTCTCGACTTCAGCTCGCCGAGACATCGCCGTGTCCGGCGGGCCATCACGTCGCCCGACCAAAGCAAGGCGTCGGAGACGATCTCCTCCTTGCCACCAGGGAAGTAATGCTGGAGCGATCCTCGGGGCGCGTCCGCCTCGGTCACGATCTCTCTCATCCCGGTCCCCGACACACCCTGGCGCCGGATCAGCTGTGCTGCGCTTCGCACCATTCGCTCCCGCGGCGGAAGTGCCCGAGCTGCAGACGCCTTAGCTGTTGTCACGAAAGCCTCCATCCGGCGCTGATCCGGGATCGGGTCTTGACTATGACATGTGTCATGATGCATGCTTCACATCTTATGACAAGTGTCATGACGATTCAAGGACCGGGAGCGCCACGCCACCGCGCGGCCGAGGTAGCGGTTCTCAGGCCGGCGGCCATGTCGGACACCGAGGCCGTCCTGACCCACCCTCGACGCGAGGCCCACGAGGGGCCGCTTCGGGTGCTCGTCGGCAAGGAGCGGTTCTCCGAGAACCACGCCTGGTCCGAGATGCCGCAGCACTGGCCTTCCGGCCTTGCCACCCGCGCCGTGATCGAGGTCGTCGGCCAGGGTCAGCTCGAAGCGCGCTTGGTCGATGGCGGGCCGCCCGTCGACGTGGTCGTCCCGCTCTGGTCACCGCTGCCCAGGCGGGCCATCCGGGCGGGGAGCTTCGGCCTCGTCCAACAGTTCGGGGTCGGGGTCGACAACATCGACCTTGACGTGGCCGCCGAAGAAGGGGTGTGGGTAGCCAACATGCCCGGCCTCAACGCCGTGCCCGTCGCCGAGCACGCCGTGGCGCTCCTCCTCGCGCTGGCCCGGCGCCTCCCGGAAGCCTCAAAGGGCTTCGAGCCAGGCCGATGGGGACAGCCCGCCGGCCGCTCACTCGCCGGTACGGCGGCGTGCATCGTCGGCGCCGGCGCCGTCGGCACCGAGATCGCCCGCCGGCTCGCCGCCTTCGACGTGACCGTCACCGGCGTGCGCCGCCATCCGCCAAGCGGCCCCGTCCCGCCGTTCGCCGCCGTCTACACCGCCGACCGCCTCCTCGACTGCGTCGCCGACGTCGACTCCGTCATCATCGCGGCCGGTCATCAGGCCGGGCAGCCTCCACTCGTCGACGACACCGTCCTTCGAGCCATGCGCCCCGGCGCTTGGCTCGTCAACATCGCCCGCGGCGCCCTCCTCGACGCCGAGGCCGCCCTCGCCCACCTCAACACCGGGCACCTCGCCGGCATCGCGCTCGACGTGTTCGCGACCGAGCCCTACCCCGCCGACGGATCGCTGCTCGCCCACCCGCGCATCGTGGCGACCGCCCACACCGCTTCCCTCACCAGCGACTACTTCGCAGTTGCCAGCCGACGACTCGGCGACGCCCTCGCCGCCTACCTCAACCGTCAACCTCCCGCCGGACTCCTCAGCACCCCTAACCACACCTTCTCCCCATCTGACCCAGCCCTCTTTCCTCAGCGACCACGAGACCAGGCCCCTCATGGCCGAGCTTCAATCACGCCAATCCAGAGGTAGGACAATCACATGCCTTTTCTCGTTACTGGCGCGACCGGAAGGACCAGCGCCGGGGTAGTCCGGTACCTTCGGGCCGCGGGCGAAGAAGTCCGCGTCCTGGTCCGTGACCGTGACAAGGCGAAGAAGACGTTCGACGACCTGCACGGCATTGAGATCGTCGATGGTGCCTTCGACGACGAAGCTGTTCTCGCCGCGGCGTTCGAAGGCGCGGACGTCGCCTTCCTGGCCCTGGGCAGTAGTCCCGATCAGATCCGGCTGGAGAAGGCCGTCATCGACGGCGCGGTACAGGCGGAACTACCGCACCTGGTCAAGCTTTCGAGTATCGCCACCAGCCATGACTCCGCGCTGGTTGTCGGGCGGATCCACGCCGAGATCCAGGACCACCTCGTCGCGTCGGGGCTGTCCTACACCCTGCTGTGTCCCGCCAGCTTCGCCAACAATTTGTTCTACGCCGCTGGGTCGGTGTCGGTGGAGAACAGCTGGTCCGGAGCCGCGCCTACCGGCCGGGTGGCCTATGTCGACATCCGCGACCTGTCCGAGGCGGCCGCGCTGGTACTCCGCGATCCAACGCTGCATGGCAAGACCTACGACTTGTCCGGCCCCGATGCATACACCTTCCCCGAGATCGCGCAGTTGCTGAGCAGAATCCTGGGCCATGCGGTCACGTACGTTCCAGTATCCCCGGCTGACCGTCGTTCGGAACTGCTCGGTAACGGGGTCTCGGAATGGTTCGCGGAACTCCTGCTCAGCCTGGAGACCAGCGCCGAAGCCGGACAGATTGGAGCTGTCACCACCACACTGAAGGAACTGCTCGGCCATGAGCCGCACACCGTCGAGGAATTCCTCATCGAGAACGCGGCCCGGTTCAGGAGTTCATCCTCTTCGCGGCACCCCGACGAAGACGATTCGACACCCCCGCGTTCGAGATCTAGACCCGACACCGCCCGTCGGTCCGCACAGCAGCTGCCGGTGACAGCTCCCGCTCATCGCGCACCGTCGCCCCAAGCGACGTCACCCACAACACGCCTGTAGTGACTAGGAAGGAGCCCGATGTTTTCCATGCCCAAGCGCGCAACTGGCTGGCGGCTACTCCAACCGGCCCGACGCCGAACACAACTCCTCGTCCTCGCCGCCGCCACTGCACTCCTCGCCAGTGTCGCGATCGCCACCGGCATAACCGCCCGCGCAGCCGCCGGTCCGAGACCGACCATCGTGCTCGTCCACGGCGGGTGGGCCGACTCGAGCGGGTGGGACGCCGAGATCACCACCCTCACCGGGCTCGGCTACCCCGTCGTCACGATCGCCAACCCACTCCGTAGCCTCACCAGCGACTCCGACTACGTCAGAGCCCGCCTCGAACAGATCAGCGGGCCGATCGTGCTGGTCGGACACTCCTACGGCGGAGCCGTGATCACCAACGGCGCCCGCGGCGTGTCCAACGTCAAGGCACTGGTCTACGTCGCGGCCTTCGCCCCAGCGGAAGGGGAAAGCCTCGCCACCGACCAGTATCCAGGCACGCACATCGACCCCAGCAAGCTCGACGTGGTGCCCGTACCCAACCCCGCCGCGCCCGGCGGGCAGGACGTGGACCTCTACATCAAACCCGCCGACTTCCGCGACATCTTCGCCGGCGACGTGTCCCCTCGCGAGTCGATGCTGGAAGCAGCAACACAGCGGCCATTCGCCAACACCGCATTCACGCAACCCTCAGGTGCGCCAGCCTGGGCCACCATCCCCAGCTGGGACCTGATCAGCCTCGACGACCACGCCATCTCACCCGCCGGACAGATGTTCATGGCACAACGCATGCATGCGCACATCACGACAGTGCACTCGGCGCACGACATCATGATCTCCCACCCCGCTGCAGTCGACCAGATCATCCTGCGCGCCGTCGCGGCCATCACCTGACGAACCGTGCCGGACGGCGGCCACCACCGCTGTCGTCCGGCGCGGATCGCGCATCGCACGGTCGAACGGTGCGGCTACGGCCAGAGCCAGCCAGGTCAGGCCAGGCCATCTTCAGCTAGTCCCCCGCATGTCCAGCGACGAAAGGAACCGCCATGACCACCCGACCCAACATCGTCCTTGTCCACGGCGCCTGGGCCGACGGCTCGAGCTGGAGCGCCGTCATCGAACGGCTGCAGGCCGAGGGCTACCACGTCACCGCACCGCAGTTCCCGCTCACGTCGCTGGCCGACGACGTCGCCCGGCTGCGGCAGGTGCTCAATGTCCAGGACGGCCCGACGATCGTCGCCGGCCACTCCTATGGTGGCCAGATCATGACCGCCATGGGTGCAGACACCCCGAACGTGGCCGGCCTGGTCTACGTCGCCGCCTTCGGCCTGGACAAGGGCGAGTCGCTGGGCGCACTGCTGTCGCAGGGCCCGGTCACGCCGGCGTTGGAGCACATGACTACCGACGCGCAGGGCTTCGCCTGGCTGTCCGAGGAAGACTTCGTGAACCACTTCGCCGCCGATGTCGACCGCGCCAAGGCCCGGGTGATGCACGCCGTGCAGCAGCCGATCGCCGGCTCGGCGTTCAACGACGTGATGGGCCAGCCGGCCTGGAAGTCGCTACCGACGTGGTTCCTGATCGCCAAGGACGACGAGGCCCTCCCGCCCGACGCCGAGCGTCAGTTCGCCGCCCGGATGGGCGCCACCACCGTCGAGGTACCGTCCAGCCACGTCGCCATGGTCTCCCATCCGGCCGACGTCGTCGACCTGATCGAAACAGCTGCCCAAACGGTCACCACCGACAACTGACCTGAGCCCACGGTGGCGTGGACGCGCCCTCAGCACGCACGTCCACGCCGCCACATCCGCCGAGGGCGTTACGGCAGTCACCGCTGGCACCGCAGGCATGCATCAGCCGATCGATCAAGGGAATGGCCACGACCGATCTCGACTACGCCGTGTATATGGCACCGCCGAAGGTCGCGGTGTCCGACAATCTTCCGCCGGGCGAACACCGGCGGATGTGGTCGCCGACCGCGTCGACGCGCATCTGCCCAGGAGCCGGGGTCGCCTTCGGGTGCACGACCGACGGCCCGCCCACGCTCATGTTCGACCGAAGGTCGGCGTGCCCGTACCGAGCGGCGCCGGTGCGCCTGCACGAGGCGATCGGTGGACAGACCGGCAGGCGGCGCCGATAGTAGGACAACTAGGATCTCGCGGGG
>Ga0247830_10001331_pt1 | contig 10243 bp, 7 predicted proteins | sample 12C_Control_Day5_FD_207766 | JGI IMG/M metagenome (GOLD analysis project Ga0247830, IMG submission 207766) | Soil microbial communities from agricultural site in Penn Yan, New York, United States - 12C_Control_Day5 | ecosystem: Environmental > Terrestrial > Soil > Agricultural land | place: USA...
GTCGGCACCGGCACGCTAGACCTCATCGGCCGCAACCCGCAACTCTTCGAGGTCGTGGCGCTGACGGCCCACAGCAACGTGGACGCGCTGGCCGAGCTCGCTCTGCGCCATCGCGCCTCCCTCGCCGTCATCGGCGACGACAGCCGCTACGGCGCGCTGAAGGAACGGCTGGCAGGCAGCGGCATCGAGGTCGCAGCCGGCGCCGCGGGCCTCATCGCCGCGGCCATGCGGCCGGCCGACTGCGTGATGGCCGGCATCGTCGGTGCCGCCGGCCTGCGCCCGACGCTCGCCGCCGTCGCACAAGGCAAGCGCGTGGCGCTCGCCAACAAGGAATGCCTTGTCATGGCGGGCGATATCGTCATGAAGGCGGTGCGCCAGGCCGGCACCGAGCTCGTACCCGTGGACTCCGAGCACTCGGCCGCGTTCCAATCCATCGCCGGCGCCGATCCCGCCTCCATCGAGCGCATCATTTTGACAGCGTCCGGCGGCCCGTTCCGCACCTGGACCCTGGAGGAGCTGGCGTATGCCACCCCGGAGCAGGCGCTGGTGCACCCCAACTGGTCCATGGGGCGCAAGATCACGATCGACTCGGCGACCCTGATGAACAAGGGGCTGGAGCTGATCGAGGCCTATCACCTGTTCCCGGTCGAGCCGGGCCAGCTCGAGGTGGTGGTGCACCCCCAGTCGATCATCCATGCGCTGGTGGCCTATCGCGACGGTTCCATGTTGGCACAACTCGCCAGTCCCGACATGCGCACCCCGATCGCGCTCAGCCTGTCCTGGCCCGGGCGCATGGAGGCCCCAACCAAGCGCATCGACCTCGTCGAGCTCGCGACCTTGACCTTCGAGCGGCCCGATGAGCGCCGATTCACGGCCATGGCGCTGGCGCGGCAGGCCATGCAGCAGGGGGGGCTGGCGCCCACCGTGCTCAACGCGGCCAACGAGGTGGCCGTCGAGGCATTCCTGGCGGGGAGGCTCGGGTTCCTTCAAATCGCCCAACTTGTAGCTGAGACGCTGGAGACGGCGGATCGGCGCGGGCTTCTCGGCGCGATCCCGGATTTGGCCGAGTGCTGGATGCAGACGCGGCGGCGCGCGAGTTGGCGCTGAACTTGCTGGGGACAGGCAGGCTGCCGGCCGCGCGATGAGCGGCAAACGGCGCTATTGTGGTTCACAACGTGTGCTGGAGGCTCGCTGGTGATGGGATTTGTCGGACAGGGACTGAGCGGGGTCTGGGGCTTTCTAGCGGTTCTGCTGCCGTTCTTGTTCGTCCTCACTGTCGTGGTGTTCATCCATGAGCTTGGCCATTTCCTCGTGGCACGCTGGTGCGGCGTCAAGGTCAAGGCCTTCTCGATCGGGTTCGGCAAGGAGATCTTCGGCTTCTACGACAAGCACGGCACCCGCTGGCGCTTCGCCTGGATCCCGCTGGGCGGCTACGTCAAGTTCCTCGACGACGAGAACAGCGCCAGCGTCCCCTCCAAGTCCGCGCTCGAGCGCATGAGCGAGGATGAGCGCAGCGGTGCATTCCAGACCAAGTCGCTGGCGGCGCGGTCGGCGATCGTGGCCGCCGGTCCCATAGCGAACTTCCTCCTGGCAATCGTCATTTTCGCCATGACGTTCACGCTGGTGGGCGTGCAGGTGACCGCGCCGCGGGTCGACGAGCTGGTGCCGGGCGGGGCTGCGGCCAACGCCGGCTTCAAGCCCGGCGACGTGATCATCAGCATCGACGGCAAGGCGATCGAGGCCTTCGCCGACATGCAGCGCATCGTCAGCGCCAATGCGGACCACGAGCTCACCTTCGAGGTGAACCGCGGCGGCACGATCATCAAGCTGAAGGCGACGCCGGCCCGGCGCGAGATATCGGACCGGTTCGGCAACAAACTCAGGGTCGGGGTGATCGGTATCCGCCGCAACCCGACGCAGACCGAATGGGAATACAAGCGCTATTCGCCGCCCGATGCGGTCGTCATGGGCGTCCGCGAGACCTATTTCATCATCTCGCGCACCCTGTCCTATCTGAACGATGTGATCATGGGTCGCGAATCAGCCGACCAGCTGGGCGGACCGATTCGCATCGCCGAGGTCTCGGGGCAGGTGGCCAGCGTGGGTTTCGTGCCGCTGCTCAATCTCACGGCAGTCCTGTCCGTCTCCATCGGGCTCATCAACCTGTTCCCGATCCCGCTGCTCGATGGGGGTCATCTTTTGTTCTATCTGATCGAGGCCGTGCGACGTAAGCCCTTGAGCGAGCGCACCCAGGAGATCGGATTCCGAATCGGTTTGGCCGTCGTGCTGATGTTGATGATGTTCGCCACCTGGAATGATTTGGGCATCGTGCGTCGTTGGCTGACGGGAATCGGATAGAATTGCGGCGGACTTCGCAAACCGCCTGAAATTGCGGCGCCGTGGCGTAATATTGCCACTTCCATGGCGGCTATTGAACCGTTAGACAAATTGCCGGACGTCTCGAACGCTCCGGCCGGAAGGCTCAGGGGGAAAGGGGCTCTTTGCCCCTCCGAACCTCCGGTTGCAGGAGCACAGAGGCGAACCGTCCACCCGACGCCGACGGGTAGGGCGACTGGAGGGAACGGCGAACTGAGGGGCAGACGGGACGAATGCCTTACATGGCAAAGTGCAGGTCGGGGGACTGGCACTCAATCCTGGTCGCGATAGCCGCGCTGTTCGCGCTGGTGCTCGTCGAGCCGGTGCTGATGTCCGCCACTCCCGCTGAAGCGCAGGCGGCCGCGATCCGCGAGATTCGCGTGGCCGGCAACAGGCGCGTCGAGCCGGAGACGGTTCGCTCCTACCTCAAGTTCAACGCCGGCGATGCCTACGATGCGGGCAAAGTCGACCAGTCCATCAAGTCCCTGTTCGCCACCGGCCTGTTCGCAGACGTGCGCATCGAGCGAGATGCCACCGGCGTCCTCGTCACGGTGGTCGAGAACCCCGTCATCAACCAGGTCGCCTTCGAGGGCAACCGGGAGGTCGAGAAAACCGCGCTGGAAGGCGAGGTGCAGCTCAAGCCGCGCAGCGTGTTCACCCGCGCCCGCGCCCAGGCCGACGCGCAGCGCATCCTCGACGTCTATCGTCGGCAGGGCCGGTTTGCCGCCAGCGTCGAGCCCAAGCTGATCGAGCTCGATGCCAACCGCGTCAACCTGGTGTTCGAGATCGCCGAGGGCAAAGCCACCAAGGTCAAGGCCATCAATTTCATCGGCAACCGGGCCTTCTCCGACAGCCAGCTGCGCGACATCATCTCGACCACGCAGTCGAGCCTGTTCGACTTCCTCAAGGGCACCAACATCTACGATCCCGATCGGCTGATGCTCGATCGCGAGTTGCTGCGCCAGTACTACCTCAAGAACGGCTATGCCGACGCCCAGGTGATCTCGGCCGGGGCCGAGCTCGATCGCGACGGCTCGGGCTTCTTCATCACCTTCGTGATCGAGGAGGGCGAGCTGTTCAAGTTCGGGTCAATCGATCTGGAATCGGCGCTCCCGACCGTGAACACCGGAGCGCTCCGCAGCGATGTGCTGACCGAGAGCGGCAGGACCTTCGATCAGTCCAAGCTGGACAAGTCCGTCGAGCGGCTGACGCTGGCCGTCTCCGAGCAGGGCGTTGCCTTCGCCCGGGTGCGCCCGCGGGCCGCCCGCGAGCCCGGTGCGCGGCTCATCAACGTCAAGTATGTGATCGACGAAGGTCCGCGCATCTACATCGAGCGGATCAATATCATCGGCAACGTGCGCACGCGCGACTACGTGGTCCGGCGCGAGTTCCGGCTGGCGGAGGGCGACGCCTACAATCCGCTGATGGTCGACAAGGCCAAGAAGCGCCTGCAGCAGCTGGGCTTCTTCAAGACTGTCGACATCAAGCGCCGCGCCGGCTCCGCGCCCGATCGCGTCGTCCTCGACGTCGAGTTGGTGGAGCAGTCCACCGGCGAGCTGTCCTTCGGCGCCGGCTACTCCACCAGCGAAGGCGTGATCGGCGACGTCTCGATCTCGGAGCGCAATCTGCTGGGACGCGGGCAGTTCCTGCGCCTGCGGCTGGCCGGCTCCCAGGAGCGCATGCAGGTCGACCTGGGCTTCACCGAGCCGCGCTTCCTCGACACCAACATCGCCGCCGGCTTCGACTTGTTCCACAAGGACGTCAACCTCTCGTCCGCATCCGCGTTCCGCACCAGGACGACCGGCGGTGCCCTGCGGGCCGGCTTCCCGATCACCGAGAACCTGTGGCTGACCAACAGCTACAATCTGACCACGAGCAGCATCTACGACGTCGATACGCTGAGAGCCTCGCGCGCCATCAGGGAAGCGGAGGGTGACGCCATCACGTCCTCATGGGGCACCAGCGTGGCCTATGACGGCCGCAACCATCCGAAGAACCCGTCCTCGGGCTTCTACTGGGTGACGAGCGGCGAGTTCGCGGGCCTTGGCGGCGACGTGCAGTTCTATCGCCTGAGCGGCGAAGGGCGCTACTACTACCCCATCACCGAGAAGATCACGTTCGTGAGCCGCGTGCTCGGCGGCTATATCAGCGCCTGGGGCGACCAGGACCTCCGCCTGATCGACCTGTTCTACAAGGGCGGCGAGACCATCCGCGGCTTCAACCGCGGCGGCTTCGGCCCGCGCGATTTGAACACAGGCGACGCGCTGGGCGGCGATACGTTCTGGTCCGCGACCGCCGAGGTGCGCTTCCCGCTGCCGTTCATACCCGAGGATATCGGCCTGAGCGGTGCCGCGTTTGCCGATGCCGGCTCGCTCTTTGGTGCTGGCGCGTTTGCAAAGAACCCTGCCAATGCGGGCTGCGAAGCGGGCAATACCAACGTCATCTGCCTCGCCGACAGCAGCGCGGTGCGTGCTTCCGCGGGCGTGAGCCTGATCTGGAACTCGCCGCTGGGTCCGCTGCGTCTCGATGTCGCCAAGGCCCTCAAGAAAGAGTCCTACGACAGCGAGCAGCTGATCCGCTTCGGCGCCTCGACCCGGTTCTAGAGCCGCTTTCCCCGGCCTGCCTGTTGGCTTGGCCGCATGCGGCGACAGGCCCTTTGCCCCGTGCTAGTGTGATTCGCTTTTCCGCCCATGTCGGCGTCGGGCGTCTCCCTGTTCGCAAGGTGGCTGGATGGAGCATCCGGGGTTCTTCGAGAGAGCGGCGCCCGTCGGCCTCGATGTGCTGGCGCAGAAGGTGGGTGCTGCACTTCCGGCGGGAGCCGATCCCTCCCTGCTGATCCATGACGTGAAGGCGCTCGCCGATGCCGGTCCAGGCCACGTCACCTTCCTCGACAACCGCAAATATCTGAGCCTTCTCGGCGGCACGCGGGCCTCGGCCTGCCTGGTGGCCAACGCGTTCGCCTCCCGCGTGCCCGTCGGCGCGGTCGCCCTCGTCGTCCCGGCCCCCTATCGTGCGTTCGCGCAAGCCCTCCAACTCCTCTATCCCGACGCCATGACCTCCAAGGCCGCCATGGCCAGGGACGGCGAGCCCCTGGTGCACCCGACTGCCCGGCTGGAGGAGGACGTGATCGTCGAGCCCGGCGCCGTCGTCGGCCGCGAGGCGCAGATCGGGCGCGGCACGCGGATCGCCGCCTGCGCCGTCATCGGCTACCGGGTCGCGATCGGGCGGGGCTCCTACATCGGCCCCGGCGCCTCCGTCGTGCACGCCCTGGTCGGCGACCGGGTCGTGCTGCACCCGGGCGCCAGGATCGGCCAGGACGGCTTCGGTTTCGCCATGAGCCCCAAGGGCCATCTCAAGGTGCCGCAGATCGGCCGGGTCATCATCCAGGACGACGTCGAGATCGGCGCCAACACGTGCATCGATCGCGGCGCCCTGAAGGACACCGTGATCGGCGAAGGCACGAAAATTGATAATCTCGTGCAGATCGGGCACAACGTCATCATGGGCCGGCATTGCGTGATCGTCGGGCAGGTGGGCATAGCAGGCTCCGCCGAGCTCGGGGATTTCGTGGTGATGGGCGGCCAAGCCGGCCTTGTCGGGCACATCAAGGTCGGCTCCGGCGCCCAGATCGCGGGCGGCTCGCATGCCAAGGACGATGTTCCGGCGGGTGCCCGCATGGGCGGCACGCCGGCGATACCGTTCACGGAATGGGCGCGCCAGCTGGCGGCCATCAAGCGTTTAACGCAAAAGGAAGGGCGTTCCGGCAGTGATTAACGGGGCCGGCTATCGTGGGCGCCGGAAATGTGTTGGGAGCGGGTAGCACCATGACAGACTCTGATTCGACGAAGAAGCTCGGCACCGCGGACATCGCCCGGGTGATGAAGCTGTTGCCGCATCGCTATCCCTTCCTGATGGTCGACAAGATCATCGACATGGACCGCGACGAGAGTGCCGTCGGCATCAAGGCAGTCACGATCAACGAGCCGTTCTTCCAGGGCCACTTCCCGCAGTTCCCGATCATGCCCGGGGTGCTGATCATCGAGGGCCTGGCGCAGACGGCGGGCGCGCTGTGCGTGAGCAACCTGGACACCACCTACAAGCCCCAGCTCGTGTATTTCATGGGGATCGACCGCGCCAAGTTCCGCAAGCCGGTGTTGCCCGGCGACCTGTTGCACTATCATGTCCGGAAGGTGCGCAGCCGCGGCCGCGCCTGGCGGTTCTACGGCGAGGCCAAGGTCAACGGCCAAACCGTGGCCGAGGCAGAGGTCAGCGCCATGATCCTGGATCCGGATGATGCCAAAGTGTGAGGTGCACCCGACCGCGATCGTCGAGTCGGGGGCACGCCTCGGAGAGGGAGTGCGCATCGGTCCTTTCTGCCTGGTCGGCAAGGACGTGGCGCTCGCCGACGAGGTCGAGCTGGTGAGCCACGTGGCCGTCGCCGGCCGCACCAGCATCGGCGCCAGGACGCGCGTGTTTCCCTTCGCCTCGATCGGCCATCAGCCCCAGGACCTCAAGTACAAGGGCGAGCCCTCCACGCTCGAGGTCGGCAGCGACTGCCTGATCCGCGAAGGCGTCACGCTCAATCCCGGCACCGCGGGCGGCGGCATGAAGACCGTCATCGGCAACGACTGCGCGTTCCTCGCCAACAGCCACGTCGGGCACGACTGCAACGTCGGCAACAGCGTCATCTTCTCCAACAACGTGATGCTGGCGGGGCATGTGACGGTCGGGGATTTCGCCATCCTCGGCGGCGGCGCTGCCGTCATCCAGTTCTCGCGCGTCGGCGCGCACTCGTTCCTGGGCGGCATGTCCGGCCTCGAGAACGATCTCATCCCCTACGGCATGGCGCTCGGCAACCGCGCCCACCTCTCGGGGTTGAACATCATCGGCCTGCAGCGGCGCGGCTTCTCGCGCGAGGACATCCACACCCTGCGCCGCGCCTACCGGCTGCTGTTTGCCGACGAGGGCACGCTGGTCGAGCGCCTCGATGACGTCGAGGAGGAGTTCGCGGGCCACCCCATCGTCAAGGAAATCGTCGATTTCATCCGGGCCGGCGGCAAGCGCTCGCTGTGTGTGCCCCATCCCGAAGCGTAGGTCGTTGCCGCCGCGACCCTTCAGGCTCGTTGATCCGGCATGACGCGCGTCGGCATCCTGGCGGGCGGAGGGCGGCTGCCGCTGATGATCGCCGAGAGCGTCGCCGCGCGCGGGGACGGCGTGCACATCGTCGCCATCGAGGGCGAGGCGGACCTGGAGGTCGCCCGCTTCCCGCACACCTGGGTCAACTGGGGCCAGATCGGCCGCATGGTGGCGACGCTGCGCGCCGAGGGCGCTACCGAGCTCGTGATCGCGGGCGGCGTGACCAGGCCGGACCTGCGGCGCATCCGGCCCGATGCCGGCTTCTTCACGAGCCTGCCGCAGATCGTGCGCCTGCTGGCGGGCGGCGATGATTCCGTGCTCTCGCGCGTGGTGCGCTTCTTCGAGGGCAAGGGGCTGACCGTGCGCGGCGTGCACGAGGTGGCCCCCGACCTGCTGGCGGGCGAGGGCCGCATGGGCGCGGTGGACCTTCGGGCGCAGGACCGCGCCGACGCGGAGCTGGGGTTTGCCGTGCGGCAGGCCCTGGGCGCCGTCGATGCGGGACAAGCCGTGGCGGTGGCGCAAGGCAAGGTGCTCGCCATCGAGGGCGCGGAAGGCACGGATGCGATGCTGCGGCGGGTCGCCGGCCTGCCCGGCCGCGAGGCTTCCGGGGTCCGGCGGGGGGTGCTGGCAAAGGGCCCCAAGCCGGGCCAGGAGCTGCGCGTCGACATGCCGGCGATCGGACCGCGCACGGTCGAGCAGGCGGCAGCTGCGGGGCTCGCGGGCGTCGTGGTCGAGGCTGGCGGCGTGCTGGTGCTGGATCGCGCCGAGGCCATCCGCGCCGCCGACGCCGTGGGCTGCGCCCTCTATGGCCTGGAGCCGGCGCGATCTCCGGCAGGCGTGCCGCCAACTCCGCCCGCCGGCCGCGTGATCGGCCGCTTCAGGCCGAGCCCGCGCGATGCCGGGGACATCGAGACGGGGCTCGCGGCCGTGTCGGCACTGGCCCCGTTGGGCACCGGCGCGGGCGTGGTGGTCGTGCGCCGCTACATCCTGGCGATCGAGGCGGCCGAGGGTCCGCTGGCCATGCTCGAGCGTACGGCGAAGCTGCGACAGTGGGGTGTGCGCTGGCGCAAGGCGGGCGTCATGGTACGTCGTGCCGAGGACGCGCGCACGGAGGCGGGCATTCTCGAGGCGATCCTCGCCCAGGCGTCGGCGCAGGAGCGTGCGGGCGTGGCCGTGGTCGGCACCGCGGACGCGCTCGGGCCCTACGAGGAGGCCGCGGGGCTGGCGGACGGCCATGGCCTCTTCCTGGTGCTGTGCGAGGTATCATGAGGGGTATCGCGGCGCGGAGGACGGACTGCCCATGACGGCGGGCGGCGGCATGTGGGACAGGGCGCCTCCTGCCGAGGCCGAGGAGCTGCGGCTCTTCCTGGTGGCGGGCGAGCATTCCGGCGACGCGCTGGGCGCCAAGCTGATGTCGGTGCTCAACGCGCGCCGCCGCGGCCGCATCCGCTACCTCGGCGTTGGCGGCCCGCTGATGACGCAGCAGGGCCTCGTGTCGCAGTTCCCGATGGAGGATGTGGCCGTGATGGGGATCGGCGGCATCCTCGCGCGCCTGCCGACGATCCTGCGCCGCATCCATTCGACCGCCGCCGCAGCCGTCGCGGCCGAGCCCAGTGCGCTCCTCATCATCGACAGCCCCGAGTTCACGCACCCGATCGCCAGGCGCGTGCGGCGCCGCGCGCCCCACGTGCCCATCATCGACTACGTCTCGCCCAGCGTCTGGGCTTGGCGGCCGGGCCGCGCGCGCAGGATGCGCGCCTACATCGATCATGTGCTGGCGCTGCTGCCCTTCGAGCCCGCCGCGCACGAGCGCCTGGGCGGTCCGCCCTGCAGCTACGTCGGCCATCCGCTCGTCGAGCGTCTGTCCTGGATCGCCGAGCTGGACACGGCGCCGCTGACGAGGCGCCTGGGGCTCGCGCCCGACACGCCGCTGCTGGTCGTGCTGCCGGGCAGCCGCAGCTCGGAGGTCAAGCGGCTGATCGGCCCGTTCGGGGAGGCCGTCGCGCAGCTGGCGGCCGAGCGGCCCCGCCTCGAGGTCGTCATGCCCGTGGTGGGGAGCGTGCGGGGACTGATCGAGCAGCGCCTGCAGGCGTGGCCGAAGCGTCCCCTGCTCGTCGAGGGCGAGGAAGACAAGTTCCGCGCCTTCAAGCTGGCGCGTGCGGCGCTCGCCGCATCGGGCACCGTGACGCTGGAGCTCGCCGTCGGCGGCACGCCGATGGCGGTCGCCTACAAGGTCGATGCCGTCATGGCGCCGGCGCTGCGGCGCATGATCAAGGCGCGCTCGATCATCCTCGCCAACCTGGTGCTGGGCGACAACGCGTTCCCCGAGCTGATCCAGGAGCGATGCACGCCCGCCAACCTCGCGCAAGCGTTGGCGCCGCTCATCGACGGCGGGCCCGTGCGCGAGGCGCAGGTCGCCGCGCTCGCGCAGGTGCCGGGATGCCTGCTGCTGCCGCAAGGCACGCCCAGCGAGGCCGCCGCCGACATCGTGCTGCGCTACGCGGATGGTGGGCGTACCTCGCGCTGAGGATCGAGCGCGTTAACCTCGGCAGCCCTAATCCCCGCTGTCGCCAGCTGTGGCATACTGCCCGGCAACTCGGTTGGATGCGAGCCGCTGCAGCGGAGACGCGTCAGAAGGCAGCCGGGGGGCCGCGTAAAGGCGACACGGTTCGAACCCGTGCGCTTGGGGCTAGGTGATCGGATCGGTCAAGCAGCTTCCATCGCGGCGACG
>Ga0247830_10001332_pt1 | contig 10242 bp, 10 predicted proteins | sample 12C_Control_Day5_FD_207766 | JGI IMG/M metagenome (GOLD analysis project Ga0247830, IMG submission 207766) | Soil microbial communities from agricultural site in Penn Yan, New York, United States - 12C_Control_Day5 | ecosystem: Environmental > Terrestrial > Soil > Agricultural land | place...
GATCCGCGCCGCGCTCCAGCATCGATCGCGGCGCGGATCAGCTCGCCGGCGCCGTCCGACCGCGCGCCCAGCGGATCCAGCGGGACGCCGGCCAGCCGCCACAGGCCACAGGCCTCGGCGACGTCCAGCGCGGCACCGCCGTCGGCGAGCATCGCGAATCGGGCGTCGCACGGCCGGCCGAGCGCGTCGTGCACCGCGGCGGTGTGCCAGTCGCCGCCACGGGCCGCCAGCAGCGCCGCCGCGGTGCCCTCGCCGCCGTCGGCCATCGGCACCAGCACCAGGTCGTCGCCGGGACGCACGCTGCGCCACCCGGCGGCCAGAGCCTCTGCCGCCTCCGGCGCCGAGTACGTCCCCTTGAGCTTGTCGGGGGCGATCACGACCCGCATTTCGCGGCTCAGTCTACGGCCGGGTCGCGGCCGACCGCTCGCGATGCCGTCGCCTTCCACGACGCGACGATCGGCTGGCCGGGGCGGATCGCGAGCCGCTCGGCGGATTCCGCGGTCACCTCGGCGGTGATCCCCGAGTCGAGCACCACGCGCACCCGTGCGCCCAGCGGAACGACCCGCGCCACCGAGCCGTGCAGGTGGTTCAGCGCCGAATCGTCGGCCACCTCGCGGGACAACGTGATGTCCCAGGGGGCGACCAGCACCGACACGCGACCCGCGGCCGGGTCGGCGATTCGCACCTCGCCTCCCGAGTCGAGCAGCACCCGCGTCCCCTGGGCCTCGCCCTGCAGTGCGTTGGCGCCGGCGAAGCTGGCGACGAACGGCGTCGCCGGCGACGCCACCAGCTCGGCCGGCGATGCGTCCTGCGTGACCACGCCCCGCTCGATCACGACCACGCGGTCGGCCAGCGACGCGGCGTCCTCGAACGAATGGGTGACCACCAGAGCCGGCAGGCCGGACTCGCGAAGCGTCGACGCGAGCTCGGCGGCCACCGCACCCCGGGTCGCCGGGTCGAGCGCGGACAGCGGCTCGTCGAGCAGCAGCAGCTCTGGGCGCCGCGCCAGCGCCCGCGCGAGGGCCACCCGCTGGCGCTCCCCGCCGGACAGCAGGCGCGGCTTCGCGCCGGCCAGATGGGCGATGCCGATCCGCCCGAGCACCGCATCGACGTCCACGCCGCGCGCGCCGTAGGCCACGTTGGCGCGAACGGTCATGTGGGGGAACAGCGCGTAGTCCTGGAAGACAAACCCCACGGGACGCCTCTCGACCGGCAGGTCGACGCCGCCGCCGAACCAGCGACGGCCCTGGCATTCGACGGTGCCAGCCGCCGGGGTGACCAGCCCCGCGATCAGCCGCAGCAGGGTCGATTTGCCGGCGCCCGAGGGGCCGGCGATCGCCACCGGGCGGTCGGCGTCCAGCTGCACCCGGAACGTGAACTCGCGCAGCGGCAGGGTCAGATCGGCGTGAAGCGCTGCGGCCTCCCCCGCGACAGCAGCTTCACCGACAGCAGCACGCCGGCGCTGGCGGCGATCAGCACCGCGGCGGTCGCCAGGCCGGCGTCGAGGTTGTCCGCGAGGCCGACGTAGATCTCGATGGGCGCCGTGCGGGTGATCCCGGCGAGGCTGCCGGCGAAGATGATCGTCGCGCCGAACTCGCCGACGGCGCGCGCCCAGCCCAGCGCGGCACCGGCGCCCAGCCCGGTGCGCGCGAGCGGCACCGCCACCCGCCAGAACGTCCGGGCCGACCCGGCACCCAGCGTGCGCGACGCGTCGAGCAGCGTCCGGTCGACCGCCTCGAACGCCGCGATCGCCTGCCGCACGTAGAGCGGCGACGCCACGAAGGTCATCGCCATCACCACCGCCACCTTGGTGAACGGGATCTGCAGCCCCAGCGCGTTCAGCTCCTCCCCCAGCAGGCCCTTGCGCCCGAACGCCATCAGCAGGCCGAGCCCGGCCACCGCCGGGGGCAGCACCAGCGGCAGCTCAAACGCCGTCAGCACCAGCGTGCGGCCGCGAAACTGGCGCGTGGCCAGGAGGTGCGCGATCGGCGTGCCGAACACGACCATGATCGCCAGCGAGACCAGGCTGGTCTGCAGCGACAGCCACAGCGACTGGCGGGCCTCCTCGGATCGAAGGCCCGCAATCAGGTCGCCGTTGACGAAGATCGCCACCAGCGGGAGCATCAGGAAGACCAGCGCGATCGCGGCCGCGCCGGCGCCGATCAGCTCGAAGGCGCCGGTCCGAAGCCGAAGCTTTGAAGCACCTGCTGGCCGTCCGAGCTCATCACCAGATCGATCCATCGCTGCGCCGCCTCCTGGTTCTTCGAGTCGGTCAGGATACCGATGGGATACGTGGCGGTCGCGTTCGCGTCGGCGGGTAGGTCGATCGACTTGACCTTGTCGCCGGCCGCCTGGGCGTCCGTCACGTAGACGAATCCGGCGTCGGCCTCGCCCAGCGACACCTTGGCGGAGATGTCCGTGACCTTCTGCTCCTGGCTGACGATGTTCAGATCGTCGATGTTGATTCCCAGGCCGTCCAGCACGTCGCGCGTATACGAGCCGATCGGCACGCTCTCGTCGCCGATCACGAGTTTGGCATTGTCCTTGGTCAGGTCGTTCACGGACGTGATGTTCTTCGGGTTGTCCGCGGGGACGATCAGCACCAGCGTGTTGGTCGCGAAGTTCGTCGCGTCGCCCAGCAGGTTCTCGCCCTGCAGCTGCTCGGGGTACTTGGTGCTGGCGGCGGCGTAGACGTCGGCGGGCACGCCCTGCTCGATCTGCGCTGCCAGGATGTCCGAGCCATCGTAGTTGAGGCGCACCGTCCAGCCCGGGTTCTGCTGCCCGTAGGTCTTGCCGAGCGCGTCGAACGCGTTGGTCAGCGACGCCGCGGCGAACACGTTGAGCGTGCCACCGCTCGACGCGGCCGACGACCCGCCGCTGCTCCCGATGCTCGAACCCCAGCCGCCGCCGCATCCCGCGGCGACCAGCGCCATCGCCACCAGCAACCACAAGGGCCTTCGCATCCAGCCGTCTCCCTTCCGCTCCGCCATGGAGCGGCAACGCTATGTCATGAGGATCGTATAGTCAACGCATGACTACCTGATCGTCGACACCTATCCGACGTTGGGATAGGGTCCGCCGCGTCCCGAACCGAAGGAGCAGATCCATGCGCCTGAGCGCACGAAACCAACTGGCCGCAACCGTCCAGGGCGTCAACCGGGGAGAGGCGATTGCCAACGTCGTCCTCGACTGCAACGGCCAGCGGCTGGTCGCCTCGATCACCAAGGAGGCCGCCGACGAGCTGGGGCTCGCCGAGGGCAGGCAGGTGACCGTGATCGTCAAGGCCTCTGACGTGATGATCGCCGTCGACGACTGAGTGCCGACCGCGGGCCGCTGGATCTGGGAGCCCATGCCGGACGTCGTGGAGCACAGCCGTGCCGGTGCATTCATGCGCGAGCAGGGGATCGACGGCTGGCGTGAGTTGGAGCGCCGCTCCCAGGACGACATCGGCTGGTTCTGGGATGCGATCGTCAAGCACCTGGGGATCGAGTTCTCGACCCCGTACGAGCGGGTGTTCGACGACTCGCGCGGCCCGATGTGGACGACCTGGTTCGGCGGCGGCCGGATCAACCTGACGGCCAACTGCGTCGACCGGCATGCCCGGGAAACACCCGACCAGCTCGCGGTGATCGCCGAGCGCGAGGACGGCGAGGTGCGCACCGTCACCTATGCCGAGCTCGCGGCGCTGACCAACCGCCTCGCCAACGCGCTGCTCTCCCGCGGCGTGGCGCCGGGAGAGGCCGTCGGGCTGCTCCTGCCGATGGGCGTCGAGGTGGTCGCGGCGTTCTACGCCGCCTGCAAGATCGGTGCGATCGCCGTGCCCATCTTCTCCGGCTTCGGCGCTCCTGCCGTGGCCGCCCGGCTGGCCGACGCCGGCGCCGTCGCGCTGATCACCTGCGACGCCGTTCCCCGCCGCGGCAAGCCGGTCGCCGTGAAGGCACTGGCCGACGAGGCGCTGGCGGGCGCACCGGCGGTGCATACGGTGATCGTCCACGACCGTCTCGGCACCGAACCGCCGATGCAGGCCGGGCGCGACCTGGCGTGGGCGGACGCCGTCGACCGCCAGAGCCCCGACCTGGATGCCCCAGCGCTCGACCCCGAGACCCCGATGATGGTGATCTACACGTCGGGAACGACCGGCAGGCCGAAGGGGGCCGTGCACGTGCACGGCGGGTTCCTGGTCAAGATCGCGCAGGAGTGCGCCTTCCAGACCGACGTCCACGCGGGCGATCGGTTCACCTGGATGACCGACATGGGCTGGATCATGGGGCCGAAGATCGTGGTCGGCGCCGGGGCGCTGGGCGCCACCCTGGTGCTGTCGGAGGGCGCACCGGACTACCCCGGCCCGGGCAGGATGTGGGAGCTGGTCGAGCGGCACCGGATCAGCGTTCTCGGCGTGTCGCCGACGCTGATCCGCGCGCTGCGCTCCCACGGCGACGAGCCGGTGACCGCGCACGACCGCTCGTCGCTGCGGATCCTCGCCTCGACCGGGGAGCCGTGGAACCCCGAGCCCTACCGCTGGCTGTTCGACGTCGGCGGCGACGGGCGCTGCCCGATCATCAATCTGTCGGGCGGCACCGAGGTGGGCGCCTGCTTCCTCTCGCCGATGCCGGTGATGCCGCTCAAGGAGTGCACGCTGGGCGCGCCGTCGCTGGGCATGGCGATGGACGTGCTCGGCCCCGACGGCCAGCCGGTGCCGCCCGGCGAGGTCGGCGAGCTGGTCTGCCGCAAGCCGTGGCCCTCGATGACCCGGGGCATCTGGGGCGATCCCGAGCGGTTCCTCGACACCTACTGGTCGCGCTGGCCGAACCTGTGGGTGCACGGGGACTGGGCGTCGGTCGACGAGGACGGCTACTGGTACCTGCACGGCCGCTCGGATGACACGCTGAACATCGCCGGCAAGCGGATCGGACCGGCGGAGTTCGAGTCCGCCGCTGTCGGCCACCCGGCCGTCGCCGAGGCATGCGCGATCGGCGTCCCCGATGACGTAAAGGGCGAGGTCTGCTGGCTCTACCTGGTGGCCCGCCCCGGCGCCGACGCGACCGACGAGACGCTGGCCGAGGTGCGGGCGCAGGTCAGCCACGAGCTGGGCAAGGCGTTCGCCCCCGCGCGCCTGGCCTGGGTCGACGGCCTGCCGAAGACGCGCAGTGCCAAGATCGTCCGCCGGGCGGTGCGCGCGGCGGCGCTGGGGGAGGATCCGGGCGACCTCTCGTCGCTGGAGAACCCGCACGTGCTCGACGGCTTCAGGCAATGAGCTCGATTCAGGTGCGCACCGCCGTGGAGGGCGACCTGGCGTGGCCGGCCGAGCACGATGGCCACCTCGACCGCGCGAGCATCGCGGTCAAGCTCGAGCGCGGCGAGATCCTGGTCGCGAACCTGGATGGCGTCGTCGCCGGCCTGCTGTGGTTCGACCTGCTCTGGTCGGCGGTGCCCTTCATCGCCCTGGTCAGGGTCGACGAGTCCGCACGACGGCGGGGCGTGGGCAGGGCGCTGGTCGAGGGGCTGTGCGACCGCGCCCGGAGGCTCGGCGCGGAGTTCGTGCTCAGCTCGGCGGCCGGCGACGAGGCCGAACCGCAGGCGTGGCACCACGCGGTCGGATTCCAGCGGTGCGGCGAGCTACAGGGGATCAACGGCGACGGCATCGCGGAGATCGTCTACCTGCTGCGGCTCTGAGTGAAAACACGGGGTCAGACCCCGTTTTTTCAGCCGCCGGGGCTCATGTAGACCGGAACGTCGACCTCGCAGATCGGCGAGCCGTCCTTGGCCGACGGCTCGAAGGCCGAGATGTAGCCCTCCTCCGGCGCGTCGAGCAGCGGCAGGTTGACGTCCTTGGAGTAGGGCTCCAGCGCGCTCGACGCGGTCTTCACCCGGGTCGAGGTGGTGCCCTTGCCCGGCGCGCGGGCGAGGATCGTCATCGGTCCCGCCTCGAACAGCTGGGCCTTGCCCGAGACGGTGGTGATGCCGGTCAGCTTGGTGTACGGCGCCGGCGCCGAGACGGAGATGCACGTGTTCGTCAGCTTCGGTGTCGGCGTGCGCACGAGCACGATGCTGGCCTGCGCCCCGTCGGTGGCGGCGTCGGTGCGCGAGATCGCCGACGCCCAGGCGGTCGCCGTGATCGTCAGCGTCTGCGAGGTTGCGTCCCAGCCCAGCTTCATCAGCAGCTGGTCGGCGTCGGTGCCGACCGCGGCCAGCTGGGACTGCGCGATCGTCACCGGCCGGTCGAAGGTGACGTCGTACTCGCCGGTCGCCGAGCCCTTCGCCACGGTCGGCTTCGCCGTCTCGTCGCCGGTGAACACCAGCGTGACGCCGGATCCCCACCCGCCGCCGTCGCTCGCCCCGCCGGAGACCTCGAGGGAGCCAAGCGTGAGGGGCGGCAGATCGGAGCTGGCGGCGGAGCTCCCGCCGGACGACGCCGACTCGTCGTCCCCGCTGCTCCTCCCGGCCAGGTACGCGAACGCCAGGCCGAGGACGATCAGGACCACGGCTGCCACACCGAGGGAGATCTTCTGAGCGCGCGACACGCAGCCCGATTCGGCGAGTGCCGCACCGCTCCTGCCGTGCTAGCGTCTCGGGCGGTTTCCATCTGGGAGGACAAGCGGTGAGCGAAGGAATCCTCGAGGGCAAGCTGGCGCTGGTTGCCGGTGTAGCCAACAAGCGGTCGATCGCGTGGGCGATCGCCCAGGCGATGGCGGGAGCGGGCGCGAAGCTCGCGTTCACCTACCAGGGCGAGCGGCTCCAGGACGGCGTCCGCAAGCTCGCGGAGAGCGTCGGCTCGGACGTGGTCGTGGAGTGCGACGTCGCGAGCGACGAGAGCATCGGCCGTGCGATGGACGAGGTCGGCAACCGGATGGGCGGGCTGGACGTGATGGCCCACTCGATCGCGTACGCGCCGGCTGCGACGTTCGAAAACCGCTTCACCGACACGGCTCGGGACGACTTCCACACCGCGCTCGACATCTCGTCGTACTCGATGATCGCGATGGCGCGAGCCGCCGAGCCGCTGATGCGCGCACGCGGCGGCGGCTCGATGGTCACACTCACGTACATGGCCAGCGAGCGGGCGTTCCCCAAGTACAACGTGATGGCCGTCGCCAAGGCGGCGCTCGAGTGCTCGGTCCGCTACCTGGCCTACGAGATGGGCGACGGCGCGATCCGCGTGAACGCGATCTCCGCCGGCCCGGTGCGCACGCTGGCCGCCAAGGGCATCCCCGGCTTCGCGGACATGGAGCAGGTGATCGAGCAGCGAGCACCGCTGCGACAGAACATCGACGCCGCCGACGTCGGCAACGCTGCGCTCTACCTGTGCAGTCCTCTCGGCGCGATGGTCACCGGCACGACGCTGTACGTCGACTCCGGCTACCACTCGATGGGCATGTAATGGTCTCGTTCACCGTGCTCGGAGGCAGTCCCGCCTGGCCCAACCCGAACCAGGCGGCGAGCGGGTACCTCGTGGAGCACGCCGACCGGCGGATGCTGCTCGACTGCGGCAGCGGGATCGCGACCGAGCTGCGGGGCAACGATCCCGGCCCGCTCACCGACATCCTGATCACGCACTTCCATGCCGACCACTGGTTCGACCTGGTGCCGCTGCACTACGTCTTCCGCTACGGCATCTGGAAGGACCGTCCGCGGCCCGCGCTCCACCTGCCACCGGGCGGGCGCACAGTGCTCGACACCGTGGCCAGCGTCTGGGACGGCTCGGTAGAGACCTTCGAAGCTGCGTTCGAGCTGTCCGAGTACGACCCGTCGACCGATCTGCGGCTGGGCGACCTGCACCTCTCGTTCGCGCCCTGCCGGCACTACACGACCTGCTACTCGGTGAAGATCGACACGCCCCCGGCGATGATCGTCTACTCCGCAGACACCGCGCCCACGGAGCGGCTCGCCCGCTTCGCGCACGGGGCCGACCTGTTCATCTGCGAGGCCGCGCTGCGCGACGCACACAACGATTCGCAGGAGCGCGGCCACATGGACGCCGCCGAGGCCGGCCGGGAGGCCAAGCGTGCCGAAGCCAAGCGGCTGCTGCTGACCCATATCCCGGTCGAGAACGACCTCGACCGCGTGATGGCGATGGCCCAGGCGGAGTACTCCGGCCCGGTCGCGATCGCCCAGCCCGGTCTGCGCTACGACCTCGACTGAGGCGCTACGACATCAGCGTGACGCGGGAGATGCCGAGCAGCCCCTCGGCCGCCTTCTCCGCCGCCCGCTGCAGGCTCTCGGACATCGACGGGTTGACCGCCGCCGTCTCGGCCAGATCCTGCACCTTGAGCCGGGCATGCACCGCCAGGGCGACGGTGGTGATCACCTCGGAAGCCCGCAGGCCGACCATCGCCCCGCCCAGCACCGTCCCGTCGTCCGGGTCGGAGAGCAGCTTGATGATGCCGTCGGTCTCGTTCTCCATGACGGCGCGCGGATTGGCGCGGATCAGGTGCTTGGTCACCTGCACGGGGATCCCGTCGATCCGCGCCTGCCGCTCCGAGATGCCGGCCTTGGCGATCTCCGGCCTCGTGAACACGCACCAGGCGACGCCGGTGTAGGCGATGGGATCGACGTCGACACCGAGCGCGTGCATCGCCGCCGTCCGGCCATGCATCGCCGCCGTGTTGGCCAGCATGATCTGGCCGGTCACGTCCCCGCAGGCGTAGATGTGCTCGACGCTGGTGCGGCAGAACTCGTCGACCGGCAGCGTTCCCCGGTCGCCGAACTCGACACCGGCCGCATCGAGGCCGAGATCCATCGTGTTCGGGCGCATGCCGATGCACAGCAGCAGGTGCGAGCAGTCGAGCTCGCGGCCGTCCTCGAGGATCAGGCGGACGAGGTCGGGATCGTCGATCTCGGCAGCCGTGGCCCTGCCGTTCTTGACCACGTCCATGCCGCGCTTGAGGAACACCTCCTCGAGCACCTCGGCCAGGTCGGGATCGTCGCTGGGTAGCAGCTGGTCGCGCGCCGAGACCAGGGTGACGCGGGAGCCGCAGCGCGAGAAGAAGTCGGCGAACTCACAGCCCGTCGGCCCGGCGCCGAGCACGACCAGGTGCTCGGGCAGGTCGCGGAACTCGAACACGTCGCGGGTGGTCAGCACCCGGCGGGCGTCCGGCCGGACGAACGGCGGCACGAACGGCGACGCGCCAGTGCACACCAGCAGGGCGTCGAACGGCACCTCGAGCTGCTGCCCCTCGACGGTCGTCACCAGCGTGTTCGGCCCGGTAACGCAGCCCCGGCCGGCCAGCACCTGAACGTTCATGCCGTCCATTCGTTCGCGCACGCCGCGGCTCTGGTGCAGCGCGACGGCCCGCGCCCGGGCCAGCGTGCGGCGAAGGTTGACCTCCGGGAAACCACGGGCGAAGTCGACCCCGTCGTCCTCCGCGCGCTGGATCTCGAGCATCGCGTCGGCCGTCGTCAGCAGGGTCTTCGACGGGATCGCGTCGGTCATCGTGCAGTTGCCGCCGAGCTGATGCTCCTCGACCAACGTGACGTCGGCGCCGAGGTGGGCGGCGGTCGCAGCGGCGGCATATCCGGCCGGACCGCCGCCAAGGATCACAAGTCTCATGCGGGAGATCGTAGACTCTGGCGATGAGCACCCACGCGACTTCCCTCGACGTCGCCGGCCTGCGCGCCGGCTTCCCCTCGCTCCGCGAGGGCCGGATCTACCTGGACAACCCCGGCGGCACCCAGGTGCACGGCTCCGTGATGACCGCCGTCACCGAGTACTACCTGCAGTCGAACGCGAACCTCGGCGGGCCGTTCGAGACCTCCGTCGCCAGCGACGCAGTGCTGGAAGGGGCGCGCCACGACCTGGCGCGGTTCCTCGGCTGCGACGCCGGCGAGGTGATCTTCGGCGCCAACATGACGACGCTGACGTTCCACGCGTCGCGGGCGCTGACCCGCGGGATCGGCGCGGGCGACGAGATCCTGGTCACCCGCGTTGACCACGACGGCAACGTTTCGCCGTGGGTGCTGGCCGCCGAGGACCGCGGCGCGACGGTGCGCTTCGTCGACGCCGACCTCGATACCTGCCTGATCGACGTCGACGACTTCGCCTCGAAGCTCTCCGATCGCACGCGCGTCGCGGCGTTCAACTGGGCGTCCAACGGTGCCGGCACGATCAGCGACGTCGGCCGGCTGACGGAGCTCGCCCGCGCCGCCGGCGCGATCAGCTACGTCGACGCGGTGCAGTACGCGCCGCACGGCGGCATGGACGTGCACGGGCTGGGCGCCGACTTCGTCGTCTGCTCGGCATACAAA
>Ga0247830_10001336_pt1 | contig 10227 bp, 13 predicted proteins | sample 12C_Control_Day5_FD_207766 | JGI IMG/M metagenome (GOLD analysis project Ga0247830, IMG submission 207766) | Soil microbial communities from agricultural site in Penn Yan, New York, United States - 12C_Control_Day5 | ecosystem: Environmental > Terrestrial > Soil > Agricultural land | place...
CCCAGCTCCTTGACCTGGCGCATGGCCAGCTCGAAGGCTGCCTCGATGTCGGTGCCACCGTTGAGGTGGGACCAGGCCAGCTCGCGCATGCTGTCCGGGTCGTTGGGGTCCAGGTCGCGCAGCACGGTGCCGGTGCTGAAGTGCACCACGCGCACCCGGCGGGCCTCGGCCAGCGCGACACGTGCCAGCGCGACGGCGCACGCCTTGGAGTAAATCTGGCGCTGGTCGTGCATGGAGCCGGACTCGTCAATCACCATGACGATGGGCCCGCGACCGTGCAGCGTCTCACCGGTCATCTCGTACTCGAGCGTCTGTTGGTCGCTCAGGCGCGAGAGGGTCTCCGCGTTCGCACCAGGGACGTTGAGCATGGCGACCTCCTCGTCAATGAGGCGCGAGACGTCGTCACCGCCGCTGATGCCCGTCACCATCTGCGGGTCGTCGCTGGGCTTGGGCATGCCCTCGTACTTGAGCGCCTGGAACATGCGCCCGGCGAGCTTGGCGATGGCGACCATCTTGTCCTTCAGCCAGGGCTCCTGCGACTTGTCGTCACACTTGCGCAGCGTGCCCCAGGCCGCACTGCGGTCGCAGCCGAAGCCCTCCTCCAGCGTGTCCGCTTCCTGGCGGCGCTTCTCGAAGAGAGCGAACGCACGCTGGGCGACCTGCGCGCAGAAGTACGTGTCGCTGAGCTGGGTCTTGGTCGGGTTCACCTCGGCCATGGCCTCGCCCATGCAGAACACGAAGTACGCCGCCGGGATGCTGTCGAAGCTCCGGAAGAGCGGGATGTAGCTGAGCGGGATGCTGGTGCGCACGGCGCTGGCCATGGCCGACCCGTTGTCGATGGTCGCGGTGGCCGCGGCCCAGGCACCTTCCAGGGCGGCCTGCTCGGCCTTCTGGTTGTGCCACTTGTTGACGGTGTCTCGCAGCATGCTGTGACGGGTGATGGCTTCTTGGAAGTTCATGGTGTGTGGTCTCCGGTGTTGCCCGCGGGGGCAACCCATTGGTAGCAGTATGCGCTAGCGCTTGCCATAAAAAAGAGAGGGGGGACCTGAAGCCCTGGAAAACCCCAGGTCCCCCGCCGTGTTAGCCGCCCAGGCCGAGCTCCTCGCCGAAGCGCTTGAGGACCGCCTCCACCTCGCCCTTGAGGAGCTTGACCGAGCGGCGGACGTCCTGCTCGCTGTTGGGGGTCAAGCTGCCGGAGGACAGGGTCTCCGACACCAGCTCACCGACCTCGGTGGACAGCGTCAGGAACTCGTGAGCGCGGTCGACGCTCCAGCCCTTGGTCTGGAAGTCCTGGTGCATGGCGCGCGCCTCGTTGATGCGCTTGGTCACCTTGCGCGCGTGCTCGGCGTCCACCGTGTCGAGCACCGACTTCACCTTCTGCAGGTCGTCACGCTTGGTCCAGCAGCACCACAGCAGGTGACGGAAGTCCTGGATGCCGGCCTTGTCGCGACCCTGCATCCACGCGCTCGCCTGGAGGACGAACTGGAGCTGCACCAGCCGGCGCGAGCTCACGACAATCTTCTCGGCCGCGAGACGCTCGTACACGCTGATGAGCATCTCCTGGACGTCGCTGGGGAGCGCGACCTTACGAATCTCGCGGGCACATGCCTGGAGCTCGTCAATGCTGACCGTGGCGTTGGGGTTGGCGGCGTAGGGGCTACGCGCCAGGTTCGCGCCGCTGGCGAGCAGCTTCTTGAGCCCGTCCTTGCTGGTGACGTCTTCGATGACGCAGCGGAAGTGCAGGCGGTCCCAGAACGCGCGCACCACCGGCTTCATGCTGAGCACCTCGGGCCAGTTCGTGGCGCTACCCACGGACCACAGCGGCGTTAAGGCACCCTCGAAGCGGCGCTCGTTGAACAGCGAGAGCAAGGTGTTGCAGGTGGGGTCGCTGGCCTTGAACAACTCGTCCAGGAACGCGACGTGGACCGCTGCGAGCTTGCCGCGCGTCTGGCGCTTGCTGACGCCCTGCATCAGCGAGGGGATGTCGCGCTCGCCGACCAGGTCGCTGAGCGTGGTGTACGCGCCGAGCGCGCTGGGAGCGAAGAAGCCGGCACCGCGCAGGTGCAAGCTGGCGGCCTCGGCCAGCGCCGTCTTGCCCGTGCCCGGCCCGCCGACGAGCAGGTAGTTCATGCCCGTGAGCAGGGACAGGATGATGCAGTCGATGGCGTGGCCGCGCTGGATGAACACCTTGTTGAGCTGGGTGGCCATGTTGCGCAGGGACGCGCGGACCTCGTCAGCGCTGCGCAGCACCACCTCTTCGACCTCCGCTGCGGGTTCGCCCTCGGCCGCGTCACCTTCGAGCACCGCTTCGTTGAGGCTGCCAGCGGCAGGCGTAGTGCGGCGACGGCGGATGAGGCGCTTGGTTTCGGTGGGGTCGGTCATGGTGTCGGCGGTGGTGTTCATCGTGTGTTCTCCAGGTTGGCAACCGGTGGTGCCCGGCTACACAACAACCATTAGTCGGACGCGCTAGCGCATACAAGGAAAAAGAGCCGTGCTCGAGAAGTAGCCCGTGGGGCCGATGGTTTCCGGTCCCTCTGCAATCCCCCCTGGGTGGTGTCTCACAGCTTGGCGAAAACCGCCATGTTCAACTTCTTGGACGCCGGGGCAGGGGCCGGAGCCTTGGCGACCGAGGGAGCCACCGGCACCACCGGTGTGACCGGGGTGACATCCCCCAGCTTATCGAACACGGCCTTGGCGCCGTCCGCGGTGGCGCGCGCCACGTCCTGGGCCTTGCCGAACTCGGCCTCCAGCGCCGTGACGGCCTTGGTGATGCGGGACAGCTCGCCCTGCAGGATGTCGGCGTACTTGTTGGCGCGGAGCACCAGGCCCACGCAGGTGGACTTCTTCTTGTCCCAGGTGCCGTCGCGCACGTTGTCGCGCGCCTGCATGTCCGTGAGCTCGTCCGCCAGCTTCTGCAGCTCCAGGTCGAAGCTCAGCGTGGTGTTGCGGTGCCAGGTGGCCACGTTGCGCGGGTCGTTGTTGAGCACGGTGACGTGCGCGAAGAACTGCTCCAGCCGGTCCTTGTGGGCGGTGAGCTTCTCGATACCGTCGAGCAGCTGGATGAAGCGGTTGGCCTCGTCGCTGTTGGGCAGGTAGTACGCGCCGCCGGAGTTGTGGCGCATGCTGATGCCACCGAGCTCGCGAACGATGAGCAGCAGCGTGATGCCCAGGTCGCGGTTCACGGCGTAGGTGGACAGGTCGTTGGCGTGAGCGAGGACCTTGTCCGCGACCAACATGCAGTCCGGGTCGGGGTCGCCAGCGAGGGGTGCACACACCTCAGCTTGACCGTTGACGATGCGGATGCGCGCACCCACCTCACCCACGGCGTTCTCAACGCCCACCTTGGTCTTCATCACGCCGTACGACGCGGGGCAGCCCTTCTCGGCCTGCAAGCGCACCAGCTTGACGTTCGCGCCCCAGCCCACGCCGCGGCAGCGGTCGAGCGCCTCTTCGACGGACAGGTCCTCGAAGCCGACCTCGCTCGGCGCGTAACCGGCCTCGACCAGCAAGCGAACGATGTCGCCGCGCTCGACGCGGACGAAGTCGTGGTTCTTGCCGACGCCGAAGTCCCAGGTGACGACGGTGCCGATGGTGCTGTCGGAGACGATGTTGGCGGCGGCGGCGGGGGTCTGGTTGACGGCTGAGTTGGACATGATGTGGTGACCTCGTGTGGTTGGTGTGTTCCCCGGGTCTCGCAACCCGGTGACCAAGTAGTAACCGAATGCGCTAGCGCATGCAAGCCCCTCTCGAGCACCCCCCTCAAGAAAGTTACTCTTCAGCGTGTTTCCCGCGGTTCACTTCGCGCAGCTTGGAGCGGAACCTGGCCTGGAGGCGCCCCACGGCAGCGTCCACCGCCGCCAGCGCTGAGGGCTTCACCGACCCGCGGTCCCTGCGCCACTCCTCGAGCACGGGCGGCTTCACACCAGCTGCCGTTGCCAGGCGAGCGCGCTCGTCCGGGCCGAGTCGGTCGTACATGCGCTGGAGCCCGGACACGCGACGCTTCTCGCGGGTCTTCTCCAAGAGCTTGCCGCGCTGCTCGCCACTCATGGCGCGAGACGCGCCGCTCGCGCGTGCCTTGTCCAGGTGCTTGCGCAGGTCCAGACGGATGACCCAGCGCTTCATCGTGGCGTGGTGAACACCAGCGAGGAGTGCTGCGTGCACGCTGTTGCCACCTGCGCGCTGGAACAACTCGACCAGCTTCTCCGCCGCCCTCTTCGGGTCCGACTTCACCAGCTTACCAATCTCGGTTTCTTCGTATGCCATGTTCAGCTCTTCAAAACGTTGCGGGCTTTGCCCACGAGGCTGTCCGCCTGGGGCTTGTTGGTCATGCGCTCGATGCGGGCACGGTTCACCACCGGCCAGAGGTTGTACTTGTTCAGCAGACGGTAGACCTGGTACGCGCTGCACCCGAGCCGCGACTTCACGCGGCGCAGGTTGCCCTCGCACCGGACAATCTCACGCGAGACGTCCTCAGCTGACACGGTAGCCATCGAGCAACTCCTTCAGGGCGGCAGGTGGCATCGACTGAGCGTCCACCTTGGGTTCCATTGGTGCACGCTCCACCACGGTCGAGCGTGACAGCTGGGAGCGCAGTGACTCGGCCACCTTGTCGCCGGCATTGTCGCCATCGGTTACGGCCACGATGCGGCCCCACTCGCTGAGCTTGAGCAGCTGGCGGGCGTGTGCCTCGCTTCCACCGATTGCTGCCACGTACGTGGCGCCTGCGCGCTCGCAGGCCAGGGCGTTGATAGCTCCCTCACACAGCACCACGGTCGACGCGCGCTTGACGTCGCGGTGCGGGGGCCAGAGCTCGGCTCCGAAGATGGCACCGGGGTCGAAGCCGTCAGCCTCGCTGGCGTTCTTGTACCGCTTCTCGTGGCCCACATACGTCCTCGCGTGGAACGACTGCCAGTCGCCCAGGGCGTTGCGGATGGGGAACACGATTCGGCCGGCCATGTCTCCATCTATACCGTACATAATGCGCCAGCGCAAGACCTGGCCAGCGGTGATGCCCCGGCTGACCGCATAGCGCCTTGCCGGGGTGACCCACGATTCGAGCGGTCCACCGCGCAATCCCACCGGAACCTTGAGCTTGCGGGTCTTGGGTGCGGTGACCGCCATGGCGACGTCCAGGGCTACCACGCCCTTGAGCCACAGCCCCCGGTCAGTAATCCACTGCTTGGCGTGGTTGTACGACACACCACCAATGAGCACCTGCACCAGCGCGACGATGTTGCCCGTGAACTGACAGCCGAAGCAGTAGTGCACGCCATGGCTGTCGCTCTGTGGGTCCGTCTGAATGCTCCAGCTGGGGCGCGTCTCGTGGTGGTTGGGATGCGGGCACGGAGCCCAGAGCTCGGACCCGTGTGTGCGGTACTTGATGCCCAGCGCGTCGAGCACCTTGCCCACGTCGGCGCGCGGCTTGGGTCCGCGGTCTCTCACGGCTCCACCGTCACGGTGCCCACCAGCTTGCCACTGATGCTGTGCACCACGTCGTCTGCTTCCGGAGCGGTGCACAGACATCCTGGCGCACGCTGCAGCTGGCGCACGGCCTTGTCCGCTGCCTTGGACAGTAGCCACCGCACCACGAACTCCGGGTCCGCTTCGAACGCATGACCGTCGAGCTCGAGCTCCACCTTCAGCTTCACGGTGACGGCTCCACGCGGTACAGCAGGTGCTTGAACGCCGCGTTCTGCGTGTCGCGGAACCAGTCGTAGCCGTAGCGGTCAATCAACGCGGCGCGGAACCGCTCGTACGGCTGTCGCGAGAACGGGTCCGCGAGGTGGCGGCTCAGGTCGAACACTGCAAGCTGTCGCTCGTTGTAACTCACGGCTTCTTCTTCCCTCCGCTGGTCCACTTGCTTCCCTTGTCGCGTGTGCCGAGCTCGTCCTCGCTGCCCGGGTCGTACGCCACAATGCGGCCGTTGGTGAGCTTGACGGTGTCGCCGTCCCAGCCGTGCTCGATGGCGAGGGGCCAGCGGCCGTAACGCTGCTTGAGGATGATGGTCTCGCACGTGGTGCAGGGCGTGCCCTTCATCAGCGCGGGGAGGTACATGCCGATGATGAGGTCGGCGATGTCCACCCAGGCCGAGCTCCCCTTGATACCCTCGCGGGTTGGCCTGGGGTTGGCACGCTTCTCCACTTCCTTGAGGCGCTGCTGCTGCACCAGGATGCCGTGCACCTGGGTCTCCTCGAAGATGGCCTGCTGGCGGTACAGCGCCTCGGCCTCTTCACCCTCGTCGCGCATGCGCCGGAACGCGCGGCGCCAGAGGTCGAACACGGCAATCTCGCAGCCAGCGTCGGCGATGTAGCCGTGCAGTTCGTCCAGGACCTCGTCGTGGGTGACACGGACACCACGCTGCTTGAGGAACGGCATGTCGCAGAACTTCACGTACTGCTGAATCGCGAGCATGGTGGCCGCGAGCAGCTTCTCCTCCGCGTCGGTGATGTTGCCGGTCTTCACCCGTGCGCGGGACAGCCCCATGCTAATACACGCCAGGAGCTCGAGCGTTTCTTCGCTGCCCATCTCCCAGGCGCCATAGAGCACCTTCCGTCCCTGGCGCGCGAGAAGCAACACGAGCAGCGCTGTGAACGTGCTCTTACCACCACCGCTGATACCGGTGATGACGGTGGTCTTACCAGGAGCCGCGCCTGGGATGAGCAGCGGCGTTCCCTTGAGCGTCTGCCCCTTCTCGTCCACGTCGTTGGGGCCGTACTCATCGAGAGCTTGTAACCCGAACGGGTAGACCGCTTGCCCCTTGCGACGCGCTGCAATGGTGCGCGCGTGCTCGGTTGCTAGCTGCACACCGTCGCGCAGGAAGCTCCGACTGCCACCACCCTGGAGCGCGACAGGAATCTGGTTGGCCAGCGCACGCACGCGCTCAGGTGGTGTGCTGGGGTTGCGCAACGCCGTCATGAACTCCGACAGCGGGCCGTTGACGGTCTTGGCGCGCGTGCCGTCCCACAGCAGCGCGTCCAGGTGGTGGCGCACGTTGGACGGAGTGCTCGGGTGCGCGGTCACCAGGTCGTCGAGGTAGCTCTTGTCCAGGACACCGCCCGAGAGCTGCACGAGCGTGCTCGGGTCGGGCAGGACCTTCTTGCGGTCCGCGTCGAGCACGCTGGTCCAGATGCGCGCGTGGTTGGCATCCAGGAACATGTCCGGCCGTACGCGCTGCACCAGCAGGTCGCGCGCGGTCTTGTCCACCAGCGCTGCGGCCAGGACAATCTGCTCGTTCACCAGGTCGTGGGGGACCTTGAACACCTCACCAGCTTGAGCAGTCACAGCACGCCTTTCGTTCGCAGGCTGTCGAGTCGCATCATCTTCAAGAGCTCTCCGTCACGGAACACGGTGCGCCAGGTGAGCACCTTGCCGTAGCCGGTGTTCTCGCGGCGCCACTTCTCCTGCGCGCGCTCGCGCTTCCACACCCAGCGCAGGAACTCCACCACCGCAGTGAAGTCGTTGTCGAACTCGCTGCGCATGAGCCGCTCGGCGCTGTTGTACGCGGCACCAAAGTTGCGTGCCACCTCGGCCACACACGACACCCCGTATATCTGCTCGTGAGCCCAACAGAACAGTGCCACCAGGACTTCGGGTCCGCGGTTGCCCGCTGGCCAGTCCTCGGTCTCCACGCACCCGTCCACGAACTTGATGAGCCGGTTGAGCCGCGCCACCGGAGTGGCGTTGCGCTGGCCCTTGCTACGCCTCGGGGTTGCGAAGCGTAGCGTGAGCTCAGCAGAGGACTTGAGCACCGCCTGGGTGGGCGTCGGGTGAACTCTGCGCGCCATGCTTACTCGCGCGTCTGCTTCAGCCGCGTGCGGAAGTTGGCAAGCCGTACGTCGAACTCGCGGTCTACGAGCTCCTCTAGCATCTGTTGTGCTCGGCGGATGGCACCGTCGACCGACTCGCCAGCGCGAGGCTTGACGGTGATGCTGTGCCCACCCACTCGGAACGAGTGGTACTGGACCGGCGCGAAGAGCTCCTCACCGTAGTGCACGGTGACGCTCTCGACCTGGGGTGACTCTTCTGGATTCACCGGAATCGACATCGACCCCGGCTTCGCTAGCTTGCGCTGCATGGTGGTGTCCTAGCTACCCGGGTTCCCCGCCCTGGTGTTGTCAGTGAACTTGTAGTCGTGTCCGCCGATGCGGAAGGCACCGCTCAGCTGTGGAACGTCGTGCTGCGAGCTCGGGCCACCTGGGGCTCCGGCAATCTTGACGTGCAGGCGGTACATCAGGCCGTCGCCGCTCGCGCCGATGTTGCACACCTCGACCAACCTACCGTCAATCGTCAGCGAGAAGCTGTTAGCCACGCCACACCTCCAAGAAGTCATCCACGCTCTGCCACCGCCGCTCGTGCCAGACGACCACCTTGCGGTCGTTCCAGCGCGCGAGGTTGTGCAGCGCTTGTACCCCGAACACCTTGTGGTCCCAGAAGTACACGAGCTCGGCGCTGTGCTTTCCGTTTGAGGTCCTACAGATTCGCCCGCGCACCTGGCCGAAGAACTGCTTGTTGGCCGCAATGGGGGTGGTGCACACGGCGCAGGCTGCCGGTGGGATGTCCAGACCCTGCCCGACTGCCTGGTAGGTACCAGCGGCGTGCTGCAAGGTTCGCAAGCGCATCGCTGCCACCGTATCCGAAAACTCTGCGGAGTTCTCCTTCCCTCCAAGGAGAAGGCCACAATTCATGCCGCTGGCGGCCATGCGCTGGCGCATCAGCAGGGCGTGCTCCCGCCGGTGAGTGAGCGCGATGGTGGGTACGCCAGAGGACAACAGTGCCTGCATCACCAGCTCGTTGCGCGGCATGTCCTTGGTCATCTCGTCCAACAGCCGCGTGAAGTCCGGACCCTCCACGTTCTGGCGCTGGCTGAGCTCGGTCATGTGCATGGTGCGCATGGCCTCCTCGTACCAGGGAGCAGCGAACTCGGTGGGCACCACCTTCACGGTCACTGGGAGCACGAGCTCCTTCTTCTCCAGGTCCTTGCGGTCAATCTCCGCGATGACCCGCCCGAACACGTCGTAGATGAGCGGCTCCTTCTGGTCCTTGCGCCGCTCGTCCGCGCTGAGCCCGATGCGGAAGCGCGACGGGAACCAGTCCACCACGTCCAGGAACGTGCTGGCCGCGAACTTCTGGACCTCGTCACACAGCAGGAAGCCGAACAGCTTGCTGGCCTTGGCGCGCTTGGTCTCGCTGCGCGCGAGCGTCTGCTGCATCGACACGGTGATGGGGCGCCAGCGTTCTACGCCGTTTCCAACCACCCCGACTTCGTCCTCGGTGAGTCCGAGCTCGTTGCAGATACGCTCGACCCACTGCTCCACCAGGCCACCGGTCCACACGACGACCAGCGTGGGGAGTTGGGCCTGGGCGATGGCTGCAATGCCGGCGGTGGTCTTACCGCTGCCGGTCGGTGCGCGCACGAGCCCCTGCTCGATGTCCAGGATGGCCTCCACGCAGCGATGCTGGTGGTCCCACAGCTGCACCTTGTGCGCTGGGAACTCTCCGGCCCACTCCTTGGCGCCGTACTCGCGCCCGTCCACCAGCTCGAGCTCCAGACCAGCGTCCGCGAACACCTTGCGCAGCTCGTTGGTGCGACCACGTGGGAGCGACAGCGCGCCGCGGTTCATGGTCCAGGACTTCAGGACCTTGGGCTCCTTGCTCCAGAACCCCATGGCCTTGGCCTTGTGGTACGCCGGGTTCTTGTGCTCGCTGGTCTGCTTCAACAGCGTGACCAAGTGCTCAGGCAGAGCCTTGGGTAACAGCAGCCGGTTGGTGACCTTGACCTGCACGACGGGCATTATGGCGCACTTGCGTGGAGGACACCTGCGCTGCGGGATGCGTCCGTCAGCGCTTGCATGGCATCGGCCATCGTGTCGAGGCCGGTTGCTCCTCGCGTCGTACCGTTGGCCAGCGTGAGGCACCAGCTCCACTTGCCCTTTCGGTTCTGTGCAACGCCGGCAATCACCGGACGGGAACCGGGCTTTGGCTTACGCGCGCGGTTAGGGTTAAAAAACGGGTTTGTACTTTTCTGACTTTCGCGGGTTGTCTGACGTGGTGTCATTGTTTCCTGCGCTGGCCTTTCCGCTCCGCTCCAAGGCAACCCCCCTTACCCCCCTTCTTATGGCGCACTCGCTCCCGGAAATTGGGAAATTCAGAAAATAAAAAGCCCCACCTCGGGTCACACCGGTGTAACCGAAGCAGGGCAATGCGCTATCGCAATCGCGGGTTAGTGTA
>Ga0247830_10001337_pt1 | contig 10223 bp, 11 predicted proteins | sample 12C_Control_Day5_FD_207766 | JGI IMG/M metagenome (GOLD analysis project Ga0247830, IMG submission 207766) | Soil microbial communities from agricultural site in Penn Yan, New York, United States - 12C_Control_Day5 | ecosystem: Environmental > Terrestrial > Soil > Agricultural land | place...
CCGGGAGGCCGAGCAGGAAGGAGACGATCAGGAAAATCACCGCGCCGGCGATCGCGATCGTGGTGTATTGGCGGCGCAGGTAGGCGCCGGCGCCTTCCTGGATCGCCGCAGCGATCTCCTGCATGCGCTCGTTGCCGGCGTCGGCGTCGAGCACCGAGCGGATCGCCCATGCGCCATAGGCGATCGACACCGCCCCGCACAGAATGACGAGGAACAGAACCAAGCTCACTCTCCCGATCGTTGTTGTTTGGCTTCAAAAGGTCGCGGGACAGTGGCGGATTGCGCAGGGGTGTGCAAGTGCGAAGCGGCGGGCCCGGAACGGCCCGCCGCTTCATGAAACCCCGAAGAATTATCGATGGATATCAGACGGTCGCAGCGGTCTTCTCATCCGCGGGCGCGGCGTCGTACCGGTCGATCGCCTCCATGAGGATGCGCTGGGCCTCGGCCTTGTCGCCCCAGCCGGTGACCTTGGCCCACTTGCCTTCCTCGAGCGCCTTGTAGTGCTCGAAGAAGTGCCAGATGCGCTCGCGATGGCGCATCGGCAGGTCCTGCAGGTCCTGGATCTCGGCCTGGAACGGGTCGACCTTCTCGATCGGCATGGCGATCAGCTTGTCGTCCATGCCGCCGTCGTCCTCCATGTGCAGGACGCCGATCAGCCGGCAGCGGATCACCGAGCCGGCGATCAGCGTCACCTCGGTGCGGACCATGACGTCCACCGGGTCGCCGTCCTCGTGCAGGGTGTTCGGCACGAAGCCGTAGTTGTTCGGGTAGAACATCGGCACGTTGACGATGCGGTCGACGAACAGCGCGCCCGACGCCTTGTCGATCTCGTACTTCACCGGCGAGCCGCCGCCGGGACCGCCCGGGATCTCGATGATGACGTTGATGTCGTGGGGCGGGTTCTCGCCGGGGGGAATCTTGCCGATGTCCATGAGCGTTCTCCTGCGCGGGTCGGCGCGCCCTAGCACATCCACCGGCGCACCAAAAGGCCGAAACCCGGCCCCCGACCATGGTCAGCCCGGCGCGCGGCGCGTCTCGGCCCGGAGGTTCACGAGGTTGCCGGCGATGATGACCGCGGCGCCGACGAACACCGCGACGCTCAGCGGCTCGCCGTAGAGCCAGGTGCCGACGAAGGTGATGACCGGCAGGCGGATGAACTCCATCGGGGCGACGATCGACGCCGGGGCGTGGCGCAGCGCCGAGGTCAGCGAGTAGTGCGCGGTCAAGCCGGTCAGGCCGATCACCCCGATCCACGGAAGGTCGCCGACGGCCGGCACCGGGATGCCGCCGGGCAGCGACAGCAGCAGGCTGGCGCTGCCCTGCAGCAGCGTCATCCAGAAGAGCACGCAGAGCACGCTGTCGTGCGCCATGATCCGCCGCGTGTAGATGGTGTTGAGCGCGAAGCAGCAGGCCGAGACGAGGGCGGCGAGATGCCCGGCCTCGAGCGGCGCCACGCCGGGCCGGGCGACGATCAGCACGCCGAGAAAGCCGAGCAGCGCCGCGGCGACCCGCGTCGGCGTCAGGCGCTCGCCGAGCAGCGCCGGCGCGAGCAGCGCCACCCAGATCGGGTTGGTGAACTCGAGCGCCACCAGCTGGCCGAGGGCGATCTGCGACACCGCGAAGAACCAGAGGTTCTGGCCGGTGTAGTGGAAGGCGTTGCGGACCAGGTGCAGGTCCATGCGCCGGCTGCGCACCTGGGCGAGGCCGCCGGCGCTGGCCGCGATCAGCGCCTCCACCACGGCGAAGCCGACCGCCGAGCGGTAGAGCATCAGCTCGAAGGTGTTCATGCCGGTCAGCAGCGCGCGCCCCGCCACCGCCATCGCGGTGAACGACAGCACGGCGCCCATCATCCACGCGGCGGCCTTGAGCGGTTCGGAGGTCTGCATCGGGCCGCCGCCATAGCGCCGGCCACCCGGGCCGACAAGGCCCGCCGCGTCCCCAACCCGCTTGACCCGTCGCCGCGCGTGGCGGAGCATGCGGTGAATCGCGGGGGATGCGGCCGATGCGGCGGGGGCTTTGCGCGACGGGGGTTCTAGCGCTGTGGACAGCGGTCGGGCCGGCGGCGGCGCTCGACGTCTGCGTCGAAGGCAGCTATCCGCCGTTCTCCGAGGTGACCGCCGACGGGAAGCTCCGCGGCTTCGACATCGACATCGCCGGCGCCCTCTGCGAGGAGCTCGGCGAGGCCTGCACCTTCCGGCTGACCCGATGGGAGCGGATGATCCCGGCGCTGACCGCGGACGTCTGCGACGCGATCGTCGCCTCGATGTCGGACACCGACCAGCGCCGGCAGGCGATCGACTTCACCGAGCCCTACTACCGTAGCGCGGTCCGCTTCGTCGGCCCGGCCGGCGCGGCGACCGGCGACGCGCCGGAGGCGCTGACCGGCAAGGTGGTCGGCGTGCAGCGCGACACCGTGAACCAGGTCTTCATGGAGCGCCACTATCCGGCGGTCGCGCTGCGGCTCTACGGCAACCAGGAGCACGTGCTGCTGGACCTGACGCTCGGCCGCCTCGACGCGGTGCTCGGCGAGGCGGCGCAGCTCGACGCCGGATTCCTCGCGACCCCGGCCGGCGAGGGCTTCGGCTTCATCGGGCCCGGCTACTTCGATCCCGAGGTCCAGGGCCGCGGCGCGGCGATCGGGGTGCGGAAGCAGGACACCGCCTTGCGCGAGCGGCTCAACGCCGCTATCGCCGGTATCCGGGCCGACGGCCGCTACCAGGCGATCGCCCGCCGCTACTTCGACGTCGACATCTACGGCGAGTGAGGGACTCCCCGGACATGCACCGCGCCCGCTTCGACGAGGACGCACCGGCGCTCTACCGTGCCTCGGTACCGGTGCTCGCCGCCGTGCTCGACCGGGTGGCGGGGACGCTGGAGCGGGCCGCCGCCCAGCTCGGGCCCGCGGGCATCGAGGCGGCGCTGGCGCACCGGCCGGCGCCCCGGATGCTGCCGGCGGCGCGCCAGGTGGCGACCACGGCGCAGTTCACTCTGCGGATCGCCTGGCCGCTCGCCGGTCGCCGCCCGCCCGAGCTGCGCGGCGGCTTCGACGCGAGCGGCCTCGCGAGCCGGCTGGCCGCGGCGCGGGAGCGCCTGGCCGAGCTGGCGCCGGCGGACTTCGCCGGGGCCGACACGCGGCTGGTGCGCTTCCAGGCCGGCTTCGCCGACCTCGAGCTGCCCGGGCTCGCCTACCTGCACGAGTTCGGGCTGCCGAACCTCTACTTCCACCAGGCGATGGTGCACGTGGCGCTGAAGCAGGCCGGGGTGCGCCTCGGCAAGGCCGACTTCGACGGCGTGCACCTCTATCCCGAAGGCTTCTCGCTCGGCTGAGGGCGCGGCGGTGTCCGCCCGAACGTCGCCGGCACTTTTCCGGCGCAGGCCGGGCGAGCGAGGTTCCGGCCGGCCGCGACCGCGGCTATGAATGGGCCGACGCAGCCTGCCCACGGACCCGCAGATGACTTCCGATCGCCCGCTCGGTGCCCCCGTCCCCGGCTGGACCCCGCCACCGTGGCCGGGCCCGATGCGCCTCGAGGGACGCTACCTCCGGCTCGATCCGCTGGTGCCGGCGCACGCCGCGGCGCTCCACGCCGCTAACCGCGCCGACGACTCGATCTGGGACTACCTGCCCTACGGCCCGTTCGCCGACGAGGCCGCCTACCGGGCCTGGGTCGAGGTGGTCGCGGGCAAGCCCGACCCGCTGTTCTTCGCGCTGACCGACCGGGCCGCCGGCACGCCGGCCGGGGTGGCGAGCCTGATGCGGATCAACCCGGATGCCGGCTCGATCGAGGTCGGCCACATCTGCCTGTCGCCGGCGATCCAGCGCACCCGGGCGGCGAGCGAGATGATCTTCCTGTTCGCCGACTGGGTGTTCCGCGAGGGCTACCGCCGCTTCGAGTGGAAGTGCGACGCCCTGAACCGCCCGAGCCGGCGCGCCGCCGAACGCTTCGGCTTCTCGTTCGAGGGGGTGTTCCGCCAGCACCTGATCGTCAAGGGCCGCAACCGCGACACCGCCTGGTTCGCGATGACCGACGGCGACTGGCGCTGCCTCGGCCCGGCCTGGCAGGCCTGGCTCGACCCGGGCAACTTCGACGCCGGGGGCCGGCAGCGGCGCCCGCTCGGCGACCTGACGACGCGCTGCCGCGCGCGCTCGGACCCCGGGGCATGACGCGCGAGCGCGGTCCGCTGCGCCGCGTGCAGCGCCGCTGGAAGGACGGCTGGATCGCCGACCCGGACAGCCCGGAGGCGCGGCTGGCCAAGACCATCGACATGCTGCTGTTCGACCACGGGCTGCTGCGCAAGGCCTGGCGCAACGAGCACCAGGTCGACGAGGGCGTCTGGCGCTCGGCGCAGCCCGACCCGGCGATGATCCGGCGGCTGGCGGGACAGGGGATCAAGGCGATCGTCAACCTGCGCGGCGCCACCGAATGGGGCAGCTACTTCCTGGAGCGCGAGGCCTGCCGCGCCGCCGGGATCGAGCTCGTCGACTTCAAGCTGAACTCGCGCAAGCTGCCGGGACGCGACGAGCTGCTGGCGCTCGACGCGCTGTTCGACCGGCTGCCGAAGCCGTTCCTGATGCACTGCAAGTCCGGCGCCGACCGCGCCGGCTTCGCCGCGGCGCTCTACCTGCTGCTGCGCCGCGACCTGCCGGTCGAGGAGGCGAAGCGCCAGCTCTCCTGGCGCTACCTGCACCTGCGCGGCGCCGCGACCGGGGTGCTGCACTTCCTGCTCGACCGCTACGCCGAGGACACCGCGGCCGAGCCGATGCGCTTCCGCGACTGGGTCGAGCGCCGCTACGACCCCGAGGCGCTGACGGGCGCCTACGCCGCCGACCCGGTCGCGAGCTTCCTCGTCGACCGGGTGCTGCGCCGCGAGTAGCCGGCGCGAACACGGCCGGAGTCACCGGCTTCGCGCCCGCAGCCGCCGCTCCAGCGCGCCGAGCAGCAGCGACAGCCCGAGGGTCATCGCCAGGTAGAGGAACGCCACCACGTTGTAGGTCTCGAAGTAGCGGAACGATCCGGCGGCGTAGACCTTGCCGAGCTGGGTGATGTCGGCCACCCCGAGCACCGAGACGAGGCTCGAGTCCTTCACCAGCGCCACGAAGTCGTTGCCAAGCGGCGGCAGGATGGTGCGGACCGCCTGCGGCAGCACGATCAGCCGGAACCGATGCCAGCCGCCGAGCCCCAGCGCCTTCGCCGCCTCGACCTGGCCGCGGTCCACCGACTGGATCCCGGCGCGGAACACCTCGGCGATGAACGCCGCGTAGGCGAGCGCCAGCGCCAGGATCGCCCGGGCCATCAGCGACAGGTCCCGCGTCGCCAGCTCCGGCAGCCCCAGCGGCCGGGCCGCCGCGTTCCATCCGGCCACCAGCGCCGGCGCCGCCACGAAGGCGATGTAGAGCAGCAGCACCAGGATCGGCAGGCCGCGCATCACCTCGATGTAGAAGCGCGCGGCGTTGCGCAGCACCACCGAGCGCGACAACACGCAGACCGCGAGCCCGATCCCCAGCGCCGAGGCGAGCGCGAAGGCGGCGAGCGTCACCAGCACCGTCACCCCGATCCCCTGCGACAGCATCGCCAGGATGTCGCGGTAGACCGGGTCGGCGACGATCCGCCAGAGCAGCAGCGCCCCGAGCGCCAGCATCGCCGCGAGCCACCAGGGGAACTCGCGCCTCCGCCCGGGCGGCACCGGCGAGGCTACTCGCCCGTCTTGAGGTCGAGGAACCATTTCTTGTCGAGCGCCGCGAACGTCCCGTCGGCCTTCAGCGCGGCGATCGCGGCGTCGACCGGCGCCACCAGGTCCGAGCCCTTCGGGAAGATGAAGCCGAAGTCCTCCCGGCCCATCGGCGCGCCGACCAGCTTCAGCCGGTCCGGGTTCGCCGCGACATAGCCCCTGCCCGCCGTCCCGTCGGTCAGCACCACGTCGACGTCGCCGGCGGTCAGCGCCTGCACGCTGGCGCCGAAGGTCTCGAACAGCCTGATCCGCGGGTTGGCCTCGTTGCCGTCGAGCAGGTCGTAGACCGCCACGTAGAACGGCGTCGTCCCGGGCTGCGCCCCGACCAGCAGGTCGCCGTGCTGGTGGAACCCCGCCTCGTCGGCGAAGCGGTCCTCGTCGGCGCGCACCAGCATCACCATCTCCGAGCGCATGTAGGGCGCGGAGAAGTCCACCTGCCCGGCGCGGTCGTCCCGGATGGTGATGCCGGTCATGCCGATGTCGTACTGCCCGGCCGAGACCGCCGGGATCATCGCGTCCCAGCTGGCGTTCTCGTAGGTGACGACCATGTTCAGCCGCTGCGCGATCTCGTCCATCGCGTCGTACTCCCAGCCGACCTGCTCGCCGGTCTCCGGATCGACGAACTGCAGCGGCGGGTAGGCGTTCTCGGTCACCACCGTCACCTCGCGGCCGCCGAGGTCGGGGAGCTCCGCGAGCGCCGGGCACGCGGCGGCGAGCGCGAGCGCGGCGGCGAGGATGGGCGAGCGCATGGGTCGGACCTCTCGGGCATCGGGATCGCTTGTGTCGGCCCGGAGATTGCGGGAGGCCGGCGGCGACGGCAAGCCCGGGCTCAGTCCAGCGCCCAGCACTCGTCGTAGAACGAGCAGTAGCGCCCGTCCGGCTTCAGCCGCAGATAGTCCTCGGGACCGAGCGGCGCGCCTTCCGCCGGCGCCGGCGCCGCGGCGGCGCGCCGGCTCTCGTAGACCACGACGCTGTCGCCGGCGCGGATGACGTACTCGCCCTCCATGTCGAAGCAGGCGGTGTCCCAGGCGTCGCCCTCGCGGCCGAGCCGGCGATCGACCTCGGCGCAGGTCGCCGGGCCATCGGAGCCGACGACCTCCCCGTCGAGCGCGAGCTGCAGCTCCTGGAGAATCGCCGGGCCGAAGCCGACGTTGACCAGACGATAGGCGATCCCGCCGTCCGGACCGAGGTTGACCGTCCAGTCGAGCCGCGGCTGCACGCTCAGCCGGGCGTGCCGCCGCGTCGAATAGGCCTGGAAGATCGTCAGGCTGATCGCGCAGACCGAGACGACGATCGGCAGCCAGGCGCGCACCGCCTCGGCGAGCAGCTTCCAGCGAACCCCGCCGCCCGCGTCCATCCGCCTCGCCCTCCGCAGCCCCGCGCCATGCTTGCATCGGCGGGACCGCGCGATCAAGCCGACGATCCGGGGCTTCCGCTCGCCCCGCTTTGGCCGTATCCGAAAACGATGAGGACCAGGCCGCTGGCGTTCGCCGTGCATCTCCTGACCGGCTCCGGCGCGGCGCTGGCGCTGCTGGCGCTGATCGCCGCCAACCGCGAGGACTGGCGGCTGATGTTCGGCTGGCTCGGGATCGCGCTGATCGTCGACGGCATCGACGGGCCGCTGGCGCGCGTCGTCGACACCAAGCGCAACGCACCGAACTGGGACGGGGTGATCCTCGACCTGGTGATCGACTACCTGACCTACGTGTTCATCCCGGCCTACGCGCTGATCTACTCGGGCCTGCTGCCCTCGCCCTGGGGGCTGGTCGCCGCGCTGTTCATCGCGCTGACCGGGGTCGTCTACTTCGCCGACGTGCGGATGAAGGCCGAGGACAACTGCTTCGTCGGCTTCCCGGCGGTCTGGCAGATGCCGCTGCTGGTGTTCCTGGTGTTCTCGCCGCCGGCCTGGGTGACGCTCGGCGTCATCCTGCTGCTCGGGCTCGGGCAGTTCACCTGGCTGAAGTTCATCCACCCTGTCCGCACCACGCGCTGGCGGCGGGTCAACCTGTCGATCTGCCTCGCCTGGGTGGTGCTCGCCGGCTGGTCGATCTGGACCCACTTCGAGCCGCCGGCGCCGGTGAAGGCCGGGCTGCTGATGACCAGCGCCTGGCTGCTGGCCGTCGGCATTGTCATGCAGTTCGTCCCGTCCCGCCAGTCGGCAGACCCGGCGTGACCCCAGCAGGGCCGGGCAGCCCGGCGCCGCGCATTCCCGGCGCCCGAGAGAAAGGCAGCGGCACGCCCGCGGGCGTGCCGCTGTCCGGCGCCGGGCGGAACGGCCGAGCCGCCGCGCTTCGGCTCGCCGTGGAGCATGGCCCCTGCGTCTCGATCCACCGCCTCGCCCATGCAGGAGCATGGCGTCCGGCCGTCGCTAGTCCCGCTTGCAGCGCGCCGTGCACCGACGCACCCTCCGGCGATGACCGACCCGCAGGCCATCCTCGATCGCGCCGTCGCCGAAGGCGACCTGCCGTTCGCCGTCGCACTGGTCGCCGCCGCCGGGGGCACGGCCTGGCAGGGGGCCGCCGGCGACGCCGCCCCGGGCCGGCCGGCCGGCCCCGACACCGTCCTCAGGCTGTTCTCGATGACCAAGGCGGTCGGCGCCGTCGCCGCCGCGATCCTCGTCGACCGCGGCCGGATCGGCTGGGACGACCCGGTCGGCCCCGCGATCCCCGCCTTCGACGCCCTCCCGGTGCTCGACGGCCGGGACGGCGACGCCGCGCGCCTGCGCCCGCAGCGCACCCGCGCCACCCTGGCGCAGCTCCTCGCCCACACCTCGGGCGCCGCCTACGAGATCTGGCACCCCGGGGTCGCCCGCTTCAACGCCGGCGCCCGCCTCCCGTCGCCGCGCAGCGGCATCCGCGCCGCGCTCGACCTGCCGCTCGCCTTCGATCCCGGCGCCGGCTGGGCCTACGGCACCGGGCCCGACTGGGCCGGGCTGCTGATCGAGGCCATCGACGGCCGGCGCATCGACGCCTTCGTCCGCGACGAGATCCTCGACCCGCTCGGCATGGCCGACACGGTCTTCGAGGTCCCCGACCATCTGCGTGCCCGCCTCGCCGGCGTCTGGCTGCGCACCCCGGAGGGCCTCCGCCGCGTCGACGCCCCGCCGGTCGCCCACCCGGAGTTCTGGGGCATGGGCCACGCGCTGACCGGCCCCGGCCGCGACTACCTGCGCTTCCTGCGCATGCTCCTGAATCATGGCACGCTCGACGGCCAGCGCATCCTCTCGAAGCCGGCGGCCGCCGCGCTGCTCACCCCCCGCACCGGCCGGCTCGGGCCGATGCCGACCTGCAACCCGGGCGCCAGCGCCACCGTCGTCCGCCTCGCCGCCTCGACCCACAGCCTGCTCGGCGTCCGCACCGCGGCGATCCCCGGCCGCCGCGGCGCGGGCGCCCAGGGCTGGGCCGGCAGCAGCAACACCCACTGGTGGCTCGACCCGATCCGCGGCCGCGCCGGGCTGTTCCTCACCCAGCTCCGCCCGTTCTGGGATCCGCGCGTCATGGCCGCCCTCGAGGCCTTCGAGCGGGCCGTCCATGACCGCTGACCGATGCATGCGCGCCACGACCCGGCCTGGAAGCCCTGCGACAGAAAGCGTCCCAGCAGACGCCGAACGAGGCGATGCTCCGGACGGAGCTGCACGACGCCGTCCGCATCGATTCCCTCTGGACGGCCGGGCGCAACGAAACCGCCGGCAGCGGAGCCGCGGCACGCCGGTCTTTGAGCGATCGGTCAGTCCGGCTGCGGGGTCGAGGGCGCAGGGTGGCGAGCGCTTCACCATCGCGCGCAGATAGTCCCCCTCCCCTTCCCGCAGCGCTTTCATGTCTATCACGCTCGTCGTACCCTGCGTCACGGTCATGGCACTCGCCCCTCCTGTGGGCCCGGTGACGTCAACATCACCAGCGTGCCATGACCGCCTCGGGCGCAAAGCGCTTCTGCAGAAGACTCGAGTACATCACCCTCGCGCCGGTGTGCCCGCATGGTCGTTGACGGCGGCAGTCGGGCTTCAAAGGTTGCCCGGGCAGGCGAAGCCGTCGCGCAGGCTGAGGACGGTGGCGGGATTGGAACGGTCGCCGAAGGCGAGCTCCAGGTAGACGCGAGTGGTGGGGAGCCGGACGTCGAGAAGGAAGCGCCTTCCGTCATCCCGGCTGCGCAACCGCAGGCCGTCCAGGAAATGCAGCAGCCCCCACGGCCCCGGCCAGCCGGCCGAGTCCTGCTTGCCGTCCCGGCTGAGCGCGATCCGGAGGCCGTCCTGCGGCGTGGCGCCCGGCCAGTCCAGCGTCCTCGACGCGTCGTGGGTCGTCACCGCTGCGGCGCTGCCGCCGAGGGACAGGGTCGCGCTGCCGCGCTGCGCGAGCGCGCTCAGGGTCAGCGACACGCCGCCCGGCGGGAACAGCGCCTCGCCGATCGCGCCGGCTCGCTGGAAGAACGCGGCGCTCTCGGGCGAGAAGCCGGAGAGGCGCGCCTCGGGCTTCCAGCGCCAGGGCGAGACGTCGGTCTGC
>Ga0247830_10001340_pt1 | contig 10212 bp, 9 predicted proteins | sample 12C_Control_Day5_FD_207766 | JGI IMG/M metagenome (GOLD analysis project Ga0247830, IMG submission 207766) | Soil microbial communities from agricultural site in Penn Yan, New York, United States - 12C_Control_Day5 | ecosystem: Environmental > Terrestrial > Soil > Agricultural land | place: USA...
GCTCGACGTCTGCCGCCTTCTTCGGCTTCGCGGCCGCCGCCGCGCATAGCGCCGACCCCTGGAATCAAAACCAGAATCAAAACAATAAGAGTCACTGCCAGCAAGGGATAGGCGAGACGGCGCAACAACGCCGGCGGAATGAGCGATCCGATGACCAAGGCAACCATGCCCGCGCCCATGGCGATCAACTGCTTGCGAAAGAAATAGATGCCGTCGCCAAACCGCTCCTGAGCATAAAGATAACTGGTGCTGAGGACCATCGTCAGCCCCACCGCCATTAGCGCGACAACCGAGAAGAAAATCCATTTATCAACCGCCAGCGCATCTCTCATAAGGCGCGCACCAGGCTTTTGAAGGCTTTGCCCCTTTCGGCATAGTTGCGAAACATGTCGAAACTGGAACACGCCGGCGACAACAATACGACGTCGCCGGGCTGCGCATGCGCGGCGGCGTCGCCCACGGCCGCAGCTAGATCTGCTACGATTACGGTTTCGGTGAGGTGGCCGAGCGCTTCGGCGATGATCTCTTTGGCTGCTCCGAACAACACCAAGCGACGCACTCGCTGCTGGATGTAGTTTCGCAGCGGGCCATAATCGCCGCCTTTATCGACGCCGCCGGCAATGAGAATCACCGGCTCGGAAAAACTCGCCAGCGACTTCTCGACCGCGCCAACGTTGGTGCCCTTGGAGTCGTTGAAGTAACGAATCCCATCTTTCTCCCGGACAAACTCAAGCCGGTGCTCGAGGCCGGGAAAAGTATCCAAAGTCTTCTGGATGACATCATAGCCGACACCCACCGCCTTGGCCGCCGCAATTGCCGCCATCATATTCTCGACGTTGTGCACGCCTTTGATTTTAACCGCCGTCAGCGAAAATCTTTCTTCGCCTTGGCCGGCGCGCCAAACGATGGCATCACGCTCGGCAAAAACGCCATTGGGCACCTCGGAAAAGCCGATGGAGACAACTTGCGAGCGCAATTGCTGCCGCAACGCCCAAACCCGCGAATCGTCCCGGTTGAGAATGGCGATGTCTTGTTCAATTTGAGCGGCGAAGATTCGTTGCTTGGCGTGGGCATAAGCGGCAAGATCCGTATAACGATCGAGATGATCTTCGCTTATATTAAGGAGCACGGCGATCCGCGGACGAAACCATTTCACCCATTCGAGCTGAAAGCTGCTGACTTCGACAACTCCCCAATCCCAGTTATCCGGTCCGCATCCGATCAGGGGCATGCCGAGATTGCCACCGACAAAAGTTTTTGTTCCGTTTGTTTTAAGAATCTCGCCGATCAATGTCGTGGTGGTGCTCTTTCCGTTGGTCCCGGTGATGGCGATCAGAGGCAGCGACAACGAGCGATAAGCCAGTTCGATCTCGCTAATGATTTCGATGCCGCGCTGGCCGGCCTTCTGGAGAAGCGGATTGTTCATCGGCACACCGGGGCTCGGCACAACTATCTCAACGCCTTCGAGCCAGTTTAGATCCTCGCCGCCGAGATGGTATTGAATCGGCAACCCCGCAAGCGCGTTTAACTCGGCCTGCAGATCAGCCGCCGGGCGAAGATCGCTAACCAGCACGATGGCCCCTTGCTGCGCGAGAAACCGCGCTGTGTCCCGGCCGGTGCGCGCCAGGCCCAACACCATGACTTTCTTGCCCCTGAGATCCATTTTCCAATGCCATTTTACCGGAGCTTGAGCGTGCTAAGGCCGATCACGGCGCAGATAAACGCGATAATCCAAAAGCGCACGATGATTTGCGGTTCCTTCCAACCCTTGAGCTCATAATGGTGATGAATCGGCGCCATCAGAAAGACTCGCTTGCGCCTCAACTTGTAGGAGGCAACCTGGAAGATGACGGAGAGCGCCTCGGCAACGAATACGCCGCCCACGATAACCAACAGAATCTCGTTCTTGGTCATGACGGCAACCGCTCCGAGAGCCGCTCCAAGCGCCAACGAGCCCACATCACCCATGAACATTTGCGCGGGATAGGCGTTGTACCAGAGAAATCCCAACCCTGCGGCGACCACTGCGGCGCAAAATACGCTCAGTTCACCCACGCCAGCGACGTAAGGTATCTGCAGATACTCGGCCAATTTCATATGTCCGGTAACATAGGCGATGACGGCATAGGTGCCGGCGGCAACCATCACCGGTCCAATCGCCAAACCGTCTAGCCCGTCAGTGAGATTAACGGCATTAGAAGCGCCGACGATCACAAACATTGCGAAGGGCACATAGAGCACGCCCAGATCCGGACGAAAATTTTTGATAAAAGGAAGGCTGATCTCGGTGCTGAACTTAGGCATATAGTAAAGCGCCAGAGCGACGACGAAGGCCATCACGAATTGACCCAGTAACTTCGCCCGAGGCGGCAATCCCTTGCTGCTCCTGCGGGTAAGCTTCAGGTAGTCATCGACGAATCCTACCAGTCCCGCGCCCACAGTCGCGAGCAGCGCAAGCAACACATAGCGATTGCCGATGTCTCCCAGCAGAAGAGTTGAAAAGGTTAGCGCCAGGAGTATCAGCGCTCCGCCCATCGTTGGCGTTCCCGCTTTGACCGCGTGAGAGGCCGGCCCGTCATCCCGGATCTGCTGCCCGATATGCTTTTGTGTTAGCGCTCGAATCAATCGCGGTCCTAAAAGAAAAGATACAAGCAATGCGACCAGCGCAGCCATCGCTGCCCGGAAAGTTATGTAGCGAAAAACATTGAAGCCGGAGTAAGTCGTGTGCAACGGGAACAGCAAGTAGTACAGCAATATCAATCTAACCTTTCAGCTCCGACAAGACTGTTTCCATCTTCATACCTCGCGAACCCTTGATCAAAAGCCAATCGCCTTTCTTCAAGTGAGCGCGCAACCGCCGGCCGATGTCGCTGTGACTTTCACCGACGATAACTTGATCCGACTTCATGCCGGCGCGCAGTGCGCCTTTTCTGACGTCTGGCGCCCGCTCCCCTAAAAGATAGGCGCGGTCCAGTCCGGCGCGCGCCAGTTGATTGCCAAGACGCAGATGCTCCCGTTGGCTTTGTTTGCCGAGCTCGAACATGTCGCCAAGCACGGCGGTGCGTTCGCCCCAGGAGTTCATTTGGGCCAACGTTTTGATGGCGGCGATCATCGATGCCGGGTTGGCGTTGTAGGCATCGTTGATAATGCCGATGCCGCGCCATCTCTCTATCTGCATTCGCATGCTGTAAGGCTTAACGCTTTCCAAACCGCGCCGAATCGCCGGCAGCGGTATGCCTAAGCTGTAGGCCATGGCGGCGGCGGCGAGCGCATTGGCGATATTATGCTGGCCGACGAAATTAAGACGAACCTGCGCCCGCTGATGCCCGGCGCGTAGGGTAAATCGCATCGCCCCTGAAGCCAGCAATGAACCGGACTCCGCCCTGATCTGACCTCCCTCACCGTAAGTGACTTTGTTGCCGCTGAATCTTTCACCGAGGCGCCGCACCCGCGGATCATCGAGGTTAACTACGATGGTGCCCCCCGCGCGCATACCGCTGAACAAGGCGCCCTTTTCCTTCACGACTCCGGCCAAACTATTCAGCCCTTCCAAATGGGCCGGCGCCACCGAGGTAATGATCGCCAGATCGGCCGCCGCGATCTCAGCCAACCGGCCGATCTCGCCGGGCCGATTGGTTCCCATTTCCACAACCACCACCCGGTGCCTCTTACGAAGCCGCAGCAAGGTTAAGGGCAAGCCCACCAGGTTGTTGAAATTGCCTTCGGTTTTCAGCACCCTTCCCGCGAGCGGCTGGCGGTCCAGAGAAGCGCGCTGCAAAATCGCCGCTAACATTTCCTTGGTTGTGGTCTTTCCGTTGGACCCGGTAATCGCCAGCACCTTCGGTCCGTATTGCTCGCGGCGGAAGTGGGCCAGGTCTCCCAAGGCTCGAAGCGTATCGGGCACTTTGACGGCGGTAACACTCCTGAGATCGGCAGGGCGCAGAGGTTGGTGAACCACCAGACACCCGGCTCCCCGGCTGATCGCGCCTTTGACGAAACGATGCCCATCGAATCTCTCGCCCTTGAGCGCGACAAAAACAGAACCTGTTTTCACTTTATTGGAATCCGTAACGATTTCATCGAACCGCCTGGCTTTCGGTTGGCCTTCCGACTTACCACCGGTAGCTGTGAGAATTTCATCTAACGTCCATGCCATATTCAAGTCTGGAGGACGCGCGCCTGGCAATTCAAGATTTCCCGAGCGACCTCGCGGTCATCAAAGTGAATCTTCTCCTTACCCAAGATCTGATAATCCTCATGCCCTTTCCCGGCAATCACCACCACATCACCCGGTTGGGCCCAGCTCAATGCGAGGCCAATCGCTTTGCGCCGGTCCGCCTCGACTCCGTATCCGTGAACACCGTGGACGCTTGCCGCTCGAGCTTCGAGTTTGCAAATTCCCGTTTTCTGCATACCCACCTCGATCTCCTGGAGAATACGCACGGGATCCTCTGAACGGGGATTGTCGGAAGTCAAAACAACTACATCGCTAAGACGCGCCGCAATTTCGCCCATCAACGGCCGTTTGCCGCGGTCGCGGTCGCCGCCGCAACCAAAAACCGTCACAACTTTGGCATCAGTCAGCGGCCGGACTGCGCCGAGAGTTTTCGCCAATGCATCCGGCGTGTGAGCATAGTCCACCAGAACAAGAATCCCGCATGAGTTCTCGACCCGTTGCAAGCGCCCGGGAACGCATCTGAGTTTACTGATGCCGTCGACAATCGCCGTCACTGGGATTCTCAACGCAAAGCCAACACCGACGGCGGCAAGAATGTTATCCAAGTTTGCCGAGCCGATCAGCTCCGATGAAAATTCGATCACTCGATCTTTGACCTTGATTTTTCCACGCTGACCGCTGACATCGTGATGCACTTGCAGCGGCCTGATATCCCAATCTCCCCCAGAGCCATAACTCCAGGTCGTTACCCCGGCACGTTGCGCTTTACTCAGAAGTTCGCCTCCTCTGGCATCATCGCCGTTGACGACGGCTGCTTTGGCTGATTTAGCGCTCGCCGGTAGGTAATCGGTAAACAACCTGCTCTTGGCGAGGAAATAATCATCCATGTTCTTATGATAGTCCAGATGATCGCGTGAAAGATTGGTGAAGACACCGACATCAAAATCGACCCCACGGACTCGCTCCTGAACCAGCGCATGGGACGAGACTTCCATGACCATCGACCGCGCACCGTCCTGCGTCATTTCGGCCATCAGCGCATGAAGGTCTAGAGATTCTGGTGTCGTATGATGCGCAGGCATTTCTTTGCCGCCATACCGATAGTTGATGGTCCCGATCACTCCCGGCTCCAGGCCGGCCGACGCAAATATGGATTCGATCAGGTAGGTAGTCGTGGTCTTCCCGTTAGTCCCGGTAACCCCGACAATCTTTAAGCGGCGCCCAGGGCGCGCATAAAAATGGGCGGCCCATAAAGCCATCGTCGCCCTCACGTCGTGTACGCGAACGAACGTCACTCCCGGGCGCACATTGGCTGTATCGGTAACAACGGCAGCGATGGCGCCGCGTTCGATGGCTTGATTTACAAATTGATGGCCATTCGCGTGCTCGCCCGGCACGGCGAAAAACACATCCCCTTTGGTCACCCGCCGTGAGTCATAAACCAGGCCAGCTACTTCTTGATCAAGATCTCCTTCGGCTTGCTGGAGCTTCTGCAGCGTCAGAAAATCCTTGAGACGCATCTCGAATCATCCTTGCAGATTCAACACCAGCATGCCGTTTTCATCCCAGCGCCCCCCTGGGCCTGGTGACTGCTTGATCACGTAGCCATTGCCATGGATTTTTACTTTGAGATTTAGATCACGCGCTTTCTCCACGGCTTCACGCAAGCTAAGACCAACAAAATCCGGGGTTGCTCCAGTATCGAAGGCAGCCTGGCTGCTCCTCTTCGGCGCGCGCCGTAGCGGAATATCCGCTTCAGCCACGGGGCCGGCGATCGGTTCAGCTGTCTGGGCGGCAACACCAAAATGGCGCAAGGCGCCGCGCGCGATGTTTTGAAAGACTGGCGCGGCTACAACACCACCATAGACGTTACTTTGCGGTTCATCGACGAGCACCATCAATACCAAACGAGGTTCGTCCGCGGGAACGAAACCGACGAACGATGCGACACGCTTTTTGGCGTCATAACCGCCATTTACCAGATCGACTTTTTGCGCTGTGCCCGTCTTACCGGCAACATCGAACCCTTCCACTTTTGCCATCTTCCCGGTGCCGCCCTCGGTGGTAACATCTTGAAGCATGGAGGCGAGCAAGCGGGCGGTTCTTTCTGAAACCACACGGCGAACCACATGAGGCTGATTTTCTACCAGGACTTCGCCTTTTGGACTCAGAGCGCGCCGGACCACATAGGGGCGCATTAGAAAACCGCCATTAGCAATCGCCGCATAAGCCATCACCATTTGCAGCGGCGTCGCCGACAATCCCTGACCGAAAGCATGAGTTGCGAGGTCTATCCCAGACCATGTTTCCGGGCGACGCAGTAATCCTGGAGCTTCCCCCGGCATATCGATGCCGCTCACTTGACCAAAACCAAATTTCTCGATGTATTTGAAGAACCGATCTTTTTTCAATTTGTCGGCAACTTTGGAAAAGCCGATGTTGCTCGATACCTGAAGGATCTTGGAGAATGGCAGCCAGCCATGCGGATGGGTATCGTGAATGATTCTGCCGGCGTAACTGAATTTGCCGTATTCACAGAAAAACAAATCCTCTTTCTCGACGATTCCCTCTTCGAGAGCGGCTGCTGCGACGATCGTTTTGAACGTGGAACCCGGTTCAAAGCTATCCGTCACCGCGCGATTGCGCCGCTGCTCAGGGGAGGCGGCCGAATAATTGTTAGGATTGAACGTCGGATAGTTGGCCAGTGCCAAAATTTCACCGGTGCGTGGCTCGACCGCAATCGCAACGCCCGCCTTTGCGCGGTATTTGTCGATGGAAGCTTCAAGTTCTTTTTCGGCCAGATGCTGAATGGAAGTGTCGAGGGTTAGATGAATATCACCGCCGGCGGGGACTTGAAGTCCTTCGACGCCTTCCACGAGCACACGGCGCCCCAAAGCATCGCGCTCCGACACAGAGGAGCCCGTTTCCCCACGAATGTACTCATTATAGCCCAGCTCCAAACCTTCAAGTCCTTCGGCATCACGGCCGACGAAACCGATCACCTGCCCGGCAAGCTGACCCTGCGGATAGTAGCGATGCGGTTCGTGAAACATGCCTACGCCTTCGATGTTGAGATTCTGAATCTGACCCGCCTCATCTGGGGAAATCTGTCGCTTGATCCAGACAAAAGGCTTGGCAGAGGTGAGCCTCTCTTTTATCTCCGCCGAACTGATTTTTAGAACTCGCGCTAAATCACGGGCGCTCTTTGCAGCGTCTTGAATGCGCCGGGGCCGCGCGTAAACCGACTGCGCCTCAAGACTCAAGGCCAACGCTTCCCCGCCCCTGTCGAACACCCCGCCTCGCTTCGGCAGCACGGTCCATTCTTTCAGATGTTGCCGCTGCCCCAAGCGCATGAGCCGATCGCCCTGCAGCGCTTGCAAATAAAATGCGCGCCCGCCGACCACCAGGAAGATTGTCAGAAAGAGAATCTTGGCAACGGTCAAACGCACATGGCTTGTCTGCAGAGCTCGTTTCATGGCAATACGAGAACCTGACCCTTCTCGGGCGGCATCAAGCCCAGTCTTCGGCGCGCCATCGCTTCCAAACGGTCCGGGGAGGTCAAACTGGCAAGTTCAACCTTCAACTCTCGGTTCTCTTGTTCAAGCCGGCCCTGCAGTTTTGTGGTGGTTGAAAGCACATAACCCATATGGACTACCTGTAAACGCAACCAGACATGAACCAATCCTAAAATGAACAAACAAAAGCCCAGAGCGCAGAGAGCAACAAGGTGCTGGTGGCCTTTGCGCTTTGGTGCCCGGTTAGGCTGTTTCGCTTGCACCGGCCTGACCGCGCGGCGTGAGTTTACATCAACGGCAGCGGCTGTTTTTGTTCTCATAGTCGCACTACCGCGCGCAGCTTCGCCGCACGCGCCCTAGGGTTAGCCCTGACTTCTTCAGCCGATGCGATGATCGGTTTGCGGGTTAATCTTTGCGCCTTCTGACTCCAGCCGCATTCGCACTTGAGAGTTCTGGGCGGGCAAATACATTTCTCGCTCCATTTGCGAAAGGCTGTTTTGACCAGTCGATCTTCCAATGAATGAAACGAAATAATCACCATACGCCCGCCAGGCTGGAGCAATTCATAGCCGTATTCCAAAAACCGCTTGAGAGTTTCCAGTTCGCGGTTAACCGCAATTCTTAGCGCCTGAAACGTCTGCGTTGCCGGATGATGAGCACGGCTCCGCTTTCCTCTGATTCGAACGATGAGCTCCGCCAGATCGATCGTGGTCTCGATGGCGCGATTTTTCCGCTCTGTCGCAATCGCGGCGGCGATGCGACGTGCTCTGGGCTCTTCGCCATATTCGCTGATAATTTTGGCTATCTGCGCCTCGGGAAAAGAGTTGACGATTTCGAGCGCTGTCAATTTCTGGCGACGATCCATGCGCATGTCCAATGGAGCGCTCGCTTGAAAGCTAAAGCCTCTTTCCGCGGCATCGAACTGATGCGACGAGACACCTAAATCCAAGAGCACACCATCCACTCGACTCCAGTTTATAGCCGCGAGAATATCCTTCGCCTGATCAAAATTTGCTCGGCGAATTGTCAGCCGCTCTCCAAAGCGACTCAGTCGCTGCCCTGCTGCCGTCACCGCATCCTCATCCCAATCCAGCCCTAAGACTCGGCCATCGGGACTGCTACGGAGAAGTATCTCCTCTGCGTGCCCACCTCCTCCCAAGGTTCCATCAAGATAACGCTCTCCTGGTCTGGGCTTGAGCAGCCCCATCGATTCTTGAATCAGAACCGAAGTGTGGGCAAAGTTCATTAATGACTAGTGCCGTCCCCCTCCCAATCGTCATCGAAGCTTTCGATCGCGTCTTCAAGAGAGGTATAATCTTCGAAGAAGCGGTCCATGCCGACAACCTTGAAGATATCGCGGAGAAACGGACTCATTCCGGCGAGCTTAAGATCGCCATTAAGATTTCTGAGCAGTTTCAAACGCTCGAGCAACACGCCGATACTTAAATAATTGATGTGATCGACTGCCCGGAGATTAAGAACCACCTTCAAACGGTCTTTTTCGATCAACCCGCCGATAACGTTTTTGATGCGGATCATTTCACGAAAATCGATATCGCCGGAAACGTCAATCACGGAAATATCCTGAATGTTATTTTGCGGTAGCATTTCTTATTCTCCTTTCATCCAACCACGGCGATGAATCCACGCCACCATTCTCACAAGCCCAGATCGCCGAGAAAATCAGGATCTTGCATCAATTTACCTTCCGCATCGGCGAAGAACTGCTTCCAAGTTTCTTGGTCCCAGACCCGGAATTTTTCGAGAGCCGAAACCAGAACAACGTCGCGCTTGAGGTCCGCATACTTCCTCAACGAAGGAGGGATGAGAATACGTCCCTGTTTGTCCAACAGGCACTCACACGCCCCGCCCAAGTAGAAGTTTTGAAACAACACCATACGGCGTTCGAACTTTGGTCGCTGGCTGATCTGCTGTTCGAGCCGTAGCCATTCGTCGATGGGATAGACATCGAGACAACGCAAACCATCGACGACGAAGTTCGTCATGATGATCCGCTCATCCCCCTTTCCGAGCAGAATGTCGCGAAATTTCGACGGAATACTCAACCGCCCCTTGCCGTCAAGAGTGTGCTCAAAGCTGCCACGAAACATATAAAGTCGGCTACAGAACTGATTTATGGGAGATTATCCCACTTTCTCCCACCACAGCGCCACTTATAACTTCACGAGTACGCACTGTCAATAAATTTTTAAATTTTTCCCTGCTTTTTAAAAGTTTTATCCGTCCTCGGCGGAATCCACCGAAAGGGTTACTCGACCGATGGAAACGGTTCTATCGCGCGACTAAGGCTTTGGAAGGAATTTGGCAGACCTTGAAGTGGGATGATGGCCCAAATTAGACGGGGTTACCGGCAGGAAACAGATCCTGAGGACAATCGGCGCCGGCAGTAGAGGAGAGAAAGCTAAGCTAGGCTAAAGTGGATCGTAAGCCGGATTCTGTAATGGCTCTCAAAAAGAGCCACAGCGATCATTCATCTTGCCCCAGGATTGCTCCTGGGAT
>Ga0247830_10001342_pt1 | contig 10193 bp, 8 predicted proteins | sample 12C_Control_Day5_FD_207766 | JGI IMG/M metagenome (GOLD analysis project Ga0247830, IMG submission 207766) | Soil microbial communities from agricultural site in Penn Yan, New York, United States - 12C_Control_Day5 | ecosystem: Environmental > Terrestrial > Soil > Agricultural land | place: USA...
GCAGCTTGCGTCGCCGCCGCTCGTCGTGGCCGAAGCTCCGGGCCTGGTTGTAGGCCGGGATATAGCCGTTGATCAGCCAGAGCTCGCCGCCCTCCACCGTGGCGTAGCTCTCGGAGATGTTGGCCTTGCCGGTGCGCAGCGACTTCACCTCCGAGCCCTCGAGCACGATCCCGGCCTCGATGTCGGCCTCGATGAAATAATCGTGCCGTGCCCGGCGGTTCTCGGCGACGAGCTTCTGCGGTCTCTCGGGTGCCTTGGCCATGCCGGCGCTCCTAGCCGAGGCGTTCCGGCCTGTCCATACGGGCATCCTCGCGATCAACCGGAGACTGCATCAGGACGCTTTCTTTTCAACCGGCCTGTCGTTACCATCCGCCGCAAAAAACCATACCGATCGAGCCGGAGGCAGGAGTTGCATCAGATCACCGCCGTCACCCTCGCGCTCGCCGTGGCCGTGGCCGGCTGCGCGGGCGCCAACCAGCCCCTCGAGAGCAGCGAGCCGCCGATGGCCCGACAAGCGCCCTCCCCGCAGCCCGCGAGCTTCACGGCATGGCGCGACGGCTTCCGCGGCCGGGCGCTGGCGCAGGGCATCTCGCCGCAGGTGTTCGATGCCGCCTTCGCCGGAGTCGGGGTCAACGCCGAGGTGGTGCGCCTCGACAGCCGGCAGGCCGAGTTCACCAAGCCGATCTGGGAGTATCTCGACGGCGCCGCCTCGCAGACCCGCGTCGAGACCGGGCGCGGGCGCCGGCAGTCGCTGGCGCCGACGCTGGCCGGGATCGAGCAGCGCTACGGCGTCGATTCCGACGTGGTGCTGGCGATCTGGGGCATGGAGTCGAACTTCGGGGCCAACCGCGGCTCGATCCCGGTGATCGAGAGCCTGGCGACGCTGGCCTACGAGGGCCGCCGCCGGTCGTTCGCCGAGGAGCAGCTCGTGGGCGCCCTGCGCATCCTGCAGGCCGGCGACACCACGCCGGACCGCATGGTCGGCTCCTGGGCCGGGGCGATGGGGCACACCCAGTTCATCCCGACAAGCTATCTCTCGACCGCCGTCGACTTCACCGGCGACGGCCGGCGCGACGTCTGGGGCGACGACCCGACCGACGCGCTGGCCTCGGCGGCCAACTATCTCGCGCGGAACGGCTGGCAGCCGGGCCGGCCGTGGGGCATGGAGGTGCGGGTGCCGCAGGGCTTCAACTACGGCTCGGCGGACCAGTCCAACCGCCGCCCGGTCTCGGACTGGGCAGCCCGCGGCGTCACCCGGCTCGACGGCTCGCCGCTGCCGGACCACGGCCCGGCAGCGGTCATCGCCCCGGCCGGAGCGCGCGGCCCAGCGTTCGTGGTCTACCAGAACTTCTTCGTCATCAAGCGCTACAACAACGCGACCTCCTACGCGATGGGCGTCGGCCACCTCGGCGATCGCATCGCCGGCGGCGCCCCGTTCGCCGGCGCCTGGCCGCGCGGCGAGCGCGAGCTGTCGCGCACCGAGAAGATCGAGCTGCAGGAGCGGCTGATCGCCCGCGGCTACAGCACCGGCACCACCGACGGGGTGATCGGGCCGAACACCGTCAACGCCATCCGGGCGTTCCAGAGCGCCCAGGGCATGGTCCCGGACGGCTTCGCCACGGCGTCGCTGCTGCAGAAGCTGCGCTGATGGCCGAGCGGCCGCCCCGCCTCGCGGTGCTGATCGACGCCGACAACACCTCGCCGAAGGTCGCCGACGCGCTGTTCGAGGAGGTGGCGAAGATCGGCGAGGCCAGCCTGCGCCGCATCTACGGCGACTTCTCCAAGGGCCAGCAGGCCGGCTGGGAGAAGGTCCTCGCCCGCCACGCCATCCTGCCGACGCAGCAGTTCGCCTACACCACCGGCAAGAACTCCACCGACATCACCCTGGTGATCGACGCGATGGACCTGCTGCACTCCGGCCGGTTCGACGGCTTCTGCCTGGTCTCCTCGGACAGCGACTTCACCCGGCTGGCGGCGCGGATCCGCGAGCAGGGCATCGACGTCTACGGCATCGGCCAGCAGAAGACCCCGGAGGCCTTCCGCCAGGCCTGCACCCGCTTCATCTTCACCGAGAACTTCGTGGGCGAGGAGCGCGGAACGCCGACGGCCCCCGCCGGCCGGCCGCTCCGCCCGATCGGCGAGGCGACGGCGCTGATCGAGAAGGCCCTCGAGGCGATGGACGACGACGCCGAGGGCTGGTTCCACCTCGGGACGGTCGGGCAGCGGCTGCAGAACCTCTCGCCCGAGTTCGACACCCGCACCTACGGCCAGCCGAAGCTGAGCGACCTGGTGGTCGCGACCGGCAAGTACGAGATCGACCGGACCAAGGGCTTCCGGCTGCGGCCGAAGAAGCCGGCGCGGGCCCGGCGCTGACCATCGGTCAGTGGCCCCAGCCGGCGCTGCGCATCTCGTGCAGGCGCGAGGCGGTGCGCTCGAACTCGAAGGCGCCCGCACCCTCGACGTAGAGCGCGTCGGGCTCGGCGGCCGCCGAGCAGATCAGCCGGACCTTCGCCTCGTAGAGCGCGTCGACGAGGGTGACGAAGCGCTTGGCCTCGTTGTTGCGCGCGGGGCCGAGCAGCGGGATGTCGTCGAGGATCAGCACCTCGACGGCCTCGGCGATGGCGAGGTAGTCGGCCGGGCCGAGCGGACGGCTGCAGAGGTCGGCGAACGAGGCGCGGCCGACATCGTTGCGGAAGGCGGGGATCACCACCTCGCGGCCCTGCACGCCGAGCGCCAGCGGCCAGCCCGGCCCGCCGGCGAGTTGGTCCCAGGCCGCGTCGAGCGCGGCCGTCGCGGCGGCGCCGAGCGGGGCGTGGTAGACCGGGGCGCCGTGCAGCCGGTCGAGCCGGTGGTCGGTGGTGCTGGCGAGCTCGTGGACCTCGAGGCGTTCCGCGATCAGCGCGATGAACGGCAGGAACAGGTTGCGGTTGAGGCCGTCCTTGTAGAGGTCGTCCGGCGCCCGGTTCGAGGTGGTGACGATGACCACGCCGCGCTCGAACAGCCGCTCGAACAGCCGGCCGACCAGCATGGCGTCGGTGATGTCGGTGATCTGCATCTCGTCGAAGCACAGAAGGGTGGCGCCGTCGGCCACCGCATCGGCGACCGGGCGGACCGGGTCGGTGACGCCGCGCGCGCGGGCGGCCGCGATGCCGCGGTGCATCTCCTGCATGAAGGCGTGGAAGTGCACGCGCCGCTTCGGGCTGACCGGCGCGGCCTCGAAGAACAGGTCCATCAGCATCGACTTGCCGCGCCCCACCCCGCCGTAGAGGTAGAGCCCCGGCACCGGCTTCTGCTCCAGCCGGTCGCGGCCCCAGCCGAAGAAGCCGAGCCCGACCCGCTTCGGCTTCGCCGGGTTGTAGTCGGCGAGCCGCATGGCGAGCAGCTGCAGCTTCTCGACCGCGAGCCGCTGCGCCGGGTCGGCGTCGAGCGCGCCCTCGGCCACCCGCCGCCGGTAGAGCGTCATCGGCCCGTCGGTCATGCTTCGGCGAAGTGCAGGTTGACGCGCCGGTTCTCCCGGCCCTTCTTCTCGATCCGGCCGATGCGGAGCCGGCCGATCTCGCCGGTGGAGCGGACGTGCGTGCCGCCGCAGGGCTGCAGGTCGAGGGTGTCGGCGCCGGTGCCGATCCGCACCAGCCGCACCCGGCCTTGGCCGACCGGGGGCTTCACCTTCATCGTCTTCACCATCTCTGGCCGCGCCGCGAGCTCCTCCTCGCCGATCCACTCGGCGGTGACCGCCAGGTCGGCGGCGACCCAGTCGTTCAGCCGCGCCTCGAGCGCCTCGACGTCGCCGGGCGGCTCGGGCATGTCGAAGTCGAGCCGGCCCTTGTCCTCGCCGATCGCCCCGCCGGTCACCCCGTAGGGCATCGCCACCGATAAGAGGTGCAGGGCGCTGTGCATCCGCATCAGCCGGTGTCGCCGCGGCCAGTCGATCGCCACCCGGACCCTGGCGCCCAGCGCCGGCAGCTCGCCCTCGTCACCGACCAGGTGCACGATGCGCCCGCGGTCGCCGTCCGGATGCACGGCCGTCGTCACCCTCGCGTCGGCTCGCTCCGCCACCAGCCGGCCGCTGTCGCCGGGCTGCCCGCCCGAGGCGGCATAGAACACCGTGCGGTCGAGCTCGAAGCCGCCCGCCGCCACGCCCGTCACCGTCGCCTCGGTGTCGGTGCGATAGGGATCCTCCCGGAACAGGAACTCGGTCATCGCCCTCTCACCCTCCCTCTTTCCGCATCGCGGTGTCCTGCGCGAGCCGCCCCCGCCACCGCCACCGCCGGCCGGCAGCGCCGGCGATCCCCGCCGCGCCGCCGGCCAGCCCGCTCGCCAGATCGTAGACCGACGCCGATCGGCCGACGAAGAAGTACTGGGCGATCTCGATGCCGATGGCAAAGGCCGCGACGACCAGCGCCCCGACGAGGACGCCGCGCCACGGCCCCCGCCGGCCGCCGGCGGCGAGCAGCGTGGTCAGGAAGCCAACCGGCAGCAACATCCCCACGTGCAGCACCACGTCCTTCAGCCCGAAGTCCCCGACCTCGAGCACCACCCACGGATCGAAGCGGACGAAGCGCCGCGGGATGCGCAGGTCGCCGGCCCCGACGACTCCGGGGGCCGGATGGCCGCCCGCGGTGAAGTCGAGGTCGGCGACGAGCCGGCCGGTCGCGACCGGACCGGCGCGCAGGATGATCCGCTCGATGACGCCGAGCCATGGCCGGTCGCCGGTGGGCTCGTTGCCGAGCACCAGCGGCAGGTTGTCGTCCCAGCCCGACAGCGACCCGGGCGGCCCGGCGACCCGTGCCCGCTCGGCGCCGTCGAGGTGGACGATCGTCCTGCGGGAATCCCAGGCGATCGCGACATGATGCCGTCGCCCCGCCGCGAAGAACCCCGGCACCGCCAGCTGCCCCGCCAGACCGTTCGGGTCGGTGGCGGTGGTGCGCAGCCGGAAGACCAGCGCGTCGCGCTCCTGGCCCACGGTGACGTTGCGGCGATAGGGGTCGCGCGACAGCGTGGCGATCCGCGCCGGCCCGCCCTGACGGACGTCGGCGGGGGTGAGCCACAATTCGATCGACAGCCCGTCGCCGGTCGCGAGCGCCCGGTCGAGCGCGGCGGGCGCGGCGACCCGGGCCAGCCCGGGCGCGGCGAACCGCAGGCCGCCGTGCTGGCGATCGATCGCCGCCGCGTTCGGGCAGATCAGGCACGACGGCTCGAGCCGATAGGGCCTCAGGGCCAGCAGAACCGCGAGCGCGCACCAGACGACGAGCAGGCCCAGGAGCTGGCCGCGCAGGTGACTCGGGCGAGGCATGGCGGGACCCTAGCGGCGGCGCGACGGGCTGTCACCTCGCCGTCCCATCACGCGACCCGGCGCCGGCCGTCACGAGAATTGTTTGACCGCCGGTGCGGGCCGACCACATTGTCTGCTCCCGCCCTCCGGATCGGACCGATGACCGCCAGAACTCCAGTCTTCACTCCGGTGCTGGTCGCGAGCTGCGCCATCCTGCTGGTGAGCTTCGGCATCCGCGCGACCTTCGGCCTGTTCCAGATTCCGATCGCCGAGGAATTCGGCTGGCCGCGCGCCGACTTCTCGATGGCGATCGCGATCCAGAACCTCGCCTGGGGCATCGGCCAGCCGATCTTCGGTGCCATAGCCGAGCGCTACGGCGACCGCCGCGCCATCGTGCTCGGCGCGCTGCTCTACGCGCTCGGGCTGGCGCTCTCGGCCTTCGCCGTCACGCCGGGGGGGCACCAGATGCTCAACGTGCTGATCGGCTTCGGCATCGCCGGCACCGGCTTCGGGGTGATCCTCGCGATCGTCGGCCGGGCCTCCTCGCCCGAGCGCCGGTCGCTGGCCCTCGGCGTCGCCACCGCCGCCGGGTCGGCCGGGCAGGTGGTCGGGCCGCCGTTCGCCGAGCTGCTGCTCGGCGTCATGCCGTGGAGCTCGGTCTTCCTGGTGCTCGCCGCGGTCATCCTCGCGATGCTGATCGTGTTGCCGCTGATCAGGGGAACGGCGCCGCGGCCCGCGCACGCGGCGGAGGAACCGATGGGGGCGGTGGTGGGGCGGGCCGTGCGCGACCCGTCGTTCGTGCTGATCTTCCTCGGGTTCTTCTCCTGCGGCTATCAGCTCGCCTTCGTCACCGCCCACTTCCCGGCCTTCGTCGCCGAGGTGTGCTCGCCGATTCCGGCGAACGGAGTGCTGGCGAGCCTCGGGATCACCACGACGTCGGCGTTGGGCGCCTGGGCGCTGGCGGTGATCGGCCTCGCCAACATCGCCGGCACCGTGGCGGCCGGCACGCTCGGGGCGCACTTCTCGAAGAAGTACCTCCTGGCGCAGATCTACCTCGCCCGCACCGTCGTGGCGGCGGCCTTCATCCTGGCGCCGATGACCCCGGCGAGCGTGCTGATCTTCTCGGTGCTGATGGGGTCGCTGTGGCTCGCCACGGTGCCGCTGACCAGCGGTCTCGTCGCGCAGATCTGGGGCCTGCGCTACATGGGGACGCTCTACGGCCTCGTGTTCCTCAGCCACCAGCTCGGCGGCTTCCTCGGCATCTGGCTCGGCGGCCGGCTCTACGACCTCTACGGCAACTACACGCTGGTCTGGTGGATCGGCGTCGGGGTAGGGGCCTTCTCGGCCCTGGTGCACCTGCCGATCCGGGAGCATGCGGCGCCGGCGCCCGCCTGAGGTGCCGGCGGGACCGGCCCAACCGCCGGCGTCAGCTCCTGTCCCGGGAGCACCGGCACGACGGCGGCCCCGGCGCCGGTGCCTTACGCGAAGCCGGGGAAGCGAAGCAGGGTCCGGTCGAGCCACCTGCGGAGGGCCGGCTCGACCGCCTCGCAAAAGCCGAAGCTGACTGCGACGCAGAGCGCCACCGCGATCACGAGGCTCGCGGACGGCGGCATGCCGGCGCGAAGCAGCAGGCCGAGGACGAAGGCTCCGGCGATATTGTGGACAAGATACAGCGGATAGGTCGCAAGCCCGGCGCGGCGCGCGACCCCGTTCAGCCGGACCGAGCCCCACCCGGTCCGGTGCAGCCACAGCGACAGCGCCAGCAGGCCCACGGACGCCAGCCAGAGGACGACCGGCGTGGCCGGCGAGAGGCCGTAGAGACGGACCGCGAAGGTCCCCTCCGCGGCGAGCCAGAGGCTCACGACTCCGGCGCCCAGGCTCGCGGCGAGCGCGGCGAGCACCGGCCAGCCGGGGCCGTCGCGATAGAGCAGGTAGACGTTGATGCCGACGACGAAATACGGGCCGGTCGACAGCAGCAGGACGCGGGCCTCGTAGGAGTGCTCGAGCGCCAGGATCGCCGCCGCGAACGGCAGGTCGGCATCGAGACGCGCCGCGACCACGAGGCCGTAGAAGCCGAGGAGGCAGGCCGACGCGAGGATCGTCAGCCCGCGCAGGCGGCCGGTCATACCGGTCGCGATCACCAGGGCGATCACCGCGTAGAAGAGCAGCTCGATCGTCAGGGTCCAGTAGACGCCGTCGATCCAGGGTCCCTTCGGAAAGAGCGTCAGCGACCTCAGGTACATGACCAGCAGCGACTCGGGCCGCAGCGACGCATAGAGCCAGCTCACGCCGAGGCTGAAGGTGGCGAAGAACCACAGGGCCGGCGCCAGGCGCAGCGCCCGGCTGCGCAGGAAGGCGGTCACCGACCGGCCTTCCGCTGAAAGCAGGATCACGAAGCCCGAGAAGGTGAAGAAGATCTGGACGCCGACCCATCCCGCCGAGGTGAAGGGCACGAGATCGGGGTAAGCGACCGGAACGCCGACAGCGGCCCGGACGCCGATCGGGTTCGCCGCCTCGTGCCAGGAGAGGAAGGCAAAGTGATAGAGGACCACGCCGAGCGCGGCGACGAAGCGGATGGCGTCCAGGCCGATGATGCTCCCGGTCCTGCCGGAAGGCGACGCACGCCGCAGCCCGGGCACGCCTGCCCGTTCCGCAGCCGCGGAGGTTCGGCACGACATTTCTACAGTCGCATGATGTATTCGGGATCGAGGCGCCCCCGGATCCAGTGGCCGACGGCGATCAGGTTGCCCCTGAGGCGGCCCAGCCGATCCACCTCGTGCTCCGCCCGGAAGCTGAGGGTGACGTTGGCAAGAACGTTGGATCCCATCAGGCGTGCGGCCCAGCGCCGGGTCCCGGTCCCCTTCCTGGTGAGATAGACCGGATTGGCGATCTGCGAATAGCCGAAGCGCACGCCGCTCACGCGCCCGCGCTTCACCCCGAGGTGCACCCCCCTGAGGCCGTGAAGCCGGACGATCGGCCTCCCGCGGGCGACGAGGCGCGAGAAGTCGGTGTCCTCCTGCCAGCCGTAGAGCGGGAGACGCTCGTCGAAGCGATGTTGCCGGATGTCGGTGGCGCGGAACGCCATGTTGCAGCCGTAGGCCCCGGCCGGAGCCATGTCGTCGTAGCGTCCCGGGTCGTCGTCGTCGGCGGCGGCAAGCAGCTCGGTGCCGCGCTCGAAGCTCAGGCCGGGTCCCTTGATGCCGTCGGCGACGACGCGGCCGGTCAGCACCGCCCAGTCCGGGTAGCCGGCGAAGGCGCTCTCGACGCGCGCCAGGTAGTCCGGCGCCGCTAGGAAGTCGTCGTCTAGGAAGACCACGATGTCGGCGTCGCGCAGCGCCTCGTCGTCGAGCGCCCGGTTCCTCTGGGCGGTGCAGCCGCGGGCGCCGAACAGGTAGACAAGCGGAAATGGCACGGCGACCGAGCGATCGACGTGCCGCTCGTCCGGCGCCGACACGACGAGCAGGTCGGGCAGGCGGGTCTGGGTTCCTAGTTGCGCAAGGGCCTGGCCGAGCGTGGCCCTGCGATCGGCCGTGACGACGATGACGATCAGGCGCATCGGAATCCTCCCGGCGCCAAGCTAACGGCGGTGACGGGACCGCGCACCCCCTCCTTGGGCCGCGCCCCCCCCGCGAAGGCGAGGGGCGGGGTAGTTCTTCCGTGCAGGCTTCTAGTCTAAAGGATGAGGAGTTCGCGCGCGGCGAGCAGCGCAAGGATGAGATCGCAACGGCTGGCCTGGCATGCACCTGGAACCCATCGCATTTCTGCTCGGAGCGCTTCTCCTGGCGGCCGGCTCGGCGCTGGGCGCTCCGGTCACGGCCGCGTTTTTCGCCTCGCTGGCGCTCGGCTCGGTGTCGCTCGGCACCGTCGGCGGCGCGACCTTCCAGCTCTTCGTGCCGCTCGCCGGCCTGCTGGTCGCGACGGCGGCCTTCCGGCCGACGTTCTGGCGCGACCTCGAGCGGGTGTTCCGGCTGAACTGGATGCCGGTCGTCGTCGTCGTGCTGCTGCTCTACACGCTGGCGAGTGCCTTCATCCTGCCGCGCCTGTTCGCCGGCGACACCACGGTGTTCGTGTCCTCGCTCGACGGGGTCGTCGAGACGGCGCTCCGGCCGGTCCCGGGGAACATCAACCAGTCGGCCTACTTCACCATGGGGGTCCTGGCCTTCTTCGCGGTTGCGAGCCGGCTGTCCCGCGAGGGCAGCTTCGAGTTGCTCCGGACCGGGTTCTTCGCCTTCGCGGGGTTCAACGCGTTCCTCGGCATCGTCGACCTCGCAGGCAAGGCGAGCGGCGCCGGCGACCTGCTCGCTCCGATTCGGACCGCGCAGTACTCGATGCTGGTGGAGGTGCAGGTCGAGGGCTTCTGGCGGATCGTCGGCGGCTATCCCGAGGCATCCACCTTCGCTGCCGGCACCACCATCGCCCTCGCCTTCACGTTCAGCTACTGGCGGGCGACCAGCTGGCGGCCGGCGCTGCTTCTCTCCTGCACGCTTCTCGCCCTGCTGATCCTGGCGACCTCGAGCACCGGCTACGCGAGCCTGGCGATCGTCTCGATGCTGCTGGCGTTCTCGCTGGCCTGGAGGATGCTCCGGGCAAGGCTGAGCACCAGGGACTTGGCGACGATGCTGGCGAGCGCCGTCGGGCTGGCGATCCTGCTCGGAATCGTGATCACCAACGAGAGCCTGCTGGTCCCCGCCAAGCGGCTGATCGAGGAGACGCTGATCAACAAGTCGACGTCGGCTTCCGCGGACGAGCGCTTCTACTGGAACCTCAAGAGCTGGATGGCCTTCGTCGATACCTACGGGCTCGGAATCGGCATCGGAAGCTCGCGCGCGTCCAGCTCGATCATCGCCGTGCTCTCGCAGCTCGGCGCGGTCGGCGCCTCGTTGATTGTCCTGCTGGTGATCGATCTGGCGCGGCCGTTGCA
>Ga0247830_10001345_pt1 | contig 10181 bp, 7 predicted proteins | sample 12C_Control_Day5_FD_207766 | JGI IMG/M metagenome (GOLD analysis project Ga0247830, IMG submission 207766) | Soil microbial communities from agricultural site in Penn Yan, New York, United States - 12C_Control_Day5 | ecosystem: Environmental > Terrestrial > Soil > Agricultural land | place: USA...
CCGAGTCGTTCACGCCGTCGCGGGACGGCCTCAGCTACGAGTTCGTCATCCGCAAGGGGGTGAAGTTCCACAACGGCGAGCCGGTGACGGCCGCCGACGTGAAGTTCTCGTTCGAGCGCTACAAGGGGGCCGGCGCCAAGCTCCTCAAGGAGCGCGTCCGCGAGATCCAGGTGGTCGATCCCGGGCGGGTGCGCTTCCTGCTCAAGGAGCCGTGGCCCGACTTCATGACCTTCTACGGCACCTCCGCCACCGGGGCCGGCTGGGTGGTGCCCAAGGCCTACGTCGAGAAGGTCGGCGACGACGGCTTCAAGAGGCATCCGATCGGCGCCGGGCCGTACCGGTTCGTGAGCTTCAATCCCGGCGTCGAGCTGGTGATGGAGGCGTGGGACGGCTACTGGCGCAAGGTCCCCAACATCAAGCGGCTCGTCTACCGCAGCATGCCGGAGGAGACCACGCGGGCCGCCGCGCTCAAGAAGGGCGAGGTGGACATCGCGTACCTGCTGACCGGCCCCGTGGCCGCGGACGTCCAGCGCACGCCCGGCTTCAAGCTCGTGGCGCCGCGGGAGTCGCAGGGCACCTTCTGGCTCGACCTCCCCGACCAGTGGGATCCGAAATCGCCGTGGCACGACCAGCGCGTGCGCCAGGCGGCCAGCCACGCGATCGACCGGCAGGCGCTGAACCAGGCCGAGACGCTCGGCTTCTCGAAGCCGACCGGCTCGCTCATCCCGCGCGCGCTCGAGTTCTCGCGCTTCTTCGAGCCGGACCCCTTCGACCCGGCCCGGGCCCGGAAGCTCCTCGCCGAGGCCGGCTACCCCAGCGGCTTCGACGCCGGCGACTTCTATCCGTGGCCACCCTACTTCTCGATGGGCGAGGCGCTGGCGTCGTATCTCCAGAGCGTCGGCATCCGGACCCGGCTGCGGACCATGGAGCGCGCGGCGCTGACCACGGCGTGGCGCGAGAAGAAGCTCAAGAACGTGATCGTCGGCATCACCGGGGCCGGCGGCAACGCGGCCACCCGGCTCGACGCCTACGTCAGCCGCAACGGCATCTACACCGCGGGAATCATGCCGGAGGTCGAGGACCTCTTCCAGCGCCAGGCCCGCGAGACGGACGTGAAGAAGCGGGAGGCGCTCATCCACCAGATCCAGCAGATCCTCCACGACCGGGTGACGCACATCCCGATCTACGAGCTGGCGTTCATCTGGGGCGTGGGGCCGACGGTCGAGGAGCCGGGCATCAACCTGATCCGGAGCTTCGCGTACTCCGGGCCCCTGGAGGACCTGCGGCTGAAGAAGCGCTGACGGCCGGTCAGCGTGCCTGCCAGCAGGGCGGCAGGACCTTCACTTTCAGGATGCGCGCGGCGAGGTCGGCGACCTCCTGGTCGTGGACGGCGCCGATCATGATGTTGGGGTGCACGCTCGGTTCCACGTTCGGGTGGGGCCCGCCCTTGTAGAGCCGCGTGAGGGCGCGCTGGAGCTTCTCCGCGGTCGACGTCACGATCTCGACGCGCAGGCGCACGAGCTGCTGCAGGTCCTCGACGATCGTGATGTCGGTGGGGTCGTCCACCGCCACCACCAGCATCCGCTCCGTGCGGAAGATCGGGACCACCTTGCGCCTGACGGCGTACTTCTCGCTGACGAGCTCGGCCAGCGCGGCATCGAGCGGGATGCTGTCGAGGTCGAAGAAGTTGACGTGCACCTGCGTACACAGCGCCTCGCGCATCGTCTCCTCGGTGACGTAGCCGAGCGCCATCAGGGTCCGGCCGAGCGGCTGCCGGATCTGCTGCTGGCGGGCCAGGGCGGTCTGCAGCTGCTCAGGGGTGATGCGCTTGGCCCGGACGAGCAGGTCGCCCAGGCGGGCGCGCTTGCGGTGGCGCCGCAGCAGGCTGTTGAGCTGGGTGCGCGTCAGCCAGCCGTGGTTCAGCAAGATCTGGCCGAGCGGCGTGTAGCTGGCCAGCGTGCTCTGCACCCGCAGGGCCTCGCTGAGCTGGTCCGGGGTGATGAGCGCTTCGTCGACCAGCAGCTCCCCGAATCTGCTGCCGGGCGCCGTTTCGTCCTCCGCGATGCTGGACCCTCCGCCGCTGGCGGACACCGCACCGAATAGCACGCGCGCTCCCTCCTCGCTTCAGGCGTTCGTTCACCGCCTGAATGCGGACCGCGCTCGATACCAGCAAGAGGGGTGCCGGGGCCGGCCCGGCCGGCCCCCGTGCGCGCTAACCGTCGATGAATGCGTCAGAACGCGGCCCGGGGCAGGCGGAATGGCCACCCGAAGCCGGTCACTTTCGATCCAAGCACTGGCTCCGGACGAGTCAGCCCTATAGAATCCCGCCCGAGAAAGGACCCCATGCCCTACATCATTGGCATCGACACCGGCGGCACCTTCACCGACTGCGTGGTGATGGACGCCGAGGGCCGCATCGTCACCGCCAAGGCGTCGTCCACGCCCGACGACTTCTCCGAGGGCGTCATGGAGTCGCTCCGGCTGGCCGGCGAGCGGCTCGGCCTCACCACCGAGGCGCTGCTGCGCGACACCGCGCGGCTGGCGCTGGGCACCACCGTCGGCACCAATGCCATGCTGCAGCGTCGGGGCGCGAAGGTGGGGCTCATCACCACCCGGGGCCATCGCGACGTCATCCACATCATGCGCGGCGCCCGCGGCGTGCCCGGCCTCAACAACGTCCAGGTCCTGCACTTCCCCGAGAGCGGCAAGCCCGACCCCATCGTGCCCAAGCCGCTCATCGCCGAGGTCAGCGAGCGGGTGGACTGCAAGGGCCAGGTGGTCGTGGAGCTGAACGAGGAGGAGGCCGAGGCGGCCATCCGCACGCTCGTCGGCAAGGGCGTCGAGGCCATCGCCATCTGCTTCCTGTGGTCCTTCAAGCTCGGCGAGCACGAGCGCCGCGTGAAAGCCATGGTCGAGCGGCTGGCCCCGGGCGTCTTCGTCTGCTGCTCGGCCGACCTGATCCCCCGCTGGGGCGAGTACGAGCGCACGGTGGCGACCGTGCTCAACGCGTACCTGGGCCCGGTGATGTCGCGCTACCTGGGACTCCTGGAGTCGCGCGCCCAGCAGAGCGGCCTGCGCTATCCGCTGCAGGTCATGCAGTGCGGCGGGGGCGTCATCCCGGCCGCCGAGTCGGCCCGGCGCGCGTTCCTCACGCTCGACTCCGGGCCGGTGGCCGGCGTGCTGGCCTCGCAGTACCTGGGCGCCATCATCGGCCACAAGCACGTCATCGGCACCGACATGGGCGGCACCTCGTTCGACGTCGGCCTGGTCTGGGACGGTGAGCCGGTGGCGAGCTACCAGAGCGTGGTCCACCAGTACGAGTACTTCGTGCCGCGCATCGACATCCGCTCGATCGGCAGCGGCGGCGGCTCGATCGTGTGGATCGACGAGATCAGCGGGACGATGCGGGTGGGGCCGATCTCGGCCGGCGCCCAGCCCGGCCCCGCCTGCTACGGGCGGGGCGGCGTCCAGCCCACGGTCACCGACGCCGACCTCGTGCTGGGCTATCTCGACCCCGGCACCTTCCTGGGCGGCCGGCTGCACCTCGACGTCGACCGGGCGCGCGAGAGCTTCGCGCCGATCGCCACCCGGCTCGGGCTCGGCCTGGTCGAGACGGCCGCCGGCGCCGCCCGCGTGGTCGAGCACCAGATGGCCGACCTGATCCGCAAGGCGACGGTGCAGAAGGGCTACGACCCGCGCGACTGCGTGGTCTTCGCGTACGGCGGTGCCGGGCCGGTGCACGCCGGGGTCTATGCCCGGGAGCTGGGCGCCCAGAGCGTCGTCGTCCCGCTCGGCGGCATCTGCTCCTTGTGGTCGGCGCTGGGTGCGGCCTCGGCCGACCTCCTGCACATCTACGAGGCGGTCGACATCCAGCCGAGCCCGTTCGACCCCGCCCGCGTCATGCAGCGCTTCGCCGAGCTGGAGGAGCACGGCCGCGCGCAGCTGCGGGCCGACGGCATCGCCCCCGCGCAGGGGCGCCTGGCCCGCTCGGCCGACATCCGCTACAAGGGACAGATCAACGAGGTGGAGGTGCCGGTGCCGGCGGGGACGCTCGACGAGGCGGCGCTGGCCCAGCTCGTCGCCGACTTCCATCGCCGCTACGAGACGGTCTACGGCCAGGGCGCCGGCTTCCAGGAGGCGCGCGTGGAGGTCGTCACGTACCGGGTGCGCGCCTCCGCGGTGAGCGCCAAGCCGCGCATCGTGGCCGCCGCCGAGGGCGACCGCGAGCCGTCGCCCGAGGCCCGGGCCGGCACGCGGCCCGTCTACTGGAGTGAGCTCGGCGACTTCGACCCGACGCCGGTGTTCTGGGGGGAGCGGCTGGTAGCCGGCAACGTGGTGCCGGGGCCGGCCATCGTCCAGGTGCCGGACACGACCATCGTGGTGCACCCGTTCCAGACGGCGCGGATCGACGCCTACGGCAACGTGCTGATCGACCTGGGAGGCCACTGAGCCATCCGAGCCCTGGCTCGACCTGTGGGGATACTCCGGCAAGCTCGATCGACATCGCCCTGCCCTACTCCGGGGTTTCGGGCACGGTCCTCGTCGGAGGCGAGGAGCGCGATCGTGAGGTCGCCGGCTTTCACGATCCGCGCTTCAGCGTGGCGGTGACGGCGCCCCTCGGCCAGTACGACGACGACAAGCTCGTGAACATCGGCACCCTGGAGCTGGCCGCCGGCGCCACCGTCTTCACCCGGAACGACGACTTCCCACCTACGTCACGGGCGGGCGGACGACCGTCGATGGGGAGCGGAACGACGACCGCCGGGACAACGTCCGCATCGGCGCCACCCTGATGTTGCCGGTGAACAGGCACAACTCCGTCAAGCTGTACGGCAGCACGGGCGCGTACACGCGCCCGGGGCCCGACTTCGACGTCATCGGGATGGCGTGGCAGCACCGCCGGGGCGCGGGATTCTGACCCCGGTGGCTTGCGGATGCCGCACACGTGCGGTACCGTCACGCCCCACAGACGACGTCACGATCGTGTAGGTAGTCGGCCCGGCGATGCCCTCCAACGAAGGAGGGGGCAGATGCAACGGTACATCGCGAGGCGGGTACTCCATAGCGCGCTGGCCATCCTGGCCATGAGCGTGATCGTGTTCGGCCTGGCCCGCGTCACCGGCAACCCGCTCGACGTGATGCTGCCGCTGGAGGCCACGCGCGAGGACTACGAGCGGGTCTCGAAGCACTGGGGGCTGGATCAGCCGCTCGTCACCCAGTACTTCATCTTCCTCGGCAAGGCCCTCGGGGGCGACTTCGGCAACTCGTGGAAGTGGCCCGGCCATTCGGCCATGGGCCTGGTGTGGCAACGCCTGCCCGCCACCCTGCAGCTGGCCGGGTTCGCCCTGCTCATCAGCGTCGTGCTGGCGCTGCCCATCGGCGTGCTGGCCGCGGTGATGAAGGGCACCGTGTGGGACTCGGCCGCCAAGGTGATCGCGCTGCTCGGCCAGTCGTTGCCCGCGTTCTGGCTGGGGATCGTGCTGATGTGGATCTTCGCCGTGCACCTGGGGTGGTTCCCGACCTCCGGCAAGGGCGGCCTGCAGCACATGATCCTGCCTGCCATCACGCTCGGCTGGTTCCAGGTGGCCGCCCTCATGCGACTGGTCCGCTCGTCCATGCTCGAGGTGCTCGACAGCGAGTTCGTGAAGCTCACGCGCATCAAGGGGCTGTCGGAGTGGAAGGTGGTGTGGAAGCACTGCCTGCGCAACGCGGCCATCGCCCCGCTGACCTTCTTCGCCATCATCGCCGGCGTCCTCATGACCGGCGCGGTGGTGACCGAGAGCGTCTTCTCGTGGCCCGGCACCGGGCTGCTGGTGGTCGACGCCGTGCGGGCGCGCGACTTCCAGGTGGTCCAGGCGGTGGTGATCGTGTTCGCCGGCATCTTCATCGTCACCAACCTGCTCGTCGACATCCTCTACGCCTACGTCGACCCCCGGATCCGCTACCGGTAGGAGACCCGGCCATGGCCACCGTGACGGCAAGAACGCTGCCCTGGTACGCGCCGCCCCGGATGGCGCTGGCGCTGCGCGAGCTCCGGCGCTACCCGGTGATCCCGGTGGCGATGCTGACGTTCCTGCTGGTGATCCCCGCCGTGCTGGCGCCCCAGGTGGCGCCGCACGACCCCCTGAAGGGCTCGCTGTCCAACCGGCTGAAGGCGCCGGCCTGGCAGGAGGGCGGCAGCCTGGAGTATCCGCTGGGCACCGACAAGCTCGGGCGCGACATCCTGAGCCGAATGATCCACGGGGCCCGCGTGTCGCTCATGGTGTCGCTGGTGGCCATCCTCGTCGGCGGCGCCATCGGCACCGCGCTCGGGCTGATCTCCGGTTACTTCGGGCGCTGGATCGACTCGCTGATCATGCGCCTGGTCGACATCTCGCTGTCCCTGCCGACAATCCTGCTCGCGCTGGTCCTGGTGGCCGCGGTGGGGCCGAGCTTCGCGACGGTAATCACGGTGCTGGTCGTGCTTCTCTGGGCACGGTATGCACGGCTGGTACGAGCGGAAACGCTCGGCATCAAGGAGCGCGATTTCATAGCGCGGGCGCGGGTGGCGGGGGCGTCCCACACGCGGATCATGGCGCGCTACATCTTCCCCAACGTCGTCAACTCCCTCGTCGTCCTGGCCACGCTGCAGGTCGGCTACGTCATCCTGCTGGAGTCGGCGCTCAGCTTCCTCGGCGCCGGGCTGCCCCGGCCGACTCCGGCCTGGGGCCTCATGATCGCCGATGGCCGCGAGCTGATCGTCACCGCCTGGTGGGTCTCGATGTTCCCCGGGCTGGCCATCATGCTGACCGTGCTCGCCCTGAACCTTCTGGGTGACTGGCTTCGCGATCACCTCGATCCCAAGCTCAGGAACGTGTGAGAGGAGGAGTCCGATGAGACTGCGTATCGTTCCCCTGGTGCTCGTGGTGCTGGCCGCGGTGGTGCTGGCCGCCGGGGCGTTGCCGACCGCGGGGGTGGCGCAGGACGCCAAGACGCAGCGGCTGGTCTTCGCCTCCGCCGGGTTCGACGAGAGCAACCGCTTCTGGGTCGTCGCGCGCCCCGACCATCTGCAGTACGACCCGTTCCTGGAGACCCTCCTCGAGGTCGATCCCAAGAGCGGCGAGTACACACCGCGCCTGGCCGAGAAGTGGTCGCCCAGCGCCGACTTCAAGGAGTGGACGTTCCACCTGCGCAAGGGTGTGCAGTTCCACTACGGCTACGGCCCCTTCACCGCCCGGGACGTCGTCCACTCGCACTCGATGATGCTGCGCCCCGAGGCGACGGCGACGCTGGCCGGCTTCTGGCGCCAGGTCGAGAAGGTCGAGGCCGTGAACGACCACCAGGTCGTGTTCCGCTTCAAGCGCCCGACGACCGTCATGCCCTACGCGGCCTCCCGGGCCGGTGATCTGCGGATCATCAGCAAGGCCCAGTGGGACAAGGACGGCCAGGAGGGTTACGAGAAGCGGCCGGCCGGCACCGGCTCCTACCGCTACGTCGGCCGCGAGCCGGGCCTGTCGGTGAGCTTCGAGCGGATCGACAACCACTGGAACAGGGAGAAGCCGGCGTTCAAGGAGCTGGTGTTCCGGCTCGCCCGCGAGGAGTCGACCCGCCTGGCGCTGATCCTGTCCGGCGAGGCCCACATCGCCGACCTGCCCCGCGAGCTGCAGAAGGACGCCCTCAAGCGCGGCATGAAGATCTACTCGTCGTCGTTCCCGGTGGACTGGATGACCGTGTACCTCGGCGGCCAGTACTACATGCCCAACGACCCGGCGTTCAAGCCGGCCGTGGCCTGGACCAAGAAGCCGGTGCGACAGGCGCTCAACATGGCCATCAACCGCAAGGAGCTGCTCAAGACGGTGTTCGCCGGCAAGGGCTCCCTCACCTACGTGACGGGCTGGTCCGAGAAGTCGGAAGGCTACAATCCGGAGTGGAAGAGCCGGTTCGACCAGATGTACGGCTACGACCCGACGAAGGCCAAGGAGCTCCTGAAGGCGGCCGGCTACGGCCCCGGGCAGCTCAAGTTCAAGATCCTGGCGTTCACCGAGCCCGGCGAGTCGGAGGGCCCCCAGGTGGCCGAGGCGCTGAACATCTACTACAAGGACATCGGGGTGGAGACCGAGATCGAGGTGCTCGACTGGGCCAAGGTGCGCGAGATGTTCAGGAAGAAGGCGATCGGCTGCTGCATCTGGCCCAACATCATCTCCTGGCGGCCCTCGGAGGAGTGGATTCGCACCAGCTACTACAGCAAGAGCCCGAACCACCACTACGAGAACGAGTTCGTCGACAAGCACTACGACGCGCTGACCAAGGCCGTGAACCCCACCGAGCGGCAGAAGATCGCGCGCACGATCGGCGACCACCTGTTCGAGGAGTTCGCCGACATCCCGCTCTTCTGGTTCGCCAACGAGGTCGTCGCCAACCCCAAGGTGGTGGGGGAGTGGGTGTACCCGGGGCTGGCCGCCGGTCGGTCGACGCACTTCCATCTCGTGAAGCCGGCGAAGTAGAGGGGCCGCCGGGCGGCCCATGCCGAGAACCATCGGCGACGTGATCCTGGAGGTCGAGGACCTCCACACCTACTGCTTCACGCGCTGGGGCGTGGTGAAGTCGGTCGATGGCGTCAGCTTCTCCCTGCGCCAGGGGGAGGCGCTCGGCATCGTGGGCGAGTCGGGCTGCGGCAAGACCATGACCGCGCTGTCGCTCCTGCGGCTGGTGCCGCGGCCCGTCGCCCGCATCGTCAAGGGCGCCATCCGTCTGGAGGGCGAGAACCTGCTCGACAAGACCGAGCGCGAGATGCGCAGCATCCGTGGACGGCGCATCTCGATGATCCTGCAGGACCCCCAGACCTCCCTCAACCCGGTGTTCACGGTCGGTAACCAGCTGACCGAGGCCATCAAGATCCATCACAAGGACGGCCGCGGGTCCCTCGCTCGAAGGGCCATCGAGAGCCTCAAGCAGGTGCGGGTGGCCGCGCCCGAGCGCCGCGTGCACGACTACCCGCACCAGATCAGCGGCGGCATGAAGCAGCGCGTCGTCGGCGCCATCGCGATCTCCTCCGAGCCGCGCGTCATCATCGCCGACGAGCCGACGACCTCGCTCGACGTGACCATCCAGGCCCAGTATCTGAAGCTGCTCCGCGATATCCAGGAGGAGACGAACCTCGCGCTGATCTTCATCACCCACGACTTCGGCATCGTGGCCAAGATGTGCGACCGCGTCATGGTGATGTACGCCGGCCGGGTCGTGGAGACCGGCCCCGTGCGCGAGATCTTCAACCATCCCTCGCATCCCTACACGCAGGCCCTCCTGCGCTCCGTGCCCAGCATGGACGAGGACGTCGAGCGACTGGCGTCGATCGGCGGCCAGCCGCCCGCGCTGTGGGACCTGCCGCCGGGCTGCCGCTTCGCCGCCCGCTGCGCCCACGTGGAGGACCGCTGCCGCCGCGAGTACCCACCGGCCTTCGCCGTGGGCGAGGGCCACTCCGCCGATTGCTGGCTCCTGGACGCTCGATGCACGCCGAGCCCATCCTCCGCGCTGAGCGCCTGACCAAGCACTTCCCCGTCACCCAGGGCCTGCTCTGGATGAAGGTGGTGGGCCAGGTGAAGGCCGTGGACGGCATCAGCTTCTCGGTCAAGCAGGGCGAGACGCTGGCCATCGTGGGCGAGTCCGGCTGCGGCAAGACGACCACCGCCCGGCTCGTCCTGCGCCTGGAGCAACCAACGGCCGGCCACGTCTTCGTCGACGGCCACGACGTGCACGCGCTGCGCGGCGAGGCCCTGCGCGAGTACCGGACCACGGTGCAGGCGGTGTTCCAGGACCCGTGGTCGTCGCTGAACCCCCGCATGCGGGTGCGCGACCTCGTGGCGGAGCCGCTCGTCATCAACCGGCAGTCGTCGTCCCAGGAGGTGAAGACGCGCGTCGCCGAGATCCTGGAAGCCGTGGGCCTGCGCCCGCAGCAGGCCAACCTGTTTCCGCACGAGTTCAGCGGCGGCCAGCGCCAGCGCATCGCCGTGGCCAGCGCGCTGGTGTCGCACCCCAAGCTCATCGTGCTCGACGAGCCGGTCTCCGCGCTCGACGTGTCCATCCGGGCGCAGATCATGAACCTGCTGGTCGATCTCCAGAAGCAGTACGGCGTGAGCTACCTCCTCATCGCCCACCACCTGGCCACGACCCGCTACATGGCCCACGAGGTGGCGGTCATGTAC
>Ga0247830_10001348_pt1 | contig 10177 bp, 8 predicted proteins | sample 12C_Control_Day5_FD_207766 | JGI IMG/M metagenome (GOLD analysis project Ga0247830, IMG submission 207766) | Soil microbial communities from agricultural site in Penn Yan, New York, United States - 12C_Control_Day5 | ecosystem: Environmental > Terrestrial > Soil > Agricultural land | place: USA...
GCGGATCGATGCGGATGGGATCGACGCCGTCGCGGTGGGGATGGCGCTCAACGGCCTCATCGCCGTCACGCTCCCTACCGTTGCGTTGGCTCAGCGCGCCAGAACGGAGTCGGTGCCGCGAAGCGCGATGCGGCCCTCCGGCCCTCCGATCGGGCAGCGGCTCGTCGTGGCCGTACAGAGTGTCTCGCTGCCGCTCGCGCTCCAGGCCGTCTATCTGGTCTGCCTGCCGTTCGCGGCGCGCGAGGGCGTCGGCTCGGTGACGAGCTTCGGGTACGCGTATCTGGCGGCCTCGGCGCTCGTCGCGGTGACGTCCTCGTCGCTGGGTCTCGTGACCTCGGTTCCGCTGGCGCGGATCGGCCTCGATCCGGCGGGGGTCGCACGGCACGTCGTGTCCTCGTCGTGGCTCGCGCTGGTCACGGCCGGGGCGGCCGCCGGTGTCTTCGCCCTCGCCGGAACGTCGCTCGTCGGCGGGATCCTCGGCGCCGGTTACGCCGACGACGTCGGAGACGAGCTCGGCCGACTCGTCACGCTGCTCTCGCCCTGGATGGTCTTCGCGATCGGGTTCTCGGTGACGCTCCCGCTCCTCTTCGTGCAGTCCCGCACGCGGGGGCTCGTGCTCGTCTCGCTCGCGGTGGTCGCGCTGCACGTGCCCCTTGCGTGGGCGGGGCAGACGCTCGCCGGCCTCGCCGGGCTCTGCATCGCACTCGCTCTGACCACGCTGGTCGTGCTGGCGGTGATGCTCCACCGCCTCCACGCGGCGGTCCCCACGCTGTCGAGGCTGTTTCGCGCCGCGGCGGGGGTCGGGGCGCTCGTCGTCCTCGCGTTCGGGGCGCCGGCGCTCGTCCTGTCCGGCGGAGCCGCTGCCTCGGTCGGCCTCGTGCTCTACGCGCTCGCGCTCGCGCTCGTGCGCCCTGCCGGGCTCCTCGGGTCGTGGCGCTACCTGCGGTCGCTCGCCTGACCGCCTCTGCCGACCTTGCCGAGGGCCCACAGCCCGGCACGCGTGCTGAAGACCCGCTGCCTGGCGGAGGCGACGACCCTTCGGTGCGGCGGCAGGTACGCGAAGCGCATGCGTCCCTTCGCGGCGTCGGCGCCGGCGAGGAAGGGAGGCGCCTGGTCTGCCAGCTTCGTCAGCCGAGCGGTGCGGAAGCTCACGGCCTCCTCGACCTTCCAGGCGTCGCTCCTGCGCGCAAACTCGACGATCGCGTCGACGGCTGGCAGGTACGCGTCGTCGAGCAGGAGCGTTCTCCCGAGCTTGAGATGCGGGGCCACATGCCACCAATCGAGGATCGGATACGGAAACCCGTGCGCGCCGTCGATGAGCGCGAGATCGAGGGGACGAGGCTCCCAGCGCGCGAGCACATCGTGAGACGGTCCGATGCGGAAGGTCACGCCGCTATCGTCGATGCCGCGCTCGGCGCAGCCGCGTCGGATCCGCGCCTCCTCCTCCGGGTCGGGCGTCACCGCCTCGTGCGAGGCGCCGCGGGCAGCGAAGACGAGCGTGCTCGCGCCGGATCCCGTCTCGAGGGTCGCCCAGCCGGGCTGCACGTTGGACTCGAGCCACGCGAGCGCCGACCAGGCGAGGCCCCAGTACTCGCCACCCCCGTGCAGTCCGGGCGGCGCCGAGCGGAGCGAGTCGGTGAGGGGGGTCGCCACCGTGCCATTCTGCGCGACGCCTGCGTCTGCTCGCAGAGCCGTTCGTAGACTGGCCCCGGTGATGGCTGGCTCGCGCGCATTGATCACCGGGGTCGGCGGGCAGGACGGGTCCCTGCTCGCGCAGCTCCTGCTCGACGAGGGCTACGAGGTGGCAGGCGTCGTGCGGCGCGAGCCCGAGGCCTACGCCGAGAGCCTCGGCGACCTCGTCACGCGGATCGAGCTCGTGCCCGCCGACCTGCTCCGTCACGACTCGCTCGTCGACGCGCTGCGAGCGTGCGGGCCGACCGAGGTCTACAACCTCGCCTCGCCGTCCTTCGTGCCGCGTTCGTGGGACGAGCCGATCCTCACCGCCGAGTTCGCCGCAGTGGGGGCGACGTCGATGCTCGAGGCGATCCGCCAGGTCGATCCCGGGATCCGCTTTTACCAGGCCTCGTCGAGCGAGATCTTCGGCGAGCCGCGCGAGACGCCGCAAACCGAGGAGACCGCGCCGAGGCCGCTCACGCCGTACGGCGTCGCGAAGGCATACGCCCATTTCATCGCCGCGAGCTACCGCAAGCGCTACGGCATGTTCACGTGCTGCGGGATCCTCTACAACCACGAGTCCCCGCTGCGGCCGGTCCAGTTTCTGCCGCGCAAGGTCGCGCGCGCAGCTGCGGCGATTTCGCTCGGGTTCGAGGACGAGCTCGTGCTCGGCGACCTGACCGCGCGTCGCGACTGGGGCTACGCGGGCGACTACGTGCGCGCGATGTGGCTCATGCTCCAACACTCGGAGCCGGGCGACTACGTGGTCGCAACCGGGGTCTCCCACTCGGTGGAGGAACTGGTCGACCGCGCGTTCGCGGCCGTCGGCCTCGACTGGCGCGACCATGTCCGCTCGGACGCGTCCCTCTACCGCGGCGCCGCCGAGCTGCACGACCTCGTCGGGGATGCGTCGAAGGCCCGCAACGTGCTCGGCTGGGAGCCCGAGATGAGCTTCGAGGAGCTCGTCCGGCTCCTCGTCGACGCGGACCGTCAGCGGCTCGAGACGGACCCGGCGAGCGCGTAGACCTCGTCGTGCGCACGCGCCGTCGCCTCCCACGTGAAGGCGGCCGCCCGCGGCGGGCCGAGCGCGCTCAGCTCCGCGGCTCGGTCGAGCGCTTCGGCCACCCCGGCCGCGATCGCAGAGGGGTCCTCGGGGTCGAAGAGCACCGCGGCGTCCCCGAGCACCTCCGGCAGGGAGCCCGCGTCGGACGATGCGACGGGGCAACCGCAGGCGAGGGCCTCGAGCGGCGGCAGCCCGAACCCCTCGTACAACGATGGGAAGACGACGGCAGCGGCCCGGCGGTAGAGCGAGACGAGCTCGCGCGTCGGCACGCCACCCAGCGCCTCGACCCCGGGCGGAAGGCGGGCCGCGTCGTGGCCGACGCCGGTGAGCACGAGCCGAAGCTCGGGACGAGCGTCACGGAGCCGGGCGAATGCGTCGAAGAGCAGCTCGTGGTTCTTGTGCGGCCAGGGCCGGGCGGGGTAGAGGAGGAACCGCTCCCGCTCGACCGTCGGATCGGGCGAGAAGCGCTCGTGATCGACGGCCAGATGGATCGCGTGGACGCGGCCCGGGTCTAGTCCGAGCCGCTCGACGACCCTGCCGCGCGTCCACTCGCTGATCACGATGACCTGGTCGGCCTTTGCCGCGGCGCGGTCGTAGGCGAGCCTCCGGAACAGCCGCTCGCCGCGCGGGAAGAGCGCGGGCAGATCGAGATGCTGGACGTCGAGGAGCGTCAGGATCGTCGGCCGGTCGACCGGCGGGACGGGCACCGTGAGGGGGTAGTGGACGACGTCGGCGCCGGTCAGCCGATCGGCGAGCGCACCCGGTCGCATCGAGGCGCCCGCCATCGCCCGCAGGCGCCCGGGGATCGTCGTCGAGGCGGGGTAGCCCGTCGCGACCACGGTCTCCAGCCCGCCGCCGGCCTCGGGGGCGAGGGTCGGGACGAGCACCTCGTAGCGGTGGCTCCCGACGCGGGCGAGGGCGCGGCAGAGCTCCCGCGCGTACGTCTCGGAGCCGCCCGAGATGCCGGGAACGAGCGTGAGGAGCGAGAGCCCGACGCGCATCCGGCGATCCTAGAACCGGCGGAGGCCCCGGCTACACTGCCGCCGTGGCGGACGAGGCGACGGACAACGGGTTTCCGTCGGCGGAGGACGTCGACGTGGAGGCGCTCTTCACGGCGCTGCGCGAGGAGATCCGTCGCTCGGGCGCCGATCCCGGCGGAGCCGGCGAGCCTCGCGAAGCCGACCGGCTCGCCGCGCGGGCCGAGGCCGAGCGGCTGTGGCCCGTCTCCGCCGACCGGTCGTTGCGCCTGCGGCCCGGCGTCCGTGGCGGGCTCGGCACGCCGGTCAAGGCCGTGCTCCGGAGGCTGATGCGCTGGTACGTCGAGCCGCTTGCGTACGACCAGCGGTCGTTCAACGCCGCTGCCTTGCGGCTCGTCGACGACCTCGAGCAGCGGGTTGCGTCGCTCGAGCGCGAGCTGGCGCTTCTCCGCGGGGCGGAGAAGCCCTAGGCGCCCCATGCGCATCGCGGTGCTCCGCCCGCAGGTGCCGTTCGCCCGCGGCGGCGCCGAGATCGTCACGGACGAGCTCGTCGCCGAGCTGCAGGCCCGGGGGCACGAGGCCGACCTGGTCTCGGTCCCGTTCAAGTGGTACCCCGGCGCGCGCGTGCTGACCCAGGCATTCGTCTGGCGCATGCTCGACCTCGAGGAGGCTGACGGCCGGACGATCGACGTGGTCGTAGCGACGAAGTTCCCGTCCTACGTCGTCCGGCACCGCGAGAAGCGGGTCTGGCTGATCCACCAGTTCCGGCAGGCGTACGAGCTCGACGGGACCGGCCTCGGCCAGTTCGGGCCCTCGGCGGAGGATCGGGCGCTCCGGCGACAGGTTCAGACGCTCGACCGGGTCGCGCTCGGCGAGGCGACGCGGCTCTTCGCCACGTCGGCGAACGTGGCAGGACGACTGGCCCGGTCGACCGGCCTCGAGGCCGAGGTGCTCCCGCACCCGCCGCAGGCGCTGCCGTACCGCACCGCCCCGGCGGAGGGCTTCGTGCTCTCCGCGAGCCGGCTCGACCTCGCCAAGCGCATCGACCTCCTGCTCGACGCCGCGGCGCTAGAGTCGGGCTTCGACGTCGTGATCGTCTCCGACGGGCCCGACCGGGTGCGGCTCGAGGAGGTCGCGCGCGCCCGCGGACTCGACGGCCGGGTGCGGTTCGAAGGGCGTGTCTCGCCCGAGCGGCTCGCGGAGCTCTACGCCACGTGCACCGCGGTCTTCTACGCGCCGGTCGACGAGGACTTCGGGATGGGGCCGTACGAGGCGTTCCTTTCGGGCAAGCCCGTGATCACCACCACCGACGCGGGTGGGCCGCTGGACATCGTCCACGACCGGAAGACCGGCCTCGTCGTCGCGCCGGAGCCCGCCGAGATCGGCAGGGCCGCGAGCTGGCTCCGCGAGCACGAGGCCGAGGCGGAGGCCTTCGGCCGCGCCGGCAAGGCGCTCGCGGACGAGGTGACCTGGGATCGCGCGATCGCGAGGCTCCTCTCGTGAGGATCGCGTACTTCTCTCCGATGCCGCCCGAGTCGTCCGGCATCGCGGACTACTCGGCGCTCCTGCTCCCCGCGCTCCGCCGCCACGTGGACGTCACCGTGGTGAAGCGTGGAACGAAGCGTTCGCCGCGCGGGATCGACCTTGCCGTCTACCACATCGGCAACGATCCGACCGCCCACGGCTGGATCCTCGACGCGCTCCGGCGCGCGCCGGGCCTCGTCGTCCTCCACGACTTCGTGCTCCATCATCTCGTCGCGGGCGTGACGATCGCGCGACGCGACGGCCACGGGTACCTCGACGCGATGGAGCGGGAGCACGGCGTCGTCGGCCGGCTCCTCGCCCACGGGGTGCTCGACAAGCGGCTTCCCCCGCTCTGGGAGTCGCGGCCCGAGGACTTCCCGCTGACGGGCGAGGTGCTCTCGCTCGCGACCGGGCTCGTCGTCCACTCGCAGTACGTCGAGGAGCATGTCCGCGCGGCCGGCTACAGCAGTCCGGTGGCCGTCGTCCCCCACCCCGCCTGGCCCGACCCGCACCCCGAGCCGGCCGCGGTCGCGGGAGAGCCGCTGGTCGGTGCCTTCGGAAACGTCAACCAGAGCAAGCGCGTCCCGCAGTTGCTCGAGGCGTTCGCCCGGCTCCGCAGGACCCACCCCGGTGCCAGGCTGCTGCTCGTCGGGGCGACGTCGCCGGGCTTCGACCTCGAACGGCGCCTCCAGCGGCTCGGGCTGGACGACGAAGGCATCGTCCGGGAGGGCTACGTCGACGAGGGGCGCTTGTGGAGCCTGATGGCTGCCTGCGACGTCCACGTGAGCCTTCGCTCCCCGACGATGGGGGAGACGTCGGGCACGGCGATCCGGGCGCTCGTCCTGGGCAAGCCGCTCGTCGTCTCGGACGTCGGGTGGTTCTCCGAGCTGCCCGGCGACGTCGCGCTGAAAGTCCCGGTCGGTGACGCCGAGTCGGCGGATCTCGCCGCCGCACTCGAGCTTCTCGCGGGGAGGCCGGACGTGCGGCTAGCGATGGGCGGTGCGGCGCAGGAGCTGGCGCGGAGGACACACGACCTCGATCGGGTCGCGGAGCTCCAGGCCGCGGCGTTCGAGCGCGTCGCTGGCGGCGGCGCCGTCGACTCCGCCGTGCTGCACGAGGTGAGCGACGCCGCGGCGTCCGTCGGCGTGGCGCCGGGAAGCCCGGAGGCGTCCGAGATCGCCCGACGGCTCTCCGAGCTCGGGTTCCTTCAGGGGATGCTGCCTCGTTCCTCGCGTGTGAGGAGCAAGCCAGGCGAGGACGCAGGGAGTCCCGATACCAGTAGGTATCGGGACGACTGAGGACGACGCATGGCGCCGCTCATCGCACGCGAGGGACCTGAATCGCATTCCCTGAAGGAACCCCGGCTCGGTGGCTGACTCTCTGCGCGAGCGTGCGGCCCGGATCCCGGACGCCGCCTGGCTCACGGGGATCGTCGTGGCCTCCGTGCTCGGCCGGCTGTGGCTCGTCCACAAGATGCCCGGGCCGTTCATCTTCGTCGACGAGCTCATCTACTCCGAGCTTGCGAAGAGCCTCGTCGAGACCGGCTCCTTTGCCATCCGGGGCGTGCCGGTGCACGGCTACAGCATCCTCTACCCGGCGCTGATCGCCCCCGCCTACTGGCTGTTCGACGCGCTGCCGAACGCGTACGCGGCGGCGAAGGCGACGAACGCGCTTGCGATGTCCCTCGCCGCCGTGCCGGCGTGGCTGCTCGCGCGCCGCGTCGCAGGGCGGGTGCTCGCGCTGCTCGCGGCCGTGATCGCGGTCGCCGTGCCGTCGATGGCCTACACGGCGACGATCGTCACCGAGAACCTCTTCTACCCGGTCGCGCTCCTCTTCGCCTGGGCGCTCGTGCTGGTGCTGGAGCGGCCGAGCCTTCGCAGGGTTGCGCTCCTCGTCGTCGTGCTCGTCGCTTCCGTGGCGACCCGCTCGCAGGCGCTCGGCTTCGTCGGCGCAGCCGTCCTTGCGCCGTTTCTCCTCGCACTCCTCCGCTGGGATGCGCGCGTGCTCCGACCCTTCCTCCCCCTGGTCGGCGGGGCCGCCGCGGTCGTGGTCGTCGTGCTCGCGGGACAGCTGCTCCGAGGCGGATCGATCTCGGATCTGCTCGGCGCGTACAGCGTGGTCGGGGAGGGCGGCTACGACATCGGGCAGGTCCTGCGCTTCTGGCTCTGGCACGTCGAGGTGGTCGCGCTCTACGTCTGCGTGGTGCCTGTCGTCGCACTCGTCGTGCTCCTCTTCCGGGCGCGCCGCCTGGCCCCCGCGCTCCAGGCGTATCTGGCCGCGACGCTATCGCTCGTCGCCACGTCGACGCTCGTCGTCGCCGCCTTCGCCTCGCGCTTCGCCTCCGACCGGGTTCAGGACCGATACCTCTTCTTCCTCGCGCCGCTCCTCGTGATCGTGCTGCTCGCGTGGGTGGACCTGGGCGCACCGCGCCCCGTGCTCGCCCTTGGCCTCGGAGGGGTGCTCGCGGTCGCGCTCGTGACCGCGTTCCCCTACCACCGGTTCGTCGGAGAGCCGGCGAAATCCGACACGTTCTCGCTCATTCCGCTGTGGACGGTGAACCAGTACCTCGTCGGCGACTCGTACCGGCTGACCGTCTTCGTCTGCGCGCTCGCGTTCCTCGCCGTCCTCGTGCTCGTCCCGGCGCGGCGTGCCGTCGCCGTCCCGCTCGTGCTGCTCGCGCTGTTCGTCGTGTTCTCGCAGCCGGTGTGGGCCGGGCCCCACGGAGTGCTGCGCGCGGGGCGGGGGGCGCTGTTCACGGGCATCCGCGGCGTCGACCGGGACTGGATCGACCAGCACGTGCAGGGCGACGGCTCGGTCGCCGTCCTCTGGACCGGGCGCGCCGACCGGTTCACGGTCAATCAGAACGAGTTCTTCAACCGCGCGGTGGGCGACGTCTACTACACGGTCGCACCGACCCCTGGCGGGATCGGCGAGACGCCCGTGACGGCGGATCCCGCCGACGGCACGTTCCACACCGCCACCGGAGCGACGATCGATGCGCGGTACGCGCTGCTCGACGGCTCGATCAGCCCGGACGGGGACATCGTCGCGAGCGACGTGCCGCTCGGGATCAACCTCTGGCGCCTGATGGGCCCGCTCTCGTCCACTACGACCTTGACGGGCGTCTACCCGAACGACACGTGGTCCGGTCCGCACGTTCGCTGGACGCGGCGCCATTGCCACGGTGGTGAGCTCGAGGTGGGTCTGCGCACCGACCCGAACCTCGTCGGCGCCGAACTGACCGACGTGCTCGCCACGGTCGGGGGCCGGCCGGCGGCGCGGATCTCGGTGCCCGCCGATCGATCGGTAGCGCTGCGCGTGCCGCTGAGCACGGTCGACGGGTCGTGCGTCGTCGACTTCCGCGTCACACCCACCCGGATCCCCGCGAACCGCATCGAGGGGAGCACGGACATCCGGCGGCTCGGAGCGCATTTCGACTCCTTCGTGTACCACCCGCCAGCATGAGGATCGTCGTCGACGTTTCGCCGCTGTCGCACCCGCGGACGGGCATCGGGAACTACATCCGTGGCTCCCTGGCCGGGATGGCGGAGGCAGGAGCCGGCCGGCACGAGCTCGTCGCGTTCGCGCCGACCAGCATCAATGGGCCGGGCCGGATCCGGGCGGCGCTCGACGGTGTCCCTGTCGCGACGAAGCTCTGGCCGCTGCCCGCCTCGCACGCGGTGCGCACTGCTTGGAGCCGGGTGGGCCATCCTGCCGTCGAGCGGCTCGCCGGGTCGCTGGACGCCTTCCTCTTCAGCGAGTGGATGTACCCGGCGCAGCGGAGAGGGCTCCGCGCGACCGTCTTCCACGACCTGATCCCGCTGCGGCACCCCGAGTGGTGCACTGCGAGGACGATCTCGATGCACACGCGCAAGGCCCTGAACGCGGCGCAGACGTGCGACGTCGTCTTCGCGAACTCCGACGCGACGGCGGCCGACCTCGTGTCGCTGCTCGCGATCGAGCCGGATCGCATCGTCCACGCGCCACCGGGCCTCGAGCCCGGGCTCGGGCCCGACGGGCCGGCGGCGGATCTCGGCGGCCCCACGATCCTCGGCCTGGGCACGATCGAGCCGCGCAAGAACCTCGCGCGGCTCGTCGAAGCATGGCGGTTGCTCGACGGGGAGATCGGGCTCGCGCTCGCCGGCGGCGAGGGCTGGGGCGACCGGCCGGACCTCGCCGACCCGCGCATCCGCCGTCTCGGCTACGTCGCCGACGGCGAGGTCGCTCGCCTCTACCGCGGCGCGTCGGTTCTCGTGTTCCCGTCGCTCTTCGAGGGCTTCGGCATGCCGGTCGTCGAGGCGATGGCGTGTGGGACGCCCGTGGTCGCCTCGGCGGATCCGTCGCTCGACGAGGCGTGCGGCGATGCCGCAGTGCGTGTCGATCCGCGCGATCCCAAGGCGATCGCGGAGGGGATCCGCGAGGCGCTCGCGCGGCGGGAGGAGCTCGTCGCGCGCGGCCTCGGTCACGCGGCGCGGTTCTCGTGGCACAGGACGGGCGCCGCCATCCTTGCCGCGCTCGAGGAGCGCGCGTGAGCGGGGACCGCCGTCCGGAGGAGGTCGCGATCGTCGTGCAGCGGCCGGATGCCGGCGGCACGGCGTACCTCGTCCTGCTCCGCTCGCCCGAGAAGCTCGGCTACTGGCATCTCGTCGCGGGCGGCGTCGAGTGGGACGAGGACCCCGCGACGGCCGCCGCGCGCGAGCTCGAGGAGGAGACCGGCCTCGTCGCTGCGCCGCGGTCGCTCGGCGGCTCGCTCTCCTACGACCTCACGGGCGATCCGGAGTCCGTGCGCGTCCGCTTCCCGGCAGGGACGGCGCGGATCACGGTCTGGCCCTTCGTCGCGGACGCGCCGGCCGGGTGGGAGCCCGAGCTCGACCACGAGCACGTGGCCGCACGCTGGCTCGACCGGGCCGGCGCCGAGGCGCTCCTCCGCTATCCGGAG
>Ga0247830_10001350_pt1 | contig 10163 bp, 9 predicted proteins | sample 12C_Control_Day5_FD_207766 | JGI IMG/M metagenome (GOLD analysis project Ga0247830, IMG submission 207766) | Soil microbial communities from agricultural site in Penn Yan, New York, United States - 12C_Control_Day5 | ecosystem: Environmental > Terrestrial > Soil > Agricultural land | place: USA...
GCCTCACGATCGCCGCGCTCGCCGGGCTCGGCGGGATCGGCGCGACCCTGGGGGGCGCGCCCAAGCGCCCCGCGGTGGCCCGCGTCACGCTCTGGGGCGCCGCGGCGATGGGCCTCACCGCCGCGGTCGGCAGCCTGTTCGGCGCCGCCGTCTGAGGACGGCGGGCCGGGTCAGTCCTCGTCCGGGAACTCCGCGCCGCACCACTCGCAATGCGTGCCGGACGGCGCCCCGTGCGCCGGCCCTGGCGCCGGCGCGGCGGCCGCTGTCGCGGTGCCCGCCGTCGCCGGCGCAGCGGCGGGCGGGGCGGGCGCCTCCGGGTCGCGCGGCGCGCCGCATGCGCCGCAGCGGTCGGGCTCGGCGCTCATCGCCGGCCCCGCTCGAGGGCGTCGAGCACGCCGGCGAGCGTGCCGGTCCGCGGCGAATCGACGACGCGGCCCAGCTGCGACCGCGCCGCCACCCGGACCACTGCCGCCTCGTCGGGCGTCAGACGGGTCTCGCCGGACTCGTCGTCCGGCCAGCCGAGCCGGTCGAGCAGCCGCACGGCGGCCCGCAGTTCGTCCACCGCGTCGTGCGCGTCGTGGCCCTCGGCGAGCTCGTGAACCATCCGCCCCGCCGCGGGAACCAGCACCCACGCGAAGACCGCCCGCCCGGCGATGTCGGACTCGCCTGCGGCGAGCCGCGCGTGCTCCTCCCGTACCGGCATCTGCGTCCGCATGTCGCCTCCTCGTGTGTTCGGTCCCGAATCTGCGACCCAGGATCGCGCGCCGCTCGGCGCCGGCCATCGGCGTCGGCGCGGCCGTGGCACGCGGGTTTACCGAACGGCCGTGGCCGTCACCCCGCGTCCTCTGCTGTCGCGGCGCGCAGCGACGCCGTCAGGGTGCGCACGTCCTCCCGGAGGGCCTCGACTTCCCGCTCGAGCGCGCCGACACGCTCCTCGAGCGCGGCGATGCGGATCTCCGACGACGCCAGGATCGACTCGCTCACGGCTGCCTCCCGTCCCTGTGGTGGCCGAACACCGGCCGCCCACGACAGGCTTTCGCCGTCGCCGGCGGACGCCATCGGGGCGCCGCCCTCCGCAGCCTGCGGAGGACTACGGAGCGGGCTCGCGGGTCTCCTCGCGGCGGATGCGGGCGTCCAGGGCGACGGGCCGCCCGTCCACGCCGGCGCGCACCGGGTTGAGGTCGAGCTCCGCGACGCCGGGCAGGTCGGACAGCAGCCAGCTCACGCGGGCGGTGAGCTCGGCGAGCGCGTCACGCGGGACCGGCGGGCGCCCGCGCCAGCCGTCGAGGAGGGCCGCGCCGTGCAGGCCGTCCCACAGCTCGCGCGCCGCCCCCGGGCCCACCGGCGCCAGGGCGACCCTGCGGTCGCGCCACACCTCAGCGTCCGTGCCGCCCATGCCGGCCAGCACCGAGGGCCCGAACACGGGGTCCTGGACGCCGCCCACGATGAGGTCGGTGCCCGGCGCCGCCATCTCCTGCACCAGCACGCCGTCCATGTCGGCCAGGAGCCCGCGCCCGAGCAGGGACGCGGCGATCCGCTCGAACGCCGCCGCGGCGTCCTCGGGGGTGCGCACGTCGAGCACCACGCCGCCGACGTCCGACTTGTGGGGGAGGGCGCGGCTCACGAGCTTCACCGCCACCGGGGCGCCGATCGCCTCCTGCGCGGCCGCCGCGGCCGCCGCGTCCTGGGCCAGGACGGCGCGCGGCACGGGGACGCCGTAGGCGCGCAGCAGCGCCTCGACCGCGCCCGGCGCGAGCCAGCCGCCCGGCTCCGCCGTCGCGAGCGCGGCGCGGGCGGCGGCGGGGTCGAGATCGTCCGGCCGCTCCGCGGGGTCCTCGGGGCGCGCGGCGGCGCGCGACGCCCGCCAGGCGCCGGCCAGGGCGAGGACCGCCCCTTCGGGCATGGTCAGCCACGGGATGGGCGCGCCGTCGCCGGCCGCCTCGGGCCGCGGCCCGGCGATGCACCCCGCGACCGGCGCCCGGTCGTTCGCGAGGGCCTCGGCCGCTCGCAGCGACGGGAGGGGGTCGATCCCGCGGAGCGGCGTCACGATCACGAGCAGCGCGTCGACCTCGCCCGACGCGATGACGGCGCGTCCTGCGCGCTCCAGGGCCGCGGCGCCGGCGCCGGCCCCGAGGTCCACTGGGTTGCCGGCCGAGGCGGGAGCCGGGCGCATGGACGCGAGGAGCGTTCGGAGCGCCGGGCTGAACACCGGGACCTCCAGGCCGGCGGTCTCCGCGGCGTCGGCGGCCAGGATCGCGGGGCCGCCGGCGTTCGAGACGATCCCCAGGCGAGGGCCTGCGGGCAGGGGCTGCGACGCCAGCACCTCGCCGGTCTCGAGCAGCTCCTCCAGCGTCTCGGCGCGGACGACGCCCGCCAGGTCGAAGAGCGCGTCGGTCATCGGCTCGCCGGCGGCCAGCGCGGCGCTGTGCGATCCGGCGGCCCGGCGGCCGGCGCCACCGCGGCCGCCCTTCAGGGCCACGACGGGCGTGCCCCGTGACACCCGGCGCGCGATGCGGGCGAAGCGACGCGCGTCGCCGACGCCCTCGAGGTAGAGGAGCGCGGCGGCGGTGTGCTCGTCCACGTCCCACCAGGCCAGCAGGTCCTCCGGTCCCACGTCCGCGCCGTTGCCGAGGCTGACGAAGGCCGAGACGCCGATGCCGCGGGCCGCGCAGTGGGCGAGCGCGGCGACGCCGAGGCCGCCGCTCTGCGACGCCAGGGCGATCCGGCCGGGGCGGCCCGGCAGCGGCCCGAACGTCGCGTCGAACGGCGCCGGCCCGGCGGCCACCGCGAGCCCGAGGCAGTTCGGCCCCACGAGCCGGAGGCCGGCGGTGCGGCAGACGTGCACGAGCTCCGCCTGGAGCGCGGCGCCCGCGGCCCCGGTCTCGGCGAAGCCGGAGGACAGGACCACCAGGGCCCGTGCACCGCACGCGGCGGCCTCGCGGGCGACCGCCGGCACCGCATCCGCGGGGACCGCGACGACCACGAGGTCGACCGGCCCGGGCAGCAGCGCCAGCGAGCGGTACGCGCGCCGGCCGGCCACCAGGTCGGCGGCGCGGTTCACCGGGTACACCGGCCCCGGATGGCCGCTCTCCAGAAGCGCCCGCAGCAGCGCCCCGCCCGGCGAGGCGGGGTCGCGGGAGGCGCCGACCACCGCGATGCCGCCGGGCTGCATCAGCGGCCGCAGCGAATCCGCCGCGGCGGCGGCGTCGCGGGCGCCGGTGGCGTCGTCGCGGGCCGCGTCGAAGTGCAGGGGGATGCGCGCGAGCACCCCGTCGCGGGTGCGCTCGATCGCCACGGGGCCGCCGAGGCCGTCGAGGACGCTGCGCATCTGACGGTTGTCGGTGCGCATCCACGCCCAGAACGCGTCCACGCCGGCGCGGGCCGCGTGGTCGCAGAGGCGCTCCACCATCGCGGTCCCCAGCCCGAGGCCCTGCCACCGGTCCGCGACGGCCGCCGCGAGCTCGGCGTCCCCAGCCCCCTCCACACGGTGGTACCGGGCGACGGCCACGATCCGCTCGCCCTCGCCGCCCGCGACCGCCACGACGCCCGCGCCCAGCGGCCCCTCGGGCGCCGCCATCTCGCGCGCCTCGCGCGGGGTGAGCCCGCGGCGCGCGGCGGCGAACCGCATGGCACGGGCGGCGGGCGACATCCCGGCGATCATCGCGGCGATGCCGTCGGCGTCGTCCTCGTGGCAGAGCCGGACCGTCACGCTGCGGCCGTCGCGCAGCAGCACGCGGTCGCCGGGTGCGGTGCGGCCGCTCACGCGCCCGGCGGTCACCCGCCGGTCCGGGCCCGGCGTGCGATCCCGCGGAGCATCCGGCGGTCCATGGCGTACGAGATGGGCTCGAGCAGCGCCGGGCCCAGGGCGAGACGCGTCCCGAGGTCGTCCGAGCAGGCGCAGCGGTAGCGGCTGATCACGCGGCTCCGCCGGTCCCCGGCGGCCTCGACGGCGAGCAGCCAGGTCGCGGCGGCCCACGGGCGGCCCGCGGCGCGGGCGGCCTCGTCCGCCGGGCCGTGCGCCAGGAGGTGGCGGCCCGGGGCGACGTCGACCACGTCCAGGGCCGGGGCCTTCGGGTGCAGCACCAGGCGGTCGCCCGGGCGCGCCTGCCACTCGGGGTGGACGCGGTCGGCGTCGCGGATGCCGCAGCCGGCGAGGTTCTCGAGCCAGGTGTAGCTGTAGAACCCGGCCCGGTCCGCGCCGACCTGCGCGACCCAGGGCCAGGTCCGCTCGGGCGGCGCGTCCACCGTGACCGCGTGGGTCCAGCCCCACCGCGGCTCCGGCACGAGCTCGTCGCCGGGATGCGGTCGTGCGGCCGACTCGGGTCCGGCGCCCCACGTCCCGCGCGCGCGGCGACGCCACGGCGTGGCGAACGCGGCGGCGATGACGGCGACGCCGCCCAATCCCGTCAGGACGTCGCGCCAGCCCGTGCGCCGGGCGCCGGGGAGCAGGGTGGCGGATGTGGCGGCCATCTCCGGGGGAGGGTAGGCCCTGCCGCGGCCCCGCGGCCACGGGGAGCGCGCGGACGCGACCGCGGGTGAACCCGGGGTGGCCGATGGGGGTCCCCCCGGATTCGGGCGGCGCGCGCGCGGCGCACGCTCCGTGCGTGGACCACGCGCCCCCAGGCGGAGCGCCACTCGCCGCCGTGACGGCCGCGCGCCGGCCGCCTCGCCGAGGCGCCCGCGTGAGCGCCGGCGGGGACGAGCTCCTCGCGGTCTGGAACGCCTGCGGCTACTACCGGCTGGTCGGGATGCGGGTCGCCCGGGCGGACGGCGCCGGCAGCCGGCTCGAGATCGAGATCGGCGCGGAGCACCTCCAGGCCTACGGCACCGCCACCGAGGCCCGGGACGCGGATGGCGCGCTCGTCGCGGTGGCCCAGGGCACGTTCGCCCGTTTCCCGCTCCCGGTCGCCTCGTGACCGACCTGACCCGGCTGGACGGGCGCGTGGCAATGGTCACCGGGGCGGCCGGCGGGATCGGCCGCGCGACGGCCGCGCTCCTGCACGCCCGCGGCGCCGCCGTCGTCCTCTGCGACCGAGACGATTCGGTGTTCGCCGCGGCGCATGCGCTCGGCGGTGCGCTGGCGCTGATGCACGACGTCACCGATGCGGTCGCGACGCACGAGGCCGTCGGTGCGGTGCTGGAGCACCACGGCCGGCTCGACGTCCTCGTGAACGGCGCGGGCATCGACCGTCCCGCGCTGTTCGCCGACACGCGGCCCGACGCCTGGCGCGGCATCATCGACGTGAACTACGTGGGCGTGCTCGCAACGTGCCACGCGGCGCTCGACGCGCTCCGTGACGCCCCCCACGGCGGAGCGATCGTCTCGATCGCCTCGGACACCGCCCGCGTCGGCGGGTGGGGCGAGGCCGTCTACGCGGGCGCGAAGGCCGCGGTCGTCGCGTTCTCGAAGTCCCTGGCCCGCGAGGTGGCGCGCGACGGCGTGCGCGTCAACTGCGTGTCGCCCGCGGTCACGCGGACGGCGTTCGCCGAACGGCTGGAGGCCGACCCGGTGGGCCGGCGGATCGTCGAGGGCGCGGTACGAGCCGCGCCGATGCGCCGGGCGGCCGAGCCGGAGGAGGTCGCCGAGGCGGTCGCGTTCCTCGCGTCGCCCGCCGCCGGCTTCGTCACCGGTCAGGTCCTGTCGGTCAACGGCGGCGTGGTGATGTAGCCGCGGACGCGGGTGACGCGTCAGGCGGTCGCCGTGCGCACGCCGGCGCGGCGCAGCCGCCGCCGCCTCCGGGCGGCGTCGGCACCCCAGACGAGGAGCGGGAAGGCCGGCAGCAGGAGCAGCGACGGCAGGGTCGGCACGGCGGTGTCGAACAGCTCCTGGAGCGCCGGCACGGTCACGATCAGCGCGGACAGCACCACCTCGAACATGATCCCCCACAGCAGCAGCCGGTTGCCGAGGAGCGGCGGACGCGCCCGGGAGCCGTCGTCCCAGCGCGCGGCCATGGCGGTCCCGATCTGGCAGGCCACGATGCCGAGGAACGTCATCGTGGTCGCCTGGAGCCATGCACCGTGCAGGGCGGTGCCTTCGCCCGTCGGGTCCCCTGGCGACCATCCGGCGGCGAGCAGCTCGCCGAGGAAGGCGCACATCACGAGCGCCGCCGAGACGAGGCCCATCGCGCCCCACGCGCGGCCGAGCAGCGCGCGGTCGACCAGCCGGGCGTGCGGGCTCCGCGGGGGGCGGTCCATCACGCCCGGCTCGGCCGGCTCGCGGCCGAGCGCGAGCGCCGGCAGCGTCTCCGTGCCGAGGTCGACCGCGAGGATCTGCATGACGGTGAGCGGCAGGGGGATCGCCCCGCCGGAGAGGGCGAAGGCGAGGAAGGGCACGACCTCCGGCGGGGAGTGGGCGAGGATGTAGAGCACGAACCGGCGCACGTTGGCGTACACGCGCCGCCCCTCCTCGACGGCGGCGACGATCGTGGCGAAGTCGTCGTCCGTCAGGATCATGGTGGCCGCCTCGCGGGCGACGTCGGTGCCCGACCGCCCCATCGCCACGCCGATGTCGGCGTGCTGGAGCGCGGGCGCGTCGTTCACGCCGTCGCCGGTCATCGCGACCACGTGCCCCCCGGCGCGCAGCGCCTCGGCGATCCGCAGCTTCGCCTCGGGCTCGGCGCGGGCGAAGACGAGCCCGTCCGGCTCGGCGAGCAGCGCGGCCAGGTCCGCGTCGCGCATGGCCGCCAGCTCGGGGCCGTTCACCACGCGCGCGTCGCCGGTGACGATGCCGACCTCGCGGGCGATGGCCGCGGCCGTCAGCCCGTTGTCGCCCGTCACCACGACGATGCCGATGCCCGCCCGGCGGCAGCGGGCGACGGCGGGCGGGACCGCGGCGCGCGGAGGGTCGTGCATCGCCACGAGGCCGAGCAGGCAGAGGTCGCGCTCGGCCGCCTCGCGGTCCCCCGGCAGCCCGCCGGCCGGCAGCCGGCGGTCGGCGACGGCCAGCACCCGCAGCCCGCGGGCGGCCATGGCGGCGACCGCCCCGGAGACCGTCTCCCGGTCGCCGGCGGTCACGGGGTGCTCCGCGCCGTCGGCGCTCGCGATCCGCGCGACGAGGGCGTCCAGCGCCTCGGGCGCGCCCTTCACGCTCACCCAGCGGCCGTCGTCGCCGTCGTCGACCGTCGCCATGGTGCGCCGGACGGGGTCGAAGCGGAAGCGTGCGCGGCGTGCGGCGTCGCGCCGGCCGGCGTCGACGTCCGCACCCAGTGCCGCCGCCGCCTCGAGCACCGCCACCTCCGTGGGGTCGCCCGACGGGGCGCGGGCTCCCGAGGGGTCCACCTCCGCGGTGCTGCACGCGGCGGCGCGGCGCGCGAGCCGGGCGAGCAGGGGCGTCGGCGCGAAGTCCCCGGCTTCGGGCAGCGGCACCTCGCCCGCGGGGGTCCAGACGGCGACGGGCCGCATCCGGTTCTCCGTGAGCGTCCCGGTCTTGTCGGTGCAGATCACGGTCGCGGCGCCGAGCGTCTCGACGGCCGACAGCCGCTTCACCAGCGCGCCGCGCCGGCTCAGGGCGCGGACGCAGACCGCCAGGGCCAGCGTGATCGTGGGGAGCAGCCCCTCGGGGACGTTCGCCACCAGCAAGCCGATCGCGAACTTCAGCGCGTCCGCCGCGGGCAGGCCCGCGGCCAGCAGCCCGAGCGCCATGAACGCGACGCCGGCGGCGACGGCGATCGCGGCGATGAGCCACGCCACGCGGCGCACCTCCCGCTCGAGCGGGCTCGGCTCGCGCCCGCCGCGCTGGGAGAGGGCGGCGATCCGCCCGAGCTCGGTGCGCATGCCCGTCGCCCGCACCAGCCCCACCGCCTCCCCGCCGGTGCAGAGCGTCCCGCTGAACACCATGTCGCGCGCCTGGAGCGGCGACGGGTGGGCGTCCTCCATATGGGCGGCGCGCTCCACCGGCGACGACTCCCCGGTGAGCGCCGACATGTCGACCTCGACGGCGCCTGAGACGAGTCGCGCGTCCGCCGAGATCCGGTCGCCCTCCTCCAACAGCAGCACGTCGCCCACGACGAGCTCGCGGGCGGGGATCGTCCGCCGTCCGCCGTCACGCCGGACCGTCGCGTGCGGGGGCAGGTAGCCGCGCAGGGCGTCGATGGCGCGCTCCGCCTGACGCTCCTGGACCACCGCGACGGCCGCGTTGAGCACCACCACGCATGCGATGGCGATGGCGAGGGTGCCGGTGCCGGCGAGGGCCGCGAGCCCTGCGGCCGCCCACAGCAGCAGGGCGAGAGGATGGACGAGCTGGGCGCCGACCTGGCGCGGCCAGGCGACGCCCCCCCGGCGCTCGAGCTCGTTCGGGCCGTGCGCCGCGAGCCGCCGGGCGGCCTCCCGCGCGCTCAGGCCGGAGGGTGCCGACCGGAGGTCGCGAAAGAGCCGCTCGACAGGCTCGAGCGGTGGCCCGGAGGTCACCGCCGGACGACCGTCCCGCCGCTCCGGTGGGCCGGCAGCCCGATGACGCCGCCCGGCGCGAAGGCGCCGGTGGGGTCGAACTCGTGCGCCGGCTCCACCGCGTGGTCGAGGCGGCGCGGCGGCTCGATCTGATCCGCCACCCACACCGGTCGCAGCACGGTGCGAGCCGTTCCCGCGGTCCCGTCGAGCACCGCCTCGATGGCGTCGTTGACGTCGTCGAGCGGCACTTCGGTGCGCTCGATGACCGTCTTGCCGCGCGCGTGGAGGGCGAACACCTCCTCCAGGTCGAGGTGCGTGCCGACGATCGAGCCGACCACGCTCAGGCCCCCGAGCACCGTCTCGAAGATCGGCAGCCGCATCTCGTTCTCGGCCGGCAGCCCGACGCACACCAGCCGTCCGCCGCGCGCGAGCGAGCGGAACGCCTGCTCGAACGCCGAGGGGTGGACCGCCGTGCTGATCGCCGCCTGGGCGCCGCCCAGCGCGCGGATCGCGGCGACCGGGTCCTCCTCGCCGGCGTGCACCACGTGGTCGGCGCCGAGGCGCCGCGCGGTCTCGAGCCGCGCGCCGTTCAGGTCCACGGCCACCACCCGGGCGCCCGTGATCGCGGCGTACTGGACGGCCAGGTGGCCGAGGCCGCCGACGCCGAAGACGGCGACGAGGTCGGCCGACGACGCGCCGGCCACCTTCACCGCCTTGTAGGTGGTCACGCCGGCGCAGGTCAGCGGCGAGGCGTCGGCGGACGCGATGCCGTCCGGCACCCGGACGACGTGGCGGGCATAGCCGACGGTGTACTCGGCGAACCCGCCGTTCATCATGTAGCCCATCGCGAGCTGGCGCTCGCAGAGCGTCTCGCGCCCGCTGTTGCAGTAGGCGCAGTCGCCGCACGCGTAGCCCAGCCACGGGAGGGCGACCCGCATGCCGGGCTCGATCCCGTGCGTGTTGCCGGCGCCGACGCGCTCGACGACGCCGACGCCCTCGTGGCCCGGGATGAACGGCAGCTGCGGCTTGATCGGCCAGTCGCCACGGGCGGCGTGGATGTCGGTGTGGCACAGGCCGCAGGTCTCGATGCGGACGAGGACCTGCTCGGGGCCGGGCTCGGGGGTGGGGACGTCCTCGATCGCCAGAGGCTGGTCGAATCGGTGGACGACGGCGGCCTTCATGACTCCTCCAGTCGGATCAGGTGGCGGCTCAGCCGGTCACCGGGATGAACGCGGGACCCACGCGGCGCGGTGCGACGACCCGGGTGACGGCGCGGGCGCGGACGGTGGCGGCGTTCGACGCCGACGCCGACGCGACGTTCACGACGCGGCCGGCCGAGGGGACGTCCGCCCGCAGCCGCAGGTGGACGACGACCTGCCGGCCCGGGGCGAGGTCGCCGAGGCGCCAGACGACGGCGCCGCCGTCGAGCCGCGCCCTCGCGGGCAGGCGGCCCACCGAGGCGCCGAGCGGGACGGGGTCGCGGACGACGACGTTCTGCGCCGTCACCGCCGAGCGGTTCGTGACGGTCAGCGTGTAGGGGATGGTCCGGGCGATGCGGACGCGTGCGGGGCCGGTCTTGCGGATCCGCAGCCTGGCGGGCCGGCGCGCGGTCGTCACCGGGACCACCGCCGGCGGCGAGGGGGCCACGGACGGGGTCGCCGCCAGCACCGACGCGCGGGCGGCGAGCGGCGAGGGCAGTACCAGCGCCATGTCCTGCGGAGAGGCCGCCCCCGGCAGGTGTGCGGCCCGGATCAGGGCACCGTCGTGGTCGACGCGAC